>Ga0075030_100003810_pt1 | contig 13649 bp, 9 predicted proteins | sample LitLauG_LLR_2012_FD_71393 | JGI IMG/M metagenome (GOLD analysis project Ga0075030, IMG submission 71393) | Freshwater sediment microbial communities from Pennsylvania, USA - Little Laurel Run_MetaG_LLR_2012 | ecosystem: Environmental > Aquatic > Freshwater > Creek > Sediment | place: USA... | reverse complement strand
ATCCCGCCAGCACCCTGAATCGCTCCAGTTCAGGACCTGGCTGCCTCACGCGTTCGGTTACTTTTTTATTTGACCCAACAAGGGGTCTTTCAGTGACATTTTAGATGACCCAATTCGCCCAGTAGACAGCCCAAAAGGGCTAGTGATATACTGGCCCCCCAAGAAGAGGGGTTCATGACATTCAAGCGCCTCGTAGTTTCGCTGGTTTTTGCTGCGTCGATTTTGCTTCCGTCCCTGAGGGCCCAGTCGGCCGGGACGGGCGCGCTCACCGGAACGGTCACCGATCCTTCGGGCGCCGTGATTCCGAACGTTACGGTTACGGCTACCAACACCGAAACCAACCAAGCCCGCACCACGGTCACGGGCACGGATGGAACCTACCGGTTTCCCTTGTTGCCGCCCGGCACCTATCGCGTGCGGCTGACCGCCTCGGGTTTCCGAACCTCCGAGGTTCCTTCGGTGACTGTGAACGTTACCGAGACGCCGGTCTTAGATCGTGTGCTGGATGTGGGGGCGCAATCCGAACAAGTGCTGGTGGAAGCCGAAGCCGCGGTGCTGCAGACGCAGAATTCCACGTTGGGAACGGTCGTGGGCGGGCAATCGGTGACCAGTTTGCCGCTCACCAACCGTAACTACACGCAGATTCTCAGCATGTCGGCCGGCGCCAACGTCAGCGTAAACAACGCCGCCCTGCTGGGCCGCGGCTCGCAGGATGTGAGCGTGAACGGCGCCAACACTAATCAGAATAACTATCAGATGGACGGCGTCAACATCGACAATTTTGCAGGCAATGGTCTGGCCGCGGATGCCGGCATTTACGCGGGCATCGGAGTTCCCAATCCGGACGCGCTGGAGGAGTTCAAGATCCAGACTTCCACCTATGACGCCAGCTACGGGCGGAACCCCGGCGCTAACGTGAACGTAGTGACCAAGTCCGGCACGAATTCTATCCACGGAACGGCCTATGAATTTTTCCGCAATACGGCACTCAACTCCATCGAGTTCTTCCGCAACCGCTCGGGCGGGTCGAAACAGGTACTGAACCAGAATCAGTTCGGCGGGAACGTTGGCGCGCCCATCAAGAAAGATAAGGTGTTCTTTTTCTTTAGCTACCAGGAAACGCGCCAAGTCAACGGAGTGGGGAGCCAGGGTTACTCCACTCCCACCCTGCCTCCGATTCCTGGCGGCGACCGCTCGAACACCGCGGCATTCCGCAGCGCCCTGGGGGCGCAATTCTGCCCGCAAAATCATCCGGGAGACTCACGCTACTTAACCGTCGGCGCCGGCGTAACCGGCGTCCAGGTAGCATGCGACGGATCCAACATCAATCCGGTCGCGATCAATTTCCTGCAGCTTAAGCTGCCCAATGGCAACTATTACATTCCAAGCTCCACTAACGGAAATTTTCAATTGACGCCGATCAGCCAGCCGGCCCACTTTACCGAGCATCAGGCCGTGGTCAACGTCGATTATGCCATTAATGCCAAACAAACTCTGGCCGCCCGGTTCTTCACCAGCCAGGATCCGCAGACCATAAATTTCACGAACGCCAATGGGGAGTTGCCCGGAACCCCCGCCAACGCCCTCTACGCCAATACCAACGGCGTGCTGAAGCTCACTTCGATCCTGGGCAATAATCTCGTCAACGAAGGCCGGTTGAGTTACCAGCGGAATATCGCGGTGTTCTCGGATGGAGTTCCCTATACGGCCACCCAGTTGGGAATGACACCGATCAACCCCGCGATCAATATCATGAATCCCATCACCATCCAGGGGCTGTTTAATGTGGGCGGCGGAATCGGTGACGACGTGTTTGATCCGACGGACCAATTCCAGATCTCCGACACAGTCTCCTGGTCGCATGGAAAGCATACGATCCGCGCCGGCTTCGAGGCCGAGCACATCAACTGGGATATCGTATTCAAGGGAATAGAGCGCGGAAACACGACGATTTCCTCCTTCCCGGATTTTTTAATGGGGCGCGCCGGCTGTAATCCCGGCGACACCTCCTGCACCCCCGCGAATCCGGGCAACACCACGGGCACGCCCCTCAGTAACATCGCTTCCTGCTTGTTTTGCGTGCGCAGCGGGCCCGACGGAATCATTCACGGTTACCGGGCCAACAACATCAGCGCGTTTGTCCAGGACGATTTCAAGGTCAGCCCGCGGTTGACGCTGAATCTGGGAGTTCGCTGGGAATACGATGGGACGCTCAGCGATAAATACGGTAATCTCACCAACGTCTGGCAGAGCCAGGTACTGGCTGTGAATACACCGGCGGCTCTTGCCGGAACAGGTCCCTTCAACGGCGCTCTTCCGACCACGGGAGGCACCTTGGCGGGATTCGTCGTCCCCGCGAATTTCCAGGGCACGGTGCCTAGCGGCGTTTTCAAATCCGACCGCAATCTGCCGGTCAAAACCGGCCCCCCTCTGGACAACTTCGGGCCGCGCTTCGGTTTTGCGTGGCAGCCGGTGGGTGACGGGCGCTTCGTGGTGCGGGGCGGGGTCGGAATGTTCTACGACCGGATCGGCGGCAACCTTTTCGTACATTCCGTGGAGCAGGGCAACCCGTATGCGGTCACCCTCGACTACGCCGGTCCGGCGGCACAGCCGGCCAGCCTCCAGAATCTGTTTCCCTCCGTGCCACTTGGTTTTGTGCCGCGATGGGTTAACTTCTCGACCGGCGTCGGTTCGAACCAGAATCTCCCGTTCATTGCCGAGAACATTCACACCCCGCTGGTCCGGCAGTACAATCTGACCACTCAATGGGAGTTCCTACGGAATTGGGTGCTGGAGGTGGGTTTCGTAGGTTCCAGCGGAATCAACCTGGCGGATTACAATCACAACTACAATACGGCGCAGTTGGCGAGTCCTACGAACCCGGTGAACGGCATCACGACTAACACCCTACAGAACGTGAATCTGCGCGTGCCGTACCTCGGGTTTGCGGCCAGCGGTTTTCAAGGCACCGGGTTTGATGGAATTTCCAATTACAACAGCCTTCAGGCAACGGTGCGCAAACGCATCTCGCACGGAATCGCCTTTCAGGTTTCCTACACCTGGAGCAAGGACCTGACCGACCTGGTCGGCTACGGCGCTAATTACAACAACGCCAGCGATCTCGCACAACAGTATGGACAGGCGTATTTCAACCGTCCCCAGCGCCTGATATTCAATTACAGTTGGGATCTGCCCTTCGGCCATCGCCGCGGCGTTGCCGGCAAGCTGTTGGACGGGTGGAACGTGTCCGGCGTGACCGCGATCCAGAACGGAACGCCCCTGACATTCACCGACTCCCGGGCGGGGAGCATCTATGGGGTCTCCGGGCCGATTTCCACGGCGCCGACCCTGAACACCGTCACCTTCGCGCCCGTCAACGCCGGCCGGGCACAACTCTGTCCGGGAGTCACGTACAACACCGTAACCACGTCGGGCGATCTCAAGTCACGTTTGGGGGGCGCGAGCGGCGGCAGCGGCTACTTTACCGCGACCGGATTCGCCAACGCGACCGCGACGAGCGCTTGCCAGTTACCCGCGATTGGGAACGGATTCGACTATGGAAACAGCGGCGTGGGCGTAGTCCTCGGCCCCAGCCAGTTCAACTGGGATATGTCTCTGGTGAAGATCACCAAGTTCGGAGAAAAGCAATCGCTGCAATTCCGGACGGAATTCTTCAACACCTTCAACCATGCGCAGTTCAACAACCCCGGTACCGCGGTAACGACACCGACGACCTTCGGTGTGATTACCAGCACCAGCGTGAATCCGAGGCTGATTCAGTTCGCTTTGAAATACAGTTTTTAGGCCACGAGTTCGTCCCGGCGTTGCCGACGTAACATGGACAGGATGAAGACCGCCCGAGGTTGTGAGCGGTTGGAGAGAGGCAGGGGGATGTTCCTACGGCTATGGCTTGCAACAGTGCTCGCGACGGGGCTGGTCCCGCTGGCATCCGCCCAGCGTGGCGGCAACGGTCCGCGCGGCCAGCAGGAAGGCGGCGACGATGGGTTTGGAGGACTGGCTGGCCGGCCCTATGCGGAAACAAAACTCGATCGCCTCGGCGACATGCTGCGGCTGAGCCGGGATCAAAAGAACGGCGCCAAAGAGATTTTCGACGCGGCGCAAAAAGAAGCCGCGCCGCTGCGCGAGGAGATTCAGAAGAGCCGCGGAGCCATTGCCATCGCGCTGCTCGCGCAAAAGCCCCAGCCGGAGGTGGATCAGCTCGTGACGAACCACGGCACGTTGATGGCGCAAATGGCCGGGCTCGAACTAAGGGCCTTCGCCAAGCTTTATGGGACTCTCAACGCCGACCAGCAGAAGCGGGTGGGACCGGTGTTCGCTTTCATGACGGGAATGTTCAGCAACCGCAACTGGAACACAACTGGGAACTAGTGTCCTGAAACTGGCTCGGGCCAACGCGTTCGCGGCCGCGGCAAGGGTGGGAATTAACCTTAGTAGACACCCGAAAGATATCCATTTCGCGCATTGAGCGCCGGGCGGACTTCGCGGTATCCCAGGAGGAGTGGTATCCCCTTTTCGGGCCGCGACCGGCAGGGAGCGGTTGCCGCTTGCGGTTCTACTGGTGTGCTTGTTGCCTTCCGCCTACACCGCGTGGAAGGCGCGGGACATGCCGCAACTCGGCGCGCAGCATGACGATTCGATTTACTGGGTAGGCGCGAAATCGCTGGCGGCCGGTGACGGCTACCGTATCGCCAGTCTCCCGGGACAACCCTGGCAGACTAAATATCCGCCGCTCTTCCCGCTGTATCTTTCGCTGGTGTGGCGCATCGCGCCGGAATTTCCCGGCAACCTGCCGCTGGCAACTCTGTTTTGCTGGGCCTGGCTGCCGGTGTGGCTGGCCATGGCCTGGTTCCTTTTCCGCGATCTGGGGGCACGCGCGTCTCACGCCCTGCTCCTCTGCGGCGTCCTGGCCGTTAGCCCGCACGCAGTGCTTTTCGGCATGACGGCGATGGTGGAAGTCATGTTCTCGGCTCTGTGGGTGGCTTCGGCGGCTGTGGCCGTGCGAGCGCGCGAGTCGGTTTGGCTGGCGGCGGTGGCGGGCCTGATAGGGGGAGCGGCGTATCTGACCAAGTCCGCGGCCATGCCCCTGATTGTGGTGGTGCCGCTCTATTTCGCGCTACGCCGGCAATATCGCAGCGCCGTAGCCTTCGCTGCGGCCATGCTTCCGGCAATCCTAGGGTGGACTCTGTGGGTGCGTCTCCACATGACGAACTCGTCCGACGTGATTGCCTTGTACTACACGAATTACTTCGGATACCACCTCTACAACGTGAGCTGGCATGACCTTCCCGCCGTATTGACGAAGAACGGGGAGAAGCTGCTGTGGGGGATCGGGGGCGCCCTCGCGGGCGTAGGCGAGTCCAGCGGCAATGGGATCGCGTCGCATCTGGAGATGGCCGCCGGCATCTGGCGCGTGCTGGCCGTGGCCGCGATCGTGTGCGCCGTGCGCCATGTCCGGCGGATTGGATTCAACCCCTACCATGGCTTCGCCGCCGGACACCTGATCCTGCTGGTGATCTGGCACTTTCCACCCAACGAACGGTTTGCGTTCCCCGTACTGCCGGTTTTCCTCGCCGGTCTTCCGTTCGATATTTCCGGGATGGGCGCAGTGTGGGGACGCTACCGGCCGCCGGCACGTTGGGTTCTGGCGGGAGGGCTGGCGTCGCTCGGGTGCCTGTGGGGTGGGTTAATCGGAGTACACCTTGGCTCAGGGATTTCGCAGGCCATCGGCCGTGCGCGCGCGCAGTTGGCGGCAAACCGCGCGGCCTATCGATGGATCGCGCAGAACACCCCGGCGGACGCCGCCTTCCTGGCCTATGACGACCCGCTGCTGTATCTGTACACCGGTCGAGCGGCTTGCCGCCGCGTGGTTCCGACGCGCTATTTCTATCGTGACGATCGCGAGGGAGTGACGGAAGTCTTCACCTCCCTTCCGGCATTCGCGCGGGATCATCATCTGCACTACCTGGTGACGACAGCGAGCGATTGGCATGGCGAACTGCTTCCCGCCGATCTGGTTAACGACCTCAACCGAATGGCGGAAGAATCTCCGGAACAAAGGCTGGTTTTCCGGACACCCCTGGCACAGGTCTACCGATTTGAAAGCGACTGAAGGGATGCTGTCAACAGTCTGGACGCGGAAGACTACCACCACGGAGCGGCTGCTCATCGTGGCATCATTGCTGGGCGTCGCCGTCTTCGTGGCAGTGGGGATCGAACGCCCCGTCTGGCTGGATGAAGCCAACTCCGTGTTGATTGCCAGCCGCGGCTTCTCCGGCATCATCGACAGTCTCCGGCACGAGAACAATTTGCCGGCCTACTACTTTCTTCTTTCGGTGTGGATGCGAATTTTCGGGGACTCCGAGATCGCTCTGCGGTCGCTATCGGCACTCTTTTATGTGGCCGGCTGCGGAGCGGCGGGCGTGTTGGGACAGCGCGTTTCCGGGAAGGCGCGTTGCGGATGGTACAGCGCTTTCTTTTACGCCTGTAGTCCGCTGGCCATTCGCAACGCGCAGAACATGCGCATGTATTCCATGCTGGGGTTGCTCTCGGCCCTTTCGATTCTGATCTTTCTCAGGCTCTTTGCAGACAAGGATCGGTCGCGGCAGGCGAAGTTCTGGTTCGTGGTCATTAACGCGACCGGTCTTCTGACGCATGTATGGTTTGGCTTTGTAGTGGCGGGGCAGTTCTTGGCCCTGATGTTGTTCGAAAGAGGCGAAGTACGGCGATTTGTGAACGTCGCAGTCGCCGCCACCGCGCCGGCGGCGTTTCTATGGGGCCGATTCTTCCTCGAACAAACGCGCAACGGCGCCACCGACTGGATGGCGCCACTCAGTTGGGGCATGCTGGTGACGGCGGCGACCGAGTTCTACGGCTATGTTCCCGCGGCTTTCCTCTACGGGCTGGCAGCGGTTACGGTGGCACTCGCGCCAGCCGAAGAACGCCGGTGCTTACTGGCACAGAATCGCATCCGGTTGGCCACCCTGGTATTGATGGCGAGCCTGGCCCCACCCTTGCTGGTGTGCGCGGTGAGACCAATCTACTGGCCGGGCCGTTACGCGATTATCGCCCTGCCTGCCATCGCGGCGCTGCTCGGAACCGTGTTGGCGGAAGTTGCGCCGCGGCCGATGCTTTCTGGCGTCTGCCTGCTGTTTCTGGGGTTCGGGGTAGCCACCCACGTCGCACAGCGCGAGGTTGCCGTCGACACACAGTTGCCCGCGGGACAATCGGACCGCACGACCGCTGCATTCTTACTAAAGCACGCCGCTCCGGGCGACGCAGTGGTTTTTACGAGTCTCACGCGCGCTGCCGCCGAGTATTACTTCGGCCGCGCCCACGCCGCGGACCGGTTCACGGAAATCAGCTTCCCACAGGAAGTAGCCGCCCATCTGGGTTGGGCCGACTCCCGTGTTCCGCCCACGCGCCGTGCGGTGCTCGAGGCGGAGGCCGCAGACGCCATCCGTCGCCTAAGGCAGATTGCGGACCGGGGCCATAAGGTTTGGCTCTACGACGGATACTCCCCAGAGGTAAATCGGATTTTGAAAGAGAAGCTGGATGCAGCGCTGGCGCTGCGGGAACAATATTCACTCGTGGGTCCGTACCACAGCCGTATTTTGGAGTATGCCGGCGCCGCCAATGACGACCGCCTGGTAAAGCGCGCGGGGCGCGATTAGCGCGGCTGACGCCAGCCACGACAACTCGTTCCCATGCCGTATGGATGCGCCTTCGTGCCCAATCTTGATATTCTGGGACGCGAAACGCGAGGGTTTATGCGATCGACAGGAATGCTCACGATGGTGCTGGGTGTCCTCGGCGCGACGGCCGGCTTGTGCCAGATTCAGCCACCGGCCGGGCTGCGATCAGGTCCTGGCGTGCAGGCCGCCCAGGACGCCAGAGAACCAGAGGTGCTGAAGGCATGCAAGACTCCGCCTCCAGCCCGAGGCGGCCAAGGCGGACGAGGGCGGGGCCCGGGTCCAGCGAATGCCGCGTCAGGTCCCAGGGAGTATACGGTGACGGAAATCGCCGGCGTTGTCGCCGCGGGCCAGCAATGGAAAGAGGTCTGGCAGGTGGACGGCAACAATGCCGACGGCATCATCGCCACCAAGGAGGGAGGTCTCCTGATCGCGCAGAACGATAATAGCGAGGTCGTGAAGCTCGATAAGAACGGCAAAACTTCGGTTGCTTACACAGGCACGAACACCGGAGGTTCGGTCGCGATGAACTCAAAGGGTGCCCTGTTCCTCGCGAACCGGGGGCTGAACCCGTCGATCGAAGAGCTCGCGCCGCAGCGTAGGACCTTGGCCAACAAATTCAACGACGATCCCATGGATTGCATCGGCGGCGTGCTCAACGATATCGTGGCCGACAGCAAGGGAGGCGTGTACTTCACCATGGGTGGGGTCTTTTACGCAGACGCCAAAGGCAAGATCACCCGCTACGGCGAGAATCTGAACACCAACGGCATCGTCCTCAGCGCCGACGAAAAGCACCTTTACGTCACCAACGGGACGGCGCTGGCGGTGTTTGACGTCCAGAAGGATGGCTCGCTCAACAACCAGGGCGAGTTCGCGAAGCTGGAGGGCGGTGGAAACGGCGATGGCAGCACGTTTGACGCCGCCGGACGCCTCTACGTGACCACGAATCCCGGCGTCCAGGTGATCGGACCCGACGGCAAGTATCTGGGTCTGATCCCCACGCCGCGCGGCGTCATCAGCGTGGCCTTCAGCGGCCCGGATCGAAAGACGCTGTATGCCGTGGCCAGGGACAACGCTCAGAATAAGGACTGGATCATCGCCATCCCGACGATCGCGCAGGGCACGAAAGGCCGCGGCAAGTAATATCCTCCGGGCAAGGAACGATACCCGGGGCTGCCGGCAACGGCATTTGGGGCACGATTACTCGCTTACGATATGATAGAGCGCTGTAACCGATCCATAGTCCAAGGATGAGGAAAATGAGGAAACAACCCGCTTTTCGTTTCTTGGCCTGCCTTCTGAGCATGGGCGCCGCCCATCTGGCAGCTCAGAATCTGGCGATCGTCAACGCCCGGGTAATTGTCGGCAACGGCACCGTGATGAATTCCGGAACCGTGATCGTGCGAGCCGGCAAGATTGTTTCCGTTTCCGTGGGCGCTGCGAACACCCAGGGGCTGCAGACCATCGACGCCAAGGGCATGACCGCAATGGCGGGATACATCGATGGCCACCGGCACATCAATACCGGACCGAATGAGAAAGTGCAGATGCAGCAGCTTCTGGAAGCGGGATATACGACCATCCTGTCCGGAGGCGGCCCCGCGGAAGGGAACCTGACACTGCGGGACCATATTGAGAAGGGCGTGATCAATGGGCCGCGCATCATTCCATCCGGGTCGGTGAGGCTGACGGGCACTCCCGAACAGGCTCGCGCCGAAGTGAGGAAGATGGCCGAGTTGGGCATCAAGTTTACCGGCGAGATCGCCCTCACTCCCAAGCCGGGGCCTTCCGCCAAAGAACTGGAAACGCTCAAAGCCATCGTGGACGAGTCGAAGAAAGTGGGTATCTTAGTCCAGGTTCATGCGGTGAGCCCACAGGCGATGATGGCTGCCGTGGACGCCGGCGTTCCCCTGCTCGTTCATACTCCCCATTTCGGATGGCTAAGCTTTGAGGACGCCAAGAAAGTGACTGCGGCCGGCATCCAGCAGTTGTCGACGATAGGTTTCGGGGTGCCGGTCTTCGGCGTGTTTGCCGATGACAACCAGCCCCGGTTCCGGGACGGAAAACCATGGCCGGAGTCGATCCTCGATGGGGACGGCCGGGGCCAGGAAGCCGGGTACAAGGCTGTGAATGCACGTACGTCGTGGGATGCGGGCGTCATCTACGGTTATGGCACCGACACCAACTATGACCCAAAGGCCGGGCTGGAACATGAACTGAAGAGCCTGAACCTGATGTTCTCGATGCAAGACATTATCAAGCTCATGGGACCGAACAGTGCCTCCTATATCCAGATGAGCGACCAACTCGGAACGTTGGAGCCGGGGAAACTGGCCGACCTTATTCTTCTGGACGGCAATCCGCTGGTTGGCTATTGGAACATGCTGAATGCGAAAGTGGTACTCAAGGGCGGAATGATCGTAGTCGATAAGCGTTAATCGATGTTCAGCGTCGTACCAGCGGAACAATACGTCTGCCCGCCGGTCGAAGCGCAGAGTACCAGTTGCGTGGTCTGGGCCGAAAAATCCGATGGAACCGCCACGTTTACCTGCTGTACGCCAGGAACCGTGGGAGCTGCGCCGGCATAGAGCGGAATGAGCCCGCTGCGATCCCCGATCTGCGCCGCGACGGTCGCATTCGCGGGAATGCCGGTGGCGAAGATCTGAAGGATGCCGCCGGCTACGGCGGGAGAAGCCGCCGTGTTTTCGCGGTTATCCTGGTTGAGAACGCCGTGCGCGAAAATAGCGGGCCAGGCGGGCGCCAGCATCACGGTTTGCGGCGCGCTACTGGAACCGTCGACTGAGACCACCAGGCTGGCGGAGTTCTTGGAGGCTAGCCCATCGGGCACCTGGAGATTGATCTGGGTGTCGCTGGTATACAGCAGCCTGGCTGGTAGACTGTCGAAGGTCACGGCGACGTTTTTGCCGCCAAAATTCGACCCCATCAGGGTGGCCAGCGATCCGGCCACCAGCGGAGTTGCGGAGAAGGTGGCGGCGTTCAGCACACTCGTCACCGTGACCTTAGGAGGGGGAGGCGGAGCCGGCAACGCCTGGACCGTGAGGGTCACCGGAATGGTGGCGTTTCCCGCCAGTGGCCCGGCATCGATCACCACGTTGGCCTTGTAGGTCCCGGGCACCAAGCCCTGGGCTTTGGCGAACACGGTAATGGTGGCGCCGTTCTGGTTGGTTGGTTGATCGAGCTGGAGCCATCCCGAGCCGTTCGTGTAGTTGACGACGACGGCCCAGTTCATAATCCCTCCGCCCACATTCTGCACGTAGATGTACCCGGGCTGGAAGGCGGCTCCCTCGGGAAACGCCGTAAATTGAAGCGGCAAGGGCAACACGCTCAACTTGGGGAAATAGGCGGCCTGGCAATCCCCGACGATATTGCAGTCGGAGGCCGGATCGGTGGCGCCGAAGCGGGGAAGGGGAGCGCTGGGCGATGCGGCCGTTACCGTGGACACCGGTGCCAGCGAAATGCTCTCATACGCCACAGAGGGCACAGTGACCCTGCCCAATCCGAGGAAGGTGGGGAATTGGGCGTTTTCGATGAGGCTGGGATTGGCGTCCGCTACTTCGTAAACCGCGTACCCGGAGCCATTGGTCAAGGCCACCTCGCTCGCGGAGTTGAGGGTCACCGGACTGGTTCCCGCCGGAGCCTGGACAGCAGTGCCGCCCGCGCCCGTGGCATCGGCCCCCACCACACGAACCAGCAGCAAGGTGCCGCTGCCGGGCATATACTGGCCAACCGCCTGGGGAACACCGAGATCGCCACCCGCTGTCGGCGTGAGCGTGTCGGAACCGGCCACCATGTCCGGAATGAAGAGATGCGCGTTCGCCGGGAATCCGGTGTATTTGACGAGAAACCGTGTGCCCGAATCTTCTCCGCTGCCGCGCGGCGCAAATGCGATTCCGAAGCCTTCAGTCGCCCGGGTAGAAAAGAAGAAGGTGCCGGCTGCGAACAGGCTGGTCAGGTCGGTGGAGGAAGGCAGGGTCGAACCACTACAGGTAACGCCTTTGCTATACACAGTCGCATAGAATCCAGGAGCGGCATAAGCCGCAATGATCTGGGGTTGATTCACCTGCAGCGGAACGCTGAGGCTGGCCAACACGGGGCGGGGAACTCCACTTCCCAGCTGGTTGACGTTGGCGCGCAGATTGGAAATCTTGAGGGCGAAATTGCCACTTGCCGGCACGCTTAAAGTGACGCCATTGAAGGCAATATTGGTGTTATTGACTAAGCCCTGCACGGGGGCTGGTGTAAAGCCGAGACCGTAATCAATGGAGAATGCGGCGTCGGTTGCCAGGTTGTTGGAATCGATCCGGTTGGTGACGCCGACCGGAAGATTGACCGTGAAATTGCCCGTACCTACTGCCCCCGGATTAGAACCGGAACATTGCAGAATGATATCGCCCAGGCGTTCGGTGAAACCTTCGGAACGTACCTGGAAAGGTACGGCCGTGGTGACACACCGCCCGCCAATAGGCAGGGTTTGGGAGTAAGTAGCGCTAATTGTTAGAGTTAGGAGTGATAGACCTAGGACTCGGTTACCAATCGGAATATGGGGTCCCATCAAGTCCTATTTTATCCGATCCACTACGTACGTCAAAAATGCCGGGTTGGGATTGATCCACGCTCTGGGTGGTGTCCTCCAGGATAGTCCTCCAGGTTTGACCCGAGCCGGTTATGGGATCAACCGGTACGTCCCGGAGGTAGCCTTCTCTTACGAGATCCTGCAAGCTCTGCGGGGCTTTCTGTTTGTCGTAGGTGTAATTATCGATCACCGTGCGCAGGGTGAAGAGATTGTTCTTCAGCACGCTTTCCTTGGCCCGCACAATGGACTTCTGATAAATCGGGATGGCCATGGTGATCAGAACCACGATAATGGTGATCACCACCATCAGTTCGACGAAAGTAAAGCCGCGGAGGCGGCGGGCTGAGTTCGCCCAGCGCCTACCAGTCTGAATAGGACGTGCCATCCGGTGCCTTCTCGTAGGTCTTGCTGTAGACGTTGAACACGTTCTGGCCGCCCCAACTCGTGGACTTAGGGTCGTCCTGATCACTGCGCAATCCCCAGTCGGCGTTACCGGTAAAGGGATCGCGCGGAATGCGCCGCAGGAAACGCTGCTTCTGCTCTTTGGGGCCGGCCAGCTTCACGCCTTCCACCAGTTGTTCCAGAGACTCGGGATATCCGTTGGTCCCCTGCTTGAGCGGACCGAACGCGCCCGCATCGGCATAGTCCTTATATTTATCAATGGCGTAGCGCATGTCGACCAAGGCGCGACGCAGTTCCCGTTCGCGTTCGGCGCGTACCTTGGAGCGTGCCAGCGGCACAGACATGGCGGTGAGAATCAGCATGATCGTGAAGGCCACGATCAACTCCACTAACGTAAGCCCACGCTGATTTCGCCGCCGCATACACGCTATCTGACGTTGACCGTCAACTGGGGGGTGCCGGAGGTGATCGGCTGCATTTGCGAGTTCATGACGGTAAGGTTGGGTATCAGCACGGTCGCCAGCCCACGCCCCACCGCCTGGAAATTGAGGTTTACCAGCACGCCGCCACCCGCGACACCGGGAGACCCTGGGATGCGCGCCAACTGGATCGAGGCGCTTCCGGTGTCGTTCAAAATGTTCTGCGTGAAGCCCGGGGACGTTCCTCCTTGCGCCAGGAAATCGCCGACCCCGACGTTGTTCAGGCGCAGAATCCGGGGATCAAATTGGATCTGCATGGGAGCGGCGGTCGCGTCGGAAACACCTTCCACCGCGACGGCAACGGTAAAAGCAGCCGAGACGGTCGTATCCACTTGAGCGGGCTGGAAGAAAACCCGGGTTGGGCCGGCTTGCGGCTGGTTCGGGTTGGCCGGGGTCACGGGCGCGGTCACCGGGGGAACCGGCGGCGCCGTGGCCGGCGGCGTATTTGGCCCCGGGCCGGGC
>Ga0075030_100003809_pt1 | contig 13657 bp, 11 predicted proteins | sample LitLauG_LLR_2012_FD_71393 | JGI IMG/M metagenome (GOLD analysis project Ga0075030, IMG submission 71393) | Freshwater sediment microbial communities from Pennsylvania, USA - Little Laurel Run_MetaG_LLR_2012 | ecosystem: Environmental > Aquatic > Freshwater > Creek > Sediment | place: USA... | reverse complement strand
CCGAACTGCCAGCACCTCTACTGGCCGCTGTAAGAAAGAAAGTCAAAGCTTTGCACTAGACGCGGTTTCTGAGGAGACTTTCAAACATCCTTGCCCCGGTGAGGAAACATGCGAGCCCGATTCATCTATTTTTGCGTGACTTGGTTGTCGTCTTTCGCCTTGGCCCAAACACCGGCGATACCGCCGGCACCCAATGCAAACCGGCAGTCAAGCGACACTGCAACCGATTCGAATCTGAAGGCGATGTTTGAATCGAAGATCAAAGCTGAATGGGACGCCATAAAGAACAAAGACAAGAAGGCTTACGGGGCGCTGCTGGCAGATGATTATCAGGGCGTGGAAGTCGACGGCCAGGGGGAACGAACCAAGATCCAGGCTGTGAATGAAATGGAGGCCGGCAATGTTTACAACTACACGCTGTGGGGCTTCAAACTGATTCCGCTTGGGCCGGACGCCGCCTTCGCTATCTACGAAGTTACTCTGCAGTTTCCGCCCAAATCAGTGGTGAGGTATTCCAGGCTCTATATCACTGAGCTCTGGGTGAAACGCGGCGGGGAGTGGAAGGAGCTGCACTATCAGGAGACGCACGTCAAGTAGTTCAGGGGAGCCTGCGCAACGGCCGGGCACACTTATCGCCGTGCAGAGCTCGATGTTCTTGCTTCAAGAATAGGCTGCTCGTGCAAAAGGGTGCGGCTTGATTGCTCGCAAGCCGTCCACTCGACGCTGTTGATTGCTGATTGTCCATAATAAGAATTCGGTTTATTTCCATTCAAACGGGCGGCTTCGGTACAAGAACTAAGTTCGGTCAAAGTAGCCGCAGAATCTCGTCCCAACTTCCTTCACTGCCACCCCAATCAGGTCGCCTGACTCGCGATTTTAGTGACCGGCGGCCGCTCTCTCCGCCCCCAATCCAGTGTTTGACCGAACCAGCAACTCGTTGAACTTACTGACTGACGTCGGCTCATGACTCAGTAGCGTCCCAACGATCGCGCCGACGAATCCCACAGGGATACTGAGAATACCGGGGTTCTCCAGAGGGAACCATGCTTTTGCTTGAATCAAATGTCGGGCCGCGCCAGTCACGGTCGGCGGATCGATCGCCATCAGGCTGGGACTCACAATGATTAGTCCGATGGAAGCGATCAGCCCGGTGGCCAAACCTGCGACCGCGCCGGCGGTGTTGAACCTCCGCCAGAAGATCGACAACACAATCACGGGGAGATTCGCTGAGGCTGCCACAGCAAACGCCAGCGCAACCAGGAAAGCCACGTTGGCGGTCGGACCCAGCAGGATTGCAATGAACATCGCGACCCCGCCCACGACGAAGGCGGAGATACGCGCGACCAGAACTTCTTCACCCGGCTTGCGTTCGACTCCTTTATGGATCACATTGGTCCAGAAATCGTGGGCAAATGAGGTGGAAGCGCTGATCGTCAGTCCTGCAACCACCGCAAGAATTGTCGCAAACGCAATCGCCGAGATAAACGCGAAGAAGATATCTCCCGCCAATTGCTGCGCCAGAAGCGGCGCGCTCATGTTCGTGCCGCCATGGGTTGAGATGAAGTCACGTCCTACGATCGTGGCTGCGCCGAAACCCAGGAACGTTGTCATGATGTAGAAACTGCCGATTAGGACCATTGCCCACACGACGCTGTGACGAGCCGTCTTGGCATCAGGCACGGTGTAGAAGCGAACCAGAATGTGAGGCAGGCCGGCGGTGCCGAAGATGAGAGCGAGCCCGAGTGAGATTAGATCCAGAGGGCCATACGGCGGCTTGTAGCGCAGACCCGGCTGCAGGAAGTCTTTCACTACCTCCTGCCCTTTATCGTGGTATGTAACGTGTCCGATGGCGTCGAAGAACGCCGCGAAACTAAAGTGGAAGTGCGCCATTACCAGGATACTGAGCAACATCGTGCCCGCGATCAGGAGAATAGCTTTGATGATCTGTACCCATGTCGTCGCGAGCATGCCTCCGAAAACGACATAGACGATCATCAAAACTCCCACGCCAACCACAGCCACTTGGTAACTTATGCCGGAACTCTTGAGCAGCAGTGCGACCAGCGCACCAGCGCCCACCATCTGGGCAATCATGTAGAACGTACTCACCGTGAGCGTGCTCAAGGAAGCCATAGCGCGCACGGGCCGCGGCTTCAGACGATAGGCGAGCACGTCGGCCATAGTGTACTTACCCGCGTTGCGCAGCGGTTCCGCCACGACCAGCAGAACCGTGAGATAGGCGACGAGCCATCCCACAGAGAACAGAAAGCCATCGTAGCCCTGAAAAGCGATGATGCCCGCAATCCCAAGGAACGAAGCGGCGCTCATATAGTCCCCCGCGACAGCAATCCCGTTCTGCCACGCCGTGATTCGACGGCCAGCGGCAAAATACGCGCTGGCTCCGCTCGAGCGCTTGGAGGCCCAATAAGTGATGCCCAGCGTGATGGCGATAAACACCACGAACATCAGCAACGCGGTAGACATATTACTTGCCTCCTTGGCACCTTTCGGCTTGCTCGACAATGTCCTTGGCAAGTTTGTCGAAGTCATCTGCGGCTTTCACGTAGAGCCACGCGATCGTCCAGGCCATGAAGAACTGCGATAGTGCGAACAGGTACGCGAGATTCACGTTGCCAACGACTTTGGTCGACATGAAGTGGGGTGCGTACCCAACCAGGATCGGCAAGGCAAAGTAGTAGACGATGAAAAACACGAAAGCAGGAACGATGAAGAGCTTCTTGGTCGCCATCAGATCCTGAAATTCCGTAGTGGCGGCCACCCGATCCCATTCTGTCTGGCTGGCTTCGTAGCGCTGGTTAGGTTGTGGCGTAGTGTTCATAAGTTTTCCTCTTGGCAATGGTGGCACCTGGTAGCCGGGCCTGCTTCCGACCGCTCTTCGAAACCCGAATTCCGGGCCGACCGTATCGCGAGTCTTGTGCCAATGACCGCCAGGAGAGCGATCGCAAATCGCGAACAGTCCAGGACCGCTGGTTCTCCTTCGGCGCGCGTGCGATCATACGACTCTTCTGTCAGAAAGCAAACCAGCTTTATGTAGTTTGTAACTTGAGCCTGCTGGCGGCGCATTTCTTGACCATCAGTAAAGGTAAAGACGACAGCGCCACTTCACCACTTGGGCTAACTAACTAAAGCCATCCTATCCTCGACTCTTGAGCTTCAGGATTCCTCCCGTTTCAGTAGGAAGATGAAAACAGTAACCGAGACCGCGGACCGTGCGGAGATACTTCGGATTCTCCTCGTCGGCCTCAATCTTCTGGCGAACTCTCTTGACGTATACGTCCACCAGGCGAGGCTTGACCTTTTCGGACTCCGAACCGATCATTTTCAAGAGATGATCCCGGCTGAAGGTACGTCCTGGGTTCCTCACCAGATACTCGAGCAGCCGAAACTCCGCCAGAGGAATCCTTAAGGGCGCGCCGTTGACCGTCAGTGTCATGGCGTCGTAATTGAGTTCGAAGCTGCCGAATTGCGAGATTACCGGCTGGGTCAGTTCAAAGCATCTTCTAAAACTCGCGGTCACTCTGGCAACCAGTTCGCGCTCCCTGAACGGCTTGGTGACGTAGTCGTCGGCTCCGGCGTTCAATCCGGCTACTATGTCGGCTTCTTGTGCCCGTCTCGAGACGAAAATAATTGGGATCGACGCCAGGCTGGACGTTTTGCGAATGCGATCGCATAGCAATAGCCCGTCGTTGCGCGGCCAGGCCGCTTCCAGGATGAACATCTCCGGGGGAACCGCCAGCGCTCTTCGGATGGCGGAATCTCCGCTGACAAATCCAGCCACGCGAAACCCCGCACCTGCAAGGGCACGGCGAATTGCGCGCGAGTCGCTCGAGCGGTCCAGCACGAAAATCGCGTAACGTCGCCTGGTCACGAAATCCTGATTCTGATCCGGTGGTGCATTGCAGATGCCTCAAGGCGAGGGGCTGCTCGCAATATCTAACAAAGGCCGCGCGGACCTGTATAGAGAAAATCCGCTTCGGAAGGTGGCAAATAACCATTTATTAACAGAAAATTCATCGTCTTGTAACAATCTGCAGGCAGCATTCACTGTGTTTCCATGACCTCATGGAGTGCCCACATTCACTTTCGGATGGAATGTTTGAATCGACGCGACATCATAGTTCTGGTCGCGACCTCAGGCACGTGTCTGTCGTGAGAGAAGATATCTCGGCAGTATCAGGTCATGCCTGAACCGGGGAGACCAGAACAAAAGGCTGGCGGAAGAAGGTGACTGCGACCAAGCGAGTAATGATTTATTCACAAAAGATTAACGGTATTGTAACAATGTGCAAAGGTGTTCACTGTATCTTTTCCGGTTCCCAGCGAGTTGGACGTTTGCGCGCATAGGTCGAACTGCATTGCTGGAAAGAAGCTCAAAGCTACAAATTCTGTGGGAGGAAAAATGAATCGAGTCATAGCATTTACGCTGTCTCTTGTGATGGCAGTAGGTGCGTTCGCGGCGCCGGCTCCTCAGGCTGCATCTGACGCAACCCCCAAAAAGAAAACCAAGACAGCCGCACCGACTGCAAGTTCAAAACTGGATAAGCTGGAACAGGCGCTGGACGCACAACAGCAGCAAATTCAGCAACTGAGGCAGGAACTGCAGAGCCGGGATCAGGCCATGCAGCAAATGCAGCAACGCCTGGACCAGGCCATCGCTGCGTCTCCCGCAGTGACGCAGGCGCAGAACAAGGCCGATGCGGCGGCTGCTGCTGCTACCAAGTTGCAGGATGACGTCACAACGCTGCACAGCGATGTGGCCGATCTGAAGCAGAACGGCACGAATACCGCGCTGAGTCTGCAGGAAACACAAAAGAACATTCAGACCAGCCTCGAGAGTCCCCTGGCGCTCCATTACAAAGGAATCACCATTGCTCCGGGTGGCTTCCTGGCGGCTGAAACGGTGTACCGCAACCGGGCTCTCGGATCTGACATCAATACCCCGTTTAATTCAGTAACGATGCCAGGTGCGAGCCAAAGCGCTTTATCAGAATTCTTCGCGAGCGGACGCCAGTCGCGCGTCAGCATGCTCGCCGAAGGAAAGCTGAAAGATTACAAGTTGAGCGGATATGTCGAGGCTGACTTCCTGTCGGCTGGCGTCACCTCCAACAACAACGAGAGCAACAGCTACACGCTACGCCAAAGACAGGCGTGGGGACAGGTTGTCTCACAGGGCGGCTGGAGCCTCACCGGCGGTCAGATGTGGAGTCTGGTGACCGAGACTAGGAAGGGTACGGATAACCGCGCCGAAGCTTTGCCGATGACGATCGACCCCCAATATACCGTCGGCTTCAGCTGGGCACGGCAATACGGATTGCGCCTCGCCAAGAACTTCGGAAACAAATTCTGGCTGGCAGCTGCAGTAGAAAATGCCCAAACGACTCTTACGGCGCACGGCAACTCGAACAACTTCGTGATCGGCTCAGCCGGTACCAGTGGGGGTCTTTATAACCCCAGCGCGACTTACGCCTTTAACGCGTCGCCTGATTTTATTGTCAAGGCGGCCTTTGAACCGGGCTTCGGGCACTACGAGGTCTTCGGGTTAGTCAGCACCTTCCGTGACCGCGTGTTTCCCTGTGCCACTACGTCTGCAACCGGCACGTGCGACGGCGCCACCGGACCATCCGCCGCGGGCGCGTTCAACAACAAAGCTAATGGCGCTGGCCTCGGCGCCAACGCGCGCGTCACAATGGCCAAGAAGGTCGACTTGGGCGTGCATTTCCTCGGTGGCAATGGCATCGGCCGCTACGGAACCGCTGGACTTCCCGACGCGACCGTACGTCCTGACGGCGTTTTGAGCATGATCCGCAGCTATCAGGGGCTTGGTACCTTGGAATGGCATTCTCCCAAGCTGGACGTCTACCTTAACGGCGGCGGCGAATATGCGGGCCGCTCCTGGTCTTCCGTCACCTCCGGCGGCAAGACCGCTGGTGAGGGATACGGGTCACCGCTGTTCAACAACACCGGTTGCTACCTGGAAACACCTCCCGGGACCCCCACGGGCGGTCAGTTCCCGACCTCATCAGCGGGTTTCCTTCCCGGTTCGCTGGCGAACTGCACTGGCGATACGCGGAACGTCCTCGAGGGCACTTTCGGCTTCTGGGTGAAGGTCTACAACGGGCCTAAGGGCCGGATTCAATGGGGCCCGCAGTACTCGTATCTCGTCCGAAACACCTGGGCCGGCAAGGGTGGAACACCGCACGGTGTCGACAATATGGTGTTCACCTCCTTCCGCTACTACCTGCCGTAGCACGTTCGAATCCTCGCCCCGTGCGACTTTCCTCCCGCGCGGGGCGAGGACTTCCAGCAACATTGGCTGGTTTGAAATCTCGATCCAGTCCCTTGCATAAGATCGGCTTGTCTAGGTCCATCTCCCCGAAACCCTCGGTGGCTCCATATGGATCCGAATCGGACGGAAACACTTACATCTACATGGCGTGAGGCTTCAGGCTGATTCCGCTGGGTCCGGACGCCGCTTGCGTTATCTACCAACTTACCCTGTAGCTCCCGCCCAGATTTGTCGTGGGTTATATACGTTTCACGCCTTCACTCGTACCCCCTGCGATTTAGTCCCGTGGAGCGCAGTGGAAAGAGCTGCGCGATCAGTTGACGCCAGTCAAGAGGTCTTTCCCGCCGCTGCATCATTCCAGGCAAAAGGGGCATCCAACCTTGTATGGTGGAGCTGGAAGTGAGGGCCGAGACTATGAGGAAAGCTACAGCTATCGTGGCCGTGCTTTGTATGACCCTGTCCGCCACTGGACAAGAATCCAGTGTGAATCCGCAAAATGCGAATCCGCATCCTGCTTCCAAGAAAGCCAAGGACGAGATTACGGTCCAGGGATGTCTTAGTCGATCGAACACTGATTACATCTTGATCCAACCTGAGAAGGGCAACAGTTACCAACTGGAGCGCTCGCGCAAAATAAAGCTGGGACCTTATCTTGGTCAGCAAGTTGAGGTGACCGGTCCGGAGTCACCCTCCATGAGCACCAGCTCCGACTACTTGGCTAGATCGGGTTCTGCCAGTCCGGTAACCATCAGGGTGAGGGAGATCAAGACAATCCAGAAGCGTTGTTCTAACTAAGTGAGTTCCGCGGCGGCGAACTGAAGGTCAGTCACAGTCCGGGGGCATGGACATAATTTCTGAGTTGGAATCGCAGGGCGGTTTCTTCCGGGTGGGCTCCAAGAGCGAGGGCCGGCTGTACCGGAGAATCCACAAGCCCTCGTTATTCGCGAGATAAATCAGGCCATGGGCGCCATCGGGCAGAAGGCTGGTGACGCCGCGGAATTCCTGCAGCACCTTCGGACTATGCGGGTCCGCCAAGTCCAAAACACGCACAGTCTCGGTGGGATGATTGCTGCTGGTTAGAGTGCCCGGCTTCCTTTCCGGCGACTCAGAGATAGCGACGTTCGGACTCACCATCTCGAGATTCCCCGCCGTGGCCGGATTGGCTTCTGCCGTCCGTTTCAGCAGGTTCGGCTTGTCTGGTTTGCTGACGTCCACCACCATGAAGCCTTGTTTGGACGCCTGCTGCACGTAGAGATAGTTCTTTCCTTCATCTCTCTGGAGAAGCATCTGGCTTCCCGTGGCTTCGGGCAGCGGGAGGTGGGCGATGACCGTCGCGGGTACATCAGTCGGCTTCTTGGGAGGCTCGTCCTTTGAGAATGCAAGGGTGACCCCGAACAAGAACAGAGTCGCCACACAAACCGAAACTGTTGTTACACGGAAGGTCCCCATATCACTTCACCCGTATCAAGACTGGCAGGCAACCACGCAAGCTTATAGTACACCGACAGATCATTGCCGGTCGAAAATCGCCGCGACGAACCCAAGGCGCCGACGATGTCGCCGCCAACCCCGGGCCCAGGCAATCAAATCCTTACCCTCGTCACTGCTCTGCAAAAACTCCGATGCAGCCATTGCTGCTTTGCGAAGTACATATCCCACCAGCCTGCAAGGGCACGAACGCGTGATTATTGCTTGAATCAACCGCGATGCTGTGCGAGTTTGAGTTGGTGGTGACATTTTCCAGCCAGACGTTCGTGGCCGCGTCGATGACGCCCATCACGGGGCCATTCGGCATGTCTCTGGCTGCCACGTAGTACTTGTTATCACCGGAGTTGTACCAGATCTCGTCTACGCCGCCCACGTTCGTGATTTGGGCGAGAATCGTACCTGCCGTGCCGTCGATAACATACTCATTCGGCGGGAAAGCTTCTCCGTCGTGGTCGGCGCAACCAACCAGGAAATTGTTGCCAGGGCCCTGAGCAACGCTGGTCGGCATGCAGTTTGGAAGCACGAAGCTGTTTACCACCACTGGCCCGTTTACGTTCCCAAGCCGGGGATCGATTTCATCGATGCTGCCAATGTTCGTGATGCCGATGGAATTCCCGTTCGCCTGCAGCAAGTGACCGGTATTGGGATTCCAGGCCATTCCTCCCAGACCGGCGGGCGCTATAGCTCCGGCGCAATTGCCTCCCGGCGAAGCCTGGTTGCAGAATGTTCCGAGAGTTTGGTCGATGAGAGGGCCGTGATGGCACGGAATCACGTACGTCTTGCCACTCGGAGTTGTCCCAATGCCAGGAAGCCCCAACGGGCCGTCAGCTGCGGCCGATCCGGAAACGCCACTGAACACATGAGGGTTCGACGGATCGGGGCAAGGGAACGTAGCCCCAACGTTGTCGACGGGAACGCTCGGATTGAGTCCGAATGCCGCTCCCGAACCCCCGGAGTTTAGTCCACCGGCGCCATCGTAGTAGATCTGGCCAACGATGCAGCTGGGAGGATTGAACGAAGTGCCCGCCACGCCGGGGTCCAGTGTCGGTGATGGCTGAGGGATCCCGGTGCCCGACCCTTGGAGTGGGTAGGTTGCCGGAGTGTAGCCGACCGGGTAGGGACCGTACGCCAGAGTCGAATCAACTGGCAAGCAATGCTGCTGCGCCAGTGTGCCGGTCTTGTTCACAATATGCGACATGTCAATAAACGTGACAAACGGCAATCCAGGATCACCGTTGATAATCGCCAGAACCTGATGCACCGGGTCGTACGCCATCTCGTCTGCTCGATCATCCCCACAGTCGGCGGCGGACCCAGCTTCTCCGTTCCAGGAGGAGACACAGGGAGCTATGCCCAACGGGCCGTCATAATCGGCGGAGACACCCGTCGGGATGGTGGCCAGCACGGTTGGCGGAGCCGGTGGATTCTGGGTGAGGTCCATCGTGCTGATATCAAACACCACGACCGATGCACTGCCGTTCGCCACGAACAGGGTCTTGCCGTCCGGGGTTAGCTCAAGGCCATCCGGTCCTGACATCGGATTCACACCGTTGGCGCGCGCGGCGCAGCACTGTGCGCCGGGAAATCCGCCGAAGTGATGGTTCGCGCCGAAGCCCGAGATCAGGTGGAACGTGGGTGCTCCCGCTCCTCCAAGCCCGGTCATATCCGTTCTACATCCGAAGCGTGTGAAATTGCCGAACACATCCACAATGGGTGGAATGATGTCGTTGCCCGCCCCGTCCTTTGCACACGGACTCGCCTGGTTTCCCGCTGCCGTCACGGCATTGGTACCTTGAATCGCATTCACGGCGACATTGTTGATGGTGTCTACAACCACCACCGCCAATCCAATGCGGTCGGAGACGTAGTCCAGGTGCGTGGGCGTGTTAACCCAGCTGATGTCGAAGGAGTTGAACGGTCCGCCTGGCTCACCGGTAGGATTGTGCTCTGGCACCGTGATGTTGACGATGTCGGCGTAGCCGTCAGCTTTCGTGGTACCGCACGTCGGACAACCAGCCACGTTCCCGCAGCCGCTCGCGATCACAAAAAGCGCGGAGAGCAGAATAGTAAGTAGGATCCTGGATCTCATCGAATCTCCTCCTGACAGTTTCCCTTTAGGACCGGGGCTGCCGACAGCCCGCCGTCGTACCAAACTTGCTTGACTGCCACTTCCTCAAGCTCAAGACCGAGCCAATCTCTAGAATCGGAATTGCAACTCCTGCATCAGCACAAAGAAATTCTGCGGCAACTGCCCGGTGGTGCTGGGCTGCTTCAGTCGATCGATGTTGACGTTGAACTGGTATTTCACCCAATAGTTCGGGTACCAATTCACGCCGAAAGTGATCTGATCGGTGTGATAGTCGTACTGCGGCACAAATCCCGGCGTGTAAAAGTTCAGGAAGTTCGCGCTAGGTGCATTCGCCTGGATTCCGGAATACCGTGCGCCGACTTCAAATGCTCCCCACCCTCGGCCTGTTCCACCCGGCGTGTCCGGACCGAAGAGCGGGTGCTTCACGCGCGGAGTGCCATTCTCGGGCCGCTTCTCGCGAGTTAGCAGATACGTGGTGGCGATGTTCCAGGCCTTTGCGCCGACTCCAGGCAGAGTCAGAAAGCCCAGACCACCAGCCTGCTCAGAGCCCACACCGTAACGTTGCTGTTGTAACTGCACGTATTCTCCGCGCAGCGCTGAGGGCCCCTTGAGGTAGGTGAATTCGCCCTCGTACCGCTCGGTTGGGCCGTTGATTCTTAACTGCGGGAAGAATGTATAGGCGACGTCCGGAAGTTGCCCGCTAAAGCTCAGGTCACCGGACAAGCCTCGGGAACGGCCATGGCTAACTGAACCGCCGAATGCAAATTGTTTGAACCAGTCGTTCTTGGATTTACGCCAGGGATAGAAGCGCAACCGGCCGACAAGCTCCGGCTCGTTGGTGGCGTTCGCGGTGACACCGTTCCGCCCGTTGAAAGCGCCCGCCCAGTACTGCACGACCCCGCCATCAATGTCGCCGTGAATCGTCATGCCAGGGCAGCGGTACGCCGTCCCAGCGCAGGGATAGAGCAGCGCCTGTAGTCCGCGCTCGACGAAGTCCAGGTTGGTAGCGCCGATGCCGGTTTCCTGGGCGAATGGCTCTTTGAACTGACCGGCCTGGAACTGGAACTCCGGCTTGATTCGGACGTTGAGGTAAACGTCGCGAACAATCGCGCCCGTGGTCGAGTTAGCGTCAGTCAGCAACGCGAAGTCGAAATGCGAACCGTAACTGCCCTGGAAGCCGAATCGCGCGCGACGCACGACAAACGTATCTGCCGGCGCTCCGTCGCCCTTGTAGGCTCGGTAGTCGGTGTCCACATAGCCGTACGGGTTGAGGTTGAACTGCCCGTCGGGGCTCCGTATGAAGAAATGCTCTCCGTTCCATCCTGCGGTGAGCGGAGTCTCCTTCTTCGGCGCTGCTGCCGGGGTTGCCTGGTCGATCATCGCCGGTGCGAAAACCTCGGGCTGCACCAGAACCGCGTTCACCAGATGCGCACCACCAGTTGACGATGTTGGTGTTAGCTCCGGCGCACTTACGGGGGCAGAGACGGGATCCACCCGCACAGAATTCGCACCCGAGGTCTGTAACTTGTCCTCGGCGAGCTTCTGCACGATCGCCTTCAGTTCCTCAATCGTCTTCCGCTGCGCGGCAATCTCGCCGCGCAACTGGTCGACCTCCGCCTTCGTTGCGCTCGTGGAGGTGGTTCCATCCGTATTGCCTGATGGTGCCTTGCCTTGAGCGTGGGCGAGCGAACCTGGCGCCATGAAACTGATCAGAAGCACAAAAAATGCTGTTAGCGAGCGCATGTGTTTCCTCTCCCGCGATGATTTGCGAAAACGAGCTTCTCCTACAAGCGCGCGGACCGGCAAACCGCGCGTTGCCTTTGTCGTTCGAGCGACGAAACGAAGGTTGTCCACAGTGTTACGAATGAGTGCGCATCAGGTATGAAAAGTGGACCAGTTACGCGGGGGAGGATTTATCACCTTCGAAAGCCGTTGTCAAGAACAACTTGTTTCGGACAGCCGTTGCAGATGAGTTCTGACGGTTCTCTAAACATAACAACTCAGTAGTCTGAAAGCGGGACGCAACAACGTCTCAGGCGGGGAGAGCAAGAGTGGAGTTCTTGCCCCGCCAGATAGGAATCGTGGATTCGAGACTCTGAGTTTTCCGATAAGGAAAGTGAATCGAACAGATCACGGGAATTTTCTTGACGGTATATCTGCCATCGTTGCCCACTATCACACTTGCATCGTGCTTTTAATTCCCGTTTCGGGCTAGGTCCTGGAGATCGTCAGCTGTGAGTCGTAATATCTAAAGTATCTCTGACAAAGAAACGAGCCCTATGAGTGCCATACAAGAGGGAAGTCCCGCTGTTCACTTCGCCAGCTCGCAACCGCCTCGCCGCTATTTGTTCGGGCCCGGACCCAGCATGGTCGCCCCGCGCGTTTATGAGGCGCTTTCGAAGCCGATTGTCGGTCACCTTGACCCCTACTTCATCCAGGTGATGGGTGACATTCAGTCATTGCTCAAGACAACCTATGGAACAAGCGACGGCGCCACGATCGTGATCTCCGGTACCGGCAGCGCGGGCATGGAAGCTGCCATTGCAAATTTCGTGGAGCCCGGAGCCAAAATCGCGGTGTTTGCCAATGGGTATTTCTCCGATCGGCTCACCGAGATGGCGAAGCGTCAAGGGGCTGAAGTAGTGCGCTTTGAGAAGCCTTGGGGTGAGACCTTCACCGACGACGAGGCCGCGGAGTTCATCCGGCGCGAAAATCCCAAAGTTGTCGCTTATGTTCATGCGGAAACATCCACTGGGGCGCTACAGGTGGGCCGGGCGATATGTACCGCGGCTCACGATTACGGCGCGCTGGTGATCGCCGACTGTGTTACCTCGCTCGGCGGAGTGCCCGTAGATTTCGACAAAACCGGTATCGATGTCGCATACAGTTGCACGCAAAAAGGGCTTAGCTGTCCTCCAGGCCTGTCTCCGATGGCGATCTCGCTCCGCGCCATGGACTGGTTGCGGGCTCGTACTTCTCCTGTGCGCAGTTGGTACCTCGATCTCAAGCTGATCCACGACTATTCGACCGTGTCACATCGCTACCATCACACTGCGCCGATTTCCATGTTCTACGCTCTGCGCGAGGCGCTCCTGCTCATTGCCGAGGAAGGGATCGAGAGTCGCTGGGAGCGCCATCGCCGCTGCCACAAGTTGTTTGTCAAAGGCATAGAAGCCCTGGGACTGCGCATGCACGTGCCTGAGCAGTTTCGCATTGCGACGCTGAACACCGTCTGCGTGCCGAAAGGTGTGGACGAAGCAAAAGTTCGAAAACGCTTGTTGGAAGGTCCTGGGATCGAAATCGCCGGAGGCTTCGGCCCTCTCGCGGGAAAAGTTTTCCGCATCGGCGTAATGGGACCGCTGGCCACCGAGGACAATGTGAACTTTTTCCTGAAAGAGTTTAGCCGCGCGCTGAGCGCTGAGGGTTACTCGACCTAGATCCATAGGGCTTCTCGCATCGTGTGCGATGACGATGCCCGCAGGAGGCCGCGCTTTCTCCATACCGAGCGCTTTAAATCGGCCAACATCGTATGGCTAGCGCCAAAGGCGACAACGAATGACTTTGAAGTCGGTAGACACGCTTCTTGATGTTTTGCATTTCGCGGACAGTCACACCGCGATTGTCGTCCCCGAGTTTGGAATCCGTGTCACCTACGATTCGCTCCGACAACAGGTTTTCACGATGGCGAATGCGTTGGCCTCCGCCGGCATTCGCCGCGGAGATGCCGTAGCCATCGCCCTTCCCAATGGATTGCCCGCAATTGTCAGTTTTTT
>Ga0075030_100003808_pt1 | contig 13658 bp, 9 predicted proteins | sample LitLauG_LLR_2012_FD_71393 | JGI IMG/M metagenome (GOLD analysis project Ga0075030, IMG submission 71393) | Freshwater sediment microbial communities from Pennsylvania, USA - Little Laurel Run_MetaG_LLR_2012 | ecosystem: Environmental > Aquatic > Freshwater > Creek > Sediment | place: USA... | reverse complement strand
GGGGTGTTGGCCTGGACCTTGTCGCCCGGCTGCGTCGACGTCAGATCGGTGATGACGCCCGAGACGGGGGCGACGATCTGGAGGAAATTGTCCTTGTCGATGTTTTCGAAGCGGATACGAGCCGCCGCATCGGCCTCGACGCGCGCGGTTTCAAGCTGCAGCCGAAGTTTTTCTTCCGCCGTGGCAAGTTCGTTCGCCGCCGTCTCGTAGTCCAGCCGCAGCTTCTTGAGCTGCTCGCCGCTCGATTCGACCTGGGCCTGAGCCTGTACGAATTCCTGGCTTTGCCGTGCCGTCACTTCGCTGACCCTCGATTGCGCCGCGCGGTAAGCATTCTCGGCCGCGAGCAGGGCGTTCTTCTTGCTTTCGACCTGCAGCTGCGACACGCCGCCGCCGCCGGGATTCGCGAACACGCGCTCGAATTTCTCCGCCTCGAGCGCAGCCGCATCGCGTGCTCGGCGGGCATCCTCGACATTCGTGCGCGCTTCGGCCAACTGCGCCCTCTGCAATTCCACCAGCTTGCTGGTGCCGAGGGCGATCCGCTTCTGGTGTTGCTGCTCTTCGAGCTCCATCGCCTGCCGCAGCGTTGCGGTCTTGCGCTCCAGCAGCGCCTTTTTCTCGGGGAACTGCCGCCAGTCCCGTTCCGCGTTCTCGAGCTTCAACTGCGCCTGCATAGCGCTGGCCGCAGCTTCGATGGCACCTCTGGCGTTGAGCCGGGCCAGCACGTCGCCCTTGGATACCGGCTGGCCCTCGGCCACGTAGAGATTGGCCAGTTCGCCATCGACGGGCGCGTAGAAGCGCCTGAGCTCCGAGGCAGGGGTCAGCGTGCCCTGCGCGGTCACGATCACGTCGGCCCGCCCGAAGAACGACCAGGCCAGCGCGGTCAACACCAGCGCGATCATCGTGTAGACGAGGGCGTGCAGCACGCGCCAGGGCTCCGCGGTCAGGATCGCGATGCCCTCGGAGCTGTGGTCAGCGAGCGCATCGGCCAACGGTACGAGGCGATTGCCGTGCGTCATTCGCCCGCGTCTCCCAGCAGCGCAAGCTTGGTCCTGAGCAGCTCCGGCTCCAGGACGTTGCGCAGGTCTTGCAGCGCGCTGCGCTGCTGGCGCGCTTCCGTCTGGATCTCGTCGCGGATCGCGGCCCACTGTCCGGCTCCGGCCGCGTCCACCTGCGAATAGATCTGCATGCCCTGCTGCGCATACCGGCTCGCGTCGGCCAGCAGGCGAGCGCGGGTCCGGAACCGATCGGATATCGTGGTCTCGATCCGCTGCGAGGCTTCGATCGCGCCTTCGTTCCGATATTCCTGCCACAGCGCGCGCGCCCGATTCATGATTTCATGTGCCCGCGCGATCACGTTGTCCTTTTGCAGATCCAGGTCGGCCGCGGTGGCGCGCACGTAGTAGACGTCTTCGTCGGGATCGAGCGACCCGCGGAACGCCAGCAGTCTCTCGAAGTAGCCACTTGCGGGACGCGACTGCTGCAGTGCTGCGAACCGGGCCGTGACGCCTTGCCGGCGCTCCAATTCCCGGGCGGCAGCTGCCGCCCAGGGACCCGCCGCCATCTTCTGCAGGGCGGCAAGCGCCTGGCTTGCCTTGCCGTCCTTCCAGGCTTGCGTGGCGGCGTCGTACTGCTGGAGGACGTCCGCGGGCGGGACCTGCCCGCTCGTGGCCAGCGCGCGAAAGCTCTGCTCGAACGGCGGGGTCATGAAGCGCGCCTTGCGCAGCAGAGCGAACAGCCGTCCGGATTCGCCGGTGCGTGCTTCCCGTCTGATCTCGATGTAGCGCGCCAGATCCTGGCGCACAGTGTCCAGCCCGCCGAGACGGGGATACTTCTCCGCAGACTCCTTCAGCACAGGCTCCAACGCTTCCGAATTGTCCCGGTTCAGTTCGGTCGCGATGGTCGCCTTCACGCGCTCGATGACCGCCAGGTACACGCTGGCTTCGCTTTGCAACTTGCGCAGATGGGTGAGCGCTTCACTATATCTGTCGCTGAACTGCGGCACGTGCGACGCGATCCGGGCCAAGGCGCGCTGGTGCTCGCCCGTGTTGTCATTCCAGCGCCCGATGAGCGACTCGATGCTGTCCTCGTCGGCGTAGATCCGGATCGGAGCCTCCGGGCCGCCGCGACCGGCGACCAACCGTTCGAGATTGCCCAGCCATTCCAGCTCGTCGATCAGCGGGCGCAGATCGGGATTCCGGATGCCCAACTCGGACATGCCGGCCAGAACGCCCTTGGCGCCGTCGAAGTCCCCGGCCTGCAGCTTCGCCAGCCACGCCGGGACATTCGCCTTCAGCGCCGCCTCGGTCGCCTGTTCCTTCAGACGGACATCGTCCGGGTGTTTCTCGAGCAGGCGAGTGGCCAGCGCGGCGGCCTGCGCGTACTCGCCGCGCGCGACCGCGTCCTTGAGTTGGCGCTCGGAGGCACCCCACCAATACGCCGTCGCAGCGAGCGCGCCGAGTGCGGCGGCAACCGCTGCAGCCTTCCACCAGCTTCGCTTAGTGCCGGCGGTCTCGGCGACGGCAAGAACCGAAGCGAGCTCGGACAGCAGCACCATGACTCGTCCGCGCGGCCGGCGCTTGACCGGCACTTCCTTGTTGACAGTGGCAGGAGCGGTCGGGGGGCCCGCCGCGTCGCCGTCCCGCGGCTCGTCTGCGACGCAGAAGATCTTGAGGAACGACGTCGGGGCGGCCACGAATTCGGTCTTGTCACTCCGAGCCTCTGGCGGCTCGGCGGGCACGCCTTCGGCCATCGGGGCGCGGGTGACGCTCGGGGCCGGCTCGACACCGGAGTCCCGCGTGATGCCCGCGCCTTCGGTCATCGGGGCGCGGGTGACGCTCGGGGCCGGCTCGGCACCGGACTCCCGCGTGATGCCCGCGCCTTCGGCCATCGGGGCGCGGGTGACGCTCGGGGCCGGCTCGACACCGGACTCCCGCGTGATGCCCGCGCCTTCGGCCATCGGGGCGCGGGGGACGCTCGGGGCCGGCTCGGCACCGGACTCCCGCGTGATGCCCACGCGGTAAACGAAATGATCGCCGCCGAAGGCGACCAGGACACCGTCGTGCAGAGGCACCGCGTGCCTCTGCAGACGCAGGCCGTCGACGTAAGTGCCGTTGCCGCTGGCGAGGTCCTCGATGTAGGCCTGGCCGCCCTTCTGATAGATGTGCGCGTGGCGCCGCGACAGGTAGCTCCGCTCCCGACCATGCTCGCACTTGTTCTTGTAGCGGGAAAACGTCGCATCGGCTTTGCCGACGAGGAACGGGAATTGCGTGACGACGATCACGTCGAGACCCGAGACGACCGATTCGGGGGTGAGTGTCAGCGTCAGGCCCCCTTTGGGGCGGGACTTCATCGCGCGCGGCGTGATCTGCGCGCGGTACGAGAGCACGCCACCGAAGCAGATCTCGTCGCCATCGCGCAGCTGGCAAGGCGCCTGCCCGAGTGCGACCCGGTTGATCTTCGTCCCGTTCCGGCTCTCCAGGTCCGCCAGATAGACGAAACCACCCTCGCGGAAGATGCGCGCGTGCCGCCGCGACAGCAGCGAGTGTATGTCGCTGCCGTAGGAGGCGAAGGGCTGCTCGGCCCGTCCAACGGCAAACACGGTGTCGTCGATGCGTATCTCGCCCAGTCCTGGCCGGGACAAGGGCATCAGGACCACGTCGAGCTGCTGATCGGGCGGCGCTGCGCCTGCCCACTTCGCTTCGTCACGCTCCAGCACGGACGCCAACCCGTCAGTTGCTTGCATTCGCGACCTCGTGAGGACCCCAACCGCCGCCAAGCGCCCTGTACAGCGTGACCGTGTCGGATAGCACCTGCTGGTGACTGGCCAGCAATTCAAGCTGTGCGTTCAGCAGCGAACGCTGGTCTTCGAACACGTCGAGCTGCGACACGACGCCGATCACGAGCTGCGCCTCGGTCTGGTTCGACACCAGCGTCAGCTGATCGACCTGCTTGCGTAACTCCTCCCTCTGCTGCCGGTGAGCGTCCAGGTTGACGAGCGCGTTTTCGACTTCTTCGTACGCGGAGATCACCGTGCGACGATAGTCCCCTTCGGCGACCTTGATCTCGGCCTCGGTGGTCTTGACATGCGCCTTGATGCCCGGATTGAACGCCGGGATATTGATGCTCGGAAGCAGCGTGGTGGTGAACATCTTGAACAAGTCACTGGGGGTGAAGCTGCCAGTGCCGGCCAGGCCGGTCAAGCTCACCGACGGCAGCTGCGCCAGCCGCGCCTGCCCCATCAGGTCATGGGCCTCCAGCACGCGGAATTCGGCTGCAACGACGTCGGGCCGGCGGGCGAGCAGATCGAGCGGCAGCCCGGCGGGCACTGCCGGGACCTGCACACGGTCCTGCAGCCGGCCGGACGGGACCTTGAGCTCCCCGGCGGGCACGCCGACCAGGGTGGCGAGGGCGTTCTGCGTCACGTCGCGGGATCGGCGCAGCTCCAGCAGATCCTTGGTCAGGCCGTTGTTCTCCGCGCGCTGGCGCAGTACCTGGGTATCGGGGATCAGGCCGTTGCTGCGCATCGACTCGTAGATGCCCAGGATCTGCTCGTTCTTTGCCAGCGCGCGTTGCTGCTGTTCGATCTGCTCGTCGAGCTGCAGGATCTGGAAGTAGGTCGCCGCGACGTCGGAAACGATCTGCAGATATCCGGCGCGCCAGTCGGCCTCCGTCGCACGGAACTCGGCATGCTGTGCCTGGACGCCCTTTTCGACCTTGCCCCAGACATCGATATCCCAGCTGACCCGGCTGCCCAGGTCGAATTGCTTGCTGTACGTTCGACCACTGCTCTTTTGCAGGGTGGCGCCGGCGCCGACATCCACGGTCGGCAACGCGCCCGCGCGCGCTTCGCCAATCTGCGCGCTGGCGACCTCGATCCGCGCGGCCAGGATCTTCAAGTCGAAGTTGCCCGCGATCGCCTTGATCACCAGCGTATCCAGGTAAGGATCGCGGAACTCCTTCCACCAATCGGGCGAGATGGCCTCGGCGGCCGCAACGTTGGTCGCCGGCGGCCGTGACCATGCGTCCTTCGCCGGGGGCTCCGGGCGCTGGTATTCGGCAACGCGGACGTCCGCACAACCGCACAGCAGCCCCGCAAAGAGGCCGGCCAGAAGAAAGGTTTGCTTCATTGCGTCCCCTGCTTAAGGGTCGGAGCCTCCGACCGGAGATTCTGGACCAGGATTCCAGGACGCTTCATGTTTTCTTGCGACGCCGTCGTCCTGGGGAATGGTACCGACATGGAGCGGTTCGAGTGAGCCGGAAGCGTTGGACGGACTGTAGACAACGATGCGCATCCCGGTAAGTGACGGAGGTCACCGGCCCGGGCACCGTGGTCGGCCCGATGCCGCGGCGATGCGTATCGACCACCACCCGGTGCGCCTGGCGCGCGACCGTCGATGTGACTTACGGCCTGACGAACCGGGCCGCGATGACCAAAGGAACTATCGGGTCGCCGGCACCTGCCTCACAGTTGGGGTCATCGATTTCGGCCGTCGGGGCCGAAAACCCAAGGTGCCGGAGACTCGTCATGGACACGATCATTACTACGACCGCCGAACTGCGCAAAGCGGATCGCCGCCAAAGCCGCGCGAAGCGCCGCGACTTCTACCGTCGCTACGATGTGTTGCTGGCCAACTGGTACCTGCTCACGAGCCGGATCCAGGAGGAGATCCTGTCGATCAGGCAGGACCTGCACGACGATCTGGCGCGCTGGCGGCCGCACCAGCCGGAACCCGACTGGAGTGCCTACGCGGACCGGGTCAGACTGCTCGACGTGAAAGTGGCCGTTCACTGATTCGGCCCCCCAGGCTCAGACGCCCGCGCGCCTCGTCCTTGCGAGACAGGAACTGCTCGCGGCTGGTCAGCCACGGCTCTTCCAGGCACGTACGGCCGTGCCGGCCATCGGGCATGAGCTTCCGCGCAACAACGAACGTCAGTTGTTGCCTATCCTGACCGTCGAGTTCTGCAGCAGCCCATGCTGGGTCTGATAGACATCGCCGACGTTGACGTCGGTCTTGCCGTTGGCGGCGTTGCCGATCTCGACCGACTCGCTGTTGGAAACCCCGTCCTGCTGCTGGACGATGTGGCCGACCTGCACCTGCGCGGACCCGTTGTTCGAGGCGTTGCCGACGCTGACCTGCTGCGAATTCAGCGCCCCGCTCTGGCTCTGCATCACCTGACTGGCGTTGACCTGGGAGCGTGCGTTGCCGCTGACGTTTCCAATGGCGGCGCCCTGGTCGTTCATCATTCCGGACTGCTGCTGGCTGAAGGATCCGATGTTGACCGAGGTGGTGCCGTTGCCGGCGGCATTGCCGACGTCGCCCCGCTGCGTGTTCATCGCGCCGCTCTGGTCCTGCGTCATCGAGCCGGCGTTCACGCTGGCGCTCGATTGTCCGCTGGCGCCGGCTGACCAAAGCGCCAGGGCCGCGGACAATCCGAACGCGGCCGCCAGTTGCCGGCGTGCGCTCCGCACCGTCCCGCGACGATCGGCCCGATCCACTGCAAGCATGCGGTCCGCCATGTCACATCCTTTCCACTGTGCCGACGCCGTCGATCCGAGTCCAGACCTTGGGGTCGCCCCGGTAGCGCACGTTGCCTGCGCCGGAGAGCCACACGGTGAGCCGCTCGCGCGCCATCACCTCGACACTGGCAACACCGTTCACATCGATCTCGACCTTATCGGCGGCCAGATCGAGCCCATGCATCTGCCCCGCACCGCCGATTCGCACGCTCTCCGAGCTCGCGCGGCCGGAGGCCTCAATCTGGCCGCTGCCATCCATCTCGACGCGAAGCTTGTCGACGTCGAGCGCGGCCAGGTTCACGTTCGCGGCGCCCGGCAGCTTCAGGGCGAATTTCGGGCCGTTGAAACCATGAGCTTCGACCTGGCCGGCACCCTTGACGACCAGTTCGGTCAGGCCGACCGCGTCGACCTCGATGGTGATCTGGCCGGCATCGGACAGGACGCCGGGAACGAAGATCCTGACGAGATCGTCGTGCTGCTCGATCACGATCTTCTGCAGAACCTCGGGCTTGGCGAGAATCCGGGCGGCCGGCGCGCTGGCATTGCGCACCACGTAATTGGCCGCCAGATCGAGTTCCAGCGTCGAAAACGGCGCAAGCCGATAAGCCTTTTCGGCTGCCCACACGCCCGGGGAAGCGGCTGCGATCAATGCCGGCACCGCGATGAGCAACGCACGGCGGCCGATTTGCAGCGCGGTGACGATGCGCCTCGCCGACCTGCACAGAGGGTGAAGTGGCATCGACTTCTCCTTGGACAACGAACCGAACCCCGTCGGCCGCGCATTCGAGGCATTCAATCCGGCAGCTCCAGCACACACAGCCCCTGGTACAGGTCCAGCACCTGGACTCGTCCGCCGGCGCCGTCGGCGGGCTTCAGTTCCGCCGCGACGTGCGACTGGGGCAGCGTACCGTATCCCCTGCCCTCGAACACCATGCGCCCGCCCTGCCAGCAGCGAAGCAGGCTGCGCGCGATTTTCGGGGCCTTCGCCGCCGAGGCCGCCAGCTTCTCGTCGTAGGGGCGCGCCGGCTTCGCTTCATCGGACCCGTCCGGAGCCGAGGCGCCGATGGTCACGCGCGCGGCCGAGTTGTTGTCGGACGCGAGCGTTGCCGCCGCGCAGCCGAGCGCGACCAGGCCGATCAGGGTCAGTGCACTGCGCCACGCCGTGCGCGGCCGCGCCTCATTGGATCTTGACATCTAATACCCCCATCGCGAACGTATCGTTGACCGCGGACGCGAAACGCGTCTTCAAGCCTTCCAGACCGCCCGTGATGCTTCCGACATCCAGCGGTTGCCGGCCCAGGTCCTTCGGACTCGTGAAGCACGCCACCGCTTCAGGCCTGGCGCGCAAGGTCGATCCTGAACTGACCACCTTGAGCGTCCCGCCGTAGACCCGCGCAAGCGGCTGCGTGGGCGCCGGGTAGAACTGCGAGACTCGCTGCTCGTCGTCGATCAGGTAGCAATACAGGTAGCCGTCACTGGGCGAGACCAGCCCGACGAAGAACGGCTCTCCGGCCCGATACGCGCCGTTGCTGGCCGGGCGCGAACCCCTCATGTGAATCGTCGGAACGGACGCCTCCGGGTGATAGACCGCCTGTTGCACCGGCCAGTCGGCCTGGGCTGAACCTGCACCGGGCGCCGGTGCCGCGCTGATCGGATGAGCCGCGGCAGCCGGCGCTGCGGCCACGGCCTGAGGTGCAACCGGATGGCCGGCGGGCGGCGCAGCCTGGGCAACCATCGGGGTGGGGCTGGCCGGACGCCCCACTGCGGGCGACGCTGCGGCAGCGGCCTGGGGCGCCACCGGCTGGCCGGCGGGCGGCGTGCCTGGAGGCGTTGCCCCATTCGAAGCCACCGTGCTGGCCGCAGGCGGCGCCGGGTTTTGAGCCATCGGCGGCGGCAGCGGCCCTTCACGCTGATTGATCTCCGCGAGCTTGGTCGCCGCGATCTTGCGCGCTTCGGCGTGATCCGCAGCCAGGTACTGGCGCAGGAAACTCGAATCCAGGCTCAGATCCTCCGACTGTCCCATCGCGAACCGATAGGCACGCACCGCGCGCAGCAGTGCCTGGTCCACACGCCCGTTCACGTCTCCGTCGTAAACGCCCTGCGCCCGCATCTGGATCTGCAGGTATGCAAACAGGCGCCCGCGATCGCGCGGGTCGGCAGCCATCTCCTCCCACCAGTCGTCGATTTCGGTCCTGACCTCCGGATCGCGGTCGTTCGCGCCGAGGCAGCTCCAGTACGGCAGCTTGAGCAAGCGGCCGAACAATTCGATCGCGCCGAGCTCGACCAGGGTCCGCAGCGCCTGGCCGTTGCCGTCGTGGCTGACCACCGTGAAGTTGTACTGGGCGCCGAATTTGCCGATAGTTATGTCGCCGTCAATACCGTTGCCCTTCTTGCGGATCAACACGGCATTGCGCACGTCGGCCCCGGGAACCAGCGACAGACCGGCGGTTTCCACCAGGTTCAGATCCAGGCCGAGGCCCGAAAACCCGTCGGACTGCGCAGCACCAACGCACACATGAAACAGGCAAACCGCCCCGTCGCGCTGCTTCATCAGCATCGAATCGTCGAACTGCGAGATCGAACCCTGGATCACGTAATCGGCGTCGGAGATCACCCGCTCGCGCTTCGACTCGGTAAATATGCGCGACTCGACCATCGGAACCAGCCTGATGGCGTGGGTGGTGCGCGTCATCTGCGAGGTGGCCGACATGAACATGTCGCGTGCACCGACATTGACTTTCTTCGTCGCATCGGGGATCTCGTCGATGATGACGGTGACATTCCTGACGCCGAAGGTTCGGAACAGGCCGTCCATGCACTTCAGGCCCTTGCTGAATCCCGTGTCGTTCTCCAGCGGAGCGCGCTCGGGACCGGAACGCAGCTTCTCGGCGCGCTGCTCGAATTCATCCTTGTCGGCGGCCGCGGCGAAGGTCGACGCTGCGAGCGCGACCAGGGCGGCAGCAATCTGGAGGGCTTTTCGGAGTTTCATCAGTGTCTCCGCGGTTCTTTCTTTTCCGCCGGCTAGTGGCCGCAATTGGCGGTGTTGTAGACGTTTCCGGTCACGATGACCGTCGTGCTGCTCGGGATCACGGAGTTCAGACCCGCCTTCTGATTGTTGCTGTCGTTGTTTCCGATCGCCACCGATCCGCATTGCGAGTTGCCGCCTTCCGATCCGTTCCCGGACCCGTTCTCGCCCTGATTCTCCAGCTCCAGCTCCTCGATCCTTCGCTTGGTCGCTTCCTTGTCCAGTTTCGCCAGATCCTTGTCGTCGATGGGCAGGATCTCCGAGCGCGCCTGGCCGCGGCAGATCGGGGCCGCGCCGATCAGCGCGATCATCACCAGCATCGTCAGGGAAGGCGCGATCCGCATGACACTCTCCTTGTTCGGTCGCTGCGCAGGGCGGGCCTGCCCTGCCTGTGGTAAAGCGGCGGCCCCGGGACCGGGGCCAGCCGCATTTGCTTCCAACTTACTGGGCGTTGCCGGCATTGAGCGTCTGCGAATTCAGCGCGCCACTCTGGTTCTGGTTGGTGTTGATGCTGGTCACGTTGCTCTTGCCCGAGCCCGACGCGTTGCCCAGGTTCATCTGCTGCGAGTTCAGGGCGCCGCTCTGGTTCTGGTTGGTGTTGATGGCCGTCACGTTGCTCTTGGCCGAGCCGGAGGCATTGCCCAGGTTCATCTGCTGCGAGTTCAGGGCGCCGCTCTGGTTCTGGTTGGTGTTGATGGACGTCACGTTGCTGGTGGCCGAACCCGAGGTGTTGCCCATGTTCAGCTGCTGGTTGTTCAGGGCGCCGCTCTGGTTCTGGTTCTGGTTGATCGAGGTGACATTGCTCTTGCTCGAGCCCGAGGCATTGCCGACATTGGCGCCTTGCGAATTCAAAGCGCCCGACTGGTTCTGGTTGGCGTTGATCAAGTCGACATTCGTCGTGCTCTGGGCGAAAGCGACTCCAAAACCCGTCGCCAGGATGACTGCCACTGCGATCTTGCTGAGCTTCATGTTGAAATCCTCTTCTCTCTGGTGAACCTCTCCGGGAAGGAATCCCGGCTGGAGCGGTTCGTCACGAGGCCCTGGTTTGTCAAGACAGATCGGCGAGGCCTCGGACATCCGCTCTGTCAGCGTTTTAGTTATCTGCTGTTTCATTTGTGAGTTTGAAGCAGCGAAGCGCAATCTAGGCGTGTCGGCGACCGAATGTAAGTGACGCAAGTCACCTGCCCGGACCGGCCGACCGCTCGCGCGATCTGGCGCGCTGGCGCCCCCACCAGCCGGAGCCCGACTGGAGCGTCTACGTGGACCGGATCAGCTTGGTCGGAGTCAGGGCGGCTTACCGCTGAAGGCGACGCACGGCCGGCGCATGGCTTGCCCCGACGCCGGGTCGGTCGATCGGCACGCTGCACTCTTGAGTCGCCCATGGAGAATCCGCGGGCAGTCCACCGGAAGTTGCCCTCGTCGCTGACACAGACGTAAAAGCCCAACGTGTTGCACCCCCACGAGCGCCAGCGTGTTGATTTCTTTTTAGCGACGCTGCAGCCCGGTCATACCTGGTCTGTAATCTCGGGTTCCTGTTAATCGTTTTTGTACTCCACACGACTGGCCCTGCTCAACCCACCCCTCCATAGAGCGAACCCGGTAGGCGCAAAACAGCATTTGCTGCATCGCTAGGAGGACAAGTCCCCAGGGGGGAGGTCACACCCTCGCTTTGATTCGTGGCGAGTGGACGCGGGTGAATGCTCAGGTCTGCCGTCCTGAACCACCGATGCTGGCCCACACCTTCTGCAATCGCTTCACGCTGACCGGCATCGGTGTCCTGAGCTCCTGGGCGAACAGCGACACTCGCAGTTCCTCCAGCAGCCAGCGGAAATCCTCGAGCCTGGGATCCGGCACGCCCTTGCGCGCCGACACGGCCCTGGCGTAGGCCGTTTGCAGCGCAACCAGTTCCGACATCAGCGCCTGATCGCGCGCCGGATCGGTCTTAAGCTTTTCCAGGCGCGCCGCAATCGCCTTCAGGTAGCGCGGATAGTGGCCCAGCTGGGCGGCCGGTGTCTCCTCGACAAAACGCCTGGGAAAAAGGCGCGCCAGCTGCTGGTCGATGTCGCGCACGGCGGCGGTAAACGCCCGGGCGGCAGCCAGTTTCTTCGGCAGCACGGCCGCCTCCTGCACGATCGTCGTCAGCAGTTGCGCGACCTGCTGCGCAATCAGGCTCAGCCGCCCGCGCGCCTCGTCCTTGCGAGACAGGAACTGCTCGCGGTCGGCCGGCCACGGCTCTTCCAGGCAGGTGCGGTCGATCGCCGCGCCGACCACCTGGTCGCGCAGGTCCTCGACATTCGGCAGGGCCGCTGCCAGGAACGGCACCACCGAGGCCTGCATGCGCACCGTCTGCAGCGAGGACAGCGAGCGCTCCAGGTACTGGATCTGCGGGCGAAGCTGAAGCCCGAACAGGCGCCGCAGGCCACTGCGGTGGCGGCCGCGTGCGACGAGCCGATCGTCGAATACCTCCAGCGTGCAGTGGCCGCCGTGATCGACCAGGGCCGGGTAGCCAACCAGCGTCTGCCCGTCCCGATGGATCTCGCGCTGCGGCTGAAACTCGCCGAAATCCCAGTCGGTGATCGGCTGTTGCTGCGGCGCAGCCACAACTTCGGCCAGCGCCTGGAACTGCTGGCGCGCCTGGCCGCCGAGCTCGGCCCGCAGCGCCGCCAGGTTGCGCCCCATCGCGAGCTGTCTTGCCTGCTCATCGACCACCTTGAAGTTCATCGCCAGGTGCAAGGGCAGCGACTCCAGCTTGAAATCGGCCGGCGTGCAGGAAACCCCCGCCTGCTGGCGCAGGTCCTGGATCAACGCGTCGATCAGACCGATCCCCGCCGCTGCGCCCTCGCCGCCCGCCGCTTCCTTCGGCCGCGCGTCCAACCGTTCGACGAAGCCTTGCGCGTATTCGGGCAGCGGCACGCAGTGCCGGCGCAACTTCTGAGGAAGCGATTTGAGCAGCAACTGCACCTTTTCCTTAAGCATGCCGGCAACCAGCCACTCGCAGCGGACCGCGTCGACCTGGTTCAATGCGTACAGCGGGACCGTCAGGGTTGCTCCATCGCGCGCGCTGCCGGGTTCGAAGTGATAGGACAGCGCCATTTGCAGCCCGCCCATCGCGAGCTCTTTCGGAAACAGGGATGCGGTCACGCCGGCCGCCCCATGGCGCATCAGCTCTTCGCGCGACAGGAACAGCCGCTGCGGATCGGCGCGCTCGGCTTCCTTCAGCCAGCGCTCGAACTGGGCGCCGCTCGCCACCGAGGACGGCACGCGCTCGTCGTAAAACGAGAAGATCCGCTCCTCGTCGACCAGCACGTCGGGCCGGCGGGCCTTGTGCTCGAGGTCCCGGATGTCGCGCACGAGCTTGCGGTTGTGCTCCATGAACGGCGCGCGCGTGTCGAGCTGCCCGTTGACCAGCGCCTCGCGTATGAAGATCGTGCGCGCCGCGGCGGGGTCGATCGGCCCGTACTGCACGCGCCGTTGCTGGTACACGATGAGCCCGTACAGCGTGGCACGCTCGAAGGCCACCACCTGCGCCGAGCGCTTTTCCCAATGCGGGTCGCCGTGCGAACGCTTCAGCAGGTGGGCGCCGGCCCGCTCGATCCAGGCCGGTTCGACCCCGGCCACGGTTCTGGCGAACAGGCGCGACGTCTCGACCAGCTCGGCAGCGACGATCCAGCGCCCCGCCTTGCGCGCGATCGGCGAGCCCGGCCAAACGTGAAACTTGATCGAGCGCGCGCCCAGGTAGGGCGGCTCCCGGCGGTCGGCCGGATCCGGGTCCGGCGATTTGCACCCGATGTTGCCCAGCAGGCCGGCCAGCAGCGACAGGTGCAGCTGCTCATAGGTCGGGGGCGACGCATTGACGCGCCAGCCGAGCTCCGACACGATGCGGTTGAGCTGGGACTGCACGTCGATCCACTCCCGCAGGCGCCGCGGGCTGATGAACTCCCGCTTCAGCTCCTCGGCGAAGCGGCGATTGGACTTCTTGTGCGCCAGGCGTTGCTGCAGCGCATCCCACAGCTTCACCAGCCCGGCAAACTCCGACCGCTCGTCCGCGTAGCGCCGGTGCGCCTGGTCCGCGGCTTCCTGCGAGCCCTGCGGGCGCTCGCGCGGATCCTGCACCGA
>Ga0075030_100003805_pt1 | contig 13666 bp, 10 predicted proteins | sample LitLauG_LLR_2012_FD_71393 | JGI IMG/M metagenome (GOLD analysis project Ga0075030, IMG submission 71393) | Freshwater sediment microbial communities from Pennsylvania, USA - Little Laurel Run_MetaG_LLR_2012 | ecosystem: Environmental > Aquatic > Freshwater > Creek > Sediment | place: USA... | reverse complement strand
CGTTTCAACGCGCTTCTGTTCGCTGGTCTGCGGATGGGGCATGTATTCGCCATTCGAGACCATCCGGGTTGGAACGGGAGCGTGAAACGGCTCGGCCTCGGCCGGGTGGCATTTCCTCAATTGATCGTCGCTCAACCAGGCGTCTTCTTCACGGGAATCTGGTAGCCGCTCTAGCTTGGCCATGGTTTTCTCCTATGATCGTGCTGAACGAAGTGCTCGCCGTGCGTCGGAGGCGTCTTAATTATCCGAAGCTCTCGACGCATGTAAATTGGACAAACGTCGAATCGATCACCCTGCGAGCACCAGCAGTTGGTTCCAAGGACGTAGAGCAGTCAAAGCCTGTCAATGTCTATCCTGTTAGCGGGTCGGGTAGAAGGGCAAACGCTTGGCCGCATCCCCGCTTTTGTCGAACTCAAATGATGTCAATCGCAGATTGCCGTGCCACTCAAGACACCCCTGCATGAAAAAGGGGGCCTTGCCGGACTTCTCCGGGAAGGCCCCTGAATAGGGGATGCGCGAAAACCAGTTCTCGACTTGGTTCAGCCAGGACGAGTAGGTCGGGGTGTAATGGCGATCGGGCGCGCCGACCTGGCCTTTCTGTGTCTCGGGTTGACGATCTGTAGTTTATACACTACGCTCATCCACGATGCTCGAGCTCAAGCAAACCGACACTTTCAGGAGGGGATATCGCGTGTATTTCCAGAAGCGAGGACAAACGGTCATCGTCCTCCTCTGCGCCGGCAGCAAGAGCACACAGGCGAAGGACATCAAGACCGCAAAACGCCTGGCTCATGAATGGAGCGAATAGCCATGAAAAAGAAATTGACGTCCTTTGACTCCGCCGAAGTGTTGACTTCAGATGAAGCAATCGCTGCATTCATGGCCGATGCGTTCGAATCCGGCGATGCCGGCTACATCGCACACGCGCTAGGCGTCGTCGCACGAGCAAAGGGCATGGCCCAGATTGCTGGCCAGACTGGACTGTCGCGCGAACAGCTCTATCGCTCATTCAGCGAGCGCGGCAATCCAACGCTCAAGACAACGCTCGCGGTCATGAAGGCCCTGGGAATCGAACTGACGGCCAAGGCGCAAGCGTAAGCTCACCGAAAAAGGCTACGTAGGAAGTACTCCGCCGTCAGGCGATTTAACAAACTGCTTGTGGGCGTAGGGGCTGGCGCTTGCCCGACTATGGAATGAAAGCGGATGAACTCGTAACGTTGCTAAACCGAATACGCGAGCAACATCCAGCGGCCGGACGGCCGCCCGCATTCGATTCTTCGCGATCAGAATTCCTGCGCTGTCATGCCTTACGGAAGCCTCGGACGATCGCCGACGACCGGCCGGTGTTGATCAGATACCGATCCATCAGACCCGGACGGACCGGCCGCTTGCCAATTTCGGGGCCCGGCGAATTGCGGTCATTCGCTTCATTTCCGGATTGCGGACCTCCAGCGTTGCTTCCACTCTAAGACCAGTGGTGGCGTGAGATGCAATCCGATTGGCGCCACCCTCATAACTGCAGTCGTCAGACGTCGTCGTGGCTGAGGGAGGTGGACAGGTCGCGGTGTGCGTTGGCCTGGGCAAGCAGAGCGTTAGCTTTGGCTTCGAAGGTCTGCACCGCGTCAGCGCCGGCGGCGAAGCGAGCCGGAGGCTCCCTGAGCCCGGCTAGCTGCACGATCGCGTTGGCGAGCTTGGCCGGATCGCCGCCCTGCTTGCCGTCCATGCTGCTCCACGCAGCGACGGTCTCCATGGTGTTCTTGGCGTAGTCGTCGATCGAGGGCTTGGCGTATGTGGTGGAGCCGGCGGAGAGCAACTCGGTGCGGAAGAAACCCGGCTCGACAAGCATCGTGCGGATGCCAAAGGGGGCGACCTCTGGGGTGAGCGACTCCATCCATCCTTCGATGCCGAATTTCGCAGCGGCATACGCTGTGCAGAACAATTGCCCGGTGATGCCGGCGGTCGAGGAGATAGTGAGCAACAGGCCGGACCGCTGCTTGCGCATTGCCGGCAGTGCGGCACGAGTCACGTTCATCGGACCGAATAGCAGTGTCTCGATCTGGTTGCGAACCTGTTCGGGGCTAAGCTCCTCGAAGAAGCCTGCGTAGAAGTTGCCTGCGTTGTTGACCAGCACGTCGATCCGGCCGAACCCCCGGACAGCGGCTTGGACCGCAGTTTGAGCATCCTCGGGGCGGGTAACGTCGAGCTTCACGGCCAGCAGGTCGTCATGGCCGCCAAGGGCCTCCGCGATTTTTTTGGGATCGCGGCCGGTCGCAACGACGGCGTGGCCAGCAGCCAGGGCGGCCTTCGCGATGTCGACGCCCATACCTCGGCCTGCGCCTGTGAGGAGCCAAACTTTCTTCATGGTCATGTGATTCCCCTGTTTCATGCCCGTCAATGTGGTGGTGTCAGTGTGGCGGAATCGCGGCGGGACTGTTTGCCAGAAGCAACACAGTTCTTGCCTAAATCGATGGAATACGCTCGGAAATTGACATACAGGATCCGAGAAGAAACGCTAGAGTGGGCCTCGTGATGACATGACCAGGAATCGCTTATGGGCGGGCATTCACGATTAAATGACGCGACACTCCCGGCGACGGCCGGCTTGGCGCGTGCGATCGCAAGGTTTGCCCATTCCGATGGCGACTACACAACCGCCATCCCGGCGCTTTCGCTCCATCGGCGCAAGCGACCCACCGAAGCTTTGCATTGCATCTACAGCCTGGGGCTGGGCGTCGTTGCCCAAGGACACAAACAGGTCCTCCTCGGCGAAGAAGTGATCAACTATGGTCCGGGCCAATCCATGCTGACGACCATCGACTTGCCGGTTATCTCTCATGTCACTCGTGCCAGTGTCCATGAACCGTTTCTCGGCTTGATGCTGACGCTTGACAGTCGGCAGATCGTGCAGATGGCAGCTGAGATGCAATTGCCGCTTTCTGCCAAGCAGGTTGCTTGCCGGCCCATCTCGATCGAAACGCTTGATGAGGCCCTGCTTGATGCCCTTGTGCGCTTGGTCAAACTGCTGTACGAGCCAGAGCTGCTTGGCCGGCTGGCGCCGCTGATCCAGGAGGAAGTCGTCATCCGTCTGCTCGCGGGTCCGCACGGCCCGCAACTGCAACACCTTGCCGCCCACGGATCGCCGAGTCAGCAGATCGCGAGGTCTGTCGCGTGGCTTAAGCAGAACTTTACGCAGGCGCTACAGGTAGACGATCTGGCTGCGCGTGCGCACATGAGCCCGTCTACCTTCCGCCAGCATTTTCGCTCCATCACCGGCACCAGTCCGTTGCAGTTTCAGAAGCAGTTACGGCTGCAGGAAGCGCGCCAATTGATGCTCAACCAGAACATTGACGCAGGTAACGCTGGCGGCCTTGTGGGTTATGAAAGTGCCTCGCAGTTCAGCCGCGAGTACAGCCGTCTATTCGGCGCGCCGCCCCAGAAGGATGTCAGGCGTATGCGGCTGACCTAAATGGCTGGGAAACGACCCTTCCTTTCGGAAGCCAGACTATAGGACGTTGAACCGAAAGAGAAATTTCCCAGCTCTCGGCGACGATGCATTCTTAGACATGGCTCGGCGGCATGTAGCCGCGCGGGATGGAAGCGAGCAGCTTCTTCGTGTAGTCGTGCTGCGGGTCGCGGTAAATGGCCTCGGCCGAACCGCGCTCCACGATGTCGCCTCCGTTCATCACGAGGATCTCGTCGGCCATGTACTTGACGACCGCGAGATCGTGGCTGATGAACAGATAGCTGATGCCGAACTCGTCCTGCAGATCGAGCAGCAAGTTCAGCACGTTGGCCTGTACGGATACGTCCAGCGCTGACACCGACTCGTCACAGATCAGCAGATCCGGCCGCAGCGACAGTGCCCGCGCAATCGCGATTCGCTGTCTTTGCCCGCCGGAGAACTCGTGCGGGTACTTGTGCAGGCTCGCGCGCGCCAGTCCCACCCGATCGAGCAGCGCGGCGATGCGCGCATTGCGCTCGGATTCGTCGGCGCCGATGGCGTGGATCCGCATCGGCTCGGCGAGGATCTGGCCGATCGTGAAGCGCGGATTCAAGCTGGCATAGGGATTCTGGAAGATGACCTGAACCCGGCGGCGGAACTTCATCAACGGCTCGCGCTTCATCCTCAGCACGTCTTCGCCGTCGAAGCGCACCTGCCCCGCGGTCGCCTCGACCAGGCGCATCAGCAGCAGCCCAAGTGTGGTCTTGCCCGAGCCGGATTCGCCGACGACGCCGAGCGTGCGGCCGCGCTCAAGGGTGAAGCTCGCGTCGCGGACCGCTTCGATCGTGCGCCGGCGCAGCAGTCCGGTCTTCAGGCGGTATTGCTTGCGCAGGCCGGCCGCTTCGATCAGCTGCGGCCCGTGATTGGGGCGCAGGGGGCGAGGCGCCGGCTCGGCGGTCTGCTCGCCGCCGGCGGCGAGAAAATCCTCGATCGTCGGAAGCCGCCGCGGCCGCTGGTCCAACCGCGGCCGGCAGGCGATCAGCGAGCGCGTATAGGGGTCCTGCGGCGCGCCAAATATGCCCACTGTCGATCCGCGCTCACGCACCTGTCCCTCGCGCATCACGACCACGGCGTCGGCAAACTCGCCCACCAGGCCCAGATCGTGGCTGATAAACAGGATGCTCATCGCATAGCGTTGCTGCAAGCCGCGCAGCAGCTCGATGATCTGGCGCTGCACCGTCACGTCGAGCGCCGTCGTCGGTTCATCGGCGATCAGCAGCCTCGGCTCGCACGCGATCGCGGCGGCGATCATCACCCGTTGCTGCTGGCCACCGGACAGCTCGTGCGGATAGGCATTCATCCGGTCGCGGGGCTGCGGGATCCCGACTTCGGAAAACAGTTCCTCGGCGCGCGCGCGGGCCCGGCTGCGCGTGAGCTTCGTGTGCAAACGCAAGGCCTCGGCAACCTGGTCGCCCACCGTGAAGACCGGGTTCAGCGAGCTCTGTGGCTCTTGAAAGACGAACGAGATATCGCGCCCCCGCAGCGCGCGTACCTGGTCCAGCGGCGCGTGCAGCAGGTCCACCCCGCCGAACTCGGCCCGGCTGGCCGCGTCAACGATTGCATTGTCGGGCAGCAGGCGCACGATCGACATCGCCGAGACGCTCTTGCCGGAACCCGACTCGCCGACCAGGGCGACCGTCGAGCGCGGCGCGATCTCGAACGAGACGCCGCGCACCGCCTCGAATGGCTTCGATTTGCCGAGGCGGAACGAGACCCGAAGGTCCCGCACCGCGAGCAGCGGCGCTGCGACCCCGCCATCCTGAGCTGTGGAGGACGTCGTCATCGTTCGCTAGCCCTGGCGCAGCCGCGGGTCGAGGGCGTCGCGCAGCGCATCGGTCAGCGTCGAGAACGCCGTGACGAACACCGCCATGAAGGCGGTGGCGGCAGCGAGCTGCCACCACTTGCCCAGGATCAGCTCGGACTGTGCTTCGTTCAGCATCGTTCCCCACGACACCGAGTCGATCGGTACGCCCAGCCCCAGGAACGACAGGATCACCTCGGCCTTGATGAAAAAGACCACAAGCAACGACAGCTGGACCAGCACGACGTGACTGACGTTGGGCAGGATGTGCTCAAACATCCGTGAAAAGTGCGAGGCACCGATCGCCTCTGCAGCGAGCACGTACTCGCGGCCGCGGTGTTTCAGGTATTCGGCGCGCACGAGCCGGTAGACCGCGGTCCAGCCGGTCAACGCGAGGATCAGCACGACCGTGGCGGTGCCGCGGCCGAACACCGCCGCAAAAGCGAAGATCAGCAGGATTCCCGGCACGGCCGTGAAAACGTTGTAGAACCATTCCATCAGGTCACCCGCGACGCCGCCGAAATAGCCCGCTACCGCCCCGAGCGCCGTTCCGATCGCGGTTGCGAGCAGTGCTGCGAAGACGCCCACCAGGATCGACACCTGCGTGCCCTTGATCGCCTTGGCGATCACGTCGCGGCCGAGGCGATCGCCGCCGAACGTCAGCGTCGACAAGTGCGGCGCCGAGACGCTCTGGATCTGGGCCGCGCGTGCATCCCATTCCGCGTAACGCGGCGCCAGCGGATCAACAGCGGACAGATCGACGCGCGGCCCGGACGGACGCTCGATCTTGACCGACTCGTCGACGGTCGGGCCAAGAAAGCGGGGGTTCGCATACGGAACGCCGACCTCGCGCGTCCAGTCGGCGGCAACCAGGCCGACCAGGCTCGCGACGACGAGCGCGGCGTAGGCAGCCACGACCGCCAGCGCGACCATCGCGACGTGGTCGCCCCGCAGGCGGCGCCAGGCGAGCTGCCAGACACCCGGTGAGGATTCCGAATCCGGCACCGCCGCGAACGAGGCTATCGCGTTCATCGGGCCACCCTCAGTTCAGCCGCACGCGCGGATCGACGACCCGGTACAGCAGGTCGGCGAGCAGGTTGATCAGCATCGTCAGCAACGCCAGGTAGATCGTTACCGCCTGAATCACCGGATAGTCGCTGCGATTGACCGCGAGCAGGATCTCGCGGCCCAGACCCGGGATCGAGAAGAACACTTCGATCAGGAACGAACCGACCACGACGCCCGGCAACTCGGTGGCGATGTTGGTCAGGATCGGGATCGTCGCATTGCGCATCACGTGCCGCAGCAGCACGCGCGCCTCGGAAGCGCCGCGCGCGCGTGCGGTGCGCACGTAGTCGTGACCGAGCTCGTCGAGAAAGAAGCTGCGATAAAGCCGGGTCGTCGGCGCGATGCTGACGAACATCGCCAGCAGTATCGGCAAAGGTGCGTAGTGGATCAGGTTCGTCAGCACCGAATCGCTCCAACCCTGGATCGGAAACCACGCGAGGTAGAAACCGAACAGCCACTGCCCGACCAGCACATAGACGAGGAACGAAACCGAAAGCGCGACCGTGGTGATCGCCATCGCCGCCCGATCGGTCAGGGAACCCCGGACCACCGCGACGCCCAGGCCGAACGGGATCGAAACCACCGTCTGGAGCACCAGGATCGGGATCATCACGGTGAGCGTTGCCGGCAGCCGCGTCAGGAACAGGTGCGCGACCGGCTCGTTGGTCGCCCAGCTGGCGCCCCAGTTGAGCGTCACGATCTCGCGCAGGAAGATGCCCAGCTGAACCCACCAGGGGCGATCCAGGCCAAGCGTGTGCCGGATCGCTTCGATCTGCTGCTGCGTCGCTCCCAGGCCCGCGATGATCGTCGCCGGGTCGCCGCCGAACCATTTGAACAGGAAAAACACCAGCAGCACAACTCCGGCCAGAGTCGGGACCATCTGCCAGGTGCGGCGCAGTGCGTAGCTGAGCACGGGTTAGCCTGCATCGCTTGAATACGAATGCCGGGTGATTGTAGGTCCAGCTTAGAATCGACAGCTGCACAATTAGCGCGCCGCGGATCGTTCGCGGGACGACCTCAGGACCGGGATCTCGTGTCAGTCGCCTCGTTGATCGGACGGCGTTTCAACTACGGGTTGGCGGCGCTGCTGGTCCTGCTCACGGGCGCGTCGGCGAATGCCGGCGGCGAGAAGGTACTGCGCTACGCATTCGAGGTCGCCGAGACTGGATTCGATCCGGCCCAGATCCTCGATCTGTATTCGCGCAACGTCACGGCGAACGTGTTTGATGCGCCGCTCCGCTATGCCTGGCTGGCACCGGCCGGCACGCTGGAGCCGAGCACAGCCGCCTCCCTGCCCGAGATATCGGCCGATTTCCGCACTTTCACGTTCACGCTGAAGCCTGGCATCTACTTCGCGGACGACGTGGCCTTCGGCAGCCAGCGACGCGAACTGGTCGCCGCCGACTACGTGTATTCGCTGAAGCGCATTGCCGATCCGCGCTGGAAGAGCCCTAGCTGGAGTGAGTTCGAGGAAGTGGCGATCGTCGGCCTGCAGGCGGTGCGCGAAGAAGCGTTGAAAACGGGGCACTTTGACTACGACCGCGAAATCGCCGGCTTGCGAGCGCTTGACCGGTACCGGTTCCGGGTCACGCTGGAGCGCCCGAACCCCCGCTTCGCTTTCCTGCTCGCCGATCCATCGGTCGTCGGCGCCGTCGCCCGGGAGGTGGTCGAACGCTACGGCGACCGGGTCATGGAACACCCGGTGGGCACGGGCCCGTTTCGGCTCACGCAGTGGCGCCGCTCGTCTCGCATCGTGCTGGAGCGCAATCCGGAATACCGGGAGGAGTTCTTTCCTGATGCACCCGACACCGCCAGCGTCGAGAGCCGGCAGCTGGCACAGAGGTTTCACGGGCGCCGACTGCCAATGATCGACAGAGTCGAAATTTCGCCGATCGAGGAGAGCCAGCCGCGCTGGCTCGCCTTCCTGAACGGTGAACACGACTTCGTCGACCTGATGCCGCGCGACCTCGTATCGCTCGCGCTTGCCGGCACGCGCCCGACACCGGTGCTGCAACGCAAGCATGTGCAGGTTTACCGCGTGCCCGATATCGACGTGACGGTCCTGGCCTACAACATGGAAGATCCGGTGATCGGCGGCTACGAACCGGAACGGGTCGCGCTGCGCCGGGCGCTCAATCTCGGCTTCAACACCGACGAGGTGATCGCCTCGATCTACAAGTACCAGGCATACCCGGCTCAGACGCTGATCCAGCCCGGCACGTATGGCTACGACCCGGCACTGCACACGGAAAATGGCGATTACGACCCGGCGCGAGCCAACGCCCTGCTCGACGTGTACGGATATCGGCGCGGCGCCGACGGCTGGCGCTCGCGGCCGGACGGCAGCCCGCTGGAGCTCGAGATGAATCTGGAGCCGGATCAGCAACGGCGACTGCTCGGCGAGATCGTCAAGAAAAGCTTCAATGCGCTCGGCGTACGAGTCAAGTTCAAGTATGCGAAATGGCCTGAAAACCTGCGGATGGTCCAAAGTGGCCAGTTCCAGATCTGGTACCTGGGCTTCTCGGCCGCTCAGCCCGATAGCGAAGGCGTATTCCGTCTTTGTTACGGACCCGCCATCGGATCTTTCGACCTGAGCCGGATGCAACGGCCCGAGTACGACCGGCTTTTTCTCGCCTCCAAGCAGTTGCCTGACGGGCCCGAGCGGCTGGAACTGCTGCACCAGCTTACGGCCCTGGAGCTCGTGTACGCGCCGATGAAGGTGGTGAGCCACCGCTACAGGACCGATCTCGCCTATCCATGGGTGGTCGGCTATCACCATGGACCGTTCATCCGCGATTGGTGGCGCTACGTCGATATCGACACCGAGCTGCAGGCGCGCAGTAAACAGTGAGGGCGGCGCCGCGTATCCGCAAGGCCGATCTGGCACGTTTCACGGTGGCTCCCTCTCCGCCTCCCAGATGAAGTGTCACCGCAGTAACCGGCACTGCCACGGCGAATTCAGCGCGAATCGAATCCTTTTAACCCAAGGCGATTCGCTCGCACGTTGTCCCATTCGATCCGAAAATTTTGCTCAATGGGACAGCACAAGAAAATGGCCCGCAGGCAATTGCTCGCAGGCCATTGAATTCAAAGCAGAAATGGCGCGCCCGGCAGGATTCGAACCCACGACCCCTTGGTTCGTAGCCAGGTAATCGATGTCCGATAAGATGTTTAAAATCAATGTGTTACGTGCTTCCCCTTGTGCCATAGATTGCCGAGTTACGCTTGGTTAGCGCCTTGTTTTGCCGAGGATCGGACCGGTTCAATGGCACAGCTCTTAGGCACCGAATATTCCCTTGAAGGAATATTCCTTGGAAGCTATAATTGATTCATGGCGTGGGAGATCGAGTACACGGACGAGTTCGAGCAATGGTGGAACGCGCTATCCGAGGAAGAGCAGATATCGCTGGATGCTTCGGTTCGCCTGCTCGAAGAGCGTGGGCCCAATCTTGGTTTTCCGCACAGCAGCGGAATCGAGCGCTCCAAGCACAGCCATATGCGCGAACTTCGGACCCAGCACCAAGGTCGACCCTATCGGACACTCTACGCGTTCGACCCCAGACGCATGGCGATGTTGTTGATCGGCGGCGACAAGACCGGTGATGATCGCTGGTACGAAACCCACGTCCCCGTCGCCGACCGGCTGTACGACGAACACCTGGAGCAACTTCGAAAGGAAGGACTGCTAAATGGCTAAGAAGTTTTCCGAGCTGCGCGCCCGCATGTCGCCCGAGTCCCGTGCGCGAGCCGAAAGTAAGGCGAAGGAAATGCTCGCTGAAATGCCGCTTAACGAGTTGCGGCACGCTCGAGGACTATCGCAAAAAATGCTTGCGGAGGCGCTGCACGTACAGCAGCCCTCGATCGCGAAGCTCGAGCGGCGCACCGATATGTACGTCTCGACGCTGCGCAGCCACATCGAGGCGATGGGCGGGCAACTGGAGATCATCGCGCGCTTTCCGGACGGCGCCGTCAAGATCGGCAACTTCGCCGACCTGGAACATGACGCTGCCTGACCGCCCATCTACCGCCGCGAGGGATCCGTATATCGTAACCGTCCGGGAACCGGGCTTATAGCCTCGCGGCTCTGAAGTATGGATTGTCTGCCATTTCAGGAAGGCGGACGATGAGGCGAAGGCAGATGGTTCGGCAGATGTAGCGCCACCCAAGCGAGTGCGACGGGGTATCCGTCTGCCGGTCTGCGATCATTCGGGGCTATGGGCCCGCAGTGCCTGCATCCCATGAGTGCCACACCTGATCCTGACGACGACGCTTTGCTGGCCCAGCTGGACGCAATGGCTGGCGCGCCGCGCCGCGTCGTGCTGTCCGTTGGGCTCGGGTTCGCGCCGCGTTCGCGGGCGTCCTTGAGCGATCTGCTCGCGGCGCTGCAGTGGGACCGCGATGGCGGAGCAAGGCTGACGGGTGACGATCTCAAACACGCCATCGTCCAACTCAAGAGCGCCGGCTGGTTGGAGGAGACACGGCCGGGCAGCGGCTATGTTTCGGTCGCGCCCGAGCGGATGGCTGCCGCCTGGCGTGCACTTTTGCAAACCGAACCGCCCGCTCGCCTGCTGCAGGCCCTGTGCCGGGCCGAAGGCCTGCTCTACACGGATGGCCGGGTTCGAGGCTACGTTCGCGACCAGAACATCGTCGTGGCAATGGCCCGGATTGCGCTCCTGGGCGGCCAGGCCAGGCGCAGCGTCGAGCAGCTCGTGCTGGCTTGCGGCTTCGGGGTGGAAGGTGCCGCACACGCGATCGCTGAAGCCCTGGCCGAGGGCGTTGACGAGCACCTGTTGCGGCACCTGGATCCCGAAGTGCAGGTGGACTTTGCCTACGGGCGCCTGTATCGGCTTTGTGCCTACTGGGATCCGAGGCTGCGGTCGGCGGTTGCGCAGGCCGAGGCCGTGCTGGCGCGGCAAGGCGCCCAGGCCCACTTCGCGCTACGCATGGCGCTGGCGCAATATCGCCTGCTCAGCGGCAATCATTCGCGAATCCTCGAATTGTTTGCGACGGAGGAAGCCGCGGACGCGGCGATCGCGCACGCCCGCGCGGGCTGGCGCGCGGCATTCACGGCGGCCCTGGCATTCGCAGCCGGTCGCTGGAGCGAGGCGCAGGCCGGATACGAGGGCGCCCTGGTCCACCTGCGCGCGGCCAGCGGCAAACGCAAGTCGCTGCTGCCCGACACGGTCGGCTTCCCTTATGTGCTGGCGCTGCTGGCGCAGCAGTCGCCGACCTTGCAGGCGCGAGCCTTCAAGTTCTGCTCGGCCGAAGGCAGCCGCAAGGATGAATACGGGGACTCTGCATGGGACATCTTCGGCGTCGCGATCGCCATGCGCGCGGGGCAAGCGCCCGCGCGCCCTCTCTCATTCGCCGCGCGCACGGACGACGCGCGCTGTGTCCCGGAGGACCTCTGGCGCTGGCTGATGCGCGCGTGGCTTGCCGATGCCGACAGGCCGGAGCGCCCGCGGGAAATCGAGCTGGACGCCGCGGCGCGCCTCAGGGGTCAACTCGAGGCCTGCGGCCTGACGTGGCTGTCGGCTCAGCTCGACGGCGCGATGAGCGTTCTGCTAGGGCGGCCCGCGGCGCCGCCCTTCTTCGTTCCTGCGGCGGCCGAGAGCTGGCGCTACGCGCTGGCGGCGCTGTCGGAGCTGGGAGCAGCCGACGCGGGGGATGCCGATGACGGACCGTCGCAGCGCCTGTGCTGGACGCTGGACCTCGACGGGCGCGGCAGGATTCGCTGGATCGCAGCCAGCGAGCAACGCCTCGGGCCGCGCGGCTGGGGCAAGCCCAAGGCCGTGCCGCCGGCGCGCCTCGCGACCGGCAAGCAGGTCGCCCCGCGCGACGCGGCCGTGGCGCGCGCCTTTCGGGTCGACAGGTTCGTGCCCGGTGGGCTCAGAGTCGACTACGCCGCGGCCATCAACGCTCTGATCGGGCATCCGCATGTGCAGTTCTCGGACGCCCCCGGCGCCTTTGTCGATCTTGTGGCGGCTCGCCCCGGGATCGACATCAGTCACGTCGACGGCCAGGTGCACGTGCGCATGGTGCCGGACTTCGAGCTCGATCTCGCATCGGGCGGCCCGGCGAGTACCGGTGGCGACAATGATGACGACCTCGACGACCTCGACGACGTCGATGACGCCGATCTCGACGACCCGCCCCAAACTCGGGCGCCGCCGCGCATGGCGACGCATGCGATCGACGATCGAAGTGCCGCGGCGCAGCGGCAGCGCCAGCGGATCATCGTGATGCGTGACGGCGCCCAGCGTGCGCGCGTCATCCGCCTGAGCGACGCCCAACTGGCCGCGGCCCGCCTGCTGGGCCGCCGCCTGGCGGTGCCGGCCGAAGCGCAAAGCGAGCTTCGCCAGGCGCTGCGGGGGCTGGGCACCCACTTCGAGGTGCAAGCCGACGAGATCCGCGCCAGCCGTGATGTCGCCGCCGATAGCCGCTTGCGAGCTGAGTTGACGCCGATTGAAAAGCGGCTGCAGCTGCGGCTGGTCGCGGTGCCTCTTGGCCCCGACGGCCCGCGGCTTGTGCCCGGTCGGGGCCGCGGGCGGACGATCGCCGCCGTCAACGGCGAGGTCCTCGGCGCGCTGCGCGACCTGGCGCTCGAGCGCGCGCATCTGCAGGCGGTGCTTGACGCGTTCCCGCTGCTCGAACCCGTGCCCGATGACGAGCCGCAGGAATGGACCATCGATGAACCGGAGCAGGCCCTGGCGCTGCTGGAGCGCATGCCGCAGCTGCCCGCCATCGCCGGCATCGACTGGCCGCGCGGCAAGCCGGTGCGCGTGGTCGCGGCGAACCTTTCTCAGCTGCGGGTGCAGGTCAGGTCGGACGTCGACTGGTTCGCGCTCGACGGCGATGTCTCGACGGACGAGTCGACCGTGCTGCGCATCGGCACGCTGCTCGCCTGGAGCCGTGAGGGCAAGGGGCGCTACGTGCCGATCGGTGAAGGCCGCTATCTCGCCCTGAGCGCCGAGCTACGCGCGCGCATCGACGACCTGGCGGCCGTCGCCGAGGACGGCGCACAAGGCAGCCGCGTGCCGCTTGCCGCAGGCGCCTGGCTGCAGGATCTGCTCGACGGCGCCGTGCTTGATGTCGATGCGCAATTCCGCGACCGCATCGATCGGCTGGCGGCGAGTCGCGACATGGTGCCGGCGCTGCCGGCCGGCCTGCAGGCGAGCCTGCGGCCCTATCAGGAAGACGGATACGCTTGGGCGATGCGGCTGGCGCAGGCCGGCTTCGGTGCCTGCCTGGCCGACGACATGGGCCTGGGCAAGACGCTGCAGGCGCTCGCCGTG
>Ga0075030_100003799_pt1 | contig 13675 bp, 11 predicted proteins | sample LitLauG_LLR_2012_FD_71393 | JGI IMG/M metagenome (GOLD analysis project Ga0075030, IMG submission 71393) | Freshwater sediment microbial communities from Pennsylvania, USA - Little Laurel Run_MetaG_LLR_2012 | ecosystem: Environmental > Aquatic > Freshwater > Creek > Sediment | place: USA... | reverse complement strand
TTTTTTGAGTGTTCCCATAAGCGCGGTGAGGTATGCTGTGGCCCATGGCGATCGACCACGTGGTGAAGCAGGGAGAAGGAATCGAGAGCATCGCCTTCGCCAACGGGTGGTTCCCCGATGCGTTGTGGAACCATCCTTCGAATGAGGAACTGGCGAAGAAGCGCGCGACGGGACACGTTCTGTTGCCGGGGGACGTGGTGCACGTACCCGATTTGCGCCCGAAGAGCATCGAGGTCCCGACGGGCGGGCGTCACCGTTTTCAACGCAAGGGTGTGCCCTCACAGTTCAAGATGAAGCTGCTGGTCGATAACGCGTCCGTCGCGGGCATACCGTACAAGCTGGTTATCGACGACGGCCGGCTCACCCTCCAGGGGACGACCGGGGGCGGCGGGGAAGTCGAAGCATGGATTCCGCCGGACGCGAAAAAAGCGGTCATCACAACGGAACTGCACACGATCGAAACGAGCCTTGCCTACCTGGATCCGGTCGATTCACCCACGGGACTGGTCGACCGTCTTCGAAATCTGGAGTACCTGGACGACGTCGCGGAGGGAGAGATTGATCCCGACGATCTGGCAGACGCGGTGGCGGCGTTCCAGGACGAGCACGGGCTTCCGCCCACTGGCAAGGCCGATCCTGACACGCGCCAGGCTCTCATGACCGCGCACGGGAGCTGAAGGCTCGCCAGAGGGCCCAGTATTCGACTGCTCACGGCCAGAAATTCCAGAGTCTCGCAAGAGGCGCGCCCAGCGCGGGAAAGAACTGGGTCACAAACATGGGGCGGCACTTCAGGCGAACGACGTTTGTCGTGTAGAACCACCCCTGCGGGGCCGCGGACGTGTCGCGTAGTTTTGTTCCATTGCATGTCGACGTTTTCCTGCAGATAGAAAGACCAGTTGTTCGTCGCCGGGTCGCGCAGGCCGAACACCGCGCCCCAGGGCAGCGCGACCGCGGTGTTATCAAACTTCCTTAGCCGAAGCTGTGGCTCCAGCAAACGCGAGCGGGCGGTCCCGCCGGCACCGATGAAGTCCACAATGTAGTTTGTCTTGTCGATAGCCTGGAAGGCGACACCGAGGCCGGCGACGTTCACCACCAGGTCGTGCCAAATCTGGGGTGACACGTTCGGTGCGGGGGCGGGGTTGATGAACGGTGCCTGTGTGTACGGGCAGTTGCCCCAGGCGTCGGCGCCGCAATGGTAGACGGTCGGGTTGTTCGGTGGGCCCGATACCATGATGGAGCAACCGGAGAGAGCGGCCGTAAAGAAGTGGCGTGGTCCGACGCCGCCGCCCGGGATCGTCATATGCACGACACCGCCGTACGCGTCCCACGGAAGGAAATACGCGGGAAAGCCCCCTGCTCCGCCAGCGGCGACGAAGCTCAGCTCCAGCGCGTGCTTGAACTTGTGAGGCCCGGCGAAAGCGGGTGGAGATTGCAGCCTACGGTCGAGACTCACCTGGTAGAGTCCGTTCGCGGCGGCGGCGGCGGCGGGGCCAGCCGCCGCTATGGTGACAAGCAGGTTAGCGTAATTCGCGGCCAGCACCGGAGCAACGCCTGGAGGCGGTGGCGGCGGAGCCACCGCGCCGACTGTAGCGGCCAGCGCAGTCACCCAGTTGGTCACGCGCAGTCCGCCAAGAGGCTGGGCGTGCGTTGCCCCAATTGTTCCCGCAGGAACCTGCACGGATTGGGTGGCGATGATGTGATCTGCATAAGGAGGGTTGGGCAACAAGAGGGAGTATCTTCGGGCTGCTCGAATCTCATCCAGTTGGAATTGTGCGTCGTACAGCAAGCGGCCTCCTCGCGACGGTCACATCTCTTGTTTCAAAGACCTATCCCGTGTTCCCTCCGTCGAGTTTCCAGGAACGTCACGATCGTCAGCTTGCGAAGGTACTAGGTCTATGGTCTGGCCGGCAACGCCGTAAGCATCTGCCAAGCGTCTTCGTCGAGTCGAGGAAACGTTACCTGGCAAGTCCCAGAGGCCTGGATATCTTCGACTCGGGCCCATCCCGTTTGGTCCAACTTGCCCTTGACGATTTCCTGAGTGGGCAGCACCACCTGATACTCCTCGCCGGGGATCGGCTGGCCATCTTCGCCGACCAACTCGATCTCAATCCAGTACGTCTGGTCAGGATCGTCAGGAACGTCATCGTCAGTGTCCGCAGGTTCGTCGTCGGGTGGTTCCGTATCTGAATCGACAGAATCCGGCTCGTCGCTGGTGTCTGAATCGTCATCGTCCGATTCCGCCCCCGAATCCCAAGTGCTCACCGTGGGAGTTACTGTCTTGGGGGCGGCGACCGCCGCCATCTAAGACTTTGCTCATTCCAGGCAAAGTGGTGCTCCCGCGGCCGCCGCCGCCACGAGGGCTGCCGCTTGAGCCGCAAGGTCAACGTCGCGGGAGAAGCTCGGGGGATCGATAACCGGTGGGGGCGCAGATGCCTCGCGAGTCTGATGCTGCGAAAGCGGAAAAGGAACGTGTTTCTCACGGTCTCCCGAACCGGATTGAACTTCTCTCTCTTTCTTATGAAGATGCAATCGACCGGAAATCAGCAAGTCCTCCACCCGCCGGACGAGGGTGGCGTCAGTTATGCGAAAAAGCGACAGCGAGATGTCGCTCCGAACCAGGTCCCGCAGAACCCACTTTCTAACTTGGTCACTCTTAAGTTCCTGGAGCCAGCAGTGAACCAGGAATTGACCTTGGGGACCAGAGACCCGATCGGGGCTGCTGCAATTCGGGTCTTCGCAAAACCAAAATTCGTTTTGGCGCAGTGGAAACACGGATGGAGAATAGAAGAGAGCCCATTTTTTGGCAAGAAGTTCCCCAAAGGGGTCCTTGGCAGGCGTAGTCTTCAATTCCGCGTCGACAGATTTGGCCGGAGTCATCATCGATCGATTCCTCCTCCGGCACCGCCATTTGAGCTGGAATAAAAAACCGCACCCGGTTCTTTCTCTAACATCAAGGTGGCCTAACGTCGCGATCTAAACTACGGGCAGCCTATTGACAGCGTCCGGCGATGCTTATACGATAGGCGCCCGTTCTCCCCCGAGTTCGTTTCTGGACTTTCAATCATGTACGCCACACTCGTATCGTTCGTATTTTTGCTATTGCTGCCTGCCTCACTTTTGGGGCAGCGGATGGGAACGCTGAGCGTCGTCGAAGGGGACCTGCGCATCATTCGGAATACGGCGGTTCTGCATGGAGCCCAAGGGGCACGAATCGATTGGGGCGACATTCTTGAAACTGGTGGCAAGGGTCTTGTCCAAGTGGAATGTGATACGGGAGCGATCGTGGCGCTCGGTTCTTCGAGCCAACTGTTTTTCTTCAGCCACTCTGGATATTCAGGCGCAACCGGTGGGGAACTGGTTCTGCTGAGCGGATGGTTGAAGGCTGAAACGACTTCGAAAGTCGGGCCTTTTCTGTACGACACCCCGTTGCTGGGCGGCAAGACGAAAGAGGGCACGCTCGTTGTGCACGCGGGCGCGGAATCGTCAGAAATGTTCGTCGAATCCGGGTCAGCTGGAGTGGTCGAGCTGACGGCGGGCGGAAATGCGGGCGAATTTCGCGCCGCCAAAGCCGGGCAATTCTTCTCACGTCAGCGGGGCAAAAATGTTGTCGTGAGTCCCAGACCTGCTGCGGCCTTTATTGACTCCATGCCGATTCCATTTCGGGATACGCTTCCGTCCGGACTGTCTCGAATCAAGGGAAAAACGCCGGAGCCCCGCCGCGAGCGCGAGGTCAGCTACGCCGACCTTCGTCCCTGGTTGCTAATGCCGGCGAGGTGGCGCAGAGAGTTTGTAACGCGTTTTGAGTCGCGCCTGGATGACCCTGAGTTTCGCCGGGAGCTTGAGGCTCATCTTCGAGATCACCCGGATTGGGAACCAGTCCTGCACCCGGATAAGGATCCCTCCAAAAAGAATTGATTTTGCGGAGAAGAGGTAGGCGAAATGAAACTGCTAGTGAAGTTCAATCTGGTGATGTGTCTTGTGTTCCTGGTCGGCTTTGTCGCGGCTGCCCTGATTTCCAAGTCGCTGCTCGAAAGGAACGCACAACAAGAGATCATTGAGAACGCCAGGATCATGATGGAAGCCGCACTGGCGGTGCGTGGCTATACCGGCAAGGAAATCAAACCGCTGTTAGACACCCAGATCAAGTACGCCTTCCTGCCGCAATCGGTTCCCGCGTACTCCGCAAACCAGTACTTCAGTCAGCTGCGAACCAAATTTCCTGACTATTCCTATCGCGAAGCCACGCTCAACCCCACGAACCCGGTCAACCGAGCCAACGACTGGGAGGCGGACATCATCCAGTACTTTCGCCAGAATCCCCAAGTGAACGAGAGGGTCGGCGAGCGCGATACTGCTACGGGGAGAACCCTCTATATCGCGCGCGCCATGAAAGTCGGGCCGACGTGCCTCTCCTGTCACGATACTCCTGACAACGCACCCCGCACGTTGATCGAGCGCTATGGCAGCGACAACGGGTTTGGATGGAAGGTTAACGACATTGTGACTGCTCAGATCGTTTCGGCTCCCACGAGATTACCCGAGCAGAGGGCTCGAAATGTATTTGCGGTATTTATGGTTTCTTTAGCGGCGATTTTCGTGATCGTATTCCTTGCGGTCAACGCGATGTTGATCGTGCTCGTCACCCGGCCCATTAACCGTCTGTCGACCGTTGCAGACGAGTTGAGTCTGGGGAACCTGAGCGTGCCTGAATTTCACGTTGAGGGAAAGGATGAAATCGCGAAATTGTACGACTCGTTCAATCGCATGCGAAAGAGCCTGATGGAAGCCATCAAAATGCTCGAGGCCTGATTTCGAGCAGTGAGATATCGGATTCGGTCAACTCTCATCCGTAAAGCCCGCGTCGTGCAGGAAGCGAGCGCGCTCGGCGGCACTGACCCGTTCGGCGAGGAGCAGGTAGAGTCTCCGGACGCTGTGGGTGTTTTGCGCGGCTCTCTTGACCAGGACGGTGGAAATCGGTCCGACGTAACGCGCTAGAATGCGAACGGCGCGGTCTGTAGACTCACGATCAATCTCGCGATCGAGCGCTGGGTTCCCGCCTTCGACGCTCGCGCCGGGAGGATCGAGTTCCTCGGCATGCGTTGCCCCTTGACCGGCTGCAGGCCGGCCACCGAAATCGGGCCTGGCCGCAAGAAAAGCCCTCCGGTCGGCCGCGCTTGACAAATTCGCTGCTAGAGCTGAATAAAGCTCATCCAGAGTTGTTGTCTTAGCTAAAGCTCTCTTAATAAGAACTTTCGCGAGCGGACCGATGTGAGTGGCAAGCTGTTTCTCGATTCTTCGAATCGCGTCCTCCGGCATGTTCGAGGCCGGTGACGAACTCGGCTTGGATGGAACGTCTGCTTCGCGAACCTGAGACGACGGTTCGGCGAGCGGGGCGGAAGCAACGGCAGGCGGAATCTGTGGGGCTGGCGCGGGGGTCGCGAGTTCGGCCGTCGGCTCGCTTAGGATAGCCTCGGGCAACGCGGGAGCGGCAGCTCCCGCTACAAACAAATCGGTGGCGGAAGCTTGTGCGCCGCGTCGAGGAGCTTCGGCGACTGCCGGGAATTCAATCACTCTGGCGCTTTGCCATTCGCGGTCGTCGCGTTCCTTAGCAGGTGGGGATACTTTCGGAGATACCTTTGGTTCTGGGCCGGGACTCTTTTTCTGATCAGGCTCGCGAGTCGAAATTTTCTGATCTTGAGCAACCTCAGGTGCGGGTCGTTGCGCTGCCTCCGGCTCCGGCACCTGGGGTTTTTCGTGTTCGGGCCCGCTCAGCGAGGAAACTGCTCGTCGGACCTTGTCCATCCACCGGGGCGTCGAGGGAACGGCCTCATCTTGTTTCGGGCTGGGCGCGTCAGCACGCCCCGAGTCCATAGCGACCTGATCTGGCTGCGTAGGCGGTACGGGCCTGACGATTTCGGCTCGAGGCTCCTCAGATTTATTCCCTGCCCCGTGCTCTCCCAGACTGGGCAGAGGGAAAGTGGAGCCGATCGCGGACAGCTCGCGGAGAACTCGCTCGGGGAGGCCAGGGTCGTCCTGACGAGAAGCGCGGCAAGCCTCGACGACCTCGTTCATCGCTGGTCCCCAAACGACAGGATCGTCTTTCGCAAGACGGCATGCGCTCGTGATGGCTTTCCGTCCGGCTTCCCAACGACGTTCCGCAAATGCGGCGCGACCAGAGGCAAGATATTGTTGGGCTTTGCTGCGCAGCCTAAACCCGGCTTGTACCTTGTCCTGAATCGCCATCAGTTCATCGTCCCAGGGGTTTTCTGCGATCGCCTTTTCCAGTAATCGGGACGCGGCTTCGTAATTATGAGCTGCTAGCTCATCCTGGAGCTTTTTGATCGATTCACCGCGGGACCGACCGCGAGCCTGATCGCACAGCTTCTTAACACGCTCAATGTGAAGGTCGATTCCGGGGTAATGGCGGTAGGCAAGGCGCAGAGCCTCCCATTTAGCAAGCGCGACTTCGTATTCCCCAGCCTCTTCCCGAGCCGTGGCGGCCTGCGCCATTTCAGAAATGCGTTGGGAGAGGTCGCGCAGTTGGTGGAGCCGGGGCTCCAGTCGTGCGTCATTCGGGTACTGCTGGACGGCCTCCTTAAGAATCCGGGCTCGTACGTCCAGACTGGTTTCTGCGTCTGCCCGTCGGACAACATCCGACACACGAGCTTCAAGCTCTTTAAGCGCCCGTTCGCGTTCCTGCTGTTCTGCTAACTGCCGTGCCTGCTCGCGCTGCACTCGGTCATTTATTTCACGCAGCAAAACAGACCCTCGCGCGTGATGGCGATCCAATTTGAGGATCTGGAGCACCCCTTCCTTGGCCTTCGAAAGTTCATTCTGCTCTAGAAGGGGCCCGACATCTTCGAGATGGCGGTCTATCATTTCGTGCCGCACGTGGTCGCGGATGCGTCTCAGATCTGCGGCGAACTCGTCTACGTCCGCGTAACGCTCATCGCGATCCTTCGCAAGCGCGCGCAAGACACACGCCTCCAATTCCGATGGATATCCGCTGAGGAATTGGCTCAGCGGCGGTGGCGGTTCGTGCACGATCTTAAACAGAGTCGCCGCGGTATTGGGCGCTTCAAATGGCAGGGTATTCGAAAGCAGCTGGTACAGAACGATCCCGGCAGAAAAAATGTCCGTACGGGCATCGAGCGGCTTGGAGTTTATCTGTTCCGGGGACATGTAATTGAAGCTGCCGATAACCTGCCCGGGAAGAGTCACTTTCTTTCCGATGATGTGGGCGATTCCGAAGTCTACGAGCTTCACGACGCCGGTCGGTAAAACCATGATGTTGCCCGGTTTGATGTCACGGTGGATAACCTGGCGCTGGTGCGCGTAGCCCAATCCCTGGCAGACCTCCACCATGATGCCTAGCTTTTCAACAAGGTTAAGAGGCTTGTGGCCCGTGAGGATCGCGTCCAGACTGCATCCCTCCAGGAACTCCATAGCCAAGTATGGATTTCCTGAGTAATCCCCGAGTTCATAGACCGTCACGATATTCGGATGTTGGAGACTCGCGGTCGACCGTGCTTCTCGAAAAAAACGCTGGACCAGTTCCGGATCTTCATCCACGCCGGCGGTCATCATCTTGATAGCAACCAGCCTGCCGAGTTGTGGATCCTTTGCTCGGTAGACGACACCCATCCCCCCGCGGCCAATTACGTCGACGACGTCGTATTTGCCAATCTTAAGCGGCCCAACACCTGTCATAGGAGTCTCTTGCGGCGAGCGTACCCCGGGGGAAGTGCGCTTACGTAATAAGCTTTGGGACGCTATCGAGCCGTAAAACAAGTATCAGCGGCAATCGATTCCCCGCAAGTGTCTAAGACACGCGGCTTCCCACCGACACTAGTGCGCTTTATTTTGCTACGAAGATTGAATCCTGGCAATCATTTATCGCAAATTCGGGCTAAATCCGGCAATTTGGACAGCCGACCGGGCGCAACTGGGAGTACCAGCGGCGTAGGAGAAAGGTACTCATTTTCTGCTTGACTTTCCATCGGATTCATTTAAGATTTCGCCCACTCAGGCGGAGTCGACTGAGTTATCCCCCCTCGGCCCCAGTCAAGATCCAACGATTTCGAGTTAAAACATGAAACGAGTTTCTGTTGTGGGCAGACTCTCGCGAAGAAGCGGAAACTTGGACGTCATTCCATTGGCTTTGGGAATCTCGTTGACCGCAGCAATTGCGAAGCCAGTCCCTCATACCGGGTTTACTCTGTCCCGAGACAATGCGGGATCGTTAGTCGGCCTTGATCCGGAATCAAATCAAAAATTCAGATCGATGAGGAAGCGAACATGAAGCGTCTCTCTGGCTTACACCTTTTCGCCACAAAAGCTTCTTTCTGGGCATATTTCCTGTGTGCGGTCGCCGTGTTGTTGTTGTCCTCAGCCGCCAACGCCAAGCCGATCACCTATACTGCTTTTACCATTACGGATGGACAGCTTGGTTCTTGGACGTTTCACAACGCGCGGGTGTACCTGACCTTTCAGGGTGACACCAACAACGTTCAATTGCTGACATTTGGCGACCCGTTTACAGGTGGAACCATAGACGCATGGGTGAACCCAACTGGCAAGTCCTCGGTGACCATTGTCAGCGGCGGGAGGGCGGTGCGCGCGACCTTTGCGCCTAACCAGATCTTTGTCAGCCTCGACCTCGGAAATACCGGGGATGTCCACGTGGGAGGCCGAGGTGTGGGATTCGGTTCGTTTACTCCCACCGGAGTCGAGCCCACATACCCGCTCGGCATTGAGGATGGGACCATCGATTGGGGCGATATCGTTGCTCCGGGCATAGCGAGTCCGGCGCTGGCAACGCTCTCCACCGATCTCCAGCACAGCACGGCATTCAGTGGGCGCGCCTGGCCATGCGTTGGATTTCTGACCGGTTGTACTGCCCCTAACGCGTTGGCCACCGACAAGGGAGATCTATATTTGAACATGCCGTACTCCCTGGTGAACCAGGGTGACAGTCTCAGCGCCGGGTTCTTCGTGGCTGAAGTAGGGGAATATGGTGGGGGGGATCAGGAGTCTGGGACGCAGGTCGCCGCATCCACATCGGGGACCAACTCAGCGCATCCAATTACGTACAACGGCTATTGGATCACTGACGTTGCGCTTTGCGGGCATCTCTATAAGCGAGCGCAGGTTCATCTTTCGTTCGATGCCGATGCCTCTACTGCCGCGCCCTTCAGCGATGGTTCCCATGGCTTCATGAACGCTACGGGGAATGCCCGCGTGACCGTCACCAGCGGTCGTAACGTGTTTTCTGCCCGCCTGAACCCGGGACAGATCTACGTCTACTGGGACATCGATCATGCAAGCGTCGGCTTTGGTTCTACGGCGGGCGGAAGGGGTTATCCGTTAAGTATCACAGCGAACCCAGACTACAACGGCCTGGTGGAGAATTCGCTGGTGGCGGCCGTGGCTGACCTTACCCTGGTACCTGCTGACTCAACGTTTTACACCACCGAGACGGCAAACTTGGCCACGGACCTGACCAACGCGACCACGCTCAGCGGCGCGGCGTCTTCCTGCGTTGCGTTTGACCCGGTGACGTCAGCGTGTTCCAACTTTAAACCGGTTGCACTCCAAACTAACTTGGGGCCGTTATACGTGTTCGAGCCCTATACCGACGACGAAACCGCAAACGCTGTGGCGGGGCCGTACTCGATCAACTGGGGTGTTTTCTGGTCCGAGCTTGAAGGGCGCAGAGGCAACGATTAAGGGGTTCAGTAGGTCAGCCAACTCATCTTGCAAGGCCGAGATTCATCGTAGACGTGTCGGCTGCCAGCCTGGACTTAAGGAATACTAAGAGTGCGCCACACCTGGTCGGTCGAGGCGTGGGATTCGTTTTTTTCACTTCGACGGGAATTGAGTCGGCATACCCATTCGGCATTAACGGGGGCCCACTCCACTGGAACCTGAGTGACAACGCGCCGACTGGACTGGCTCAGCGCAGAGGTGAAAGGTCTGTCCAAAGATCTTAAACACAGCACGGGGTTCAGCGGGAAGGCTTGGCCGTGCGTTGGATTTCCGAACCCGTGTGCGCCCCCCCACCCGCTGAAGACTGACAAGGGGCAATCTGTATCTCCACTTGCCGTACTGGGAGTTGGGCCCGCAGGGGTCTGGCTACCCGCCGCCCCCCCGGAGCCGAGGCGTTGGGCGAGCAGCATCCCAAGCTCAGCGCTGCATTCTTCGTTGCACAGGTGAAGAAAGCCGCAGCGAAAGATCACGTCCCAACACCCATTGTCACGTCGGTGCCCCATCCGGGCCTTCGTTGGGCGGTTGCTGACGTCGAATCACGATAGTTCTCTACCACTTGGCAGTTGTGTCCACTTAACCTGTAGAGGACGGGGCAGCAAGGCACGTCCGAAGCGAGGAGCCGCAGATACAGGCCCATCCGGTTACCTATGCGGATCGCAACCGCTGGGGCGCCCCGTGTGAAAACCGTCCCAATAAAATCGGAACCGGCGAGGCGGGGGGTACAAGTGGGGGTACAATACGTACCGTTTTTGATGTCAACCCAGAAAATTCCGGCTTAGGACTGTGCGGGGTGGGTCGGGCCACAAATGCTCTCTCTGAAAAACAGCGGCGTGGTCGTCCTGGGGTCGGCAGGGCTGCTGGTGTTGCTACAGGTGTGGGTCATCGTCGGCGAAGGCTCGACGCCCCGCGGATCCTTGGAAATAGACTTGTTGCAGGCGGGTACGTTTCTACTTTCCGCCGCGGCCTGTTTTTGGACGGCGTGCAGAGCAGACGGCCCGGCCGGCCGGGTGTGGACGCTAGTGGGTGTGGCGGCCTTGCTGATCACAGCGGCACATGGCCTGGGCACATACTACGACATCATCCTGCACGCGCCTCAGGCAACCCTCTGGCCTGCGGACGTGCTGTACTTTGTGTGGGTTGCTCCGTTGCTCATGGCTCTGCTGCCGCAACTCAAGAGTGAAGATTCGGTGGGAGGCTGGCTGCGTGGGCTGGATTTTCTCCAGATCGTGATCATCTCGCTGACGGTTTTTCTCTATTTTTTCTACCTTCCGGGAATATGGAACGCGCGGGGAATGGAAGTTTTCCGATACGTTTTGAAAGTCGAGATGATGCGCGATGCGCTGCTGGCCCTAGCGTTGTGGCTGCGAGCAAGCAGGGCTCGGGCGGTGTGGGCGCGGCGGCTTTACGGACGCCTGGGGGGCTGTATGAGCCTGAGCGCTGTCTCGGACTTGATGACACTGTCCGCCCCCGGAATGAACTCGGGAGGAGTCAATTGGGTGGCGTTTGCGGAAAGCGTGCCGTTTTTGGTGCTGATTGGATTTGCGGCTACCTGGAAAGACGGTGACGGCGCAGTGGAAGAAGAACAAGCGTCTTCCAGGATCGGTGTGCTGGCCACGGAGAAACTACTGCCGTTGCTGAGTCCGGTGCTGGTGATGTACATGACGCATCGTATCGCGCGGTCACAACTGACGATTGCCTGGCTGGCTATCGGAACGTCGTTCGCCTGCTCGGGTGCGCGGTTGTTTCTCACCAATGCAAAGCTACAGCAGGCCTCGGAGAAACTGGCCAACAGTTTGCAACTTCTAGCGGCGGTGAGTGAGGGAACGACGGATGCAATTTTTGTAAAGGATCTGGAAGGCCGCTATCTGATGATCAATGGAGCGGGTGCGGGGCTGCTGGGGAAAACAATAAACGAGGTTCTGAGCAAGCGCGATGTGGAGTTGTTGACACCAGAAACGGGGCAAAAGATTTTCGAGAACGACCTGGCAATAATGCGGGCCGGCAAGGTGCAAGTGAACGAAGAAGTGGTTGCCGCGGCTGGCGTGACGCGTACGTTTTTGTCGACCAAAGGCCCGTACCGGGATGCGGAGGGGAAAATCATCGGGCTGATAGGGATTTCTCGAGATATCACTGAGCGCCTGAAGCTCGACAATAGGATGCAACAGTCGCAACGACTCGAGTCTATTGGCATCCTGGCGGGTGGGATCGCTCACGATTTCAATAACCTGCTCACGGTGATCCGAGGTTATTGCAGCATGCTCCTGGATCGCCCGCATCGCGATGAAGAGTCCGTAAACCCGATCCGCCAGATTGATAGCGCAGCCGAACGTGCGGCGGGGCTTACCAGCCAGTTGCTGGCGTTCAGTCGGAGACAGGTGCTACAGCCGAAAGTGCTCAATCTGAACAACATCCTTCAAGACCTGCAGACTCTGGTGAGGCGGCTGATCACGGAAGACATTGAGTTGGTGACATTTCTCGATCCGCAGCTTGCCCCGGTGAAGGCGGACCAGAGCCAAATGGAACAGGTAATTATGAACCTGGTGGTGAACGCGCGGGATGCCATGCCGGAAGGAGGAAAGATCACGCTCGAAACAGCGAATGTGGTGATCGACGAGAGGTACGCTCAGGAGCACGGCGTGGCCCCTCTAGGATCGGCCGTTATGCTGGCCGTATCGGATGACGGGCAGGGCATGACGAAGGAAGTGCTTGCACACATATTCGATCCGTTCTACACGACCAAGCCACAGGGCAAGGGAACAGGACTGGGACTCTCGACGGTCTATGGCATCATCAAACAGAGCGGCGGTTACATCTGGGTCTACAGCGAACCGGGGCGCGGCACCTCTTTCAAGTGCTACCTTCCGCGCGTGGAAGGTTCACCGGTGCCCTTGAACAACAGAACAGCGGTGGCTGCCGTCGCGAGAGGCAGCGAAACGATTCTGGTGGTTGAAGACGACGATGCGCTTTGTGCGATGGTAACAACGATGCTGACCCGGAGCGGATATTCCGTATTGTCCGCCAAAACGCCTCACACAGCACTGCAGGTTTGCAGAGAAAACTCCAACACGATTCAAATGATGCTGACCGACGTGGTCATGCCCGGAATGAATGGCCGCGAGCTGGCGCGGCGGATTGGCGCCGAGTGGCCCCGCATCAAAGTGCTCTTCATGTCTGGCTATACGACGAACGCCATCGTGCATCAGGGGGTTCTCGACAGTGAAGTGGAGTTTTTGCAGAAGCCCTTCAGCGCCGAAATCTTGCGCGAGCGCGTGCGCCAAGTTCTCGATGGACGAGAGCCCTCGCATAATAGCGGTGATTGAGGAATACAGAAGTTATTTCTGGCAGAAGCGCATTCTGGGAAACGTGCGCCAGCGCAAGTTTGCGCTCGCGATATGTCTCCGAACGCCGTTTATGGATAGTTTCCGCGTTGCCGATATTCGCTCCGAAGCGGCGACCTATCCCGCTCAGATCGTGCACGTCCGATGATGGGCGAGCGTAACTACCCGGGATGGTGCGAAGGTGTAAGACGAGTGCGGGATGTAAACGTTAAGACGCGGTGCCCGTGGAGGTCTTCCTTCTGGCCTACCTCGAGCCTGCACCCTCAAAACCTATCAATGACCAAAGACACATCGGGTTCGTCCGGGTCTACTTCACTGTGAGACTTGTGCAGAACCCACGCCTGGCCCTACCAGTGTGACGGTCGCGTTTTGGTGGAAGTTTGCTCCCGTAATCGTCAGGCTCGTTGATCCGGGCAGCAGGCTTGCGGGAGATGCTTGATCGATGAACGGCAGAGCAAGGGGCGGAGGAGCCTGGCCAAATGAGAGTGAGCCTGTCAGGACTGCACATACAAAGAAGTGGAGTAGAAACTTCATGATGGGTTCTCCAGGTTACCGGCCGTTAGAGCTTT
>Ga0075030_100003795_pt1 | contig 13684 bp, 13 predicted proteins | sample LitLauG_LLR_2012_FD_71393 | JGI IMG/M metagenome (GOLD analysis project Ga0075030, IMG submission 71393) | Freshwater sediment microbial communities from Pennsylvania, USA - Little Laurel Run_MetaG_LLR_2012 | ecosystem: Environmental > Aquatic > Freshwater > Creek > Sediment | place: USA... | reverse complement strand
AAGCGGGCAACGGCCATCGGACGCATCGTTTGACACCTGCGCGAACACATTAGGCTGGCTGGGGGCGCTGGGGTCTTTCAGGATCTCCCACTTGGGGGCTGTGCCGCCGTTCGGCGCGATGGTCCATCCCAGCGGAACCGTGCCCGGCTTCGCGGAATCGAAGTTAATCGTCTGCGTGACCGTGCCCCAGATCGCAAAGGACACCAGCCAACCAAGGGTCCTCATATTTAGGAACGCCTCACCCCGGCGTTGCTTATCTTCGTTGTAACACTCGCGAGTGCCTCGCCACAACTTCCCGCGTCCGCGGATCTCTCAGCTCCGCATGCCTCCGCTGTCAACCACATGCACCAGTGCCCTCACTTCCGTGGTGTCCGTCAGACCATAGGATTGCCCAAGCATCTTACCCCATCAGGCCGCGGCGGCCACGACGGGCGCGCTGCTCCTCGAGCGAGGCAGCGGGGTTGCCGTCAAATCCGCCGCCTTCGCGCCCCGTTTCGGAGATCTGATCTGCCTCTTCGATACGCCCGTTCAGCTCCCACTGTGCTCTCGCAGCGTTGACGCCCACCCAGGTTCCGAGCTTTTGGTGATGAGGTCCGTGGCACCGGACTATCGCGTCGGAAGGTAACCCTGAGCGCCCCAATGACGTGACTGACCGCGCTTCCAAGAACGATGGTGGCCAGTCCTGCCCCCGTGTTCTTGGGTACCGGCGCGAAATGCCAGCCACGGCGAGCTAAGCGCGGCCCACCACCTGTCCTTCCTGGTAAATCGTCACACCGCGCTTCACAGTCCGGTTCACCAGGTTGACTCCGAAACGGTACGGAATCTCGCGGTAGTCCGATGCGTTCAGTACCAGCAGATCGGCGGGCTTGCCCACTTCGAGCGAGCCGGCCAAGTGCCCAGATCCAATGGCGCAGGCCGCGTTGAAGGTCCCCGCGCAGATCGCCTCCGCCGGACTCATGCCCAGGTGCGCGCACGCCAGCGCGACGATGGCCGGCATGCTGTAAGTCGAGCAGGCGCCGGGATTGAAGTTCGAGCCCAGCGCCACGGCCGCGCCTCCATCAATAAGTTGCCGCCCTATTGCAGACCGCCCGTTGCCCAGGTGAAAACCTGCTCCGGGCAGTAAGACGGCCATGGTGTTCGAGCGCGCCAGTAAGTCCGCGTCCGCTGGGCTGGCATCCTGCAGATGCTCCACGCTGGCGCCACCCACTTCCACGGCCAGGCGCACGGCATCGCTCGCCGGGCATTGGCCGGCGTGGATCTTGAGTTGAAATCCGAGGCCGCTCGCCGTCTCCAGGTAGCGGCGGCTCTGCTCCATATTGAACACCCCCTCACCGCAGCGGAGACCGGCGAAACGGGCGAAGGTCCTACGGCGGATCGCTGGCAGCAGCTCGCAGCACATCCAAGAGATGTAGCCGGCGCGGTCGCCCGCATGCGCCGCGGGAACGGACGCCGGGGTCAGGAACGTGGAAGTGATATCCAGCAGCGCGCCATCCAGCTTGGCCTGCACCCGCAGGATCTTCAACTCGCCCCGCTCGTCGAGGCCGTAGCCCGACGTGGACTCCAGGGAAGTCGTCCCATGCCGGATCATGGCCTTTACGAATTGGCGAGCGCGCGATTCCAGACGCTTGACCGAAGCGCTGCGCAGCGCTTGGATGTTGGATTCAGGTCCACGGTCAGGCTCTTGGGCGACGCCGGCAATGCGCGCCTCGTAATCGTCCAGCCCCGGAACACCCCAGACAAGTTGCGTGTGGCAGTCCACGAAACCGGGCATGACGACATGCCCCGTGGCATCGATCTCCTGGGCCCTGCGCGTCCGCACGAGGTTCTCGACGCGCCGGCTGAGGCCCACTTCCACGATGCGCCCGTCCTCGATGAAGAGCGCGCCATCGCGAATGATGCCCAGTTCCTGGAGAGCGGCGCCGCGCCTGGGCTCCGCTGAGCCGCGCAAGGTGATCAGTTGCCGCGCCCCTCTCACGAGAAGAGTTCCAGACATTCGGAGGACCTTGTTTTAATATAGCAGGATGCCCCCACGGCGCCCGTTGAAGACGCTGGAGAGAGTGCTCTCCAAAGCCGGACTGGGTTCCCGCACCGAAGCGCGAAGCTGGATCGGCGCGGGCCGCGTGCGCGTGAACGGCAGGGTCGTCGAGACGCCCGATCATTGGGTGGATATGGAGCGCGACCGGGTCACCCTGGATGGACGGCCTGTCCGCGGCGCGAAGAAGGTCTACCTGATTCTCTACAAGCCCAAGGGCTACATCACGACTTATGCCGATCCGCAGGGCAGGCCCACCGTTTACGATCTCGTGCGGGATGCACGCGTGTGGACGGTCCCCGTCGGCCGCCTGGACATGGACACCACCGGACTGCTGATCATGACGAACGACACGGAGTTTGCCGAGCGCCTGACCAATCCCGAATACAAAGTTCCGAAGACATACCAGGCGAAGTGCGCCAGCCGGTTGGCCGGCGAGCAGATCGCGCGCCTGCGCGACGGAGTGGAGTTGAGCGATGGTCCCACGCGCCCGGCGCTGGTGGAGCGCTTGCGCGATTCCGGAAAATACACGCATATCGAGCTCACCATCACCGAAGGCCGCAACCGCCAGGTGCGCCGCATGGTGGAGGCCGTCGGAAGCAAGGTGCTCGAGCTGGTGCGCGTGGCCATTGGCCCAGTGCGCATCGGAGATCTGCGCATCGGGAAGTGGCGGCATCTGACAGAAGCGGAAGTGCGCGCCTTGTGTCGCACGCGCTAGTGCATACCGGGACGCCCTCTAGGCCCTCGCTCATAGAGCGCGCACATTGTATGAGAGTTTAAGATCCTGTTATACTCTAGTTGGTAGGACGATGAAGTACTTGATGCCGTTTGTCCTGCTGACGCTTTCAGCCTTGGCGCTCCACAGCCAGGTCGATGAACCGGCCGCCGCGCTTACGATTTACACTCGATTCGCTCACCCTCCTTCTGCGCTATCCATCGGGTACATGGAGACCGAACTCGACGCGATCATGCTTCCGTTCCACTTGCGCTTCGATTGGCGTTCCTTGGAACAGGCCAGCGGCCACGAGGTCGTGGCCGAAGTAGTGGTAGTCGGCTTCCAGGGCGCGTGCCGGGTGGATACGCTGCCTCCCTGGGGCTCGCCGGCCGGCACGCTGGGTTTGACCCATATGACAGACGGCGAGATACTTCCGTTTGCCGATGTGGATTGCGACAGGATTCGGGAAGTTATGACCTCCGCCTTGGCCATCTCCCCCCCGGTGGAACGCGAACGCCTCCTCGGCCGCGCCATGGCCCGGGTGCTCGCTCATGAGCTGTATCATTTCTTGGTCCACACGACAAAGCACGCATCCACTGGTATCGCCAAAGCCTCCTACACGGCCGCCGAATTGGCATCCAACTGCCTTCGTTTTGACGAAGCTCAACTGCGCATCGCCCGCGCAAGCAGTCCGCATCGATCAGCCGGCGAAATACCTGGGGCGGCCGAGCCGGCCGCGGAATAGTGGCTCATCCGTTTTTGCACCTTCCTTAGTGCCACAGGCGTCAGTGCGGGCAAGACCTTCGGATCTGTCGGGATGGGCCTCCGGCCCACGAATAGCGGTGAAAACCCGGCACTCTGGGGTGCCCTCCGGGCCCGGCGGCCACTAAGGCCGCCTTTCTGCCTTTCGTCACATTTGGGGGGCCCGCAGCGCCCGGACGGGCTTCAACAACTTACGGTGGGCTTTCGACCGCGCGCGGGTCCTCCAGGACCCGCTCTTCAGCGCGCCGAGCACGTCCTGTCACTCGTGAGACTTGCGCCACTCTTCTTCCGGGACCATCACAATCGCCGCAAGCTTCTTTGCCTGCAATGCTCTGTTCAGATCCGCCAATTGCTGACCCGTAAGATCGGTGAACTCGTGGATGACATCCTCGAGTTCATGGCCCAACACGTCTCCACGCGACGCCTGCGAGTCCGTAGGCCGGCCTTCATAAGAGTTCACGTCGCCGTATAATTCGGCGAGGAACTCGCGCAGCCGCTCTTCGCCGGTTATCATCCCGCCCTCCTTCGTGGCTACAATCTTGGAGCGGATCTTATCGGCTGACTCCGACAGCGCCACCAGCTTCGCCCGCAGCGGGTCTGCTTCGGGCAGTTTGGCGGCGCTCTTTTGAGCACCATCGCGAACCCCGATGATGGCATCCACTGCCCAGGTCATATGATTCAGCAAGCCGCCCAGCTTGGTCACCAGTTCGAACTGCGCCTTGCGATCCTCCAGGGTATAGGTGGCACGCGGGTCCAGCACTACGTCGACCCGCGCGTCGTAGACCTTGTCACCCTTGGTCATCTTCACCGTGTAAACGCCCGGCAGGACGCGCGGCCCGAAAGCTGCACCAAAAGCTCCGGTAGCCGCCGGCGGGACGTGTGGCGGCTTCATGTGCATGGACCAAGATGAACGGTTAACGCCCCTATGACCGCTTGTGGGCAGCGTGTCCACCAGCTTTCCCTGCTGATCGAATACTTCGATCTTCATATCGCCATAGATGTGCCGGCTTCTCTGGTAGTAGGGGATCGACGCGTCGGTCGGACGGTTAGGGCCGACGAATGTCGCGTCTCCTTCCACCCAGCCGCCGGACGTCTCCATCCACTGCACGGCGGGCGGAATCGCAAGAAACGCGGCGTATTCGGACGCCAGATCCGAAGTGAGCGCGCGCCACGGGGATATGTTATCGATGATCCAAATGCCCCGGCCATGCGTGGCCAGAATCAGGTCCGACGTGCGCGGATGAATAAAAATGTCGCGCACCGCCACCGCGGGGAAATTGGATCCCTTGTATTGCGCCCAACGCTGGCCGCCATCGACGCTGACCCACATTCCGAACTCGGTTCCCAGAAACAGCAGATTAGGATTGACGTTGTCTTCCTTGATGACGTGCGCGTAGCCGCGAATGCCGTTTTCTCGCACGGGCAGCGCCGTCCAACTCTGGCCGTAGTCTGTGGTCTTGAACAGATACGGCTTCATATCGCCGTACATGTGACGGTCGAACGTGGCGTAGGCGGTGCCTTCGCCGTAGCGGCTGGCTTCCACCCAAGCTACCCAAGGGGCTTTCCCGACCCCTTGAACATTCCCTGCAACGTTGGTCCAATGCTGGCCTCCATCCCGCGTGATCTGGAGGTTGCCGTCATCGGTTCCGGCCCAGATGAGCCGCCCGTTTTTGGGCGACTCGGAAATCGAATATACGGTAGTGTGCATCTCGGCCACGGAGTTATCGACCGTTACGCCGCCGGATTCTTCCTGCTTCTGCTTCTCCGGATCGTTGGTGGTGAGGTCGGGCGAGATCCGCTCCCAGGACTGGCCGTGATCGCGCGAGCGAAACACGAACTGCGCGCCGATATAAATCGTGCCCTTTTCGTTCGGGCTGAGCACCAGCGGTGCGTTCCAGTTGAAGCGCAGTTTCTTCTCGCCGTACCGCGCATAGGGCTTGATGGGCCGCGTTTCGTGCGTAACGCGATTGACGCGCTGGACTTCCCCGCCCTGCGTTTCGACGTAGATGTAAGCCGCGTCGGTGGGGTCCTCCCACATCCAGAATCCGTCGCCGCCGCACATGTTTTCCCAGCGCGCATTGCTCACACCGCCGGGATAGGACGAATCCCCAACAAAGCAACTGTTGTCCTGCAAACCGCCGTACACGCGATACGGCTCGGCGTTGTCCGCGCTCACGTGGTAGAACTGCGACACCGGCAGGTTCATCAGATGTTCCCAGCGCGTGCCGCCGTCCTGGCTGCGCCACAGTCCGCCATCGTCGCCGGTGAACATCGTGTTGGGATTGCCGGGATCGATCCAGACATCGTGAAAGTCGCCGTGCGCATTGGCCACCTGGCTAAAGCTGCGCCCGCCATTGACGCTGAGCAACAGGGGTCCATCGACCTTGAATACTTTGTTTTCGTCCTTGGGATCGACAATCAGGTTGGCGAAATAGAAGGGGCGCCACACCTGGTATTGGCTGGCATCCAGACGCGCCCAAGTCTGGCCACCGTCGGCGGAACGGTACAGCGCGCTGTTCTTGGACTCGATGGTGGCGTAGACCACCTGCGGCTTGGAAGGAGCCACAGCCAGCGCGATGCGGCCGTAAGGCTTCTCGGGCAGGCCCTTGGCATTCGCGGCGGTGAGTTCGGTCCAGTGCTCACCGCCGTCGCTGGACTTGAACAGGCCGCTGCCGGGGCCGCCCGAGCGGAAGGTCCATGCCTGCCGCCGGAAGTCCCACATGGAGGCGTAGATGGTTTTAGGATCCTGCGCGGCCATCGACAGCATGCCGCATCCGGTCGAGCCGTTTGCTCCGGCGAGCACCCTCCGCCAGGTCTGACCGCCATCGCTGGTCTTATAGACGCCGCGTTCGTCGTTATCGTCCCACAGGTGGCCGGTGGCGCAGGCGTATACGATGTTGCCGTCCTTGGGATCGATCAAAATCTTGGCGATGTGCTCGGAATCCTTGAGGCCGGCATTCTTCCAGTTCTCTCCGCCGTCGACGGATTTGTAGACGCCATCTCCGATCGACACGCTATTGCGCAGCCAGCTTTCGCCGGTGCCCACCCATACGATCTTCGAGTTGGAGGGATCGATGGAGACCGCGCCGACGGACTGCACATCGGGGAGATCGAACACGGACTTGAAGGTAGTCCCGCCGTTGATCGACTTCCAGACACCGCCGCTGGCCGCTGCCGTGAAGACGGTAAGCCGTCCGCTGTCGTTCACCGCAGTGACCGCGGCGATGCGGCCGCTCATTTCCGCCGAGCCGATGTTGCGCGCCGGCAGGCCGGATATGGTGCCCGAATCGTATCGGACGGGCGCCTGCGCAAGCAGCGCGGAGCCCAGCAGCAATGACAGAGACCATACTCGCGAATGAACGATCATCGTCAGAACTCCTTCTTCGCCTGCCCGGATGAAGCAGATGGGGATGCCGGCATCTTGAATTCGGCGGGATCGATGCCCACATTGGCTTCGATCTTGTCTATGGTGATCTCGCTGGTCTCGCCCGGGTTGCGCGGACTGCCGGTCTCCATCGCGAACGGAAAGTAGACGCCGTTTACCAGCTTGTAACAGCCCATTTCCGAGAACCTCTCCCGCACCGAGCCATGGATGAATTGCTGCGTCTCCGTGCGGACCTCGAGAAACGTCTCGGGATCCAGGTAATAGTAGACAATGTCGCCGTTTTTGAGCGTCACCTTCAGGCGGTACGCGTCGTCGCCGTCCACGGTGTCGTGGCCCAGGTACTCGATGGTATTGCCCTTTTCCTTGTAATCCACCAGGTGGCCGTAGAAATCGGCTTCGTCCTGCAAGGGCCGGAGGTCGTCTTCCCCGAGCATCTCCGGATCCTTGCGGCCTCCGAACGGCATGATCCGCCAACCGATCGTGCCGTCATACGCCGACATCCCGGTCATATTCATGATGGTGAATGTCTGACGAAGCATGTTAGGCGCCAGGGTATCGAGGCCGACCTGCAGCGCGAAGCTGCCCTGCTGCATCTTGCCGGTCATCCGCAGCGAGTGCAGTGCCTTGAGCTTCTCAATGCCGCCTCTGGCCGTCAGGTTCTTGTTCACCAGCTCCTCGGCGGTCTGCGCCGAGAGCAGACCCGCGAAGGCGAGTCCGGCCGTAGCTCTTGTAAGGTAACCCATCTATTTCGCTCCTCGCTGTGCGATTGATTATCTTAACAGGCAAATCTGTGCGACGTGGCGCACGGGGGTGCCTTGGGTCTCTTCCTAATGCCAAGCTCGCTCGCCATGGCGCAACAGGCAGTCCCGCAAAGCCAGTCCGCCACCGGAATGGAGACGAAAGAAGCGCCCGCGAAATTCACTTCGCGGGTGAACCTGGTGCCAGTGAGGGTAATCGTGCGCGACCGTGACGTCGAGAATGCAAGTTTGAGCCGGCATTTCATTCGTCAGACTTGCGCCGGCTTTCGTCCAGCACCAACACGGCGGAGCGGCGTGGTCGGGGCATGAGAATTCTGAGAGATAGACTATCAGATTGGCCCCGGCTAGACGACCGCCCCTGGTGCGGCAGCCAAGGCTGCGTGCTAAGAAGAGGCTAGCGCGAGAGCGCGTGAGGGCACGCTGGAATGGTAACGGACCAAAAGGGCGCTGCGACGGGGCTGAAGTACCGCGCGGACTAAAGTCCGCCCTCCAGCGTGTGGCTGGCGTGTTCCGGCTCCTGCAGCGACCTCAACAGCGCTTCGATGTTCGCCTTCACTTCAATCACGGTGGCTTGGTTGCGCTCAAAGGTGGCAATCAGCACGCGTGTGGACTTACTCGCCTGACTCATGAAAATGTACGTCGCCTCCCCGTCATGCCGGGAATGCACGCGCACCAGCGAATGCAGGTTCGAACCGGACAGCGTATCCATGAAGCGGTCCCGTTCGCGCCATTCGTCGGAATCCGCCGCGGATCGCAGATCCTCGAATACCGCCAGTTTGAAGCCGCCGGCTCCCTTCGGACGCGCCACCTTCACGAAGAAACTCGCGACGCCCAAAAAGGGAATATGCAGCGGCCGCGTTCCGTAGTGGGATTCGATGGCGTTAACGATGCGATCGAATTCCGCATCGCCGCCGAATGCCGCGCCCGACGTCATCAGAACCGTCAGCACCGCCGCCAACACTCGCGCTTTCATTTCGCCTCCCGGTGCGTCCTGGATTTCTCGAGCCGTGGGATGCCGAACTCGCCGCCCAGATCCACCAGCCGCTCGGGGTCGAGATTGCCGACGATGTGGACGATCGTCATCTCTCTGGGCTCAGCGGCGATCACTACGATGCCTCCCAGGTGTCCGTTGCCGCCATCTTTGAAATATACGTCCACATTGTCGCCGTGTTTGGATCTTACGCCTACCAGGCGGCCCCATGCAGGACTCTGTAACTGGCTGCGCACAGACTCCACGTCGGCCATGCTGTATTCGCCTTCGTGCGAGAACTGGAAGCTCCTGACGTAAATGCCGTCCAGCCCGGCGATCAGTTTGCGGACATCCGCCTCTTCGTCGTGTTTGTCGCGGAGGAATCTGCCGGCGAATTGCAGCATGGATTTGTCCATCGTTACCGATACGGCTTCGTCGGCTTTATCGGCCAGCGCGTCCAGATTGACCGGCAACTTGAGTTCCTGCGCCCACGCCGGGAGCATGGCCGCCGCTAATGCGATTATTGCGACTTTCATTGTATTTCACGCCTCACCAGCAAATACGAACAACGCACGCGGAAGGAGGCATTATTTGGCGGGGATTCGCGGCCATGGCGGGTCTAAAGACCCGCTTCGGCTGAAGCCTGCCCCCGCAGCACGGCGCGCACGGCGTCCACTGCGAGCAGAGCGGCGTGCTTGGATTCGGAGCTGAGGCCGCCGACCGAGTTCTCGACATCGATCGGGCGGAGCCTGGCGATCTCGGGCGGTGTCTTGCCGATCAGCAAACCGGTCAGCGCGGAACCCGCCGCGATGGAGGCCGTGCAACCGCGCGTTTTGTATCGGGCCTCGGCCACGCGGCCGTCCCGGAACTCGACCGATAGCCGCAGAATATCGCCGCAGACTGGATTGGACACTTCCACCGTCACCGCCGGCGGCGGCAACTCACCCACGTTACGCGGATTCCGGAAGTGATCGAGCAGGCGCTCAGAGTACATTTATGCTCCAATAATGTAAATGCGGCAGTTCAATTCTCTGGCGCACATGCTTCTACTTTGACAAGCTTAACAGCCTCAACCATCCGGCGACGCCGCAAATCGAGCGCGTCTCGGCCACGGCCCCGCCCTTGGCCGATGCCTTCGATGGCCGGCGAAACCTCGATCGTCATCGATCACAACTGCCAGTTCCGACCCTGCGAGAGGCGCGGCATCGTAGGAAATCTGGCGGACCTCGATTTCGACGCGGAGCGGGAGCGGTTCAAGGCGCTGAAGCTGGCCTGACTTGACTACCGTTGTGGCGGCTATCATTCGACGCGGCGGCCGCATCTTGATTTGCCGCAGAACAGCGGCCCAGGCGCACGCACTGAAATGGGAGTTTCCGGGCGGCAAGGTCGAAGCCGGCGAAGGCTCGTCACAAGCCCTGTGCCGCGAGCTAGAGGAAGAATTGGAGATGCGCGCGCAGATCGGGGGTGAGTTAGAGCGCTACGAGTTCTGCTACCCCGGCAAAAGTCCGATTCTGCTCATCTTCTACGCAGTGACGGATTTCTCCGGCGAGCCGCGCAATTGTGTGTTCGAGGAGATTCGATGGGTCGCGCCCGCGGAACTGCCGCAATTCGATTTTCTGGAAGGAGACGTGGAATTCGTGAAACGCCTGGCAAAAAGCTAACCACAGATGGACACAGATCCACACAGATAAGAACAGGCTTTATCTGTGTGCATCCGTGTCCATCTGTGGTTGCTTTTTGTGGCTAGCGTAGCTAGCTACTGCGGCAGCCGCACGCTCACGTTCCGTTCGCGATTTAACTGTTCCGTCAACTGGCGGTCGACCAGCGACAGGGATACTTGATTGTGGACGTTACCGGAGGTGAAATAATGCAGCGTGTCGCCTTCGGTGTAATACGCCACGGCCGAGTAGATGGTGTGATCCTTGAACGCGATCAGGTAATAGGAAGCGTCGCTGGAAGCGGTATCGTTACTTGAGGGCGCCTGGTAGTAATGGAAATTCGAAGCCGCGGCGTCGGGCGGCGGTCCCTGATCGGCGGGGGCCGGGCCGAAATACTGGTTGATCACGACGGGCGGTTGCGCCGGCGGATAGGCCCCGGTGTCATTGGAAGGCGGCTGCTCCGGCTGCTCAGGTCCGGAGCCGTACCCGTTACCGTAAGCGTAACCATACCCGCCTATGTAGACCGGGTAAGCATAAATGCTAGTGGTGTTGCCGTGGCGATGGCCGGAGCCCGTACCGTTATAGGAATGGGAGCCGGGGACCCAGGCGCCATAAGGTTTGGCCGCCAAACCCCGCGCGCCGGACGAAAATGCGGCGGAGCCTTGGGGGACGGCTGGAAAGGTCACGTTACCCCACGGATTGCCGCCGGCGGGAGCGTGTCCCAAGCCCGGAAAAGCGACGTTGCCAAAGCCACCGACAGACCCGTATTGGGCGGAAAGCGGTCCAACGGCTAGAAACGCGACGAAGACTGCGCCGAAAAGTTTCATGGCATCCTCTGATTTAGAGTACCACCGATCCGGCGAATTGGGGGTGCCCAAAAGGGGCGACACTGCAAGGGGTGGGGTTAGAAGCCCGCCCTCCAGTGCGACAGGCCTACTGCTTGGGCGGCGCGGCGGCGGGCTTGGCAGCCGCCGCGGGCGGCGGCGTGGCCGGCTTGGCGGACGACGCAGCCGCCGGCGCGTTCTTGTCATACAGGGCGATAATGTCCTGCGTGATATCGATGCTGTTGGTGGCGTACAGCACCGGCGTCTGCTGCGAACTCACATCCAGGATCAACGCGTAGCCGTTGTCCTTCGCATACTTGTCGATCACGGCCATGATGCGCTGCCCCAGCTCCTGCATGATCTTGTTCTGCTCCTGATCGAGCTCCGCCTGGGCATCCTCACTCTCGCGGTTCAGGGACTTGGTGTTCTGATCGATTTCGCGCATGAGCTTCTGCTTGGCTTCTTCGCTCATGGTGTTGCTGCCCTTACGCAGTTGGTCCTGCAGTTGCGAGATGGCGCTCTGTTTCTTCTCCAGGTCGCCCTTCCTGGGCGCAAATCTGGCAGTCAGATCGGAGGCCGCCTTCTGGCCGTCCTTGGTGCTTATGATGGCGTTCTGGATGTGGATGATCCCGACCTTTGTCTGAGGCGGGTTCTGAGGCAGCGCACCGCTCTGGGCCTGGGCCAGCATGGCTGCCCCCATGGCGATGGCGGGAAGGAAAACGCAGTTCTTTGTCAAGCTGAAACTCCTTGAATTTGTTTCGATACTAACATACTGCAACAGGTCGCGGCTGGGCCAAGCCATTAGAACGTCCGGCCGATGGTGAAGCGGAACAGGGAATGCTGCTCGAGGAACGGGTAGGCGTTGCCGTAGGACAGGATGGCGTTGTTGAACGTCGCCGAGTTCGGGAAGACCGACCGTCCATACACGATGGGCGGCTGCAGATACTCCCGCACAAGCAACGGGTTGTACGCCCAGTAGACGCGGAAAGGCGCTTGCACCACCGGCAGGAGCACCTGCAACTCCAGACCAGTGGACATGCGCGGGGCCTGCGTGCCCGGGTAGACCAGAGCCTTGCCCTCAAATCCGGCGGTGGGATATTGGTTATTCAAGTAGTCGATGCGGCTCTCCGCCATGGTCAGTTGGCCCGGACGAAGGATTCTATTGATGCCGGCATCCGTGAAAATCGCCAGCACCACGGGCCCGAAGATCGGGATGCGGTACTCAAAATTGCCGACCACGTGCGTGTCGCCGCCGGGGAAGGCGAGCTGGTAGATCGGTATGCCCATCGTCACGTTGGTGGGGACGAGGACCCCGCTGCTGTTCTTTATTAGCTGGGTGCGCTGCGAACCGTCGTTGTTCAGCACGTTGATAGTGGCTTCGCTGGGGATGAAGGCAATGGGACTGATGCCCCAAATCTGGAAGCCGCGAATATCCTGCTCGCCGCCGATATAGGTGCGGGAGAAGGGAGGAATCAACTTGCCGCCGTAACCGGTGATCATAGAGCCGAGGAGGTGAAAAGCCAGGATGTGGGACCGATGCCAGGGCGCGGGCTTAAAGTACTTGCCCTCGATGACCGGTTGGATGGTATTGACATTGCCTCCCAGGAAGCTGCCCGAAAACGACGTGGAGATGAACAGGCTCTTGCCACCGGTCGGCGTGATGGGATGGTTCACGGTGTTATAGGAAAACGAAGGTACGACGCGGCTCGTGCGGATACCTTCCAGGGCGTTCGGGCCGGTGACTCCGCTGAAGTTGATGTAATTGAAGTAAGATGCCGCGGCGGTGGTCTGCGTCTTGATGGAGGAGACATCGTAGCCGTAAGTGATACCAACGCGGGCGAAACTGCGCCGCAAAGGATAACTGGCCGACACCGAATATCCATGTCCGGTCTGGATGTAATTCAACAAGTTATTGGGGCCGAGCTCGTTGAACAGCGGGATCAGGTTTTGGCCGCTGAGGATGGAAGCCTCGCGGCCCTGATTGAAATCGAACCGGGTCAGGTGGACTTCGAAGCCAAGCTGCAGAGGACGGTCGAGGAAGTATGGCTCGGTGAAGCCGGCCGACACGCTGCGCAAGCGCGTACCCAACTGGGAGTTGATGGAAAGCGTCTCGCCCAACCCCAGGAAGTTGTTGGTGGCATAATTCAGACCCACGAAGCTGCCGGCGATTCCGGAAACGCCTCCATTGAGACCGATGGTGTTCTTACCGCGCTCTTTAACCTTGAGGGTGATGTCGACGGTGCTGGTCTGCGTGTTGCGCTTGACGTCGGCGGCTTCTTCGGCCTTCAACGCCTCGAAGTAGCCGAGCTGGTTCAAGCGCAGGATGCTCAACTCCCAGAGACGATTGTTGAAGATGTCGCCCTCGTCCAGCATGATCTCGCGGCGGATGACTTTGTCGCGAGTGGTAACGTTGCCCGAGAAATCGATGCGCCGCACGAAGAACTGCTTGCCCTCGTCCGCCGTCAGCGTAAGGTCGATCTTGTCCGTGTTGGGGATGATCTCGAAATTCGGCTCGGGCACGAAATCGATATAGCCGAACTCGCCGTAGAGTTTGCGCAGGTTTTCCAGCCCCTTGCGCAG
>Ga0075030_100003794_pt1 | contig 13685 bp, 13 predicted proteins | sample LitLauG_LLR_2012_FD_71393 | JGI IMG/M metagenome (GOLD analysis project Ga0075030, IMG submission 71393) | Freshwater sediment microbial communities from Pennsylvania, USA - Little Laurel Run_MetaG_LLR_2012 | ecosystem: Environmental > Aquatic > Freshwater > Creek > Sediment | place: USA... | reverse complement strand
ATACAATCTTTCCTGCCAAATTCGGGGGGCAAAAGGGCATCGCAAATTTTAATGAATATTTTTCGCGGCATCATCATCTGACCGTCGTGACGGTAAAGGAAAACCTGCCAGGGGCGGAGCCGTACCCTATCATCAATACACTAGGGAGCAGCAGGTGGCGGTATGTCAACATTTACCTGATCTTTCCTTTACTGCGTATCATCCGCGAAAAGCGCATTTCCCACCTCATCGTGGAACATCCCTATTTTGGCTGGCTAGGTCTTCTTTTAAGGAGCTTTACAAACGTAAAGTTGATAATTCATTCCCATAATATTGAAGCGGAACGATTTAAGACTACGGGAAAATGGTGGTGGAGATGGCTTTGGCACTATGAAAAGCAAATCCACAGGATGGCCAATTTCACCTTCTGTATTTCAGCCAACGACCGGCAATATTTTACAGACGTGTATAAGATCGCCGTGGAAAAAACGGCCGTCATCACATTTGGAATTTCGTTGCAGTCACCCCCGCCTGCCACCGAGCGTTCGGCAGCCAAGGAGGTACTCTTGGAAAAATATGGTTTACCTGCAGACACCACATTGTATATGTTCAACGGGGCTCTGAATTATCTTCCGAACTACGATGCCGTCACGAATATTCTCGAGAAAATAAATCCGCTGTTCATCAAGAAAAACCTGCCTTACCAGATCATTATTTGTGGCAAAGGCCTGCCGGCTGAAATGGATGAATTGCGAAAATACAGGCAAATGAATGTCATTTACGCAGGATATGTGGATGATATTACCCTTTATTTTAAAGGCGTCGACATTTTTATCAACCCCGTGACAGACGGCGGAGGTATCAAGACGAAACTGGTCGAAGCGCTGGGCTACGGAATGAATGCCGTCTCCACATTCAACGGAGCGATTGGCGTAGACCCATCGGTCTGCGGGGAAAAACTTTGGGTATGTGAAAACGATGACTGGCAAGATTTTGCCCTTAAAATGCAGGAAGCAATCGGGGGGCATCTCTCTACCGGCGCTGCCTTTTTTGGTGCCTTTTACTGGGACAACATTGCTCAAAAGGCTGCCGAGATAGTGGAGAGGTTATAGCGCAATTACTTCAAGCGCCGGCCGAGGCTGATAGCTATTGGCGCATTTTTCTAAGCGCGCCTCCGGAAAGAATAATGGCTGAACTATCTGCTATGGACAATTGCAGGGATTTGATTTGGGCATGGCCCAGATCAAGCAAAGAATAACCTTGTACGACTGCGTTAACCGACTCAATGATCATGGCTTCCTTGCTTTTGATCTGTGTTACTCCTGGTGTAAAATGGATCACTGATCCCTTCACGGTATCTTCAATTGTTATTACTGGCTTGGCCTCAGTGGTAGGCCTTCTTTCAAAATCTGGCGACATTTCAAATACGACTTCCGAGGAATCAGATTGGTGGATGGTTAATGAATCCAGTGAAGGGAAAAGGCTTTCAATTTCAAAGCTTGATTTTCCTGACATGTTGACCCGGATACTACGCTGTTTTAGTTTGAACATTTCGAAATGAGTGTTGTAGCCATCTACTGATAATAAATACGGCGAAAATATTCTAACCGTTGTCGCATTTTGCATCCAGAATTTTTCATAAAGATTGGTCGGGACAAAATCAAAGTTGATCAAAAGAGTATCGTTGCTGACTCGTGCGTTTATTTTGCCTCCGTGCCATCTTTCCCATTCCTGCAAAATCCTGACCGAACATTTTTGGCTTTGTTCATAAGCAATCCTGGTCCCGTTACCTCCGGTGATTTTCAAGTATTTAAAGGGTTGATTCAGCAATTTTTCATAGTTCCAGTAGTTGTCTGTTTTGTCGGCTTTGTCGAATTCGTTTTTTAGAATGAAGTTGGAAAAAAACAGACCGGCTATTAGAATGACCAGCATGGTCAGCAGCATCCTTGAAGTGAATTTCATAACTTATTTTTTAAAATTGTCTTTTACAAATTGATCGTAGCGCGTTTTGATTTCTTTCAAATCAATGTTTAATAAAAAGATATTTCTCATAAAAACAGGGAGTTCATTGGCCATAAACTGTTCACGTCGAAATCTGAGTATTTTTTCAGCGGCTATCTCATCAATAAAATATCCTACGCCTCTTTTATTAGTGATGATACCTTTCTGCTGTAGAAAATCATACCCCCTTTGAACGGTGTTGGGGTTGACTTCCAAATCAATAGCCAGATCTCTTATACTGACCATCCTATCTCCCAGTTTCCATCTTTTTAGGAGAATCTGTTCGCAGATGTATTCAGCAATCTGAATATAAATTGCCGGGTTTTCTTTAAAATCCATTGATATGTTTTAAAATTCCTTTTCACGCAAACGGGTATAGGAGAGAAATAACAATATTGTGGGGTAAAAAAATGCGATTGTGTAATAAAAAAAGTTGCTTAGGCCGGCGGGTAATTCAATGGTTCCTTCATCTTGCCCGGCAGGAATGGTTACTTGATGAAAAAGGCCTGCATCAGTAATTTTACCAAAAAAAAGGGAACCCGTCAGCCAATTCAGCCCAAATATGAAAACCAGGAGAACGCAGATACAAATGCCAACTTTAATAAATGCCGCCTTGTTAAAATACAAAGAGCCTAATAACATTGAAGTGACGAGAAATAAGAAGATGGGGTAGACCTTCCATGCGATGATTCCATCGAATGGAAAAACATACACCGATTCGAATTTTAGTCTGTAAAACGGGCCGGCAGGATCCAAACTTAGGTGATATAAATGTACGAAACTGCTGTCTGTCAACCGGTAAAAAACTAAAAAGATGATCGGATAGGCGACGGCTGAGATCAAGACGCCAATTAACCATTTCTCCAAATGTGAGGCCGGCAGCGTCAGGAAAGAAGAACCAGCTGCTTTCGAGGAAAAATAGCCGAAGACATAGGACGACAAAAAGAAACTGCCGCCAGAGAGTCCCCAAATGAAGGAAAGGTTTTGGGCGGCGGCAAATCCGCCTAAAGTCTTTGCGGTAACATACAAAATAAATACAAGTGCCAGCCACATGCCAGTAAATCCGAATGTTTGAACAGGTTTTTCGAAGAGAGACTTTTTCAAAAGCCACCCGAATCGCTTCCAATTGAACACGTTGTTTTGTTTTCTTATATTGGATGTGATCATCTATAATGTATTTTAGAATTCTTTTTCGCGTAAGCGGATGAACGACAAGAGCCATAACAGTAACGGAAAAAGGTAGAGGAAGGTATCCGCGAATACAACGCCTACTTTCCGGGGCAATTCGATGACGCCGATGTCGTTCGCCGTCCGAATAGCCACGTGGTTAAATGGCGCGGCATCTTCAATTGTTCCGAAAAAGCCAATCGCCATTATCCAATTCAGACCAAAAATAATTATACAAAGTCCGCATAATGTCAGCGCCACTTTGATGACGGCTAGTTTGTTAAAATAGAGTGAACCCACCAGCATGGCGCCAGTATAGATCAATGACATTTTATATACGTTTTTGGCAATAATTCCTTTCCAGTCAAAAATGGATACCGATTCAAACTGGCTTTTATAAAACGGAGACGAGGGGTCTAAACTACGATGATATGACGTTACCAATAGGGTATCCATTAGGCGGTAATATCCTAAAAAGAGGAGCGGGTATAATATTCCTGCAATCAGGATAGTGCATAACCATTTTTCAAATGTAGATGCTGGCAGCGTAAGAAAGGACGAACCGCTGGCGTTGCCGGAAAACTGCCCGAATATAAAAGAAACTAAGAAAAAACTTCCGGCAGTTATACCTATGAAGAAAGTAATTCGTTGCGCCAAATCGAATCCGCTGATTGTTTTTATTGTTACATACAAAATCAGCGTAGTTACGAATACTAATCCTGTAAACCCGATGGTATCCATTTTCCTCTCAAAGAGTGTTTTTATAAAGAGCCGTCGAAATCTTTTTATATTAAATGTGTTATTCATACAGCGTTATTTTCCGAAGAGTGATTTTGTCATTTCCGGATGCTCAGTTACTGCATTGAACAATTGTTCTAAATTTATTTTAGAATCTTCACCGGTGGTATTTTCCGTCACTATGGCGTGTCCTTTTATTGACTGCTCGGCATACAAAATGTTTTCCATATCGGAGATGTCAGTCACGGTTTTAAAAACGAGCTTGCCGGCAATTTCCTGGCTGGAGGCATTTAATAGTAGCTCCCCGTTGTCAATTATGATTACGCGGTCAATTAAGTTGTCCAAGTCACGGATCTGGTGTGTTGAAATAAAAATGATCTTATCATCCGTAAAAACAGAAGCGATGAGTTTGCGGAACTTTATTTTGGAAGGGATATCCAGTCCGTTGGTGGGCTCGTCCAATAAAAGGACCTTGGTATTACAGGCCAGCGCAAATGCGATAATGAATTTTTTTTGTTGCCCAAACGACAAAGTATTTAATTTTCCGGTATCAACAACATCCATCGTCTGCAAGTAAAGATGAAATTGCTCTTCATTGAACAAGGGATAAAACGGCGCAAATAAAGTCTTGTATTTTTCGATAGTCAGTGAAGGAACATACACTTCTTCTGGGATGAAATAGATCGTTTCCAAAAAGGAGGGCCATCTATTTTTGGGGAGATATCCATTCACGGTGATCCGTCCGGAGTTGGGAAACACCAGCCCGATAAAATTTTTAAGAAGGGTTGATTTTCCCGCCCCGTTTTTTCCCAATAACCCATAGATACCGCCCGATTCCAACTGTAGGTTCAGATTATTATACAACAGTCTTCTCTTCTTATAACCGAAGGACAAGTTTTGGACTTCTATCATTAGTGTATTAGTTAAGTAGTACACCACAAAAGTAAAAATATTTTTAACTTTTATCCAAATTTTTTTTATGGTAATACCTAAAACTGGAACGGCCGTCATCCGCGGCTTTAAAAACTGCTAATTTTTTCCTTTGAGCATCGGGACGAAAGAGAAATTGGAAAACGTTTCTTCCTCATAAGTGGCGTCTTCATTTTTGGTGATCCGCGTCATCTTTTGCATATTCTCGTCATTGAGAGGAAGGACCATTTTGCCATGAGGCTTTAACTGTTCAATCAATTTTGGCGGGATAAACGGGGCTGCCGCTGTGATGATGATTTTGTCAAACGGTGCAAATGTGGGAAGTCCTTCAAATCCGTCTCCGTAAAAAAATTTGATATTGGGATATTTCTTTCTGAAAATCAACTCCTTGTTAAGGTCAAACAGTTTTTTTTGCCGTTCAATTGTGTACACATTGGCGCCCATCTCGGCTAATACAGTTGCCTGGTAGGCACTCCCTGTGCCTATTTCAAGCACCTTATCGAACGGTTTAACTTCCAGTAATTGGGTTTGAAAAGCCACCGTGTAAGGCTGTGAAATCGTTTGGCCGCCTTCAATAGGGAATGCCCGGTCTTCATATGCAATTTGGTCGAGGGCCGTGTCCAAAAAAAAATGCCTGGGAATATGCATCATGGCGTTCAGCACATTTTCGTCGGCAATGCCCTTTTTCCGTATACCATCGATTAGTTTTTTTCTGAGTCCCTTATGGCGGTATGTATCTTCAAACGTTCGCATGAATGCAATTTAGAGAATGTCTGCGTAACTGGACAACAGTTTCCGTAAGAGAGAGGTTGCCGCCAGCGGAGGCTTACTGCTGCATCGTTTCGAGCTTCTGAACGGCATCCTTGTGGAGAAAAATCTTAATAATCATAACCAGCGCAGTGATGGCAAAGATTCCGCCGATGACCCAGTTCAGCATGCTTTGATTGGCATTTAATTTCTGAACGATGTACTTTCCGCCAAATATGAAAACACAGTTACCCAGAAGGGTACCCAGCCCGATGCCAAGGATATATAAATTGTAGAATGCATTTTTTGGCTGTAAAATATTCTTGGAAAACAAGACCGTGCTCCACCCGAACCAAAACGGGATTTGCATCGGGCTGATCGCACTAAGGAACATTCCTAGAAGAAACCGGTTTAAATTATTATCAAGCATCACATTTTTGGCCTGATGGGCGTGATTGGCGGCGATGAAGCTTCCCGTAGCGAGTGCCAGCACAATTAGTACAGTTATCCATTCCATCCATCTAAACAATACCTTTTGTTTGCGGACCCAGTTGATACCCACCAGCGAAATCCTCACGTAGATCATTTCGGTCAGGAGCGATCCGACAGAGAAATAGATCGCATTATGGACGTTTTCCTGCACGCTGATTTGCATGGCGGCCACGTTAAGGGTTCCGAGCGGTAACGAGCCCAGGAAGCTCACCATCATCCCCCAGAAAAATACCTTTGTCAGTTGCATAAACGATGCTAACTCCTTTTAGCCAGAACAGATAATGATATATTGACGGTATTGCTTAAAACAGCACTGCTGCTGCCTACTTCAAAGTCAAGGCGGTTGATCTCAAATTCGCCGGTGAACAGGTAATCATCATTTATTTTTTCAATATGAAACGGGAATGCGATGGGTTTGGTGATGCCACGCATTGAAAGTGTCCCGGTAAAATAATAAAACCCTGCTTCGGTCTTATTGGTCTTTTCTACCTTGGTGGAGGTAATAGTTATCTCTGGAAATTTCGCCACATCAAAATAATCCTCCTCCTTCAGGTGCCGGTCCCGGCTGTCATTATCGGTATCAATTGTCGAGGCATCTACGCTGACTGTAAAGTTACAGGCAGACAAATCCTTGGTAAAAAATAAAATTGCGCCCTTCAGGCCACTGAACTGGCCCCCGGTTTTGATCCCAAAATTCTTGATCGTGAAATGCACTTTACTGCCCTGATCGACCGGCGTATATTTTTGCGCCGCTGTAAAAAGCACGGAAAAAAATAGAAGAGTCAGTGGGAATAGAATTTTCATAACAATACGTGATTGGGGTGCCACCGATAAATAACTTACGGAATTATTCTATCTGCAGCTTTAATTTTTTTATAATATTTTCTGGTATAGGAAATAAATTGCCAGCCTTTTATCGCTGGCCAGTACTTAATTCCGTTTTTGTTATTGAACCGGCTGATCTGGTACAACACCTTCCAGTGCTTTAAAATTTCCTTCCAGGCCTTCAGGAGCGTGTACCCGGTGTCATAAAAATGATTCGGCTCCGCACCACACCCATTATATTCCAAGATGACAAAATTTTTGCCCTCTTTCAATTCTTCGATAGAATTGCACATAATGTCGTACCTCCCGTAAAAAAAATCATTGATGGAAAGGCTAATTTGGTCCGGTATTTTCACCAGTTTGTCGTCAATTTCGTTCTTCAGATCGATAAAACGGGCCCCCCGGTTATGATTGGCGGCGTAGCTTAACATGTACACTGCTCCTTTGTCGATGACTTTACTGAAATTTTGTTCATGTTTGGGCCGGAGTTCCGCCATTCGTTTCCCTGATTTTGAATTCATTTGAATAAGTTCTTCCAGGGTGTGTATACCGTCGCCAGTGACCTGCAGGGGAATTTTTTGCAGAAAACCGGTAATGACACCCTTTCTTTGGCCCGGATACCGGTAATAGAAAAGGCTCACTTCAATCGGGTAATGCACAAATTCCTGGATAAAATATTCAACAGATACGTGTTCATGATATTTCCTTAAATGGCTCTCATCATTTATTTTCCTGAACAAAATTCCCTGTCCGCCAACCTCGGGTTTAACGATCAGCGGAAATGGGATCGCCATTTCTTTCAATTTCCGAATGATAACTGCAAAATCTTCAGATGGGTCCACGTTGAAAAAGGTTGGGCGCAGGTGGACAGGCAATAAATCATGCATTTCCTTCTTCGGTTCGCCTTCCATTCCGCCGAAAGTAAGTTTGGGATTACTGGCCGTAAAAAACCAAATAGATCGGGATCGTACGATATACCAAAGCCAAACCGGCACTATAGGAGCATATAGGATTTTAAATGGCCATTGTTCCCAGTTTTTTATTTTTCGTATCAGTTTCACTTAGTTTAGAGCAGCGCAAAAATAAGTTTTAAAGCTTTGAAGATGCACTAATCATCAAAATTGTTTGTTGTATTTTAGCTTTTTAAAAGGATTTTACGATGCAGGTACCTACGATGGCTGAAATGATGACCGCGGGGAAAAAGCCCGATGTGTTATTTTGGGTGGGATGCGCGGGCAGTTTTGACCAACGGGCCCAGAAAATTACCAGGGCGCTGGCGGCTATCCTGGATACGGTGGGCATCAGTTACGCCATACTGGGAAAGGAAGAAATGTGCACCGGCGACCCGGCCAGGAGGGCCGGCAACGAATTCTTGTTCCAAATGATGGCCTATCAGAATATACAGGTCCTCAATGGCTACCAGGTAAATAAGATAATAACGGCTTGTCCCCATTGTTTTAATGTTCTCAAGAATGAATATCCTGTACTTGGCGGTAACTACGAGGTCGTGCATCATGCCACATTTTTGCAACAATTGATTGATGAAGGCAAAATAGTAATGAAAGGGGGCGGCGCCTTTACCGGAAAAAAGATCACCTACCACGATAGTTGTTACCTCGGCAGAGCCAATCACATTTATGAGGCACCCCGCAAAGTTCTGGAAGCACTGGATGTTGAGCTGGTCGAAATGAAGCGTTGCCGGAGCAACGGCCTTTGTTGTGGCGCGGGAGGCGCCCAAATGTTCAAAGAAGAAGAGAAGGGGAATGTCCGGATCAATGCCGAGCGATCCAGGGAAGCGTTGGAGACCGGAGCAACTATTATTGCCGCGGCGTGCCCGTTTTGCAACACGATGCTTACCGATGGCGTGAAATTGCATAACCGCGAGTCTGACATTAAGGTACTTGATCTTGCTGAAATTATCCTGGCTGCAATGGCCGACAAACCTGCGGTTAGCGCAGAAACTTGAAACCCAAAAAAATGATTGAAGAAAAAAGCTTGAATTTTATTGAAGAAATTGTGGAGGAAGACCTCAAATCGGGCAAATATAAGAAGCTATTGACCCGTTTCCCGCCGGAGCCCAATGGGTATTTACATATTGGGCATGCCAAAAGCATTTGCCTGAATTTTGGTCTTGCCTTAAAATATAATGGTGAAACAAACCTTCGTTTTGATGATACCAACCCTGTGACAGAAGATGTCGAATATGTAGACAGCATCAAAAATGACGTGAAATGGCTCGGATTTACCTGGGCCAATGAGTTCTATAGTAGTGACTACTTTGACAAGATGTACGGATTTGCCGTAAAACTGATTGAAAAAGGACTGGCTTACGTGGATGACAGCAGTCCCGAAAAAATTGCCGCTGAAAAAGGAACGCCCACTGAGCCGGGCGTAGAGAACGAATTCCGGAGCAGGAGTATCCAGGAAAACCTGGTGTTGTTTGCACAAATGAAAAACGGTCAATTCAAAGATGGCGAAAAAGTTCTTCGGGCTAAAATAGACATGAAGGCTATTAACATGCATATGCGTGACCCGATTATGTATCGCATCAAGCACGCCCATCATCACCGCACCGGCGATCAGTGGGTGATCTACCCCATGTACGATTTTGCTCACGGGCAAAGTGACAGCATCGAGCAAATTACCCACAGCATTTGTACGCTGGAATTTGTGCCCCACCGGGAATTATATGACTGGTATATTGAGCAATTGGAAATATTTCCCTCCCGCCAATATGAGTTTGCGCGTCTTAACATGACCTATACTGTAATGAGTAAGCGAAGGCTGCTGCAACTGGTAAATGAAGGATTTGTTTCCGGCTGGGATGACCCGAGGATGCCAACGCTCTCTGCCTTCCGGCGCAAGGGGTATACCCCGTCCAGCATCAGGAATTTCTGTGACAAGATCGGTGTGGCTAAAAGAGACAATCTCATCGACATGAGCCTGCTCGAATTTTGCCTGCGGGAGGAATTAAATGTGACAGCTTTCCGTGTGATGGCCGTCCTTCACCCGGTGAAACTGATTATCGATAATTATGAGGCCGATAAAACGGAAGAATTGATGTCTGATAACCTGCCCAATGATCCGGCCAACACCCGGTTGGTTCCCTTTTCAAAGGAACTTTGGATTGAGCAGGAAGATTTTATGGAAACGCCCGTTAAAAAATGGTTCCGGCTGGCCCCCGGAGCGATGGTCCGGCTGAAGAGCGCTTATATCATCCGCTGCGACCATTTTGTAAAAGGCGAAAACGGGCGGGTAACAGAAATTCATTGCACGTACATCCCTGAGAGCAAAAGTGGCAACGATACAAGCGGGATCAACGTGAAGGGAACCATTCATTGGTTGAGTGTTGCCCACGCCGCAACAGCCGAAGTGAGATTATATGATCGGTTGTTTACGGTTGAGAATCCGGCTGCCGAAGAGGGGGACTTCAAATCGTTCATCAATCCCGCTTCCCTGGAGATCATTCCCAGCGCCTACATCGAGGCCCATCTGCAACATGCCGAAGTGGGGAGAAGTTTCCAGTTCATCCGTAACGGCTATTTTTGTGTAGACCAGGATTCCAAACCGGGCGCCGTAGTGCTGAACAGAACAGTGACCCTCAAAGACAGTTTCAGAAAATCGTAAGGGAACAGGGACAACAATGCCTCTTACTTTGAAATCTGCTGAACGACCAATTTATACATTTATGCTCAACAGGCCACCACATCTCGCCACATCGCTTTCGGATCCCTTTGTCATTGACGAAGCGCAAGTCAATTTTTTTCGCGCGAACGGATTCATCAAACTCAAGCACGTATTGCACACCGACATAATTGACTATTTTAACGAGATGATCTCCTTTGAGGTGAGCCGACTCAATACCCAGCAGTTGCCACTGGAAAAAAGGGATACCTACGGGAAGGCCTTTTTGCAGATCATGAATATTTGGACACAGTCTGAACCGGTGAAAGAACTGGTTTTTAGCAGGAAGCTCGCCAAGATGGCTACCGACTTATTGGAAGTCGATGGAGTCAGGTTATACCATGATCAGGCATTATACAAAGAACCCGGTGGCGGGATTACACCGTGGCACGCCGATCAATATTACTGGCCCCTGAACAACGACCGTACGGTAACCTTGTGGATTCCGTTACAGGACACACCTTTGGAAATGGGACCTTTGGAATTCAGCGCAAATAGTGATCAGCTGACCGCTGGAAGGGACAAAGAAATAGGGGATGAGAGCCAGGTAATTCTTGAGAGGACGCTGGCTGAAAAGGGCTATCAACATATTATAGCGCCATTTGATTGTGGTGATGTGACCTTTCACCGCGGATGGTTATTTCATCGGGCAGGTGCCAACCGGACCAATCAAATGCGTGGTGTAATGACGATCATTTACATGGATAAAAATATGGCGCTGAAACATCCGGAGAATAAAAATCAGCTGGTTGATTGGGAAACCTGGTGCCCCGGTGCCGAGATAGGCAAGGTCATTGACTCACCAATCAATCCCGTCTTATTTCAATACGAATAAATTACGATGCAACTGAAATATATCAGTACCTACTGGGGCCAAGAAGCGTTAGGTGCTAAGGACTTTTTCCGTAAAGTTACCGATGCCGGGTACGATGGTATAGAGATCAACTTTCCTGATTCCGGTGACTTTGTTACTTCATTTTCCGAAGAACTGGAGGTGGCCAGAAACCAAAAAGAGTTTGTGTTTGTGGCACAACAGGTTTTACCACCGGCCACCGAATCTGCCGGCTCTTATATTCAAAGAATGAAGGCGAGGCTGCAGACACTGGCGGCATTACACCCCGATTTTATCAACGCCCATACCGGGAAGGACTTTTTTTCCTTTGACGATAACTGCCGAGCCATCGAAGCGGCGGAGACCATCGGCGCAAAAACGGGCATCCGAATCTTGCACGAAACCCATCGCGGACGGTTTACGTTTCATCCCTATTCATTGCTGCCGTACCTGGAAAAATTTCCGTCAATGGAGTTGACGGGTGACCTGTCACACTGGTGTGCCGTTTGCGAAAGCATGCTGGGTGATCAGGAAGCGATTTTACAAAGAATCCTCCCTCACGTGGGGCATATACATGCAAGAATAGGACACGAACATTCGCCCCAGGTCAATGATCCTGCTGCCCCAGAATGGCAGCATTACGTCGACCGGTTTGTCAGATGGTGGGAAGCGATCATATTGGAAAAAGAGAAAAATGGTTGGAGCTATTTGACGATTTGCCCCGAATGTGGCCCTGCGCCGTATATGCCGGCACTTCCGTTCACCCAACAGCCGATCGGCAATCAGTGGCAAATAAATGTGGGTATGAAAGACCGACTGAAGAAAATGTTTCATCATGGATAGTATTCAACCAGTCAACCGCCTGCAATGAATTGCTTGGTAGCGTGAGCCCGGAATTATTTAGCTGGATAAAAAAACGCCTCATCGATCAATTTGGTAAATGCATTTTTATCAAAAGCGCTTTACTGGAGCGCCCTCTTATTTGCTCCTGTAGCTATAAGGGCCCTGGTGATATGATAAGGTGATTGACCTGGAAAGTCAATTAACGATTTCTCTAATACGGCCTTGGCACGTGTCGTATCCCCCATGGCCGCATACACGCAGCTAAGACTCGGACCCTTGGTATCAACGGTAAGATTAATTCCGCCTTCAGGGGAAGTTGACAAGACGTTAAGTGCACCTGTATAGTCATGTTTCAAGGCGAGGTCAAATGCCTAAAATAATTTACAAGTAACTCAGCCACCATTTTTCCTTATGCAGTTGTTTATACCGGTCGAACCGTTTGCATGCCGGGTACAACAACATAATCAACGAGATCCAAACGAGGTAAACGACCCAAAGACTGAACCCATATCCTTTCATAGCCGGTACAAATGAAATCCAGGTGGGTAAAATCAGGTGCTGCCAGCCAAAACCTGAAAGTTGTGCAAAAAGCAAGGCCAGTAAGTGGATGCAGTACAGGTGCAGAATATAGTAAAAGAATGGCACTCTGCCAAAGGTGCTGAAAAAATTAACAACCGGACCGCGCAATTTCTCCGTATTGGCCAGCGCCACCAAAATGCCGCCGAGGGTCATTAACAGGTATAACAGTGAAGGCGGATATTTGTTGGGGTTTAAAAAGGCAATGAGTTTACCCGTAACCGAAGGAAATGTATGCAGTGTCGTCGGGTTTCCATACCAATTGGTCCATCGCAGCACGATAAAAACTAAAATGGCAGACCACCCCATTAGATTAAAAATTCGTTTTCTTCTTGCAGGGTCGTAAGACTTGTCATAGAACGGGCCAAAACAGTACCCCAGAGACATCACGGCAATCCATGGAATCAAGGGATACCCGATCATCAGCGTCAGTTGACCCGACACCGGATAAAATGCCTGGTGGTGTAGAATATCCCATAAAAGATTCCCGTTTAATTGGATAGCGTCCAGCAAATTATGTCCGAAAATAAGCAGGCAGCTGAAGATCACAATTGCTCTTCTCGGAAGGTAGATCAGGCCAGATAATACAATCATGCTAACGCCCAGGGACCAAATCACCAGCAGTCCGAGCGTCCTGAAATGAATATCAAAATACCAGGCGAAATTCACCACCGTGAATTCAATCAGAATCAACCAGATTCCCCTTTTGAACAAAAATCCCGATAATTCAGGCTGGGTTTTTTTTCGCCCCGCCATAAATGCAGAAAGCCCTGCAAGAAAGCTAAACGCGGGTGCGCAAAAATGAGTGATCCACCTAGTAAAAAAAACCGGCAGCGATGAATGTACCGGATCCGCCGGATCGAAATAATTG
>Ga0075030_100003793_pt1 | contig 13688 bp, 10 predicted proteins | sample LitLauG_LLR_2012_FD_71393 | JGI IMG/M metagenome (GOLD analysis project Ga0075030, IMG submission 71393) | Freshwater sediment microbial communities from Pennsylvania, USA - Little Laurel Run_MetaG_LLR_2012 | ecosystem: Environmental > Aquatic > Freshwater > Creek > Sediment | place: USA... | reverse complement strand
CGCCCCTCGCGGCCAAGGCGCAGGCCACTCTGGGCCGATTTCCGACCTTGCATGGCCAGCAGGTGGTATTCGTCGCGGGCGGCAATCTCTGGGAAGTCGATCGTGGCGGTGGCACGGCCTGGCGACTGACCAGCGGCACCGGTCAGGACATTGCCCCCCGGTTTTCTCCGGACGGCCGATGGATCGCCTACACGGCCAGCTATCAGGGCAACGTCGATGTCTATGTGATCCCGGCCGGGGGCGGAACGCCGCGTCGGCTGACCCATCACTCCGACGTGAGCTATCCGCCGGAGACCCGGCATGGGCCCAACAACCTGGTCGTCACCTGGACGCCGGATTCCCGCAACGTGGTCTTCCTCACCCGCGCCGCCGCCTGGAACGGCTGGGGCATGCGGCTGTTTCAGGTCTCCGTCGATGGCGGCCTCGCCACCCCGCTGCCCCTCGAAAGCGGCGGCATGATGACCTATGGCCCCGACGGTCACACGATCGCCTACAACCGGATCTTTCGCGATTTCCGGACCTGGAAACGATACCAGGGCGGCCTGGCGCAACAGGTGTTCACCTATGATTTCGACACCAAGATCCTAAAGCAGGTCACCGACTGGAAGGGCACCAACGCCAATCCAATGTGGTACGGCGACAAGATCTATTTCCTTTCCGACCGCGATGAGAACCGGCGGGCCAACATCTGGGTGCTGGACCTCAAGACCGGCGCGGCGCGCGAGGTGACGCACTTTACCGACTACGACGTCGATGTTCCCTCTCTCGGGGATACCGGCCTCACGTTCCAGCAGGGCGGTAAGCTGTGGGTGCTCGATCTGCCCAGCGAGACCCTGCACGGCCTGGATGTCCAGGTCCCAGACGACAGCCCGCGCACCCAGCCGCACCTTGTCAGCGTCGCGGGAAAAATTCGTGACGTCGATACCGCCGGCGCGCCCGATTATGCGCTGGCCCCCAACGGCAAACGGGCGGCGTTCTCCGCTCGGGGCGACATCTTTACCGTGCCGGTGGAGGACGGCGTGATCCGCAATCTCACAAGGACCAGCACCGCCGACGAGGATCATCCCGTCTGGTCGCCGGATGGTTCGACGATCGCCTACACCACCGACGTAAACGGCGCCCAGCAGATCGCCACACGGCCCGCGGCGGGTGGCCCGGAGAAGATACTCACCCATTTTACCGACGGCTTCTTCTACTCACCCATCTTCTCGCGCGACGGCAAGCGCCTTGCCTTCAGCGACGCCGAGCACCGCCTATGGATGCTCAACCTCGACGGCGGCGAGCCCGTGAAGGTAGCCGAGGATCCCGCCGGCGAAATCCACGACCAGGCCTTTTCAGCGGACGGCAGATATCTGGCCTACAGCCTGCACAAGACCCAGGACCTCACCGGCATCTGGATTTATGACACCGTGAGCGGCCACGCGACGCCGGTCTCCAGCCCCATGGAGAACGACGCCGGGCCAGTTTTCACGACGGACGGCAAGTACCTGCTGTTCCTTTCACAGCGCCACGAACTGCCGACGTTCTCGGAGGTCGAGTTCAACGTCGCCGCGACCAAGAGCAACGGGCTCTATCTGACGACCCTGACCAAGGACGCGCCTTCCCCGTTCGCACCGAAATCAGACGAAGGGGTGGACGCCAAGGAGACCAAGCCCGACGACGCGAAGAAAGACGACAAGGCGGCCAAAACGCCTGCCGCAAAACCCGTTCAGATCGACTTCGACGGCCTGATGGCGCGCGCCACCGCCGTACCAATCGACGGCGCGGGGATCAATTCGCTCGACACCCACGGCGACAAGATCTTCTACGGCACGCAAGGACCGCAAACGATCGAGGGGCCGCTCCCTGGCGAAAAGGCGGCGCTACACGTCTACGACATCGCCAAGCGCAAGGACGGCGTGGTCGTCGAGGGCCAGGAGAGTTGGGTCCTGGCCGCCAATGGCGAAAAGGTGATCTACAAACAGGGTCCCGCGTGGCACGTCGCCGACGCGGACACCGGCAAGGCCGCGGACGCCAAGACCCTAAACCTTTCCGACATGAAGGCCTGGTCCGATCCGCGCGCGGAGTGGAAGGAGATGTTCGAGAACGCCTGGCGCCTGGAACGCGACATCTTCTTCAATCCCAGGATGAACGGCGCCGACTGGCAAATGGTGCACGACCGCTACGCCAAGCTGCTGCCCCAGGTCGGGTCGCGCGAGGATCTCAACTGGCTGATCGGCCAGATGCTGGGCGAAATCGGCAATTCGCACACCTATGTCGGCGGCGGGAACGACGAAATCGATCGCAATCCCCATGCCCCGACCGGCTTTCTGGGCGCCGACTTCGCGCTGGACGCCGCCAGCGGACGCTACAAGTTCGCCAAGATATATGCTGGCGACAACACCCGCCCGCAATATCGAGCCCCCCTCAGCGAGGCCGGTCTCGACATCAAGGAAGGCGACTACCTGCTCGCAGTCGACGGCCAGGAGCTCCGCGCGCCAACCGATCCCTTCAGCCTGTTTGTCGGCGCGCCGTCGGCGGTGACCCTGACGGTGGCTTCGGGCCCCTCGGCCAAGGGCCGCGATGTGGTCGTGCGGCCGATCACGTCCGAACTATCGGTGCGGGAGAAGGCGTGGATCGACGACTCGCGCGCCACGGTCGACCGGCTTTCCGGCGGCAAGATCGGCTACATCTACCTCTCGGACATGGAAGAACTGGGGATGCAGCAGTTCATCCGCCAATTCTACCCGCAGCTGAACAAACAGGCGCTCATCATCGACGACCGCTGGAACGGCGGCGGCTTCATCGACCAGATCGTCCTGGAGCGGCTGCGCCGGGTGTTGATCGGTCTGGGAGTCAATCGCGAAGGCTTCACCTCCAAGACCCCGCAACAGGTGCTGAATGGGCCCATGGTCACCCTTATCAACCACTATTCGGCTTCGGACGGCGATATCTTCCCCTACTATTTTCGCAAATACGGCCTGGGCAAACTGGTGGGCACCCGGACCTGGGGCGGAGTGCGCGGCATACGCGGCAACTGGGGCCTCCTCGACGGCGGCCACATCACCATCCCCGAGGACGCGCTCTATTCGCTCGACAGCCAATGGGTCCTGGAAAATGTCGGCGTGCAGCCCGACATTGAGATCGAGGACGATCCTGGCGACCTCATGGCCGGTCACGACAGGCAGCTTGAGACCGCTGTCGACATGCTGATGAAACAGATCGACGGCAGACCCGCCACCCTGCCCGCCCCGCCGCCGCTGGTTCCAGCCTACCCGAAGGACGGTGAGGTTCCGCCGCCGAAATAGGGCTCGTGTCTTCCGCGGGATAGATCGCGGAAAGTGGTCGGGTCATTGGCGGCCAAACGAGTCGTCAGCTCGATAGCTGGTCGGACTCCAGTGCTAAACGCCGCTCGATCAGGTGCCGAAACAGGTACGGCGCCTTGTCCTGAGGTAGAAACGCGCGCGGCGTACCGGCGGGCGTCGCGTCCCAGACGCGTTGCTGCGCCTCGATCATGCGATTGTCCTCGGCAAAGGCGGCGTTGATTACAGCCATGCGGCTCTCCAGCATGGCCATGCTGGCGTACCTCGAACCGATGCCGGTGGCGTAGAGATACCGCGATCGTTTGTCGCCGACCGGCGTCACCGCCTGCTGCTCCGCGCGCTCAAAAATGGGTTCGGCGTTGGGTCGGCCATATCCGCAGGCCGCCGCCGTGCCGGGAGGATAGGCGGTCGTGTTCATGAGAAACAGTCCGGGTAACAGAAAACGATAACTGCTGAAGCTGTCTGCCCGACCGCCGGGGCCCTGCGTGAGCGAATTGTTGATCAGCCACCGCTCAATGAGCAGGCCACCTTCGATCGGGCTGATGCTGGGATGATCCTCCGACCAGCGCGCGCCGGTCGCGGCCCCAAGCGTGGTTTCGTGGGTGAAGTCCAGGTGCGAGAGGTCGGTCAGGTTGTCGGTGAGCAGCCGGTAGTCTGCGGCGTAATCGAGGGCGCCTTCCTTCATGACCCAATCAGGGTTGTCGAGACCAAAGGCTTGCGGGATCATCGCGGGATCGGCGAGGGCGGGATCACCGGGCCAGACCCAGATCCAGCTGTGCCGCTCGACGACAGGAAAGCGCCTTGCCGTCACCCCTGCCGGCGCCTCTAGGCTGCCCGGAACCTGCTTGCACACGCCATCCGGACCGAACAGCAGGCCGTGGTACATGCAGCGCAGGTCATCCCCCTCGATCCGGCCGAGCGACAGCGGCGCATGGCGATGGGGGCAACGGTCCTCCAAGGCGATCACAGTCCCGTCGCTCTGGCGATAGAACACCATCGGCTCACCGATGATGGTGCGGCCGATTGGGCCAGTTCCGGCCAGTTCGGTGCTCCAGGCGGCGACGTACCAGAGATTGCGAATGAAGCTCACGGCGGCGCCCCCTTGGCTGACGGTTTCGCCAAGCTTACGCCACGCCGAGCGCCTCGAACATCTCGGGCAGCTGGGTCCACGACCGGGTGGCTTGGCTGATCATGTGATCCAGCCCCTGGTTGCGCGGCGCGCTGGCCAGATAGAAGCGCTCGTAGAGCTCGATCCGGCCGCCGAGCGCGGAGCCGGCGAAATCCCAGGCCGCTCGGAACAGCTTGGCCCGCTCGCGCGCGCTCATGCCATGGGCCCCCGGCATGTAGGTCTCGATCAACGGGCCCAGGCGAGGATCGTCCAAAGCCGCCAGGGTGGGTGTAGCCAACAGATTGTGTGAGCCGACCGTCTTAATGATGTCGTTGGCCCGCACCATCCAGCTCGGCATGATCGAGCGGGTGGCGCGAAGCGGCGCGTCATTCGGGAAGAAGGCGCCATTGCCCCAGTCCCGCGCCCCCTGCTCCGCCGCCGTCACCGCCGAGCGCGTCAGGCAAGAGTAGCCCCAGAGTTCGCCGAGCATCGTCGCCGTTTCCGGTCGCTTGTCCGAATTGGTCGCCTGGGCCATGCGCGTGGCCAGCTCATAGGCGAACTCCAGCTTCACCGCCGCGCGGATGCAGGTCTGCTGCATGATGTTGGCGGCCCAGCCATGCTGCATCAGGGTGTTGTAGACGTCCCGATCGCCATCGATGAAAACCCGCTCATTGGGGATTTCGACATCATCGAAGATCACGAACGTATCCTGTTCGTCGAACCGGCTTGAGAAGGGTTGATCGCCGGCGTCGCGGTTCGTCCCGTAGTGATCGCGGCATAGGGTCACCATGCCCTTGGTCTTCATTGGGATCGAGAAGGCCAATAAAGCGGCCGGATCGGCGTCCGGCGGCTGAGGCGCGCCGGGGTAGACGAACATCTCGTCGGCGAAGGGCCCGAGCGTGGCCAGGATTTTGGCCCCACGCACAATGATGCTGTGCGGCGTCCGCTTGACCACCTTTAGGGCCAGATCGCCGTTAATGCCCTTCAGGTCAGGCAGGGATTTGTCGACCACCGGATGGATGATGCAGTGGGTCATGGAGAGATCACCCTCCACGACCTCGCGGTAGAAACGCTTCAGCCGCGCCGAATAGGTGGTGTCGCCCTTGGCCTCGAAGATGTCTGATCGGGCGACAAACCCGGCCAGGGTGACATTCACGTAGTCAGGCGTGCGGCCGAGCATGCCCTGAGAGTATCGGGCGAAGCGATCGAAGGCGCGGTGGCGCCGCGCCAAGTCGTCGGCGTTGCGCGGGATAATCAGACTAGCGTTCATCGGCTGGCCCGTCTCGGGATCCTCGACCAGGCATTCGTCGGCGTATTGATGCTGCCAGTCGAAATAGCCGGCCATGCCGCCAACGCTGCCCTTGAAGGCCGGCTCGGTCAGGACATCGACCCGGCGATGGCCGAGCCAGATCTCCCGATCGTCTTTCAGGCCGGCGCGAAACTGCTCACCCGTGCGTGCGGTCATGGCATTTTGACTCCCAAACCCTTGGCGGATCTTCAGAACTGGCCGAGCGCGACGCGGCGTACTGCGTCGGTGTCCGTCGGCTGGTGGCCGACCCTATGCGGAGGCGCGGGGATGTCCTGGACCGTGTTCGAAAGGCGGCCCAGACCTGTCACCTCGACCTCGACGATATCACCGGGGCTCATCGGCCTTGAATTGGCCGGCGTGCCGGTCAGCACCACGTCTCCGGGCAGAAAGGTGATGTGACGCGAAAGATCGGCGAAGATGTAGTCGATCGGGAAGGTCATTTCGCTGACCGGCCCATCCTGAACGACCTTGCCGTTGATGTAGGTGCGCACCCGCTGCTCGCGGATGTCGACGCCGCGGACGATGCCCGGCCCGATCGGGCAGAAGCCGTCCTGCCCCTTCACTCGCAACATCGAGCCCGCGTCGGTGTCACGGAAGTCCTGGGCGCCGACGTCATTTGCCGGCGCGAAGCCAGCCAGATAATCCCACACATCCTCGCGGGCGACGTTGCGCATGGGTTTGCCGACGATCGCGGCGATCTCGCCTTCGTAGTTCAGATACTTGCAATCAGCCGGCCGGCTCAGGTGGCCGCGATGGGAATTGAGGGTGGTCAGCGGCTTCTGGAAATAGGTCGGTGTGACCAGCGCCGGCGCCTTGAACTCGACCCGGCGCGAATCGTAGTTCAGGTGGATGCAGATGATCTTGGTGGGATCGCACGGCGGCAGGTAGATCGCCTCGGCGTCCGGCACGGAGCGGCCATCGCCCAGCAACAATCGATCGCCTTCGGGGCGCACCCATTGCGGGGCGCCCTCGTGCAGGATGCGGCGCCACTCTTCGCGCTTTCCGGTCAGAACGGACATGGGATCTCCTTGAAATGACGTAAGATGGTTCGGCGCGCGGTCGGCGCGATCGCGACTCTCAGGCGAAGCCGGCCGAGGCGCCGGGCACAGGTTCGTGCCCATAGGTGTCGCGTTGATAATATTCCGACTGATGGGTGGCCGGTCGCGCGCCCCAGCCCACCTCGATCATCCAGCCTGACGGATTGACGAAATAGAACGAATACATGTGGTCGTTGGCGTGGCGGCCTGGCGTCAGCGCGATCTCCACCCCCGCCTTGCGCACGATTTCATAGGTCAGGCCGACGTCGTCCAGACTTTCCACCTCCAGCATCAGGTGATTGATGCGCTTCTTGCTGGGCGGACCGAAAGCGACAGTATGGTCGCGAGGGTTGCAGTGCAGGAACATCAGTTCCATCGGCCCCGGAGCCCCTGGGATGTTCATCTTGTATTCGATGCCGCCGCGCAGGCCGAGCAGACGGTAGAAGGCGTATGTCTTGTCCAGACCTACCGTCTGCTTCTGAATGAGGTGACCAAGGCCGCCATCACCGGTCTTGAACCGGGAGTGCATGCGCCGGCCGGGGTGGAAGGGTTTGTCCGCCTGCACCTGCGGCCCGTGGAAAATCTCGATTGGATAGCCGCTGGCGTCGTTAAGCTTCATCAGTTCCAGCACGCGGCGATCATCCGCCTCGTTCGGCGGGGCGATACCGACTGCGACGCCGGCGTCCGCCAGGTGACGATGCATCGCCCGGAACTCTTCCTGGCCCGCGACCCGAAAGCCGAGCGTATTGAGATCGTCCGACCCGTCCTCGTCGAGGATGATCCTGTGATGCCAATAGTCCATGCGCAGATAGGCGCGGCCGGCCTCGCCCTCGTCCGAGACCTCAAGGCCGACGATCTCGGCGGCGAATCTCTTCCAGGCGGCGAGGTCCTTTACTCCGAGGGCGACGTAGCCAAGTTCGGTGATCTGGGCCATGTTCAGGCGTCCTTTCTGGCGCTGAAGCCGCCCTTGCGGACGGATATATTCTTGATGTCGCAATAGAAATCGAAGCTCCAGGCGCCGCCCTCGCGGCCGATGCCCGAGTTGCGCGCGCCGCCGAACGGCGCGGCCAGATCCCGCACGAAGAAACAGTTCACCCACAGCGTGCCGGCGACGACCCGCGAGGCGATGCGCATGGCACGGGCCTCGTCGCCGCAGAACAAGGTCCCGGCAAGGCCATATTGCGTGTTGTTGGCCACCTCGACGACTTCGTCGTCGGAGCTGAAGGTCTGCCAGATCAGAACCGGGCCGAAGACCTCGCTCTGGGCGATCTCCATGTCGGCGGAGACATTGGCGAACATCGTCGGCTCGAAATAGAGGGGACCAAAGTTAGCGCGCGAGCCGCCCCAGAGAGGGACAGCGCCGTCGGCCTTGGCGCGATCGACGAACCCGGCCACGCGGTCGAAGTGTTCCTGCGTGATCAGCGGGCCGACGCGGGTGTCCTTGTTACGAGGATCGCCCAGGGTCATCCGCGCGGAGGCCGCCTTCACCTTTTCGAGGAATGGGACCTCGATCGACTTTTCCACCAGGATACGGGTGCCCGCCAGACAGACCTGGCCGGCGTTGTTGTACTGCCCAGCGACGGTTTGCGCGGCGGCGTCGAGGTCCGCATCGGCGCAGACGATGAACGGCGACTTGCCGCCAAGCTCGGCGCTCATCGGGGTGATCGATCGGGCGGCGGCCTGACCGATGATCTTCGCCGTGTCGGTCGAGCCGGTGAAGCTGATCCTATCGAGATCGGGGTTGTTGACCAGAGCGTCGCCCGCCACCTCGCCGATCCCTTGCACGACGTTCAGCACGCCCGCCGGCACGCCGGCGGCGTGGGCGATATCGGCCATGAGCGAACAGGTCAGCGGGGCCCATTCCGGCGGCTTGACGACGATGGTGTTTCCCGCCGCCAGGGCCGGTCCCACCTTCCACGTGGTCAGCATCAGCGGGGCGTTCCAGGGCGTGATCAACGCCGCGACCCCAGCCGGATCGTATTTGACGTGATTGACCACCTCGGGCGAGTCGATGGTGTGCCCATCGAGTTTCATCGCCCAATCAGCGAAGAACTCGATGTTCTGCGCCGCGCGCGGGACGACGCGGTGGACGTTGGCGCCGACCAGGGATCCATTGTCCATGGTCTCCACCGCCGAGAGCTCATTGACACGCGCGCGGATGCCTTCAGCGAAGCGCTTCAGGATCGGCAGCCGCCCTTCCGGGCCCAGCGCCGCCCAGGCTGGAAAAGCAGCCCGCGCCGCGTCTACCGCAGCGTCCGCCTCGGCCTTTCCGCCGGCGGCGACGTCGGCCAGATGCGAGCCATCCACCGGCGAAAGGTCGGCGAACCGATCGGTTGAAGTCACACGTCGGCCGTCGATCCAGTGATCCGTTGAAATCTCGACCCCCGCCACCGTCGTCACATTGTTCGCCATGCGCGGGTCTCCAGTCGCGTTTCCTGCGCCAGGCTTTGACACGGCTTAAATATGAGTGCAATCAGTTTTTTCAGATTGGCGGGATTTTCCACATCGCCTGCTCGTCGCGTTGACACTGTGCCGCCAACCGCCTTGGTTGACCGTGCGAACTAGTTTCCGGAGCCGCCGACCGTTGCCCAAGCTTATGGACATGGAAGTCTCGCCCCTCGACCAAGCCCCCGAGCCGCCCACCGGGCGACGCGAGCGAAATAAGAGGGATAAGCTGCGTCGAATCCTCGCGGCGGCGACGCGCCTCTTCAATGAGAAAGGCTTCGAGCAAACCACAACTCAGGCGATCGCCGATGCGGCCGACATCGGCACGGGAACTCTGTTCCTCTACGCCAAGACCAAGGAAGACCTGCTAATCATGGTCTTTCAGGACGAAATGATCGCCGAATCCCGCGCCGCGGTCCGGGCGTTGAGCCCCGAGGCTCCACTGATCGAACAGCTCATGAGCGTCTTCGAAGTGATGATCGCCTATCACGCCCGCGACATCGAGCTCGCCAGGGTGCTTATCAAGGAAATCTCGATCCCCAGCTCCGCACGGACCCACCCGTACATCCATACCCTGATGAAGGAGATTTACAGCGGGCTCGGCGCGATCGTGGCCACCGGGCAGAAGCAGGGTCGACTGCGCGCCGATATCGACCCGATCGTCGCCGGCGAAGCCATCTTCGGCGCCTATTACATCGGCCTCATCGCCTGGCTCGCGGGCATGACGCCCCGCCCCCTGTTTGTCACGCGACTGCGTAAACGCCTGATCGTCCTGCTGAGCGGCCTCGAGACGCGCTGAGCTCCCGCCACATCCATATCCGGAGATACGACATGCTAGACAACGCCACCCGCCAACAGATCGTCGACGATCTGTCCGGTGTCTATCGCACTCGCGAGCCCCTTCCTCTGCTCACCAAGGCCCACCCGGGGATAGAGGTCGAAGACGCCTATCGCATCCAGGAAGCCTTCATCGCGCGCAGACTGGCCGCGGGACGCTCGATCAAGGGTTACAAGGTCGGTTTGACGTCCAAGCCGATGCAGATGATGGCCGGCTCGACGGAACCTGACTTCAGCGCAATGACCGACGACATGTTCCTGCCCGAAGGGACGCAAATCCCTATGGCGTCGCTCTTCGATCCCATGATCGAGATCGAAATCGCCTTCGTCATGAAACATGAACTCAAGGGCCCCGGCGTCCTGCCGGTGGACGTGATCCGCGCCACCGACTTCGTGCTGCCCGCCATCGAGATCGTCGATTTTCGAGTCGCCCGCGCGCCGGGGATGAACCTGATCGACACGGTGGCCGACCTCGCCGCCTGCGGAGCGGTGGTGCTAGGGGCCAATCCGCGCCGCCTCGATCAGATCGACGTGCGCCGGGTCCGCGGCTCGATCATCCGTGGCGGCAAGGTCGAACAGGAAGGCGAAGCCTCCGCCGTTCTGGGCAATCCGGTAACCGCGGTGGCGTGGCTGGCGAACAAGCTGGCGGAATTCGGCGTCGCCTTTCAGCCTGGCCACGTGATCATGACCGGCTCGTTCGTCCGCGCTATCCCCGTCAAGGCTGGCGACGAAATCGTCTGCCGCTTTGACCAGGGCCTGGGCGATGTGGAGACGGCGTTTGTATGAGAGATGCAGTTTGCCTGTGAGCCGATCATGCTCGAGTTCAAGGTGGTAGATGATCGTGGCAGCACTGCGCCTGGCGACAGATCATCAAGGGACGGCCATCCGGATTGCCTCCACCAACAGCCCGCCGTGATTTAAGGTTTCTATCGCGAGTCCACACCGGGGTCGCTCGCGTGGCAAGGCAAAACCGCTAGCCATCGAACGTCTGGCGTCCTGATTGGGTCTGGCTCATGGTGTCGCCCACGCGCCGATCTGGAATCATTCGAGGACCTAGGAACCATGCTTCAGTCGATCCAACTGGGACAGAACTGCGCCCTGCAGGTGTCGCGCCTTTGCCTTGGCACCATGAACTTCGGCGAGCCAGGCCGGGGCCACCAGGGCGACTGGACCCTCGGCATCGATGACGCCCGCCCATTGTTCAAAGCGGCTCTGGACCGGGGCCTGTTCTATTTTGACTGCGCCGATGTTTACGGCGTCGGCGCCAGCGAGATGGTGGTTGGCGCCCTGCTGCGGGAGTTGGCGCCGCGGGACCAATTCGTGCTGGCGACCAAGATTTCCGGCCCGATGGGGCGAAACCCGAACCAGGCGGGCCTTTCGCGCAAGCACGTGTTGGAAGGCGTAGACGCCTGCCTGCGTAGGCTTGGCGTCGACTATGTCGACCAGCTGGTCATACACCGGCACCCGCATGGCAGGCCCGGATACGAACAGGCGCCAATCGAGGAGACCCTTGAGGCCCTGCATGACAGCGTCAAGGCGGGCAAGGTCCTGTATCTCGGCGCGTCGTCGATGTTCGCGTGGCAGTTCGCCGAGATGCAGCTGACAGCCAAGATGAACGGCTGGACGCCGTTTGTCTCCATGCAGAACCACTACAACCTCGTATATCGCGAGGAAGAGCGCGAAATGATCCCCTATTGCGTCAAGAGCGGCGTCGCGCTGACGCCGTGGTCGCCGTTGGCGAGGGGCATTCTCACCGGCGCCTACCAGGGCGGGTTCGCCGGAGGCTCGACCGCTCGCTCGCGCGGTCAGGATCGAGTCAGGACCGAGAGTCTGTATCGAGGCGAAGCCCTGTTCGATATCGCCGGGCGGGTCATGGAGACAGCCGACAAATACGGCAAGGCGCCGGCGCAGATCGCCCTGGCCTGGTTGCTGTCCAAGCCTGGCGTCACGGCGCCGGTGGTGGGCGTTTCAAGACTTGAACAGCTCGACCAACTCGTGGCGGCGACCGAAATCGTTCTTGCGGCGGAAGATGTCGCCTACCTGGAAGAGCTGTACCGACCGGTGGAGAATTTGTTGTCCATCGGCACGTCGTGAGCATGGTCGCGGCGTGGTCAATTTCGGCCCGTGTCAGTGGAGATCCTGGGTCACGCTTGCCACCACGGCCTTGCCAGCGGCTGTCAGAAAGGGCGCCGCCGCCGCATAGGGCAGGACGATCTGATCGGCGCAGGCCTGGACCACGTGGGGCAACTCGGGCGTGAAGCCGAAGCCGCGACGCGTCAGGGCGATGTCCCAAAAGGTCTGATCCTCGATCGCCTCGCGGCACTCTTTTTCCTGTCGACCCGTCCGAGCGAGAATGGCGCGCAAGAGCGGCGGCTGGACCTCATAGACCGCATCGCGATCCCTGCCAGGCTCCTCCCGCTTGGCGGCGCTGGGCGTGAACCACCGCCATAGAGTTACGATCTCGCCGGTTTGTCGGTCGACCACCGTCGAGGTCTGGCCAGCGTCGGGGTGGGCGCCGCCGCAGGTGGTCGCGCTCGACTGCACCCACACCAGCCAGCGCCGGGTGATCATCGTCGGCGCCGTCACGTCCATATAGTCGCCGTCGTATCCGGTGGAGGCGATGTTCGCCATCGAGCACTCCAGGTACTCCGAACCCTCGCCCCGTGTCGGCAGAAGTTTGCGCAGACGAGCGTTAATCTTCTGCTCGGCCGGCGTGGCGCCGGGCATTTCGAACGACTCCAGCGTAGCGTCGAACTGCTTGCCGACGTTGGCGATCAATCGCGTGTAGGCGACGCCGTCCTTGACCGCCGGCTTGCGCGCAATCGTGATCGGCGTGATCCGCGGCGCGTTAAAGGCGAGACCGCTGCACGGGCCATTGTCCTCATTTTTCGACGCAACCCGGATCAATCGGATCGACAGGGCCTTGGTTTTCATGCGCCATTCGCCCGACAGGGCGTCGCCCTTCGCGGGCGACAGAGTCCACAAGGGGCCCTCGGCTTTCTTGTCGGAATCGGGAGCCTCGCTCCAGACCGTGGCCGTCCCGGCCTTGTCGATGGCGCCCAACGGAATGATCGTCTTGTGGCTGAGATAGAAATAGGCGCCCTGATCGGCGTAGTCGCGATGGTTCAGGCAGGCCTGGACCGGCAGATCGCCGATCGTCCCGCGCCAGACCCCCTGCCAAGGCGGCGGAGGGTCCTCGGCCCGGGAGACGGTCCCACCGAAGAGAATCAGCATTGCCAGGAGGACTGCGGCGACCAAGCGCATCGGTGAGTTCAACCTCCTCTACGGCGCCCTTCCGAGTCGCGGCGTCGACCGCCAACCCTGACCATGAGCGCGGACCCGCCGCAACGCCTGACCGCGGGTAGGGAACATGCCCGTTGACCGAGGGGCAACCGGCCGTGGCGCGAAAAACCGGACTGCGCGGTCGCCGCCAGCACCGAGTCCCGGGAGCGGGGGGCCGGCGCATGAAGGCGGAAACGGGTTTGGATTCGCTATGCGGCGGACGCCGCGGGCGCCGTGAGCGCCGCGCCGAGACTCAGGCCGGGCTCTCCAACAAGCTCGTCGAACAGGTCGCGGTAGAGGATCATGGCCTGTCGAAGGTCTTCGGTGCTCGCCTGGCCACGCCCGTGCCGTAGTGCGAACTCATGAAC
>Ga0075030_100003792_pt1 | contig 13690 bp, 11 predicted proteins | sample LitLauG_LLR_2012_FD_71393 | JGI IMG/M metagenome (GOLD analysis project Ga0075030, IMG submission 71393) | Freshwater sediment microbial communities from Pennsylvania, USA - Little Laurel Run_MetaG_LLR_2012 | ecosystem: Environmental > Aquatic > Freshwater > Creek > Sediment | place: USA... | reverse complement strand
TTTCATTAGCGTATGGATTCGGTCTTGCCGCATTCCCCGGAACGGCCCAGGCGAACGGTCGAGACGGTTCTAAGCCTCCACGAACGTAAACAGCAGGTGGTGAGAGAGGCAATCTGGGATGCGGCCACGGACCTGTTCGCGGAGAAGGGGTTCCACGAGACCACGGTCGACGACATCGCCATAGCGGCGGGAGTATCGCGACGATCATTCTTCCGGTACTTCGAGTCCAAGAACGACTTGATGGCGCACGGGATGGTCAGCTATGGCGCGGAACTAGTGGCGGCGATTGAAGCTTGCCCCAAGAATTACTCGCTCTACGAGGTTCTTCGTGAGACGGTACTGCAACTTGCACAGGGAGCCGCCAGACGCCCCCGAACGCTGACGATTATGGCGATTGTGTCCAAGTACCCGGACGCAAGAGCAGCCCAGGCATTGCGCTTCGCGGAAGTGCAGGACCTGGTAACGAAGACTCTCATCCGGCGCTGCCGGAAGACGGGTGACGACAGTCTGGCGGCAGGCATTCTGGCGGGCTTGATCACCCAAATTGCCGGCTTGACCGTGCAATGGTGGTATGAACAGGGTCAGCCAAATATGTCAGATGCCGTGGAGCACGCCTTCGCGACGCTCCGTCGTCTCGTGTGCGAAACCTCCAAACTGAACAGTCAACGGCAGACAGGGTCGCGCACCCGTGGTCATTTGTAAGGAAGGACATAGGTCTCAACCGAACGGCGAAGTTCCATGGCGCCGCGCGACATCAGGCGGATTTTTGGGCGCCGGATGCCGTTCCCTCTTGCTGGTAGCGTATTAGCGGGATTTGGCGGTGTGGGAGTTGAGATCGAACTGTCCTGCGGGCAGTCCCAGCAGGAAGGCGGCGAGGTCCTGGCTGAACTGAAAGCTCTGGGCGCTGCCGAAGCACACGGCGGTGTTGCTGCCGGTCGAGGCCAACCAGCGCAGCGGAAGCAGTAGTCCGCGCGGATCTAAGCTCCCGGAAAAATGACGCGGGCGACCCCGTACACGGCGAAGGCGCCGATGCCCGCGCTCCACAGACGGCTGCGAACGGATCCGCTCCAGAACAGGCTGCAGAGCATCGCCAGCGCCAGAGGGCTGAGGGCGTTGAAGTCGAGCGCTGCGGTCCACTGGCCTTTGCCCAAAGCGAACAGGGCGCGCGTGAGTCCACAGAGGGGACAGGGGCGTCCCGTGAGCCAGTGGAATCCGCAAAGCTGGAAGGCCGGCGTGGCGGGAACGGTAAGGAAGGCGAGTGCGGCAAGCAACGATGCGCTGGCCGCTATTTTCAGTATGGTTTCCCGGTGCACGTGGTTCAGGCTAGAGGGTTTCGACGGTGCGCGGATCGAAGCCCACCAATTCCTGGTAAGCCACCGTGATCGCCGCGAACGTTACAGGCAGGGCGATGAAGAGGCCGACCACGCAGCAGAGCACACCCAGCAGATCCACCAGCGCCATCAGTAACAGGAACATGGTGAAGCCGAAATAATCGTTCTTGACCACGGCGTGGCTGGCCTGCATGGCCGGCCAGAAATCCATGCGCTTGTCCACAATAAACACGTACGTAAACTTGTACATGGCCGCCACCACCAGGCCCGGGATAATGCAGAGCAGAGTGCCGCCGAAAACGAAAACGCCAATCAGCAGGGAGGCCACCAGCGTTGGGACGAAATAGTTGAAGCCCTTGAAGAGATCGGCAAACTCGGCCGGCCGGCCCGTCAACTTCTTGATGGTGAAGATGTGAAAGCCGGCGATCAACGCGCCCTGGATGAGCGGCACGCCGCTAAGCAGGCTGAAGATAATGGCGATGAGCAGGTAGTTGCCGATATCGGCTTTCACCAGTTCCCAGCCCCTCCCGATCCAGCGTCCGGGCGCGGCCTTGATGCCCACGGGCGCCACCCAGGCCACGGCGGGAGGCTGAACTCCGGGACTGGCGGATAGAGCCGACCCGCAGGTGGGGCAGAACTGAACTTCATTGCTGACTTGCGTACCGCAGCTGTGGCAGAACATGTTTCCTCCGAATGGGACGACAACCAACGGCTAAAGGTGGCATGATACCACCTTGCGCCGCCGCAATACATCGCGGCAGCGCGCCGTTCAGTCCTATTCGACAGAGGGTACGTTCTCCACGCCGATTGGTTCCGTGGTTCTTGGGGCCGGCAGTCGTTGTGCGGGAACCCTGGCTACGCTTTCTGACGCAGCCAGTCGCGGAAGGCTTCCCGGTAGAGGATGATTCCTTTACGCGAATACCGGAGGTATCCCTGCCGGCGGAACTGGTTCATATAATGCGTGACGATCTCGCGCGACGTCCCAACGTACTGGGACAGAAGTTCGTGCGTGAAGGGAACCATGCGTACCGCGCCATCCTCCTCCACCGATCCCAGGCGTTCGGAGAAGCGGATCAACGAGCGCGCCAGTCGGCGTGCGATGTTGTCCACCGAGAAGCTCTCGATGCGGTGAGTGAAATCGATGGTGCGCTGCACCAGGATCTGCATCAGCGCCACCGCCAGCTTGGGCCGCTTCATCACGATGTCTTCGATCTCGGCCGTGGACCACGTCATCAGCTTGGTGTTTTCCAGCGCCGTGGCCTGTTCGGACCGGTGCGGGAGGTTGAGGAACGCCGATTCGCCGAAGAATTCATCAGGCTGGTAGATGTCAACAACCACCTGGTGACCATCGTCGGCCAGGCGCGACACTTTCACTTTGCCATCAATCACCAGGTAGATGCTGGTGGAAGGTTGGTCCTGGTTATAAACGATCTGGCCCTTGCGGTACTCGACGATCGTCGAACAAGGCAAATGCGCTAAGGGGTCTTCTAGCGATCTTTGCGGTGCGATTATGGTTGGACTCGTGGCCATCATGCCTCCTCCAAATGATAATTATCTATGGTTCCCCTGCCGCTGCTGTTGAGGAGCGCAAGTATCGCTAACGGTCTCGATACTGCGAACCTTGAAATGGGGTAAGGCGCTGCCAGGGCTCGATATCCCCCGAACAGTCACCTTGTGCCCCACGTGCTTTGCGAAGCCTTCCGTTGGGAAGCCATCCGCCTCTAAAGTTGCGATCGCAAGCAACGTACGGTCGTCAACCAGAACGTAACGTTCCTCCTGCTCGTCAATACAACCCGTCAGCGAGTCTGTCTTCGCCTTCCGGCCCTTAGTGGGCGGGTCCTGTTTCTGCGTGCTTTGACCTTCCCGAGGCGCAGAATGACCGGTTGTCAGGGCCGCGACGGCGAGAATCGGGAAAAGCAGGATACCGGCCGTGTTTCCACTCACGCGACCCTCATTCCGCCAGACAAACAAGCAGTTGGGGTGCCAAACGATACATACGGCCAGATCCCCGAAAATCTCCGCCAATTGTGCTGGTTCGCACCGATAATATGGGGTTAAGGCGTATGCATTTTGATATAGGGGATTAATCCTAGAAGAAAATTGGTGGTATTCTTTACCAGTCGGGAAAAAGATTCCTCCTTGCCCTCCTTTGACGTCGTGAACGTGGCGAGTGTTTCGTCCCGTAATTGCGCTGCAAAACTCGACGGCGGTTATCATGGGGTCGTGTCCGCCTACCGCTTCCTGTTGACGCTATTAGGGCTTAGCCTTGGGGTGACGGCACAGTCGTACACCGCCCCAGCCGGGCTCAGGCCGGCGACGCGGCGCAACGGCGGCGCGTCAATTCTACCCGGAGGACGTGTGGTCGCGCCTCTGGGAGCACAGTACTTGACCGGACCTGGCCCTTTCGGGCTAGCGATCAGCCCCTCGGGAAAGAGTCTGATCACAGCGAACGGCGGGCCCGGACGGAACTCCCTGACCATCATGGAGCGCGGCAGAGAGAACCGCTGGGAAGTTCAACAGTTCCTGATGAATAATGCCGGCAACTCGGATTCCGACGGCGGCGACTGGCGTGGCGTTTTCATGGGGTTGGCCTTTCCCAACGAACACAGCGTGTACGTCTCCGAGGGCAACTCCGGCCGTGTCAGTCTCTACGACTGGAACGGGGGCCGACGCCGGACCATCGACATCAATCAGAACGGCATAGACGATAGCTACACGGGCGATCTGGCCTTGGATGCCGAGCGCAACCTGTTGTACGTAGTGGACCAGGCCAATTTTCGGGTGGCGGTGATCGATACGCGCACGCGCCATGTGGCGGCGTCGCTGCGAGTGGGCCGCTTGCCCTTTGCTCTGGCACTATCTCCTGACCGGCGAAGGCTTTACATCACCAACGCCGGCATGTTCGAATACCGCGTGATCCCCGGCGCCGATGCCAAAAATCCCGCCGGTACGGGTCTGCCCTTCCCGGCATTCGGCTTCCCCAGCCTGGAGGCATCGGCCGGAGTGGAACGGCCCACCGAACGCGGCCCCGTCCAGGTTCCCGGCCTGGGCGATCCCAACGTAAAGGAGGCTAATTCAGTCTGTGTGGTGGATACCTCCACACCTACCTCACCAAAGGTGGAAGCCTTCATCCGGACGGGCGCGCCGTTCGGCGAAAAGAGCGACGGCGGCAGCGGCCCGTCCGGCCTGGCGGTTACGGCGGACCGCATCTTCGTGAGCAACGCCAATGACGATTCGGTCACCGTGATCGACGCCAGGACCAACCAGGTGGAAGCCGAGATCCCTATCCGCATGCCGGGCCTCGACGAGCTGCGCGGGGTACTGCCCATCGGCGTGGCGTACCACGAACCGACCGGCTGGCTGCTGGTGGCGGAGGCCGGGATCAACGCCGTGGGAGTGATCGATACCCGCCGCAAGGCGGTGCTTGGACACCTGCCCGCCGGCTGGTTCCCCACCCGCGTGGCGCTGAGCGGCGATACGGTATTCGTGGCCAACGGGCGCGGTTCGGGCCGCGGACCGAATGCGCCGGCGGGGGCGATGGATTTCCGAAGCTACCTTCCGGGCCAGCACCATGATGGCTCCCTTTCGGCCTTCCCACTGCCTTCACCCAACGAACTGGCGGCCCACACGGCCTTCGTGATGCAGGCCAACGGCTTTAATCCGCGTGCCGAACCGCCGAGGCCGCTGCCCTCAGGCATCAGGCACGTGGTCTTGATCGTCAAAGAGAACCGCACCTACGACGAAGTTTTCGGCGACCTGTTGAACGCCCGCAACGGCTCTGCCATGAGCGCACCCGAACTGGCCCGATTGGGCACACGTGGATATGTCGATGGCCGCCGAAAGAGTCTGAGCATCAGGGATCTGAACGTGACGCCCAATCACCACGCCATCGCCCGCCAGTGGGCATTCGGCGACAACTTCTATGCCGATTCCGACGTCAGCGTGGATGGTCACCACTGGCTGGTTGGCTCGCCGCCCACCGCCTGGACGGAGAGTTCGTTGATGGCCGCATCGAGCGACCAGAAGAAGGATTTCCGGCTAACCGGCGCGCCGGGCCGTTTGCTGTTCGCCGGGTCGGATTCCTCGGTGCACCCCGAGGAGCAGTTGGAAGGCGGCACCATCTGGCATCACCTGGCGCGACACGGCATCAGCTTCCGCAACTTCGGCGAGGGCTTCGAGTTGGCCGGCGTGGATGAGGGCAAGGGCCTCGAACCCACCGGGGCGCGCTTTCTCACCAACGTTCCCATGCCGGACCCATTGTTCCGCAACACTTCGCGCGAGTATCCGGGATTCAATATGAACGTGCCGGACCAGTACCGCGCCACGCAATTCATCCGCGAAATCGAGGAGCGCTACGTCAAACCCGGCGCGGATCTGCCGCAGTTCCTCTTTATCCACCTGCCCAACGACCACATGGCCGACGCGCGGCCCGAGGACGGCTACCCTTACCGCGAATCCTTCGTCGCCGACAACGATTACGCACTTGGCCGGATGTTGGAGTATCTCTCGGGCACAAAGTGGTGGCCGCAGATGGCCGTGTTCATCACCGAAGACGACGCACAGGGCGGGGTGGACCACATCGATGCCCACCGCACGGTTCTGCTCGCCGCCGGACCGTGGGTCAAGAGGAATTACGTGACTCACGCCAACACCAGCTTCCCCGGCCTGCTCAAAACGATCTTCCGCCTGTTGGGCCTGCCGCCGCTAAACCTGTTCGACGCAGCCGCGGCGGACTTGGCCGACGTCTTCGCGGCTCAGCCCGACCCGACGGCTTACCGGAGGCGCGAAGTGGATAAGCGCCTGTTCGACCCGGCCACGGCGAGGGAATCCCACAGCGGCGTCCCCGGGCCGCGCATGGACCGTTGGTAGAACGGGCGAGTGGAGAACGCAGAGCGAGGGCCGATAGTTTGTATCATGAAGATTGAACTCCCTGAAGCCAACCCCGGGCCAGTGGCGCGAGGTGTATCTCTGCGTCGGCCTGACTACCATGGCGACTCTGCTGCTGGAGTTGTCGCTCACGCGGATTTTCTCCGTGGTTTTCTACTACCACTTCGCCTTTCTGGCCATCTCGATCGCCCTGTTCGGACTCGGCCTGGGCGGGGTGTTTTCGTATGTGGTGGCAGGCTGGAAGACGCCGCTGTTCCCAACGCTGGGGCGCCTGAGCGCACTCAACAGCTTGCTGGTGCTGCTGGCCCTGTACGTGATTCTGGCGCAGCAGGACAAGCCGTCGAACTGGTACCTGGCGCTGATTTATTTCACGGCCGCGTTGCCGTTCGTGCTGGCCGGCGCCATTGTCTCGCTGGCGATTTCCGAAACCATCGACCAGGTGAACCGCGTCTACTTTTTCGATTTGCTGGGAGCCGCCGTGGGCTGCATGCTGCTGCTGGCACTGCTCAGCCTGGTGGAAGGACCGGGCACGGTGATCGCCGCCGCGGTGGCGTTCGCCACCGCCGCCGCCATCTGGCTCAGCCTGGGCGGATCTGTAGCCGGGCGCGCCGGCAGCGTGGCGCTGGCCCTGACACTGGCAGCCTTTCTGGTTTACAACCACGATGGCTCCATCCTTGGTGTCCGCCATGCCAAGGATAAACTCATCGCCAACGAAGTCTTCCATCGGTGGAACAGCTTCTCACGCATCGGCGTGGTGCAAGCGCCGGGATCCGACGACCCCTCCGTGGTGATTGACGCCGACGCCGCTACCGCGATCTTCCATTACGACCTCGACCACCTGACCCAGGACGAACGCCACCAATTGCTGGACCAGGGCCCCGCCCTCCCTTACCGCGTGCGGCCGGCCGCCAAGACCCTGATCATCGGTCCGGGCGGCGGATGGGACGTGGCCCGTGCCTGGACCTCCGGCAGCCGCGACATCACCGGCGTCGAGATCAACGGCATCATCGCCAAGACCGTGATGCAGGACAGATTCCTCGAAATCAGCCACCGCCTGTACCAGCGGCCCGAAGTCCATATCGAGGTAGAAGACGGCCGCAGTTTCGTTCGCCGCAGCGCGGAAAAGTATCAGGTAGTGCAGGCAACCCTCGTGGACACCTGGGCCGCGACCGCCGCCGGCGCCTTCGCGCTTTCCGAAAACAACCTCTACACCACCGATGCCTTCCGCGATTATCTATCACACCTCACCCCCGATGGCATCCTGGCCATCACCCGCTGGGGCCTCGAGCCGCCGCGCGAATCGCTGCGCCTGATCTCGCTGGCCATCGAAGCCCTCAACCAACTGGGCGAAGGCGAAGCCTGGCGTCACGTGATCGTGGGCCGCCAAGGTTCCGTGAAGGGCTGGGGAGCGCAGGATACCGTCCTCATCTCGCGAAAGCCCTTCAGCCCGGCCGATATCGCGCGCGCCCAGGAAGCCATGCGCGATGGCAGCCTCGAAGCCGTTTACTATCCCGGCCTCGAAATCAAGAACCCGTTTCACGACCTGCTGCTCAGCCTCAACCCGGAACAATACCAACGCAGCTACACGTTCGACATCACGCCCGTCAGTGACAACCGTCCGTTCTTCTTCTACTCCGTGCAGCCGCGCGACCTTTGGGACTTCCTGAAGCACGCGGCGCAGGACGCCGCCGACTACAAGATCAACAAGGCCGTGCCCCTGCTCTTCAGCCTGTTGGCGATCAGCATCGTGGCCACCGTGCTGATCATGGTAGCCCCGCCGCTGGTGCTGGGCACGCGCCTACCCGCACAGCGCGGAGTCCGCGGTTTCCTGCTGTATTTCCTGTTCATCGGCACGGGCTACATCCTGATCGAAGTCGGGCTGATCCAGAAATTCGTGCTCTTTCTCGGCCATCCCACCTACGCTCTGGCGGTGGTGGTTTTCTCGATGCTGGTTTCGAGCGGGCTCGGCAGCAATTTCAGCCGCCATTTGCTGGGCCACGATGAGGCCCGGCTGATTAAGGCCCTGGGCCTGGTGGCCCTGCTGACCACGTTGCTCGGGGTGGTGCTCTCCTCGCTGCTTTCGGCGCTGGTCTGGCTGCCGGAGATTTGGAAGATGGCGATCACGGTGGCCTTGATCGCGCCGGCCGGCTTTGTCATGGGCATGCCCTTCCCCGTGGGACTGAAGCGCCTGGAGGAATGGCACGCGCCTTCGGTCCGTTGGGCCTGGTCGCTCAACGCCGCTGCCAGCGTATTCGGGTCGGTGGGCGCGCTGGTCTGCGCCATCTACCTGGGCCTGGTACAGACGCTGATCGTCGGCAGTCTGTTCTATGTGGCGGCGCTGGCCGTGGTGGCCCGCGTCCGCACCAACGGCCAACCCGCGCCGGAGCCGGGGCCGGGACGCGTAGTGCTGGCCAAGTAACGGTGCGGGCGTTTTTTCGCCCCCGGTTTCGAACGGCGTTATTTCCCCTTACGGGCCCTCGGGGTGGCCTTCCACTGCTCCAGCGGCACCCAGCCTCCCGTTCTGCAATCACCCTGCGTGCAGACATCGAAAGCGTAGATGGGATGAACCTCCCACAGCGATGCCCGGCTGGGATCGCCCTCGACGGGGCCCCCGCTGCCGCAAGGTGTGTGGCTGGAGTCGAAGAACAGTTGGCCGGTCACACGAACCGGCAGGTGAGCTGTCGCAACCGCTTCCACGTTGGCATGGTTCCAGGCGGCCGGACGGTGGTGCGGGCTCATCTCGACCACCACGCTGGTGCACTCTACCGTGTTGGACGCGCTGTCCACGATCGAAATATGGATGTCGTGGTTGGCCGGAACATCCGGCACGGTTTTTTCGCAGTTCACGCTCTCGGCGCCCTCCTGGCGGGCGACCAGCACAAATCCCGTCAAAATGACTTCCGTGCTTTCGCCAAGAGCCACCAGAGGAGCGCGATCCTGAGCCGGCCCATGAGTGCTGGAGAGAGGATGGCTGCGATCGTTTCCGAAGGGGATACTCTTGTTCTGCTCGACCATCTTCTGCAGATCTACCATCTCGGCGATGGTGATGGCTTTGGCCGGCGCGGTGGGGCAAAAGTTATTCTTGGCCTCATTCTGCGGCGCCTCCGGACCCCCCGAACCCGCCAGGCCGCACAGGCTGTCGATGCTGGTAGCCGTGGCCGATGCAAACCGTGGAGCCGAACAGGCATTCGGGAAGGTTTCGGCGTGCGTGGGTGCGGCGATCGCTATGGCAACCCACCCAAGCAGAAACTGAAATCGGCGATGTGACACGGCAAGCCTCCTTCCGTCAGCACGGGCCATGACTCATTCCGAACGGCCGCACGTGGAGCCGGTTGTCGCGAGTATATTTCAGCGCAAGGCATATTGCAATGGAAAACTGCATCGGCTTACCGTGTGGTACAGTCAATCCCCAGGAACTCGATGGTGGCCCCGATAGCCCACGATCACGGCGTAAATGTCGCCGCCATCACGCCGCGCGGCAGGCATGGCGAGGTCGATTTGGGCGCCGTCTTCGAACTCATCGACTACTGGTGTGCCGCCGGCGTTCGTGGCATCGCCTTCTTTTCGCCCACGGGCGAATACGCGGCGCTCGAGAACGAAGAACGCTCGCGCCTGCTTTATCTGGCGGCCAAGCGAAGCCGGCTCCCCCTGCTCGCCGGCGTGGGCAGCGCCAGTCTGGACGCCTCGCTTTGCCTGGCCCGCGAAGCGCGCGATGCCGGGGTCGACGGCTTGCTCCTGCCGCCGCCCTACTTCTTTTCCTACGATCAGGACGATCTCGTCGAATTCTATCTGCAGTTCGCCGCCCGAGCCGGCAAAGGCGCTGTCATTTATCTCTCCAACGCCCCGGCCTTCACCTGCGAAATCCACGTCGAAACCGCGCTCCACCTCCTGTCCACCGGCTGCTTCGCGGGCGTGGAAGAGGCCTCCGGAGACCTCGACGTGTTCAGCCGTCTGCAGGCCGCATCCGCCGAAAACCCAGGCTTCACCCTCCTCTGCGGAAGCGATTCCGCCTTCGCCCGCGCCCGCTGCGCCGGGGCCAACGGCGCGGTCTCATCGGCGGCCTGCGTGATCCCGGAGGTGTTGATCGCGCTCGATTCCGCCCTCCGCAACGGCCATCCGGAGCGCGCCGCGCGGCTCGACAGCTTACTTCAGGAGTTCCTCGGCTGGCTGCGGCAGTTCCCTCCCATCGCCGGGCTCAAGACGGCCGTGGGCCTGCGCGGTCTGAAAACCGGCCCGGACTCCGTGCCGCTGACCGCGGAAAAATTGCGGAAGCTCGATCAGTTTCGCGAATGGTTCAAGGCGTGGTTGCCCGCGGCGAAGATACTCTCCCATGGCTAGCAAAGCCAGATGCCTGACATCCGGGATCCGGCATCTGATTTCGCTGGCTGCCGCCACCCTGCTGTTGGCCCAGCCGGACCGCCCCGGTCCCCACGAGGTCACGTACCACTCCGCGGTCGATGACTCCGACCAACCCTACGCCCTGTACCTGCCGAAATCCTATACGCAGGGCAAGACCTACCCGCTCGTGATCGGCTTGCACGAAGAAGAGTCTAATCACGTTTTCGAACTGAAGCGCGTCTTCGGCATCCCGGTGCGCTTCGGCGAATCCGGCTTGCAGGCTCTCTCGCTCGGCGGCTTCACGGTCCGCGACGATATCGATTTCATCGTCGCCTGCCCCTTCGCCCGCGGCACCATGGGCTACCAGGGAATCGCCGAGCGTGACGTCTACGACGTTCTCGAGGACGTCATGCGGCGATACGCCATCGATCCCGACCGCGTCTACCTCACGGGCTCGGGCATGGGCGGCGGCGGCGCTCTCTGGCTCGCCCTGACGCGCCCCGACCGTTGGGCCGCCGTGGCCGCTGTCTGCCCCGATCCGATTCCCGGCACCGAAGATCTGGCCGGCAACGCCCTCAACCTTCCCATCCGCCTGTACCAGGGCGAATTGGACCCGGCGGTCACCGCCGAATCCACGCGCGCCTGGCACCGGCGTCTGCTCAATGCCGGCGTGCCCGTCGAGTACATCGAATATCCCGGTGTTCGCCATAATGCGTGGGACCTCGCCTACCGCAACGCCGCCGTGTTCGCGTGGTTCGCGCAACACCGCCGCAATGGGGTGCCGGAGCGCATCCATTTCGCCAGCCGCTCACCCGAATACGCCACGGCCTACGGCCTGCATATCTCGGAATCCACGCCCGGCCAACTGGCCAGCGTAGACGCGCATGGCTCACGCATCCGGACGCAGAACATCATGGCTTTCGACATGGCTGGTGTCCACCTACCCGCCACCGTCAGTATCGATTCCACCGACGTCCGCATCCCCCGAAATGCCACCCGGAGCTTCAGCAAATCCCCCCGCGGCTGGATCCTCGCCGGCCCCTCCGTGGCTCAAGTGCGCGTGCCGGCAATCGCCGCGGCGGTCGCCGACCGCCAAATCTACGTCTACCCCACGCTGGGCGTCAATACGGCCGAGGAGTTGGCCGCGCGCCGGCGCATCGCCAGGCAGGCCGCAGCCTGGTCCAGCCCGCGCACTCACCTCAACCTCGCGCTCTCCGTCAAAGCCGATGACGAAGTCACCGGCGACGACATCGAGTCGGCCGACCTGGTGCTGTTCGGCACCCGCGAGACCAACTCCCTGATCGCCCGCTTCGCCCCGCGCCTCCCCATCGAACTCAGCCCCGCGGCCGCCGATTACGGCCTGCTTTTTATCGCCTCCACCGGCACGCACTACGCCCTGGTGAGTTCCGGCCTCCCCTGGTGGACCGGCGCCGACGATGCCCACCGCGGCGGTTATCGTTTCGCGCCAGAGCCTTACCGCCTCCTCACCACGTTCGGCGACTACATCCTGTTCAAAGGCTCGCTCGCCCAGGTAGTCGCCGAGGGCGCGTACGATGCCAACTGGACCATCCCGCCGGACGCCGCCGCCCGCATGCTGGCCACCGGGACGGTGACGGTGCATTGAGGACACGAGCTATGCGTCGATTGCCTGGGCTGCTGGGGCACTGCTTGTTCTATTTCCTAACCGGCTGTTGGCGGATCCGCTGTCGTGGCCATTCTCGTAATGGTACCGGCCGGCTCGGCCGCTTTGTTTCTCGCCGGTATCGGCTTGGTTGCGCTGGTCCCGGCCAGCCCCCTAACCGGCGCTGTGGTCCGTGATGGGAGGCCCTCATCTGGGCCATGTTCCCTCGGGAGTGCCGCAAATGTGTTTCGCCACAGCCATGCTGGCTGATGGCGATGCTGGCTGACCCGCCGCTCGCGTCTGGTTTGATAGAATTACTCATCGCGGTGGCGTGTCCGCAATCCATTTGACGTTCCACCAGGAGGAGATACAAGGTGCAATTTCCATCCGCAGCGTTGGTTGGTCTGATGGTGAGCCTTGTCGTGTCAACGGCGCCCGTCCATGCGAGTCCACCCGGCACTTGGACATCCGCCGCCAGCATGAACCAGTCCCGAGACCGGTTCAGCGGGGTGCTCCTTCCCAATGGCAAAGTGTTGGTTGCCGGCGGTTGGACCGCTGTCAACAGTGCCGAAATCTACGATCCGGCCCAGAACACCTGGACCGCCACGGGCAGCATGATCACGGGCCGGAGCGAATATCAGGCGGCCCTGCTCTACAATGGACAAGTGCTGGCTGCCGGTGGTTTCCTGGGGGTCTTCCCGACCGCCAAGACCGAGATCTATAACCCGGGCAGCGGGACCTGGTCGGCCACTGGAAGCATGACAGTCACCCGGTGCAACTATGCGCTGGCCGTGTTGCCCAATGGCCTGATCTTGGTGGCCGGCGGCGCGACCGGGGAGCATTTCCTGGGAGTGACGGCGAGCGCCGAGCTCTACAACCCCGTTACGGGAACCTGGTCACGCACGGGTTCGATGAGTAAGGCGCGCCAAGGCGCGACCGCCACCCTGCTTCCCAGCGGCAAGGTCCTGGTGGCCGGCGGAAGCACCTATATTAATGGCAGCGCGATCGCCAGTGCGGAACTGTTTGACCCAGGCACGGGGACCTGGACGGTGACAGGCGCAATGAATGTCGCGCGCGCTCAGCATACCGCCTCGCTGTTGGCGAATGGTCTTGTTCTGGTGGCGGGCGGAGGGGATGGCTGGAAAACGTATACCAACACCGCCGAGCTATATAACCCCGCCACCGGCGCCTGGACCTTGACCGGGAGCATGAGCGTCGCCCGCTTCGGGCACAGCGGTACCCGGTTGCCCAACGGCCAGGTTCTGGTGGCGGGAGGTCAGAGCACGCAAAACCTGGGTTGCCCTCCGTGTGGAAATATCGAGAGCAGCGCCGAACTCTACGACCCGGGCACAGGGATCTGGATTTCGGCCGGCAATATGGCCTCGGTGCGGGAGCACCAGTTTGCGGTCCTGCTCCCTAACGGAGCGGTTCTGGAGGCGGGTGGCGCGATTCTAACGGGAGGGAACACAGCGACCACGGAACTCTACCATCCTTAACCGCGTGCCCCTGGCCC
>Ga0075030_100003790_pt1 | contig 13694 bp, 12 predicted proteins | sample LitLauG_LLR_2012_FD_71393 | JGI IMG/M metagenome (GOLD analysis project Ga0075030, IMG submission 71393) | Freshwater sediment microbial communities from Pennsylvania, USA - Little Laurel Run_MetaG_LLR_2012 | ecosystem: Environmental > Aquatic > Freshwater > Creek > Sediment | place: USA... | reverse complement strand
TAACAGTGCCCCGAGCCCGGTTCCAACCGCGAATCCCGCTGTCATGCCAGCCAAAATATGTAGCGCAGCCTTTAGTCTCAAGGATGACAGGGTAATGGCAATCGTCGCTAGTACCAGCAAGACGAGGAGCAATAGAAACGCAACACCAGCAACAGGAGGGGTCTCCATGACGGCCCTCGATTATATGGTCCCACCCACACAACTGCTGTAATCAGGCGTTAGCACAAGCTTGCGCCGTTTGTTCGCCAAAATCCGCCGATGTTAGGACATCTGACCGAATCAGGGCAGGCCGCCTGAGGAAGCAAGCGACTATCAATAGGAGCAGCTTGCAGGAAGTTTAGCCCTCACAGCATTTTGGGTTGTGATGAGACTACCGATCCGCGTCATCGAGCGCCTTGTTTAGCGCTTCGTCGCTCGCTATTACCAGGTGACGAATCCGATAAGGGTTGAGGCGCAGGACGCTTATGTCGCCTGTCGCTGTGCCTTTGGGGTCAAGACCGAAGAGGAGCGGTGCAGCGTCATTGCGCTCGAGGAGTGACGCGCGAATCATGGTTTTGCTGTCACGGATAGAAAGGGCTGTTTCGCCCGGAAGAACGCCGAGAGTGATCGCTTCGCCCGTCCCGTGTGGATAGTCCAAGCCGAAGGTCGCGCGTCCGTCATTGTCCATTACGCCGAAGCCTCCGCGCTCATCTCCGTTGGCGTCATCGAAGACAAGACCAGCGCCTCTGCCAATACGATCAAAAACCTTCCCCTGGCTCTGCGGTCGGGGTACGGAGCTCCGATGGCAATGCGGTCAGCTCCGTTTTCGCCAAGAACGAGCAAACCAACCGCGCCGTCCCGCCGCTTTCGTCCGCTGACTACCGGAACCGGTGCGCCAATCAAGATGCGCTCGCGACCTTCCGCATCCTCGACAATCAACCCTTTGACTCGCAGGATGCCATTGGATTGGGTGCTTGAGAAGTGAGAGTGGAGCGAGAAAAATATAACGCCTACGACAACTGCCATCACTACTCGGGCTAATGCAGTTCGCAGGAACCCCAGGCGTCTCTCCAGCTGCACAAGCCGCAATTCCAACTCGGATTTCACTGGCCCCGTCATATCTTGCCTCGCGCAGAATTCTCGCTATCAAAAGAAGTTTACGAGGTGGTTCTCGCAAAAGTTCCGAACTACCAGTGGATTTCTTGTCCGCTGCCCCTTCCCAACCGCATGCGCCACATCCAAGCGCACCGTCGCAGGATTTCTTTATCGATGAAATCAAGGCCGATTACACGCGCTGAGAATAGACCGGGACCGTGCCACGGGCATTTCGGAGCGACAATCCCTTGACCATGCGGGCGGCCGTCGCAAGACCCGGCGCCTTGTCTTCATGCGCTACGGAAGATAGGATTGGCCGTGAATCTTATGCGCACAACTACCTGGTTTGCAGTCCTTTCCCTCGCGCTCCTTCCGGCTTGCCTTTTCGGCCAGGGCAAGCAAAATGCTGCCGTGATCTCCGTTGACGCTTCGCACCCGGGTGCGGCGATCTCCCCCTCCATGTTCGGCATTTTCTTCGAAGATATTAACTTCGGCGCCGACGGTGGACTCTATCCGGAGCTCGTGAAGAACCGATCGTTTGAGTTTCAGGAGCCGCTGACCGGCTGGCATGAAGTGATGGGTTTCAGCGCCAAAGGACTCGACAGCCCAAAGGGCGAACTCGGTGTCCATACCGAAGACCCGCTCAACCCGACCAATCCGCACTATCTCAGGGTCCGCGTCTACGAACCGGGGTACGCATTCTGGAACACCGGCTTTCGCGGAATCGGGGTTCAAAGTGACGCTGAATACCGATTCTCCGCGTATGTCCGAAGCGCAGGGCCGAAAGCCATTCGCGCCACCCTCACGGATGAAAGCGGGCATGTCCTTGGCAGCGGGAAGCTGGAGGGATTTGACGAGCATTGGAAGCGGTACGAAACCGTCATCCGAATGAACGCAACCACGCAACATGCGCGGTTAAATCTGATCGTCGATGAAAAAGGCCATCTCGATCTTGACATGGTGTCACTGTTCCCAGTGGACACTTGGAAGCACCGCGAGAACGGATTGCGCAAAGACCTCGTGCAATTGCTCTCTGACTTACACCCCGGATTTCTGCGCTTCCCCGGTGGTTGCATCGTCGAAGGCCGCCAATTGGCGACGCGATATCGCTGGAAGACAACGTTGGGGGACATTGCTGAGAGACGAACCATCATCAATCGCTGGAACGATGAATTCGACTTTCGGCCCGCTCCGGACTACTTCCAGTCTTTCGGCCTGGGCTTTTATGAATACTTTCAGCTTGCAGAAGACATCGGTGCCAAGCCGTTGCCGATCTTGAACTGCGGCATGGCCTGCCAGTTCAATTCCAGTGAGACGGCCGCGCTCGACCAGCTCGACGAATATGTGCGCGACGCGCTCGACCTCATCGAATTTGCGAACGGTCAAGTCACCTCCCCGTGGGGCAAGCTGCGGGCGCAGATGGGGCACCCCGAGCCATTTCATCTCACCATGATTGGCGTAGGCAACGAGCAATGGGGAGCGCGCTACGTGGAGCGCTACAAAGTGTTCGCGACCGCTTTGAAATCGCAGCATCCGGAGATCCAGCTGGTCGCCGCCCTCGGGCCCTTTCCATCGGGCGAGCCCTTCGACAGCATGTGGTCCACGTGGCGGCAGCTTCACGCGGACATTGTGGACGAACACTACTACATGAGTCCCGAGTGGTTCCTCACCAACACCGGGCGTTATGACCACTACGACCGGTCGGGACCGAAGGTCTTCGCCGGCGAGTATGCCGCCCAAAGCGTGGCTGTAACGAGTTCTGAAAACCGCAACAATTGGAAGACTGCAATTTCAGAAGCCGCATTCATGACCGGCCTGGAGCGCAACGCCGATGTTGTGCAGATGGCATCCTATGCGCCGCTGCTGGCGCATGTGGATGCATGGCAATGGAAGCCGGACGCAATCTGGTTTGACAACCTGCGTTCATTCGGCACCACGGACTATTACGTTCAGAAGGTGTTCGCCAGCAACACTGGGACACGCATCGTTCCTGTAACCGCCCAGGCCGACGGCGGACTCTATACCAGTGCGGTGCTCGACGAGCGCACCCATGAACTGATTTTGAAGGCCATCAATTACTCGGCAACCATGAGGCCAGCAGACATCAGACTGAACGGGATCAACCCGTCGGGCACAGCAAAGGTCACCACTCTGGCAAGTGCTGACCTGAACGCCGAGAACAGCTTCGACCACCCAACCGCTGTCGCACCAGAGTCTTCCACCCTGGATGTGCGATCGGGAACCGTTTCGGTGCAGTTGCGCCCCTACTCGGTGACCATCTATCGCATCCCGGCGCAGTAGCAGATGCAAAAATACAAGAGTTTTGAGCGGCCAACCGGCAAGGCGTCAGGATGGAGCGTAGGGGCCTACTACTCGCTCGTAAAATAATCAACCGGCACCGGGTTCTCGAACAGTGAATAATCCCGCGTCACCACCGTGATGCCGCCCTCGGTCACGAAATAGCGTTGCCGGTCCGCCTCGGCGTCGAACCCGATCGTCGTGCCCTCGGGAATGTGCACGTCGCGGTCGATGATTGCCCGCTGAATCCGGCAGTGCCGCCCGACGTTCACGTGCGAGAACAGAATGCTCGAGTCCACTTCACTGTAGGAATTCACCCGCACGTCGGGCGACAGGATGCAATTTTTCACCGAACCGCCCGATACGATGCACCCCGCCGAAACAATCGAATCCAGTGCCGTGCCCGTGCGCCCCGATTCCGCGAATACGAACTTCGCCGGAGGATATTGCCGCTGGTGCGTGCGGATCGGCCAGTCTTCGTCGTACAGGTTGAACACGGGCGAGACCGAGACGATGTCCATGTTCGCGTCGTAATAGGCTTCCAGTGTCCCGACATCCCGCCAGTACAGCGCTTCCTTCTTGTTCTCGTCGACGAAGTCGTAGGCGTACACCCGGTACTCGTCGACCATCTTGGGCAGAATGTCCTTGCCGAAGTCGTGGCTCGACTTGGGGTCTTCCGCGTCTTTCAGCAGCACCGGGATCAGCACATCGGTGTTGAACAGGTAAATGCCCATCGACGCCGCTACCTTCTCCGGATTCCACGGAGACCGCAACTCAGTCGTCTTTGGTTTTTCCTGGAAGCCGTTCACCCGGTGGTCGCGGTCGACTTCCACCACGCCAAAACGGGAGACTTCTTCCGGCGCGATCTGAATCGTCGCCAGGGTCACGTCCGCCGCCGAATGCCGGTGCTGGTCGAGCATCTTTCCATAGTCCATCTTGTAGATGTGGTCTCCGGAAAGAATCAGCACGTGCTTGGGTTGTTCCGAGCCGATGGAATAAATGTTCTGGTAAACCGCGTCCGCCGTGCCCATGTACCAGTTCTCGCTGACCCGTTTCATGGGCGGCAGGATCTCCACAAACTCGCCCATCTCGCGCGCCACGATATTCCAGCCTTCGCGGATATGCCGGTTCAGCGAAAGCGCTTTGTATTGCGTGAGGATGTAAACCTTGCGTAGGTCGGAATTGACGCAGTTCGAGAGGGTGACGTCGATGATGCGGTACTGGCCACCGAAGGTGACGGCGGGCTTGGCGCGGTCGCGAGTAAGGGGATATAAACGCTCACCCGCGCCCCCGGCTAGCAGCACTCCCAGCGTGTCTTTCATCGGACTTCCCGGTTCGTAGAATTGCGGGCCCTGTGCCGGTCGCGGGCCGCATCAGGCTCTTCGGCCCGCGCCACTTACGCTGCGGAACGGTAGATGGTAGCACAAGGGTCAACCCCCGGGCGGGTAGGGGACTAGAGTTGAAACAGGGCGGGATCAGCTTAGTGGAAGATGCCATGTGAAATCGGCAGAAGAAAACAGGCAGACGAGGAAAGACGCTTGCCGTTTTCCTTCGTGCAACCTTAGTGCCTTTGTGGTCAGCTTTTGGCTTTCTGATGCAAACCCTACTTCTTCGGCACCACCACCGTGTCCGAATCCACGTAAGCGGTGAAGGGTGTCCCTTGCTTGATCTGGGCTTCCTGCCCGTGTTCGAGCAAACCCCACGGCCCGATCGGCAACATCAGCGCGGCAGCGGTCCCATACTTGTCCTGTCCTTCTTTCGCCGCCAACCCATGCAGCTTAATGACGGTTCCGTCGCCGTCCAAAGACTCCACCTTGAAGATGATTTCACCCGGTACTCCCAAGCCTCGGGATTTGTCAGTCTCCGTCACCGTGCCCACCGCGGGCGCTCCCTTGCGCACCAGGATCATGTCTCCCGCCTTAAGGTCCTCAGCCAGCGTCAGGGTAATCTTGTCGCCCACGTCCGCAGTCTTGGAATTCAGGTCGGAAGCAAATACCAGGGGTACCACCGTGCCCCGCGGAAGTACGACCTTCCCGGTCGAGTCCGGGGTAGCCAAACCAACGCCGCTCCCTGTCGGTGCCGGCTGCGGGTTCACCGTCTTCAATGTGTAAGTGCCGGAGGCAACCCGGCTGCGCGCCGCGTACGGCGCGATCGCAATCGCCTGCAACGTCGTCGTCGACTCAATCGTAATCGGACCCGTATAGCGTGTTGACTCCGCCGTCGGCGTCCATCCATCCATTGTGTAGTAGATCACTGCCCCGCGCGACCCATCCCTGATCTTCACCTGCAAGGCAGAAGCGTACGCCCCTGGCTTCACCGAGAACTTCGGTCTGGCTGTGACTGGACGCACATACACCATCGCTGGTACATGCTGTGCGGCCTGCTGTGAGGCGTGCATCGCTGCGTCATTCGCCTGCTGGGTCGCCTGCATCGCTTGCTGGTTGGCGATCATGGTTTGCTGGTTAGCTATCTGGGCAACCTGTTGAGCAGCCATAGCTCCCGGATCTTGTGCTTGGACGAGGGTGACGGCGAGGGCGAGCGGCAACAACACCACTGGAATACGCATGGCGTTTCTCCCTGCTGTTTTGGACGTCTGAAGAGGACAATAGGTTGCTATCGCCAGGCTAACAAGGGCTCGCAGCCCGCACTTCGGAAAGTCACCTGAGGAACATTACCCGAGGATGATTTACCTGACCCTGGAACCGCCGCTGCGCACCGCCATCCGCAAGCCTTTGTCAGGCTACATCTTCATCAATCTTGATGCGCAACGACTTCAAAAACTTCAGATCCTGATCATTCACCTTAAACGAAGGATTACTCGAAAGGGTCGTGACCAGCGACGTCTTGTCCCCCGCCTTTTCCCCCTGCTTGCTGACCCCAATGGTCGCCTCCAGCACCAGGAAAATGTCGTATCCCCCCTCTTTAATCCGCCCCACCACTTCTGCGATCTGGTCGGAGTCGGCGAGGGACTCGTTGATGGCTTCGCCCAGTTCTTTCATCAACTGCTTGAGTTGCTGGTCCACGGAACCCCCTCCGTCGGAGGTGCGTCACAGGGGGCTGTGACGACGCTCCTCGTGCCGCCGCTATTGTAACGCCGAACATTGATAAAATCGACCCATGGCTGGCATGACTTTAACCAGAAAGCTGCAGGTCTTTGCGCAGGTGGCCAGCCAGATGGCTCGGCGGAGCCAGACGGTGCGGGCGGTGATGAATGCGGGACGGGCTACGGCTCGCTCGTTCGCGAAGGTTCTGCACCAGCTTTGGCTCGAGGTTACGGGCTTTGTTTTCCTCGCGATGGCGGGGATCGGCGGGATCGCTTTGAGCCGCGAGTATGTGAAGTATCAGGCTGGCCGCACGGGACCGGGACGGGTGGCGATCGCTGTTTGTTTCTGCCTGACCTTTGGTTATTTCGGGCTGAGTTCGTTCTGGCGGGTGCGGCGGAAGCGGCAAGGCTGACGACTGAGGCTACAGAAGTTCACAGAGGCAGTCTTAGGATTTTCTTGACCGCTCTCCGACCATTGCCCAGGGCAGGCCAGCGCCCAGGGTTCGCGCGAAGCGAACTGATGGAGGAGGGCATTTTGACTGTAGATATCGTGCGCGCCTCGCGGTCTCAGGCCCGAAGTCGGCTGGCTGTCCTGTGATCCTCCGTGTCCCTGTGGTTTAAGGTGGTTATGACTGACAAATTCAAGACAACAACCACGCCCGCTGCAGACGCTTCCGATCCTGAAACTTCTTCCCACATTCCCGTACGTTCGTTGTACACGCCTGCCGATCTCAAGGGATGGGATCAGGAAAGGGAAGTCGGGTATCCGGGGGAATATCCGTTCACGCGCGGGGTGCAGGCGACCATGTACCGCGGGCGGCTGTGGACCATGCGGCAGTATGCAGGCATGGGCGACGCCGAGGAATCGAACAAGCGCTACAAATATCTCCTGGCCAACGGGACCACAGGCTTGTCGGTGGCGTTCGATTTGCCGACGCAGATTGGCCTTGATTCGGACAATCTACTGGCAGTAGGCGAGGTGGGAAAAGTCGGCGTCGCCATCGACTCTATCGAGGACATGCAGCGGCTGTTCGACGGCATCGAACTGACCAAGATTTCGACCTCGATGACCATCAACGCGACGGCGTCCATCCTGCTCGCGCTGTACGTGGCAGTGGCGAAGCGGCAGGGTGCCGACATCCGTAAGCTTTCCGGCACGGTGCAGAACGACGTGCTCAAGGAATACATCGCGCGCGGCACCTATATTTACCCGCCGCAGCAGGCGATGCGGATCATCACCGACCTGTTCGGCTGGACCAATGCGAACGTTCCCGAATGGAACACGATTTCAATTTCCGGCTACCACATGCGCGAGGCGGGATCGACCGCGGTGCAGGAAGTTGCGTTCACGCTGGGCAACGGGATGGCGTACGTGCAGGCGGCCATCGATGCCGGGCTCGACGTCGACAAGTTCGCGCCGCGGCTGTCGTTCTTCTTCAATGCACACAGCAATTTTCTGGAGGAAGTCGGCAAGTTCCGGGCGGCGCGGCGCATGTGGGCGCGCATCATGCGCGAGCATTTCCGGGCGAAGAATCCGAAGTCGTGGATGCTGCGCTTTCACACCCAGACCGCGGGATCGACGCTGACCGCGCAACAGCCCGAGAACAACATCGTGCGCACGGCGATCCAGGCAATGGCGGCGGTGCTGGGGGGAACGCAATCGCTGCATACGAATTCCTATGATGAGGCGCTGGCGCTGCCCACGGAGCAGTCGGCGCGGATCGCGCTGCGCACGCAGCAGATCATCGGGCATGAGTCGGGTGTGCCGCAGACGATCGATCCGCTGGCCGGGTCGTATTACGTGGAGATGCTGACCAACGAGATCGAGAAGCGGGCGGCGGAATACCTGGGCAAGATCGAAGTGATGGGCGGAATGCTGAAGGCGATAGAGCGCGGCTACGTGCAGCTGGAGATCCAGAACGCGGCTTATGAGTACCAGCGGGCGGTGGATCACGGAGAAGCGGTGGTCGTGGGGGTAAACCGGTTCCATCTAGAGGAGGAGAAGCCGATTCCGATTCAGCGGATCAACGAAGCGCTGGAAGGGAAACAGGTGGAGCGGGTGCGGGCGCTGCGGGCGCGGCGCGATGGTGCGGCGTGGCAGGCGGCGGTGGGCGGCGTGGAAGAGGCGGCACGGTCGGGAGCGAACCTGATGCCGCGGATCCTGACGGCCGTGGAGGCAAACGCGACCGTTGGGGAGATCTCGGATTCCATGCGGCGGGTGTTTGGGGAGTATCAGGAAGCGGTGGTGATCTAGAGCGGCTGTTAGCGTTTGGCTCTTAGCCGTTGGCTGGAGGTAAGGGTACTACCTCCAGCGTCGTGCCCGCACTCATTCGCAAAGGGCGCGAGTGAATAGGCACCCGTCCCAGAGTACAATCCCGACACGCGATGGGTCAGTGCAGGTCGTGTGGGAGCGGAAGTATTCGCTCGCTTGCAAGAGCGGCGAGGGTTTCTCGCAACCCGTAGTAGCGACTACTGCTCCACACCCATTGTTCGGGCGGCTTCCGAGCCGGGGCCGGTTTCTCATGGTTGCCCCACCCTTCGCGCTTCTGTTCTTGAGGTCGAGAAGGAAACCTCGACCCTCGACATACATGACCTCTCTCTTTCTCTCCTTCGGAAATGGCGCACTGGCGTCGAAGGGCCTGGGCCTAGCCGGGGCGCTGCTAGCTGCGTGGTTTGCGGTAAAGATGGGCAACCGATGGTTCCGGCAACTGGAGCGAGGGGCCGCTCGTGTCGCACAGAAGAAGATGCTGGTGATCGTCGGGATCGCAGCCGGAGCTATCCTCTTGCGCTTGGCCCTGCTCCCTGTGGCCCCCCTGCCGGTACCTGTCGTCCAGGATGAATTCAGCTACCTGCTGGCCGCAGACACGTTCGCCCACGCCCGGCTCACGAACCCAACCCACCCCATGTGGGTCTACCTGGACACGATGCACGTAAACCAGAGACCCACCTACATGTCGAAGTATCCTCCGGGTCAAGGTGCGGCGCTGGCGGCGGGGCAGATCCTCGGCCATCCGTGGATTGGAGTGCTATTGAGCGTGGGAGCGATGTGCGCGGCGATCGCCTGGATGCTACAGGGCTGGTTCCCGCCGGTTTGGGCCTTGCTGGGCGCGGTGTTTGCCGTCGTCCGGCTGGCGCTGTTCAGCTACTGGGTCGACAGTTACTGGGGCGGGGCGGTCGCGGCCGTAGGAGGTGCGCTGGTGGTGGGCGCGGTGCCTCGTCTTGTCCATCGCGAACGTCCCCGCGACGCATTCCTGCTCGGGCTCGGGTTCGCAATCCTGGCGAACAGCCGGCCCTTGGAAGGTGCCATTTTTTGCTTGCCAGTCGTGCTGGCTCTGCTCTGGTGGGGGTTCAAGAGTCAGGGGTGGCGACAAGGGACTTTGCGAAACTTCTTAGCGCCGCTGGCGGCGGTTTTGCTGGTCACAGGGATATTCCTCTGCTACTACAACTGGCGCGGAACGGGAAACCCCCTTCTCCTGCCCTACGCGCTCAACGAGCAGGCGCATTCCAGCCGCCCACTGTTCGTTTGGCAAAAGCTCAGGTCGCCAATCCAGTTCGCTAATCCGCAGTTCGACTATTTTTACAACCACACGATGAGGAGCGAACTGAGCGATCTGCAAGATCACTTCATCGGAACGTCCTTGAAGCGCGGGGAGACTCTTCTGAGTTTCTTTACTGGGATGCTGGCCCCAGCACTATTGCTCCTCACTCTGCCGCAGGTGTTGCGCGACAAGAGGACTCGGCTGCTGGCCATACAGGTAGCGGTCTCTGGCATCGGACTGCTGGTGGTCGCGCCTTTTTTCGCCCACTACGCGGCGCCCATGACCGCCACGATCATGGCTCTGATGGTGCAGGGCATGCGCCACCTTCGCCAGTGGGAATATGCAGGCCGGCCGGTGGGGGTTGGGCTGACTCGCGGCATCGCCCTGCTGGTATTGGCCCTAGTCCCCCTCGACACCGCCAAGGCAATCCATGCAGCGCAGGCGCACTTTCCCAAGGATGACCCGTCAATGTACGAACGTGCTCGGATCGCCGCGCAACTCGAAGGCGCGACCGGCCAGCACCTCGTCATCGTGCGCTACGGATCCCGACACCAGGCCCACGACGAATGGGTCTATAACGCCAGTGACATTGATCACTCCAAGATCGTCTGGGCCCGCGAGATCCCCGGAAAGGACCTGCAACCGCTGCTCGACTACTTCAAGGATCGAAGGGTCTGGTTAGCGGAAGCGGACACGCAGCCGGCGAAACTGCGACTCTACCAACCCGGAAGTGACCGACACTGAGAACAAGCAGACAAGGACATCTGCCCCTCCGTGTTTTGTGGTCAATCAAAACCAATCGGGGGAGATCAGCTTAATCAGGCCGGGATCCGCTAAGAATACAAGCGGTCGTCGCAGGCGGGTCGAAACGGCAAGTGTGGGCGCAGGTTCGCGCCAATTTTCTCGCCTGCTACAATTCGTTGCCGCATAATGACTTGCTGGCGAAGTACGAACTCTTGGTTGGACATCAAGGTATTGCTGGTGTGATGTCATGGCTGGAGTGCGCAGGGTCTCGCGTCTACTCTCCAGCTGAAAAGCCAGGGGGCTAAAGGGGCGCTGGTTGGAAGACGCGCAAATTGTGAATGGTCTGGTCCGGCGCTGCGTCGCGGGCGACGCTGTTGCCTGGGAAGAGATCGTTCAGCGTTATCACCGGCGGGTGTTCAATCTCTGCTACCGGTTCGCCGGGACCTCCGACGATGCGCAGGACCTGACTCAGGAAGTCTTCATCAAGATGTATCGCACGTTGAGCTCCTACGACGTGGAGCGGGGCGCGTTCATGACGTGGCTGACGACCATGACGCGGAACCTGCTGGTGGACCATTTCCGCAAGACCAAGCAGGACCGGGTGACGGACTCGATCGACGCCGCACCTTCCGAGCATGAGGACGCGATGCCTTTGAGCGACCAGATCGAGGACAAGGGTGCGCCGCCGGACGCCCGGGTGCAGAGCCGGGAGACCCGGGAATTGGTGCACGAAGGGCTGCAAAAGCTATCGCCGGAACTGCGGGAAGCAGTGATTCTAAGGGACTTACAGGATATGGACTATCGGGACATCGCGGCCGTTCTGAAGGTGCCGGAAGGGACCGTGAAGTCGAGAATAAACCGGGGGCGGGCGGAACTAGCCCGCCTCCTACAACGTACATATAAACAGGTGATGTGATGCCAGGTGAAACCAATAACGGTATGCAGTGCAACGAGTTCGAAGCTGTCCTGTTTGACGCGCTCGACCAGAAACTGGCGGGGGGCAAACAGGAGCGGTTCCGGGCTCATGCGCGCGCTTGCGCCAAATGCGGACCGATGTTCGCGGAGGTGGAAGCGGGGCAGCATTGGCTGAAGACGCTCACGGAGGTGGAGCCTCCAGCCAACCTGGTGAATGACATTCTGGCGGCAACCAGCGGGATCGATAGCTATCGCCTGCAGGCGGCCACGCCCGTCGTCTACAAGCCGTCGTTTGGGGAGCGGGTACGCGAATGGGCGGATTCGTTGCTCACGCCGGTTTGGGTTACGGTGCGGCAACCGCGGTTTGCCATGTCGTTCGGTATGGCGTTTTTCTCCCTGTCGGTGGCGTTGAGCGTCGCCGGGGTGAAGCCGAGCGACATCAAGCAAGCCGATTTGAGCCGGAGTGGATTGCGCAGGACGTACTACACCACGTCGGCCCGCGTGGTGAAGTACTACGAGAATATCCGGCTCGTGTACGAGATCGAGTCGCGAGTGCAGGAGTTCAAGAAGGCGACGACACCCGCCGAACCGGGACCGAAAGGCCTCAAAGAGCGGGATAAGAATCACAAGAACAACACGAGTGGAGACCCCGAGCCCAGACAGGAGAGAAATTACAGCCGCGACGAGAACCAGCCCGTGCTCGCCTCAGCCCCGGAAGATCCACCTGCCGTGTCGGTGACCACGAACAGGAGGTTCGTATGAACTGTGCCACGCACAACAGTGTTGCGGCAGTGGCCTACTGCCGCACCTGCGGAAAGCCGCTGTGCGCCGCTTGTGCCCGCGACGTGCGCGGAACAATTTTCTGTGAGCACTGCCTCGCCGAGCGCGTCGCAGGGGCTCTTCCGCCTGCCCCGGTGGCAGGATCGACTGGAACGCCAGCGGGGGCGCGGCCTTTTGTGCCTGCGCGTCTGCCCAGCCCGGGCATGGCGGCCGTTCTGGGATTTATCCCAGGAGTCGGCGCTATGTACAACGGGCAGTTCATGAAGGGCTTCATCCACGTGATGGCCTTTGTCAGCATGATCTGGATGGCAGGTCGCTTTGGCCCGATCATGGTGCCGGTGTTCTTTGCTTACTTTTTTTACCTGGTGTTTGACGCGTACAAGACGGCGCACGCGCTGGAGCTAGGGCAACCGGTGCCGGATCCGTTCGGCTTCGAGAAGATGTTCGGGCCGACACCACAGCCTGGGGCGGCCTCTTTCGTGGCGGCTCCGGATGCGGCAGCCACGGCCATTGGCGCTCCGCCGGACGTACGCCATCGCAACAACGTGCCGACTGGGGCGGTGGTTCTGATCGTGCTGGGACTGCTCTTCCTGTTGCATACGGTGGGGCTGTTCGAGTTTGGCATCGACAAGTTCTGGCCAGTGATTCTGATGGGACTAGGCGCCTGGCTGTTTGCAAAGCGTTGGGGATTGGTTGGAGGCAATGAGGGAGTCTGCAACTGCGAACGTTGCCGGATGCGGGGCATCATGTGGCCGGTGGTGTGGTTCACGCTGGGCGTGCTGTTCCTGATGGACAATCTGCACGGTCCGGACATCGAACGCACGTGGCCGCTGCTGCTGCTGGTGATCGGCGCAGTGAAACTGCTGCAGAGCAATACCTCGGACGTTGGACACTTCGATGGGACAGTGATGCCACCGGGTGCAGGAGTGGCGCCACCTCCGCCTCCGGCGCCGCCTGTGCAGGAAGAGCAGCCTCCGAGCGAGGTGAGCCATGGCTAGCCCAACACCAAGTCCCGTGGTTTCTCCTCCAAGACGTCGCCGGTCGATGACCGGGCCGTTCATCCTAATCATTGTGGGCGTGATCTTTCTGCTGGGAAACATGCACCTGATTTCCTGGGGGCGGTTGGGAGTATGGTTCGCGCACTACTGGCCCCTGCTGCTGATCCTGTGGGGCGTGCTCAAACTGGTGGAACACTACCGCGCCAAGCAAGAAGGGATGACGGCGCCAGGGATCGGGGCGGGCGGAGTTTTTCTGCTGATTGTGCTGATCCTGTGCGGGCTGATCGCGAGCCAGATGACGCG
>Ga0075030_100003788_pt1 | contig 13701 bp, 10 predicted proteins | sample LitLauG_LLR_2012_FD_71393 | JGI IMG/M metagenome (GOLD analysis project Ga0075030, IMG submission 71393) | Freshwater sediment microbial communities from Pennsylvania, USA - Little Laurel Run_MetaG_LLR_2012 | ecosystem: Environmental > Aquatic > Freshwater > Creek > Sediment | place: USA... | reverse complement strand
CATCCCGACAAGCGTCTTCCCTCAAGGCATTTGTATCCGCCGAGCTACAGGAAGCGTCTCCCGGCGGTCTGGTCTTCTTCCGCCGTAACGCCGCCCACGCGGCGTTTACTGCTCTACTTTCTGTCCGGCGGCAATACCTTCACCCATTGGCTGCGGTTATCGCGTTTTTACGAAACCTTGGAGGGATCAAGGCCCTGATTCCGCAGGCGGTAGCGTCCATTGCCACAGGGTCTCTCCCCGCTGCCAGCACGCCCGCAACTTTGCGGATGCCTGAATTTGCCCTGTTCCTTCAGCCCCACAATTCAATCCACTAAAAAAACCGGACAGTTCCCCGTCGATGGCGTGGCGGATGAACTCGGTCGGTGAGTCGAAGCATCGGGCTTTCAAAGAAGGGAGAAAGCCGTTTTCGACAGGATCGCCCCCTTTTCACGCTGCATCCCATTCGGGATGCGGTGCGCGGGAAATGCATCCCAGGCCAACACCGCCGATTACTGAAAGATAGCGCGAAAAAAAGACCCAAGCGCATTCCGCCCCTTTATGTTCCACTACCGGGGTTTTGCTGCTGAATGCCTCGCCTTGCCTGTGTCCGCGGGAACAACCCGGTAGCAGAGTGGGAGCACGTTGTTGCACTCCGGGAGCAAACCGGGAACATCTCGACGTGTGATCTTGTCCGGACGGCGCACTCCGGGCGCAGCGAGGGAACACTTCGGGTGCAAATTGGGCGCACGCGTGTTCGGAAAACCGGTTACCGCCCCCTTACTTCTTGAGGCGCGAAATTCCAACCCCGCGAGACGAAATCAGTCGAACCCGCGCCGGTGAGATCACCGGGGAAAGGATTGGGCCGCCGTTATCGCACTCGCGCACCACGGGATCGCGCCATCTGTTAAAGCTGATTGACGAGGTACCCAAATTCAAGTCCGCCCAGATCCGGCGTCTTTGGCCGCAGATCAAGGCTGCTCTCAGAGAAGGGCACACGCTCAAGCGGATCTGGGAATGTCTCAATGACGACGGAGTTCAGCTCTCGTACGCCAAACTGCGCTGGCATGTGGCCACGTTGAGGCGATTGGAGTCCGAAGGCGTGGAGATTGAGGGTGGCGGAACCGAAGCGCAAGTGACTCGTTCGATCACTGCGCCCACAAGAACGACATCTGACAGCGACGCCCCCAAACGAGACCCGCTGGCAAATCTGCGCGAACGAATGAACAAACGGCCCGGGTTCGAATTCGATGAACGGCCTCCCGATCCCAGGAAACTGCTCTGAGATTCCCGCGGTCGGCACGCGGCCGCGCACAAAATAGCTCGCCTGAGTTCGGAATTCCCTTTCCCACTCCCTACCTCTTTGAAAGCGACTTACCGCATGCTGCTGGAGAGCGCAACGTTCGAGAAGCACTACCGAATTGGAGATCTCGCCCGAACCTGGGGCCTTGGACGGGAGACGGTACGCAAGCTCGTCAAAGACGATCCCGGTGTTCTAAAGGTTCGAATGGGCCGAAAGAAGGCGCACACCGTTTATAGCGTCCCGGAATCGGCGGCGCGCCGCATCCATACCCGTTTGCTCAACCCAGGCTAATTGCGCCCGACCGAGCGCGCCACGAGTATCGGCTTCGGCTTGTCGCCAAACGCGTCTCTGAGGATCTTCGTAAGCCGCGCTTGACGTTCCGGAACCCACCGGGCGTAATGACGTCGAACCACTTCTTCCGTGTCACCGATCAGTTCCGCAACGTCCGCGACCAGAACACCCTTTTCGAGAAGGATTCGCACAAAGGTATGCCTGAAGCGATGCGGAGTCGGCGGATCGGCGAAAGGACCAGCCAGTTTGAAGACCCTGCCGACGTTCTCGCGCCACCGCTCCGTGACGGAACGAATGTTCATTGCCTGGCCAGCCCGGAATATTTGCGGTCCATGTTTCCTTTCGCGAGCGCGGAGCCTGGCGACAAGCCAGTCCGGTATCCAGGTATAGAGTTCCTTTTTCGTCTTATGCATTCGCAGAAAGACGTCGTTGCATTTAAGGCGTTCGGCGATGTTGAAGGTTGAAACATCGGAGATCCGGAGCCCGGTGTAGATCGACAGCATAACGAAGTCCTTTACGTCTTCGCCACCCCAGGGGCGATATCCGGGGCCGGGAGGTCTGGGAGCGCCGATGGCGTCACAAGCGGCGAAGATGCGGTCGAGCTCCTCGTCGGTGAAAGGCATTTTGTTTGCCGGTATTGACGAGCCTTCCGGTGCCCGCAGATCGTCTGCAATGTCCTCCGACAGCCACTTGCGCTTCACGCAAAACTTGATGAAGGCCTTGAGCCGTTCCAGCTTTTTCGCTCGGGATCGCTTTGCGTCCTTCCACGAAGCGTAGAACCGATCCATGTCTGGGACATCAAGTTGATCCAGCCTGACGTAGCCACGGGACTCCGTGTATGCCAGAAGTTGCCTAACGAATGTCTGATACTTCTTGAGCGTAGGTGCGGCGATGCCACGAATCGTCCGACTCGCAATGAACGAAGCTGTCGCCGCCTCAATGGTGATCCGCGCGTTGTCTTTCGGTGCTGCAACAGGGACACTCTTTTCGTTCTCCGGCATCCAGGCCTGAGTCGATTCCCAGGCGGCTGCGACTGCCTTCGCATCATCCCAGTTTGACTTGCCGGTCTGCTGCCGTTTGAACTTGCCGCCGAGCGTGCCCGAGGCATGGATCAGGCAACCGCACTTCTTCCAGCCCCGCCGCCCCTCCTCAAACTCGCCGGATCGGGAGTCTTCCGCGTGGCCGCCCTCACATTCCAGCCGGTGCCTCCGGTAAAGCTTCAGGGCCATAAACCTGATTCATTGTAGATCAGGATTGCACGCTATTGCACGCTGGAGAGTGTGCTAATGAGTTAAGTCGATGAAAATATTATTGGTGGCGGAAGTGGGGGTCGAACCCACACGTTGAGTGAACAACGCCAGATTTTGAGTCTGGTGCGTCTGCCAGTTCCGCCATTCCGCCGCGGACAACCAACACCAGTTTAGCCGAGTGGCTTCCGGCGTGCTCGGAAAGACCATCGCGCCTGAAAGAAACAGTCGGTGCGATTCATCACTCATGGCTATTGGTTGTATGACCCAAAAATGCAAGGGTAACCTTACAATCCGACTGGATTTCCGCGCATATAGAGTTGAAGCCGGCTTTTTTAAAAGGCGCGCCCATCCCTGTTCGGGATGAGAGCGGCGTCACGGAGGAGAGTCATTAATGACAATATCGAAGAAGTGCTCAGCGGTGTGGCTGATGGCCGCGCTCTGGTCCGCCGTGCCTGGCGGGGCTGCCGACGCGCAGACCACGCCATCGATTACGCTCGCGCCGACGGGCTACATTACCGCGCCTTTGGGAGGAACCCGGCAATTCACGGCGACAGTGTCGGGCCTCGCGAATCCAGCCGTGACGTGGCTCGCGGGCAATGTGGCGGGCGGAAATTCCACGTTGGGGACCATCAGTGCAACCGGCCTCTACACGGCACCAGCGAGCATGCCGCCATCTGGCCAGATTACGATTACGGCGAAATCGCAGTCCACGAAGGGCGTGCAGGGCGTGACGTGGATTTACCTTTTGGCAGCAGGGCCGATTATCACTTCCGTGACACCGAACCCATTTCCGGTCGGCACGGTTAACGCGACGTTTTCCGGAACAGGTATTCAGGCGAACGCAGTCGCCAACTGCGGCGGGGTCCAGCTTTCAACCTTGTCCGTAACGCCGACGGCGATTACGGCTAACGGATATCAGGGGCCCGCCACGAGCACTGTCTGCTACGTGAGAAACCCGGGTTCGTCGAACAGCAACACTATCGTCGTGCCGGTGAAGAGTTCCGGGGGCGGCACCCCCACTCCCACGCCGACGCCCACACCTGCACCCGGCGCACCTGTGGTGTCGCCAGCCAGCGTTTCGCTCTCACTGGGAGCATCGCAGGTTTTTTCTGCCAGCAACGTGACGACTTGGAGCGCCGTGTCAGGGACCATAACCGCTGCCGGCTCCTATACTGCGCCATCGGCGATGCCTGCGTCAGGTATCGATACGGTGACGGCCACGGGGCCGGGCGGAACGGGCACTGCAACGGTGACACTGGTGAGCAATGTAGCGCCGGTGATTCAATCGCTCGGTACATCGCCGCTGCCGCTGGGGGTTTTCTCCACTACAATCGCGGGTACCGGTTTCACCGCCGCGTCAACGGCTCAACTGAACGGCACAGCGCTGGCCATCCCGGCGCAGACTGCCACGCAGTTGACGGTGACAGGCTTTGCGGGAACGCCTGGAATCATGAATCTGACGGTCGCCAACGGGCCGATGGTATCGCTGCCCTATACGGTGCAGGTGGGCGTGGCGAATCCACAGGTCTCGCCATCGGCCGCGCGGCGGTTTCTCGAACAGGCAGCCTTTGGTGCCACACCGGCTGATGCTGCGCATGTGCAGTCCATCGGATTCCAGGCGTGGCTGAACGAACAATTTTCCCTGGGCGTGATCTCGAATTTCAACGGCACGCCGGTATCGCAGGGTGGCATGCCGCAATGGTTTCTCGCGAACGCCGTGAACAACGCGGATCAGCTCCGTCAACGCGTAGCTTTCGCGCTGAGCCAGATCTTCGTGATCTCGGTCACCAAAATTATCTGGAACGGCGACATGATTCCCTACGAGCAGATGCTGCTGGCGGACGCGTTCACCAACTACCGGCAGATTCTCGGCGACGTCACACTGAGCCCTGGCATGGGCGAATACCTCGATATGGCGAACAACGCCAAGGCGAATCCTGCGGCCGGGACGGTGGCCAATGAAAACTATGCTCGCGAGGTCATGCAGCTTTTCAGCACCGGCACAGTCATGCTGAATCCGGATGGCTCGGTACAGCAGGGGCCGAACGGGCCGGTCCCAACCTATGGCCAGTCCAACGTGACAGAGTTGGCACGCGTGTTCACCGGCTGGACCTATGCTCCGAAGATCGCCGGCGGGCAGCCGGTTTGGGGTGCCTACATCAATTCGAGCGGGCCCATGGTGCCGTTCCCTTCGATGCACGACGTGGGATCGAAGACGTTGCTGAACGGCTACGTTGCGCCGGCGAATCTGACGCCGCTGGCCGATCTTAACGCGGCGCTGGACAACCTCGCGAGCCACCCCAACACGGCGCCGTTCATTTCGAGGCAGCTCATTCAGCACCTGGTCAGGAGCAATCCGAGCCCTGCCTACGTGCAGCGCGTGGCAACGGCGTTTACGCTGAGCAACGGCGATATGCAGACCGTGATCACCGCAATTCTGCTCGATACCGAAGCCCGCACCAACGATGCGGGCGGCGCAGACCAGCCCGCCGACGGGCACCTGCAGGAACCTGCCCTCATGGTGCCGGCATTCGTACGGGCCTTCGGCGGCACCATGACGACCGGCAACTACTATGCTAACGACCTGGCCAACATGGGGCAGGATATCTATAATCCGGCGAGTGTCTTCAATTATTTCTCGCCCGGCTATGTTGTGGCGGGCACTGGCGGGCTCAAGGGGCCGGAGTTCCAGATCGACAATCCGAATGCCGCGGTGTTGCGTGAAAACCTGATTGGGAGCTTCTTCAACCAGTATTCAAACCCGGTGCAGAGCTACGGACCGGGGACGACGGTAGACCTCACGCCGCTGCTGCCGCTGGCGGCGACGCCCGCAACACTGGTAGACGCACTCGACCTGACGCTCACGCACGGCACCATGCCGGCTGCGATGAAGCAGACGATCGTAACGGCCGTAACAGCGGATACCAACGGCAATCTGCACCGCGTGCAAACCGGCATCTATCTCATTCTGACGTCGAGTTATTACAACGTCTGGCACTAAAGAGCTCAGCAAAGAACGAATCAGGAGGATACAGAAAATGTTCATTCGAACCAGACGGGATTTTATGAAAGTTGCGCTGCGCTCTGTTGGAGCTGCAGGCGCGCTCGGAGCACTGGCCAAGTTCGGCGAGATGAATGCGCTGGCCGGAACGGGCGGTCCGTACCAGGCGCTGGTGTGCATTAACCTCGCCGGCGGCAACGACAGTCACAATATGGTGATCCCTATCGCCACTGCGCAGCAGAACTACAGCCTCTACCAGCAGGGACGGCAGAGCCTCGCCCAGCCCCAGGCCACCCTGCGGCAGATTCACAACGGCGGCGACGTTTACGGTCTGCATCCTCTGATGCCCGAGCTCGCCGCGCTGTACAACAATGGCAACGCCGCCATCGTCGCCAACGTGGGCATGCTGGTTCAGCCAACTACGAAGGCGATCTTCCAGAGCAACAATCAGGCGCTGCTGCCGTCGCAGTTGTTCTCGCATTCGGACCAGGCGAGTCAGTGGCAGACGGCGATTCCAAACGGCACTGCTTCCACGGGCTGGGGCGGCCGCGCGGAGGACAGTCTGCTGGCGCAGTACAATTCCGGCGCTTCGTTTTCGCCCATTACTTCGACCGGCGGCTGCGGCCTTTTCTGCACCGGAGCCCAGACGTTCGCGGCCACTGTGCCCGTCGGCGGAGCGTCGTTGCTGGTCGGCGCCAATACGCCGTCGCGCCTCGCAGCGGTGCAACAGCTAATGACTTTCGACAACGGACTCAAGCTGGTGCAGGCTGCCAACGCGACATTTAGCCGCGGAGTCGGCTTTTCCACCGCGCTGAACAATGCCTTGGCAACGGCCAAAGTGAATACCGTGTTTCCCGCGACGCTGATCGCCTCGCAGTTGCAGACGGTGGCGAGGATCATGAGTATCCGCGCCGCGCTCGGCATCGGACGTCAGATTTTCTTCTGTCAGCTGGGCGGGTTCGACACGCACGGCGCGCAGCTCGGCACGCAGGACCCGCTCCTGCAGCAGCTAAGCCAGGCCGTCGGCGCTTTCTACACGTCTCTGCAGGAGGTGGGGACGGACCAGAACACCGTGACGTTCACCACGTCCGAGTTCGGCCGCACACTTCAGCCCAACGGCAACGCGGGCACGGATCATGCCTGGGGCAGCCATCACTTTGTGATCGGCACCGGCCAGGCGGCTGGCGGCCCGGTGGCGGGCGGGCAGTTCTTCGGCCAGTTCCCGTCCCTGGCGCTGGGCGGACCGGACGATGCCAACACGCGCGGCACGCTGGTTCCCACCACGGCTGTCGAGCAATACGCGGCCACCATGGGGCAATGGTTCGGCGTGAGCTCGGCGAACGTCGCGACGGTGTTCCCGTATCTGAGTAACTTCCCAACAGCGAACCTGGGATTTGTGGGGTAGCTCCCAAACGAACCAGCCAACTAAGGCACCAACGCCCCCGGGATCGCGACCTCCGAGGGCGTGGTGTGTTGTGGTGGAGCGGGCGGGGGGGCTAGTTGCTTCCCGCTTCTGCCAGCAATTCTTCCAGAAGGTCCTCAACGTTTAGCGCACCGGCCCAGTGGCGAAGGTAGTTCGCATCCAGCCGCGAACCTGCCGCCCGGCACATGCCGAGCGCATCGTTCCATTGGCGCTCCGATGTTTCCCCGCCAGCCCGGTACCACTCCAGCTTGCGGAGAACCATATCCTCGGGCGACGCTACGGCACATTCGATCTCCTGCGCGCCGTCCGGCCGAATCCGGCGAATGGAGCGCCTCCCGAATTGGGTGCGGCTGTACTCGTCCTGCTTCATCGGGAACAGATCGAACTTCCACGCCGTTCCGAAGTGGATGATATTCGCGGCGCGGCCCCGCGCGAACGCCTCTCGGATAAGCTCCGCATCGGCATAGAATTCCGGCTGCAGCGTAGCGGCGAACTCGTCCACCAGTTCGGGCCTCAGGTCGACTACGAAGTCGACATCGAGCGTGCTCCTCGGAGATCCATGGGCCGAACTCGCTACCGAGCCTCCCACATAATACGGCACCTCCAGTCGGTCCAGAACTTCGAGGAGCCGCGCGACGGCGTCTGCGGGGGTACCCATATTACTGTCGTTACTTTTGTTCTGCGTAGGGTTGCGCAGAATCGAAGGGTGCCTCGGGGTCCCAGCCGTAGGCGAGCAGCATCAGGTCGCGCGGTATGCGCAGGGCGGCGGTCCGGAGAAAGATCTCCCGTTCCGATGCTTCCGGAAAGCGGGCGCGGACGCCGGATTCGGACATACTGAGGGCGAAGCCGGTGAGCTGGAAGGTAATTTCGATCCGTTCGTCCGGCGTTTTGCTGCGGAGCACGTTGAGCCACACTTCCATCGCGCGGGCGTCGGTATCGGTGAACTCGGCAGCATGCCTCGGCTTCGTATCGGACATTCAGGCCGATTTTAGCGCGACCCGTCCCCGGGTATTTGCGTGACCTCGCGCATCCACTGGCTCACTTCGCGCCGCCGTTGTCTCAATTCGCGCTGAAACCGGCCGAATACCCCAAAAAATCACGGCCCGGAAATTGCACTACTCTCCCGCGGGAGTGGTATAAGTCATGGAAAAACAAACAATCCGGGCCGTGGCGGGAACGAAGTTGCATTCCCGCGTGTGGACATTCATGTTATGTGGTGTAGCCGGGATCGCGTTAGCTGCCCCGGTTATTGCGAAAGACCTGCCTGTGGCTTTTGTGCCGGGCACTGTGGTGGATTTCGACGCGACGGTTTCGGCCGTGCGCGAAGTACCCGCCGGCAACGCACTGCCGGGCCTCCATGTCGACGTGAAAGTGAAAGGCCGGACGGTGGACGTTTACATCGCGCCCATCCAGTTCGTCCAGAAGTATGGTGTAAAGGTCGCTAAAGGCGACGACGTGCGAATCGAGGGAACCGAGTCGAAGGTCGGCCAGACCGAAGTTGTGCTGGCCCGCTCGATCACCACCGGGTCGTTTGACAACCGCAGCGGTGCTTTCCGCGCCGATCTGACAGTGTATCTGCGGAACGACGATGGCCCGTTCTGGGTGGATCCACCCAGTATCGCTCCGGCGCCGTTGGACGCTCACTAACGCCGGTCACACTTACCGGGCCGTGCGGACCTGATTACAGAATCGACACGCGCGGCCCGGCAGGCGGAGTCGGCGATTGTTTGGCGAAGATGTTTGGCGAGACGTTTTAAGCAGGCGTGGCGGGCATCGCATAAGCCGCTTTCATGAGCGGCGGCGCGATGAGGGTAGTGGCAACCGCTATCAGCACCACCACACTGAAAACAGGTTGCGAGATGGCGCCCAGTGAGAGTCCGAACTGAGCCACCACCATGGTGACTTCTCCGCGGGGGATCATGGCAACGCCGACCCGAAGTGTATTAAGTCGGCCCATCGATAGCGCGCCGAGGCCGCATCCGGCAACCTTGGCAACGAGCGCGGCAGTCAGCAGTAATGCCGCCAGCAGAACCAGATCCCCTGAGCCAAGCGCCGCGGTATCGACGCGCAGGCCGATGCCGACCAGGAAGAAAGGCACCAGTAGTTCAGTGGCGCCGTGAACAAGTGTACGGACACGGTCGCCCACACTGTCGGCGAGCGCCATGCCTGCAAGGAATGCTCCGACAATAGCGGCGATACCGGTCCAGAGCGAAAGGAGGGCCAGCCCGAATAACAGGCATATGGCAACCGCGAACTCGGCCTCGGCGATGCGTAAGCGGTTGCCGGCTGCGGGAATCAGACGCCGCATGGCGGACGATCCCCAGTTCGCAACGATGACGACAAAGGCGGCTGCAATCAGCAGGGTGACGACGATCCCCGGGATGTTGACTTCCCGGCGGGCGAGGCTGCTGACAACAGCAAGAACGAGAAGACAGCAGACATCGTCGACGACAGCGGCGGCAAGCACGACCTGACTGGCCGCATGTGCCAGCAGGCCGCGCGCGCTGTTGCCCGAATCGCGGCCGAGGCCCGCGAGTACCTGAGCTGAAATACCGACACTGGTGGCCGCAAGCGCGGCGCCCACGAAGGCGGCTTCGAGAGGACGATAGCCCCGGAACGTCATCACTCCCCAAACGAGGCCGAATGACATCGTGACGCCCCCTGCGGCCACCAACGCCGCTCTCACCCCGATCCTCACCATTTCCGACGACTGGATTTCCAGCCCCACCCGAAACAGCAGAAACATCACCCCGAGGTCGGCCAGTGAGAGCACCAGTCCCTCCGGTCGCAGCCAGTTCAGCACGCCTGGCCCGATGATCACACCCGCCAGAATTTCGCCCACAATGGCCGGCTGCCCCAGCTTTTCGAAGATCTCCCCAAACAGCTTGGCCGATCCGAAGACGATCAGCATCAGGAGCGGCAGCGGCAGCGCCGCAGCATTGATCGGCACGGGCATCAGCGCATGAACTCATCCGTGTGGGTGACGAATTCCGGATACGCGCCCGCGCCCAGTTCGTAAAGGTCCATCCCCTGGTTTTCGCCCTCGGCCGACACGCGATAGGGCACCACGCGATTCAGAAGCCAGTTCAGGACCCACGTGGCGGGCAGAGCGAAACCGAGCAGTGTTGCGATGCCAACTGTCTGGGCAAGCAACTGGCCGGCTCCGGCGGCTTCGAGGCGTCCGAACAGGCCCACCGCAAGAATGCCCCACAACCCGCCCAGTGCGTGAACCGATACCGATCCGCCCGGATCGTCCACATCCAGCTTGAGGTCGAGCATTTCCACCGAGACCGCTACCAGCGCTCCGGCGACGAAACCCACGATAAGCGCTGCCGCAGGCGCAATAAAGGCGCAGCAGGCGCTTGAAGCGGCGAGTCCCCCCGTCCAGCCGTTGGCAGAAAGCGAGGCGTCCGGTTTGGAGTACCGCACCCTCGTAGTGATGGCCGCCGACAATGCCGCGCCGGCGGCGCATAGAACGGTATTGACCGCGATGAGCGGAATGCGGCTCGGGTCCACGCCCGCGAACAGCAGTGCGCCCGCCCCATTCAGGCCGAGCCAGCCCACCAGCGCCAGCAGAGCGCCGAAGATAACGAATACCGCGTTGTGTCCCGGGATCGCCATCGGCATCCCGTCCGAAGTGTACTTGCCTCGTCGCGCACCCAGCAGCCATGTGAGCGCCAGCGCCGTCAGGCCACCGACAACGTGAATCGGCCCGGCGCCGCCCGCATCCAGATAGCCGCGCCCGAGCCCGTAGTTCGTGCCGAGCTGAGCCAGCCAGCCGACCCCCCAACTCCAGTGGGCAAACAGGGGATAGGTCAGGCCCGAGAGCAGCGCAGTCGATGCGCAGATAGCCGGCAAACGCCACCTGTCCGCCCCGCTGCCCAGCGGAATCAGACCGGCCAGCGCCGAGCTGAGCACCCCGAGCCAGGCTGCGAGAAATGCGGGCGAGCCGTCCACGGGCAGGCCCATCATCAGGAGGCGGCCCTTCCCGGCCCAACTCCAGTGTTTTCCGCTAAAAGAGATCGCGCGGCCCCCGTCGTCGCCATACCCCTGCAGAGCCGCGCCGCAGAGAAAATACATACAGGTGGCGACTGCGATCACGCAGAGCGCTGCCAGCATCGCATGCGCCGCATTCCGGGAACGCCCCAGTCCCGCGCACATCAGCGCTACCCCGGCCAGCGCCAGCGGGGCGACCAGCAGAAAAACCACGCACAACGCGGTCTGAACCTCTGATAGAACAACGGTCTGCATTGGGCGCTTACGGGCGTTCCTTTCGCGGCATCAGATGCGAACGGACAACCAGCACCAGGCCCAGCGCCTCCACCCCGAGGCCGGCCGCGAGAAAACCCGCGCGCGCGCCTCCGCCAGGCAGCAGAATCAGCGCGGAAAGAACCAGCATCCAGCCGGTCAGGAGCAAAAGGAAACCCGCTGCTTTCATGGAGTGAGGGTACGAGGTTGCACGGCCGTTAGCTCAAAGTATCACAATTATTCTCTTCACAACGCCAAAAATACGAATCGGGGCTGTGGTCCGCTAAGCTCTCTATCTGTCGATGAACACAGGCTTTCCTTCCATCCGGCCAGCCTGCATCCAAAAGGTCTATCTCAGGCATAAGAATTTTGAGTTTCCCTTCCTCAAGCCGAAGCAGGCAGTATAGGTACACGACTTCGTTATGTCGCGCTCACGCGTGAATCATGAAATCAGAATGATAAGAAAATAAGGATAGCTTATGCCAGACACAGCCCCTGAAATGAAAGCTACACTCGGCCTCACAGGCCTGACCATGAACGCGATGGCGCTGATCGCCCCCGGCGCGTTCCTGTGGTTAACTTTCCAGATCCAGTCGGCGACTGGCGCTACAGGTCCCTCCATGTGGATCGGTATCGTGGTCGCTCTGTTACTCTGCCTTGCCACCGCGGTATGTTACGCGGAGCTGGCCAAACTGTATCCGGGCACCGGCAGTTCGTATTATTTCGCAGAGCAATCGTTTCTGAACCACGAAAAAGCATGGAAGTACGCGCGGCTTTCGAAGTTCATCGTCGGCTGGGGTTCGCACCTGTATTACTGGATTTATCCCGGCGTGATGGTTGGCGTGACGGGCGTTATTATCGGCTACCTGACGGGAACGTTGTGGCCGGGCTTCATGAGCGCCTCGAATCCGGGTCCGATCTTCATGATGGTCATTGCCGTGATCTTCTCGTTTGCTGTGGCGTGGATCGCAAACAAGGGCGTGAACGGCTCCACCGCCGTCAGCATCGCTATTAACGTGATTCAGATTTCGGCCCTGCTGGTATTTGCAGTCCTCGCCTACAGCTACCGCACCAGCCACCCGGCCGGAACCCCCGGCTGGCAGTTCGACTCCACCGCGGGCGACGCTTACACCTATGAGTTCCAGACCGAAAAGGTGACTGTCGCCGGTGTGACCACCGACAACATCGTCCGCGACGCCAACGGCGTCCCCAAGCCGCAGCTCGATGCCGCTGGTAAGCCGGTGCCGTTTATGGTTGCGTACCCCGAAAAGGACGAAAAGGGCAACTTCCTAACGCACAAAGACGCAGCCTCGGTAACAGGTGTACACGATATCGCGTGGGCCTTCATTCAAGCCACGGTGGCGATTCTCATCCTCGTTGGTTTCGAATCGGTAACATCGATGGGCGGCGAAGCCAAGAACGCCAAGCGTGACATTCCGATCGCCGTCATCGGCTCCCTCGTGATTCAGGGCGCTTTCTGCTACCTGATTGAGTACTTCGCGGCCGGCTACTTCCTCAACAGCGGTTATACGATGCAGAACGCGACCAGTTCCTCCGCTCCGATCGGCGACATGATGGTCATCATCGGCAACGCGTTCTTCGGGCAGGGCGGAGGGCGTATCTTCATGCTGGTGGAAGCCTTCACCGTCGTGCTGGCCCTCATCGGCACCACGCTCTCCTGCATGAACACGGCCGCCCGCGTTACCTACGCCATGGGTAAGGATCAGGAAGTGCCGGAACACTTCGGCCTGCTGCACTCGGAAAACCTGACCCCGCACCGCGCCATCTGGACCCTGGCCGTGATCTCGGCCGTCATCGGCTGCATCTCGGTCGCGGTTCTGTTCGGCGACGCCGGCGCACCTACGGACGCGGCGATCAAGGCGCTGCCCCAGGGAATATTCTCCAGCGTCGGCTACACCACGCACGATGGCATGGCGGCAATGCCCAACACTCTGCTGACCATGACTCTCGCGTCGAATTTCGGTACCTTCCTGCTCTACGCGCTAAGCTGCATCATCTGTCTTGTGGGCTTCCACGGCCACCCGAGCTTCAACCCGATCAAGCACATGGTCATCCCGATATTCGGGCTGCTCGCCAACCTCGCCTGCATGGCCTTCTATCTGATTGGACCGTTCATGGGATACGGCACCAAGATGGAGCCACTGCTGGCGCTGGGCATCGCGGCCGTCTGGGCCATATACGGCGGCAT
>Ga0075030_100003785_pt1 | contig 13704 bp, 4 predicted proteins | sample LitLauG_LLR_2012_FD_71393 | JGI IMG/M metagenome (GOLD analysis project Ga0075030, IMG submission 71393) | Freshwater sediment microbial communities from Pennsylvania, USA - Little Laurel Run_MetaG_LLR_2012 | ecosystem: Environmental > Aquatic > Freshwater > Creek > Sediment | place: USA... | reverse complement strand
CACCAGTTGCTCCCGTGGCTCCAGTTGCTCCCGTGGCTCCAGTTGCTCCCGTGGCTCCAGTTGCTCCCGTGGCTCCAGTTGCTCCCGTGGCTCCAGTTGCTCCCGTGGCTCCAGTTGCTCCCGTGGCTCCGGCGGCACCGGTAGTTCCATTGAATCCCGTTGCTCCCGTCGCACCGGTCGCGCCAGTGGCACCAGTTGTGCCATTGAAACCACTCGCACCGGTCGTACCGTTAATTCCGGTCGCGCCAGTGGCACCAGTAGCACCAGTAGCCCCGGTTGCGCCAGTAGCGCCTGTGGCTCCCGTTGCACCGGCGGCACCAGTAGTGCCATTGGTTCCGTTGAGAATCGACGTAAACAGTACATCGGCGACTGTTATGCCACAACCAGTGTTGGCGCTGTTCACCACAGCAGTAATCGACATAATTCCAGTGACAGACGAATTGCTGCTCGCAGAAAACGACAAACTCGAGATGGCGACGTTTACGGTGCACACCGCCGTGTTCGTCGTCAAAGACGCGCAGCCGGCTGGCAATGAAGTAATTTGTACAAATGGCGATCCGCCAAGTGACACAGTGACGCCGTATGTTCCAGTTCCAGGCAGACCGGCGGTGGTAACAGCAAACGATGCTGTCGTTCCGGGCGTCGCAATTGCTGACGTGTTAAGTGTGATTCTATCACTAATCGTCTGCTGCGCACACGAGAATTGCGGTTGCAAGATAAGCGCGCTCGCCGAAGAAACGATGCAGCCGTAGCTTGGCGCGCTACTCGTCGCCGTTACGGTAACAATTCCAGTTCGAGCTCCAGTGTAGCCACTGAAGGTGCCGGTGTCTTCGGCGGTCAAATTGGAGCAGAAAAATGTCTGTGTCGTATTCTGGTAATTCGACAGGTATCGACAACCAGTGGGAAGCACAAGTGTTCCGACTGCGTAGGCGCCTGTAACAACCACGACGACGTTGTACGGAGACAAGGTAGCCGACGTGCTGTTGACATAGTTTGTACGCACTCCAAAATTGACTTGTCCATTGATGACAATTGTCGATCCTGAAGTATAGGCTTGATTCGTTAGCAGGCCTTGAGTGCAATCGGCGCTGTTGGCTTGAATGAACACATCGGTTTCCGCGACACCACAGCCAAGTTGAAATGCATCAGCCACGGCTGAAATCGAGAGAATTCCTTGTACCGCTGAGTTTGTGGTGACGGTGAAGGTCGAATTTGGCGCCGATTGCAGAAAAATGCACTGAAGAGTGTTTGCATCAAAACCGAGATTACATCCGGCCGGGTACGCACTAAAAGACGAGAATGGATTTCCGTCGAGTGTTAACACCAGTGTGTAGGTGTTAGTAGGACTTCCCGAATCATTGGGCACAAAAACAGTGAAAGAAACCGCCGAACCAGAAAACGCCAGCGACGGAGATAGCAAGCCAATCTGCACACTTAGTAGACCCTGATCAGTACATGAAAGCTGTGAAAAGGTCGCAGGCGTCGAAGCAGACGCTATCGAACAACCAAGACCAGGCGCACTGCTGACAGCGATCAGTGATACGTCTCCTTGAAAACCATTGGCAAATCCACTAAATGACAGCGCGGATCCGGTTTGGTTTGTACACAAAAAGGACGTCGACGGTGATCCAACACATCCCGTCGGATGCGATGTCATCACACCCACTCCACTGAAAGTAACAATAGCATTGTAAGTTCCAAGTGTGTAAGGCGCGTTAGCAGAAGTTGTCAGAGTTACTGTAAAAGCCGAGTTGGTCAGAGGCAGTGCGTTCGCGAAGTCAATATGGTTGGTAAGCAGGCCTTGCGTGCAGTCGGCGCTGTTGGATTGCATCAGAACATCACTAGTAGTTATGGAACATCCAGTATCCGGAACATTGGAAACTGCTGTGATAGACAATATGCCAGATGTTTGCGAAAGCGTATTGACGGAAAAAGATAGCACTGCTGTCGAAATTGCCACGCTGCAGACGATTGTATTGTTTGATCCAGTGAAAGTACACACACCAGGAAGTGCACCAAAAGAAGCAAACGGCGAACCACCAACCGACACGGTCAGCGTGTAAAAATTGTAAAGCGGAGAAAGTGTGGCGTTCGTCGTGCCAACGGTAAAATTGACAGTTGTTCCATAGGTTGCAATGGCCGGAGAATTGACGAAAATGCTTGTCGAAATGCTCGTGTTTGTGCACGACAACTGCGGGTACAAGACCAAAGCACTTCCCGACGAAATGGAACAACCAAGTCCGGGTACACTACTTGTAGCAGTTACAGTTACAACACCAGTTGTGCCAATAACAAACGCGTTTGTAAAACCAACGGTGAATACCGTCTGATTTGAGCAAAGTATGGAAGTTACCAAATTCAGGTAAGTCGGCGTAAAAACACACCCAGCAGGAAGCGGAGCATAAACAGAAATTCCTGTATAAGCTACCAAAAAAGTATAAACCGGCAGCGAAAAACTGGTTCCGTTGACAAGTTCCGTTTTGACAAAAAATTGCGTAAACGTTCCTGGAGAAAACTGGTTAATGGAGCCTAATCCAGAACCAAAACCAGCTTGATTCACAACGAGTCCCTGTGTGCAGTCGGCGCTGTTGGCTTGTACAAGCACATCGCTCGTTGTTACGCCGCAGCCAACGTCCGGTACATCGATAACAATGTTTGTCGACAAGATGCCAATGGTTTGAGCCAAAGTTTTCATGGCGAAAGTTAACGTCGAATTAGAAACCGGTAAAACACATGCTATGTTGGATGACGAATTATATGACAAACATCCCGCTGGAGCTGACACAAAAGCCTGAAAAGGCGAACCGGTCACTGCTATCGCCAACGTATAGGATCCCGTCGAAGAGCCAGACGTTTTCAGCGCGTTGATGGTGAAATTCACTACCGAACCATAGGTGGCAATTGACGGCGAATTGAGAATTACTGGAACGGCAACACTCGTATTGACACACGACAATTGAGGTGCTAATATCAACGTGCTGGCAGAAGAGACAACACAGCCATATCCCGGCGAACTGCTAAGGGCAGTAACGGTGATAATTCCAGTGCGCGCAGCTTTGTATCCAATAATTGTCGACGTGGTAGAATAAGTAAGATTGGTGCACAATACGGTGTTGCTGGTGCCACTAGGAATATATACGCAGTTTGCTGGCACTGAAGTAACAACTCCGGTAACCGCTCCGGATATTGTAAAAACAACATTGTATGGCGGGAGAGTTGCAGAGAAATTGTTTGCTAAAGACGTATATGCACCAAATTGCACGGAATTTCCAGCCAAAACCTGATTCGGTGTAATGAAGGCTTGATTTGTTAACAATCCTTGTGTACAATCGGCGCTATTCACTTGCACCAACAGTGTGTCGGCGGCGATTCCGCAATAAAGAGTCGGTGCAGTTGAAAAGGCAACGCTGCCAACAATGTCCAACGGTAACACGCCATTGACATTGGTTGGTGCCGTCAAATTGAACGTCACGTTTTGATTCGTGGTAGCAGTGCATATGAATGAAGTGAAGCTAGATGCGTTGTAACACGATGACGGGGGACTTATTGTTCCTCCAAGCGCAAAAAATCTCGAGGGAAAGTTAATTTGCGCCGACCAAGCAATTCCTGTATTGCTTGCAAATGTTTCCGTAAAAGCCTGTCCAGGAGAAAGCAAGTATTGCGAAGGAACAGAGATCAATGTGTACGGAGAATAACACGGCGGATAAAGTGGTAAAATAGATGACGTAAAAATCTGAAAATCGTATGCCCCCGGAGAAGAACTTGTGCCAGTTAGGACGACGCCAAAATAGACAGTAGTTTGTTGTGGCGTATTTCCCAACAACAAGTTCACAGTAGAACCACAAGATATGGTAGAATCACAGCTCAACGCGTAAAGAACAGTATAAGGGAGCAAGCTCCCATATATGGAAACAGCAAAAGTACCTGTTCCAGCCGGTACAACCGTGCTAAACCACGTTACTACTGTCGCGGAAGTGACACCACACGATGCCAACCCCTGTGCCACGTTGATGCTCGGCGGTGAGCAGAGATTGGTGAACCAATCGCTTAAAGACGAAGTCTGTTGAATCGGTAAAGCCGTTGCGCACGTCGCTCCACCACGACGAATGAAATCCTCAAACATCGTTGCTCCAGTCACATTGAAACCAAGAGTCGAGCTTTTGTTTGCGCTGACCACCTCGGCAATGCGGTATGTTGTTGCCGGAAGCACGCAGATGTTCTCTTTTAGCCCATCATCGATGTTTGCCGCGCATGACAACGGGTTCGAAGAATTCAAGTAGTTACAGCCCTGACTGATCGAAAAGCCGAGCAGCGACGTATTTGTTTGATAGACCGTGCGTTGAAAGTTCAACACAGTTGGGCTCGACGAGGTCTCGTACGATTGCCACAGACCAATATTCACTTGCGTTCCAGAAGCAGCGAAAAGATTATTCATGCAAATCTGACCAGGCGGTGGTAGAGGCGCAGGCAGATTCGAGCCGAGCGAGTTGAGCGGAATGATGTTGCGCTTGTAGAATGCACGCGTCGAGATCTGGAACGGCACAATGTCCTCTGTGCCTTGCACCTTTGTAATGCCGACACCACTGACACTGGCTGGGATCGCTTTTAGTGCCGGATCGTTGAGATCGCCGGCGACAATCTCGATGCACGCCAGAAGCGGATCATCGGGACACGTCGCAACCATAACCGATTGAAGACTCTGAATTTGAGCGAATTGCGCGTTCAACGAACCGCGCGCGCGAACGCTGCGCGCTTGCGCAATATTGAGCAGTGACGCGAGGGGAGAGTCGGGAAACGCGCCCGTGCCAAAATCGGGATGCTGAAGCGTCGGCACGTTGGTCGTATTGCCAATAATTTTCGCGCCGCCTTCGGGGAACAGTTCGGCGAGCACGGTTTTGATCGAACTGGCGTAGGCGCGCGACGACGAGCCAGAAAAGACGAGACCGAAAGGCTGACCAGTCGTTGCGTCAATGAGCAGCGAACCAGAATCACCAGCGACGGCGAAGGCGTTGTTCGGATTCGAGACAACAATTACGTTGCTGAATTTTCGACTGTACGTCGCTCCGGTGCCTGCGCCGCAAGTGCCACCATTGGCGAAAGAGACAGAGACTTGTGCATCGACACCAATGACGACCGAGGTGGTTTTTCCGGTTCCTTCGCCGGTCTTTGTGACCAACATTCCGACGTTGGGAGTGACAAGACTGCCATCTCCTTGTGCCGCGACAATCGACAGCGAATAGAGCGGTTGATTAGGACCGAGCATCTGCGACGCCACGATCAACGCGGCCGAATCGGTTGCCGAGACTTTTGTGTCGGCGCGTCGTGTCAAGTAACCGACTGTGGTAAGGCCGATTTCAGAGCACTCGGGAGAATTATCGAACGAGCCAGGACTGAGAATCGCTGTTCCGACGTCGCCTTGAATCACGTGTGCGTTTGTCAAGCCGTATATGGTGCCATTGGCCGAGAGCACAAGAGCACCGAGTGTGCCGCCGCAACACCCAGCACCGGTTGCTGAAATGCTTATCGATCCAGGCGCCGCCGACAGAGGCGGTGGAGTCGGAAGCGGCACGGGCGCGGGCGGTGGAGGTGGCGTGCCTACAACGTCAAACGGCGTTATGCCAGTCGAGCCGGTGTTGTTGCATGCTACGCAGTTTGCCGTGCTGTCGCACGTCTCGCCGAGCAGCGTGTCGACAATTCCGTCCCCGCAAGTGTTGTTCACCGTTTGCGAGAAAGACAGCGGTATGGGCGACTCGCACGTATTTTCGCACGTAATGTACAAATCGAAATAACCGGTATTGTGCAGAGCCACGGCAATGAAGGTGCCATTTGGATTGTCCGCGTTGAAGCGAACACCAGAGAAATTTGTACCGTTGAAATTGTCGTTTGACGCCAAACACACTTGATTATTGCAAGGACCGGAGAGAACAACAATGACAGTGTCCATTGGTGCCGTAAACCCGTCACTCGGATTAAAGCGATTTGGCGTCGTTTGTGCAAAGCACGTGCCGACTCCTTGAAAAGCGTAGTATTTCCAAGCAAGATTGTAGTTCTGACCTGCCGGACATGAATAACTAGTTGTAGTTCCCGTCGTGGTCTGATAAATTTCCGTTTGTACGTAGGTATTTTCGGCCGTCAGCGCCAGAGGAGACGCAGTGGCGCATGTCGACACTGGTGTTGCAACAGTTCTCACCAATGTGGTGAGAGTGGAACAATACCACGCCACGTATGCGCTCTGAGCGCCGGCCGGCAGTGTGAGAATACTCGGAGATGAACTTCCAGCACAATACAACGTTGACGCGCTGTTGTCGCACTGCGAAGACAAAATAAAGTAGCAAGTACCACTTGATACGTTAAATGATATTTGCGTATCGCTCGGAATAACGACGAACGCGTTTTGAGTATTGTAAACTCCACCGGGAACACAGTTTGTAGTCGGCACGGTCGTACCCGAATTTAACGGAATTCCTCCGTTAACAAAATAAAACACGTAGGGCGGAGGACATTGAGGGAAGGCTGCGCTTGTTGCGGAAAACAAGCCGCCCAATATCAAGAGCATTGCAAACATATCGCCGAGCGCAATATTTGCAGACGATAGATTGTTGCGCGCGCGTTTGTAATGTTGCACCGACAATCAAAAATGTAAATGCTTTGATTAGTCGGCGGAGTTGAGCGCGCAACACACACACACACACACACACATTTTTGCATCTTACGTGGATCGACAGGCGTCGGAGCCGGACTGGGCATTGGCGTCGGCGCTGGACTTGGTGCAGGTGTTGGCGCCGGACTCGGCGCAGGCGTGGGAGCGGACGTGGGAGCACACGTTTGACTGAAAAGAGAAGCAGTGGCACAAAAAACGCCACCCGCTTCAAATCGCAACTGCGCTCCGCTGCAAAGATCGGGTGTCGTAACATTTGTCTGCAAAACGAGCGAAGAACTCTGGTCACTGCTTGGGTACCAATTCGAATCGTTGAAAAGATATGTCGCAGCCGGCAGAACGATATAAAATGTGCCATTAGTCGGCGTTGCGGGCGCTTTGCAGTGCACTGTCATGTTGAGCGTTATTCGCGTAAACGAAACGCCCAGAGCGGCTGTGTTTCCCGGCACGGTAAAATCGTATCCGGCGTAGAATGTCGTGTTGGGCGTTACGTAAAGATCGCCCTCCATCGCTTGCGCTGGCCAACAGAAAGCCGTCGTGCTTGTCAGTGTCTGCGTACTCGACCACGAACCGGATCCCGTTGTTTTGTAATGCCACCGCGCGTTGAGCGTAGATGGCGTCGGCGGACACGTTGGAGTCGGCGCCGGCATCGGACCAGAAGTACACGCAGAAGAACCAGTTCCATCTGCGTTCGTCGAGCAAAGGCACGACGGACACACGCACGGAACTGCATTGTCTCGTTTGCGATTTTTGCAAGTCGCTGAATTGGCGTCGCATACGTCTCCAAATCCAGTTCCGAACGCACAGTGACCGGCGTGACAGAACCCAGCGTTACTGCAGCCAATGCCAGCCGTGCTGTTAACCGGGCAGTTGATTTGAAGACCGCATGCGCTTGGCGTAGGCGCAGATGTGCCAACTGTTCCGCTAACACTCGTCACGAGTAGCGCAAGCAGCCAAATCTGCGTCATCATCGTTGGAAATGCGAGATAAACGCACAAATGACACGCGCGCATTCAAAAATGGCCGCGCCACCAAAGCGCACAGGAATTGAAGTATGATTGTGTTTTTACTTTTCGCGTTTTCTTGTCGCGCATGGCAAATTGTCGATGAACTCTGCACGAGCGGCGTCTACAATGCCAGCGTTCTTCCGGCGTCGTGGTGCGTAGCCAACACCGACCATTGCAAGTGGCTGAACATCACGTGCGACGCAAGCGGCAACTTGCTCGGAGTTGAGTTATGGAACGTGCCTCTCAACGCACCACTGATGCACAACATCGACGCGCCCGGTCCGCAAGTCGCGACGATGAAATTCGTCAATTGCGGCCTCACTGGCACAGTGCCTATGGCACTGGAGAGCGTGTCGACGCTCACGGCGCTCGATCTTTCGAACAACGCATTGACGGGCAATTTCCCGTGGCAAACGCTCCTCACTTTGTACTTTTTGAATATTGCGAACAACAAGATTTCTGGAAAATCGACAATTGATGCGATGGTTTCGCAAGCACCGTTGGCACAGATTTACCATCTTAATCTAGCCAATAACACCATCCAGGAAGAGTGGAACAATGTGCTCGAAGCAACTCTTCCGGGCATGGCACACTTTAATATCGAAAACAACCAATTCTATGGCATAGCGCCGGCTTTTCTCGGCGCTCTTGAGTACAAAATCGATGGCAACTATTTTGTCGCGCTTGAAGTGGGCGAAGCCGTGCCATATCTTGGTCTGCCAACGTCTGTGACGCTAGCGCAATGCGACATGTCGCGCGTGCCGTTTCGCCGGCCGCCGCCGGCGTGGGTGTTGAATCTCACCAATTACTGCGGATACACGTACAATCCAACCAATCACGAGTACATGGGCAACGAATTCACACCGTCATCTTCAATGATGTCATCGTCGTCGACAGCGACGTTATCTCACACAGAGAGCATTTCGACGTCTACAGCAGCGATGCGAGACACGTCCGTGACAACAACAACGGTTTCTTTCGCGCCGTCTGCCAGCGCGGCAAAGGGTTCAGTGCGCACATTAACGGGAACTGCACAGGCGGTGCGCGCATGCTACATTTTTTATTTTGCGTCTTATCTTCTGACGCTAACGTAATAAAATTTGCGCGTTGAATCATGTGGCTTATTGTTATTCTGCTTTCTGTTGTTTGTGCGCTACCGGTCATGAACGCCGCTGATTTCGCAATTATGGAGGCGATTCGGGCGAATGTTATGCTCCTAAACGGAGTGCTTACCTCGATGAACGGAGTGTGGCAATCGTCAAATGACATTTCTGCATGTGCCAACGAAGGCATTACGTGTGATGTCAATGGATTTGTAATCGATGTGACGACTGCAATGTTCTTCGAATCGTTTGCAAGCTTCGACAACCAGTTGTTCAACGCGTCGGCAATTCAGTGGTCGAATTTAGCCCGCTTATCAACGCTTACAATCAATCACATGCAAATGGTGGGCTCGTTCAACATCAATTATGGCCCCTCGCTGCGCACTCTCGTTATCGACGGCACGTCTTCGACATCGGTCACTGGTGGCTACCAGATGTCGGGCGGTTTACCATCACACATGTTCGCGCAGTCCCCTATGATCAAATCAATAACATTCTCTTTGCTGCCGGGCTTGGGTGGAACACTGCCAGATTTATCCGGTTTGCACAATTTGACATATATCTCTCTCGACACACTTCCTAACATCGTTGGACCACTGCCAAACTTGAGTTTTAATTTCGAACCCCCGTTTGTCTACATCGCAAGCACCGGTCTTTCCGGTGAAATTCCGCAGAGTTACTGTTCCATATTTTTAATACCAGCATCTGAGATAGTTATTTACAACAATGCGTTGATTACATCTCAAGCTGCGTGCTTTCAACTTTGTATACCGACTTCACCGGCGGCTTGTCAAATATATGGAAATGGAATATGCCAAATTGGCCAACCAGTTACAGACGACTACTCCTTCAGCACTTTTTTTGGAACATTCAGCGGAAAAACGTCACAAAGTTGCGGCGGTACGCCGCCTCCATATGCTTTGTGCGAAATATCACGAGACAACAAATTATGCATTGGATGCGACAACAACGAGAATTCTGGTTTCACCTACGACACGTGCGGAGTGTGTCTGGCGTCAAACGACACGACGCGCAACGCGTGTTTGGACTGTTACGGAATACCGTACGGAACGAATATCTACGACGTCTGCGACGTCTGCGGCGGCGACGGTTTGTCGTGCAAGGACTGTCTGGGCGTCAGCGGCGGCGCAGCAAAGTACGATTTGTGCGGCGTGTGCAACGGTCGCGGCACGACGTGCGATTGTCACGGAACGATTGGCGGAACGAGTGTCGTCGACATGTGCGGCGTATGCGGTGGAACCAACGCGTGCTTCGATTGCCGCGGCATCGAGCATGGCACGGCGCGCTACGACGTCTGCGACGTGTGCGAGGGCAACGGACGCTCGTGCTCTGATTGCACGGGTACGCCCAACGGCGCCGCCGTCTACGACGTGTGCGACGTGTGCAACGGCCTCGGTCGCGACTGCGACTGCCACGGCGTGTATCTCGGGTTCACAGTATTCGACGCGTGCGACGTTTGCGGTGGCGACGGTCGCTCGTGTCTCGATTGCGCCGGCGTGCCAAATGGTGCCGCCGTCTATGACGCCTGTGATGTGTGCAACGGTCACGCACTCGCGCCACCGTGCATCAACACTCCGGCCGATCACGCGCTGGTAGCGTCGGCGCAGGCGCACTCGGCGACTCTGTGGATCATCATTATTGCATCGCTTGTTTTGATTTGCACAATTGGCATTATTATCATGGCATACACGGCGCGCGCCGCCGCCGTACCCGCACTGCCAGCGTCGGTGCAGGTGCGCGCGCGTCAGCGCGGCGGTGGAGGAGCGGGAGGAATTCCAGCGCGATACGCCATCTTTTTAGTAGCGCTGGCATTTGGAGGTGTCAACGCCGTGCTGCCCGAAACGACGACGTTTATTGCGCTTCTCGACGGTCACACGAATCTCCGCACTGTTTATCCCGAATGGTACAATGCGGGCGAGTTGAGTCCGATCTGCACGCCGTCAATGCCGGGTTTGACGTGCGTGTCCGATGGCCAGGACATTCTGGAGGTCAATTTGACACGCACGCTGGTCGGCGAGTTTCAGCCAAGTGAATCGCAACTGATTGCCTATCTGCCTCTCGCCACAAGCCTTCGCATTGTCGATTCGCCCTCTTTCTTCTTCTACATTCCGTCGATGGTGGGCGCGACACTGTTGGAGCGCATAGAAATCGACAATGTTGGATTGAGTGGATCGTTCCCGATGGCTCTAAGCTTGTGCACGGCGTTGACATACTTGCGATTTGCGCGCACGAAAATCGGCGAGTCGTTGCCGGCTTCCGGTGTCTCGGAGCTTGTCAATCTGGGCTACTTGGAGGTGTCGCACTCGATGCTAACCGAGATCAATCTCGGCTACCAAAACATGCTCGGATTGCAAACACTGAATTTTCAGGGCAATGCAATAGGGAGCACTTTGCCACCGCTCATTGGCAGCGCTACAAATCTACGCGAAGTGCTGCTTGACGATAACAAAATCACATCGACAATGCCGACTACCTACCTGCAACTGGCGAACTTGCGCGAACTCGGTCTTTCGGGCAATCAACTCGTCAATGCCGATGTCGGTTTGTTTAGCGGCTTGTTCGCCGGCCACATGTCGGAGTCGTTGGAAACGCTACGGCTCGATCGCAACAATTTCAACTTCCAGCTGCCCGATTTGACGCATTACAGCAATTTGCGCTACGTCGGCTTATCGCACAATAAATTCGACAAGCCCGCGCATCACGTCGACGCGTCTGGAACCGGCGGATTCGACATCGGCGTGACTGGCGCAAGTCTGCTTGCCATCTACGTTAACGACAATCGGTTCAAGAAATTGCACACGTACCCAGTTACGCCATTCTATGGTGTGTGCGACTTTACCAACAACCGCTTGTGCACCACAACGTCGATTCCCACCGAGTATTTGACGGCAAATTGCATTTTCAATTTCCTGTCAAACGCGTGTGGCACGTGTGGAGATCTTACGTGCCTCGACTGTCTCGGCGTGCCTTTTGGTGGCGCACAACTCGACGTATGTGGAGTGTGTGCCGGAACGGGCGGCACGTGCGCCGATTGCGCCGGCGTGCCATTTGGTCCGCATTTCTACAACGAATGCGACCAGTGCACCGACGGACCTGATAATTGTCCTCGCGATTGTCTGGGCACCTATCTCGGCACGGCTGTGTACGACGTGTGCGACGTGTGCAACGGCGACAACGCGTGCGCCGATTGCGCCGGCGTGCCTGGCGGCAGCTCGGCCTACGACGCGTGCGACGTGTGCAACGGCCACGGTCACACGTGTCTCGATTGCGCCGGCGTGCACCACGGCACGTCGCGCTTCGACGAGTGCGGCGTGTGCAACGGCGACGGTCTCACGTGCGCGCCACCGCTCGTCGCCGACTATGTCGCCAATCAACACGCATTCGCGCTCTTCGTCGGCTTGTCGATCTTGCTAGCCGTTTTGGCGTTTGTCGTGATGCTACTGCTTTATCTTATTTTCAATATCTGAGCCACGCCACACTTGACGTCGACGTCAACGATATCCGAGAGTCGGTTCGAGTGAGATAATAAATCGAGATTTGAGAGCATGATACTTTAATTCAAATCTTTTCTAAACGTGTCGGCCATGTCGGGCTCGATCTCGCGAGCATTCCCGACATTTCCAGAAGCCGTACGCGCACGTTTGCGACGACCCATGTCGGTGATTGAGCCCTTGGCCGCTCCAAAGTCGGGAATCGCAACGCCTGCTTCGTCGAGCGATTTGGCCATCTTGACGACTGGATGTAGGATTGTGAACAGTTGCAGCAGTGATTCTGTATCAACGCTGCTGTTGAGATAGGCCGGCCACTGCTGCGAGTAGATAATCGGCGAGTCGAGCGCCAGCTCGCCGGTTTTCAGGTACCAGCACTCGAGTGCATCGCCGCGGATGCGAATGTAGACCTTGGCCGTGAGACCAACACTGCCGAAAATCTCCGTCGGGCAGCCCATGTTGTTGATGTTGATGTCGCTGCAGCAGTCAAATAGAGTTGGTGTGCGCAATGAAGCAGAATACGAAGACTACATGCACGCACAAACTTCTGTCATCTCAAAAGTTTCTCCACACAGAGAACTCACGCGCGCTCACACACACACAACAACGGAAGTTTCCTTCCACCGACACAAAGGCGCTCGCGAAACTAACCATTCTATCAAAAGAGGCGTTTTGCTTCGGAGGTGTGGGCGCATCGAAGTCGCGTCAACAAAGTTGAATTTTCATTGAATCTTTGCTGCATCACACAACACTCCGTCGATTGCAAAGTTCTCGACATCGCCATTGTGAATAAATTTTGATTTTCGCCTGCTCGGTCGAGGTTCTTTTTTTCGAAACTAAAGCTTCCATTTCCGTGGGATTTTTCTGGTTCTTTTGTGGGATTTTTCTGGTTCTTTTGTGGGATTTTTCTGGTTATTTTGTGGGATTTTTCTGGTTATTTTGTGGGATTTTTCTGGTTATTTTGTGGGATTTTTCTGGTTATTTTGTGGGATTTTTCTGGTTATTTTCGCAAATCGGACCGAATTGCTCCGGGTCAGTATAGATCTACGGTGGGATTTCCGATTGATCTAAAATTTGGCATACACGTTATTTACATCGTATTACACATGTATATTGTTTTTCAAGTGAATCGAACACCTGATCATCGCCGTGCAACGACCCGGAGCAATTCGGTCCGATTTGCGGAAATAACCAGAAAAATCCCACAAAAGAACCAGAAAAATCCCACAAAAGAACCAGAAAAATCCCACGGCCATGTTCACGATCCACCGGCTTAACCAGAAAAATCCCACGGACGTAGGATTATGATGGTTCTTTTGTGGGATTTTTCTGGTTCTTTTGTGGGATTTTTCTGGTTCTTTTGTGGGATTTTTCTGGTTCTTTTGTGGGATTTTTCTGGTTCTTTTGTGGGATTTTTCTGGTTATTT
>Ga0075030_100003783_pt1 | contig 13708 bp, 14 predicted proteins | sample LitLauG_LLR_2012_FD_71393 | JGI IMG/M metagenome (GOLD analysis project Ga0075030, IMG submission 71393) | Freshwater sediment microbial communities from Pennsylvania, USA - Little Laurel Run_MetaG_LLR_2012 | ecosystem: Environmental > Aquatic > Freshwater > Creek > Sediment | place: USA... | reverse complement strand
TGACACTAAGTGTAAAGGCAGCGTCGCCATTCATCAAAGCCTTGAATGTCATAGGTTTGGAGCGCAGATTGCTCTAGTTCACCTCAGTCTTGACGTGCCCCGAACTCCTTGTACAATCGATATACCTGCTCCTCGGGATCTCCTCTTAGTGGCGATGCCGTGATCGCCGCTCATCGCTGGCCAGGTAGCCGGATCAGAATTGCAGATTAACTTCAGTGACAACGCCCTTTAGAAAGCATTCTTGGCTGGTGTGCCTGCTCGCCCTATGCGCGGCTGGCCTGACCCCGCTCCTCTCCTGCCAGCACGCTCGCGCAGGCGCGGCCGGATCGAAGAAACTCATCATTCTCGGCATTGACGGGCTCGATCCCGACCTGCTCGAGAAGTTCATGGCCGAGGGCAAGATGCCGAACTTCGCCCGCCTTGCCTCTCAGGGATCGTTTCGCCGCCTCACCACCAGCATTCCGCCGCAAAGCCCGGTCGCATGGTCAAACCTGATCACCGGAATGAACGCCGGCGGCCACGGCATCTTCGACTTCATTCATCGCGATCCCAAAACATTTGAGCTTTACTTCTCGACTTCGAAGGTTGAAGGCCCTAAACACAGCTGGCACATCGGCAGCTGGGTTGTACCTCTCGGAAGCGGTTCCGCAGAGCAGTTGCGTCATGGCAAGGCATTCTGGGAGATTCTCGACGACAAAAATATTCCGAACTACGTCTACCGCATCCCGGCAAACTTTCCTCCGATTGCCGCCAAGGGAAAGACTCTCTCCGGTATGGGCACGCCTGATCTGCGCGGAACCTACGGTACTTTCACTTTCTACACCGACGATCCGACTGCGGCAGTAGGCGCGGTTGAGGGCGGGGAAGTCGTGCAGGTTGACGTGAAAAACAATCGCGTCGCCGCCAACCTGATTGGTCCCGACAACACGTTCCGCAAGAACTCGCCTCCCGCTACCGAGCCATTTACCGTTGACGTCGATCCGCTCGAGTCCGTTGCCCGCGTGGCGTTTCAAGATCAGCAATTCGTACTGAAAGAAGGCGAGTGGAGCGGATGGGTCCCCGTCGAATTTCAGCTGATGCCGATTATCGGCAACGTGAAAGGCATCTGCCGCTTCTATCTAAAGCAGACGCATCCGCGTTTTCAGTTGTACGTGTCGCCCGTTAACATTGATCCCGCAAATCCGGCGCTGCCCATCTCGACGCCCTCCAGTTACTCTGCCGACTTGGCCAAACAGATCGGCGAGTTCCATACGCAAGGCATTGCCGAAGACACCAAGGCTCTTACCGACGGCGTGCTCGACGATAAAGAGTATCTGCAGCAGGCCCATACCGTGCTCGCCGAGCACCGGCGAGCTTTCGACGTCGAGTTCCCGAAATTCAAGGATGGCCTGTTTTTCTTCTATTTCTCCAGCCTCGACCTGAACGGGCACATGATGTGGCGTCTCACCGATCCGCAGCATCCCGCCTATGACGCAGCACTAGCAGCGCAATACGGCACGGCTCTCGAAGAGTTCTACGAACAGATCGATCAGGTGCTCGGCGAAGTGATGCCCAAGGTTGACGAAAATACGACCTTGCTCGTCTTGTCGGATCATGGCTTCGCTCCCTACCGGCACTCGTTCAACTTGAATACATGGTTGCTCAACAACGGTTACATCACGCGCAAAGAAGGTGTGACTGCAGACGCGAGCGAGCCCTTCTCCGATGTCGATTGGAGCCACACCCGCGCCTACGGCTTGGGCCTGAACGGGCTCTACCTGAATATTCGCGGGAGAGAGCGTGAAGGCATCGTCGAACCCGGCGCGCAGGCCGACGCGTTGCTGCAAGAGCTCCGGCAGAAACTTCTCGACGTTCACGATCCCAAAGATAATTCGCAGGTCATCACCCGCATTGATTTTGCAAGCGAAGCCTATCAGGGTCCGTACGCGCACTCCGGTCCGGACGCACTGGTCGGCTACAACCGTGGCTATCGTGCCGGATGGAAGACGATTCTCGGTGCATTTCCTCCCGACATGTTGGAAGAAAACACGAACGCCTGGAGCGGTGATCACTGCATGGACTTCACGAAAGTGCCGGGAGTGCTGTTGAGCAATCGCAAAATCGCGGCCGACACACCAGCGCTCACCGATATCGCGCCAACCATCCTGGCCGAGTTCGGCATCACGAAGACGCAAGACATGAAGGGTCAATCAGTTTTTCAAGGGCACTAGCCTTTGAAACTCTGAAACCTTGAAACCTGAGTTTGGAGAAACACATGTTCGGTTCACACAAGGTAAAGATCGAAGGCGAATTGCTGGATCGCGTCAAACAATGTTCCGACGCGGCGGGATACGAATCCATTGATGAATTCGTCATCCACATGCTCGAAAAGGAAACCAAGAAAATCCTTCCAGACGAGAGCAGCACGTCAAAAGAAGAAATTCAGAAACGTCTGCGCGGCCTAGGGTACATCGAATAGCGTGCCGGCCTTCTCCCATCCGATGGCGAATTATGCGGCAATCGCAGCGCTAGGCCTCTCGCTGCTGACGAGCCCGCTGGCAATTGTGATCATCGTGTCGCTGGTCATCGGATTGGTGATGGTCGTGCTCTTCGGCTACACCTCGGACCAGAAGGCAATTGGCATCGCGAAAGATCAGCTCAAAGCCCACCTGCTGGCAGTGCGCCTTTATCGCGACCAGATCCCCGTCGTGATGGGTTCCTACGGAAAGATCCTGCGCGGCACGGGTCGTTATCTGAAGCTCGCCTTCATGCCGCTGCTCTATGTCATCGTTCCGATCACGCTGCTGATGGTGCAGATCGATCGCTACCTGGGCCAGACTCCACTGCCTGTGAACGCATCGTTTCTCATGACGGCGCATCTCAGCGCGAGCGATGTGTTGAACGACGTTACCCTCGACCTTCCACCCGAAATCAGCGTGACCGCGCCCGCCGTGCACGTCAGCGATGGAAATGAAGTTGTGTGGCGATTGGCCGGCTCGAAAGACGGGAAGTACTCGGTTAAGATCTCGGTCCACGACCAGAGCGTCGACAAGTCAGTCTTCATCGGCAACGATCTGCCCCGAATTTCAGCGATTCGCCTGCGCGGTCAATTCTGGAGCCGCTTCTTCTCTTCCGCCGAGCCCGCGCTTCCAGACAATAGTCCGATCGATTCCATCTCGATCAATTATCCTGATCGCAACATCGACATCGCCGGCTACGGGATGAACTGGATTTGGCTGTTCTTCATCCTTTCGATGATCGCAGGCTTCATTTTCAAGGAACTGCTGGGGATCAAAATATGAGAAGCTCGTGTGTCGCGGAGACTCCTGTCCGCGTGCAAGCATTGTCTATGAAGTCGCAGGATCGGCATCATCGGCCATCCGTTCGGCGCGAACGAACGGTTTTCGCGAGCGGGAGCCCACGTTACACACGGTTGCTGCTACTCATCCTGATTTTTGCACCAGTCCTAGCCCACGCCTACGCGGGTCCCGGTGCTGGATTCGCTGTCCTCTCCTCTTTCTGGGCCATCTTCGTTGCGTTTCTGTATTCGTTCTACGCCCTGATGACATGGCCGTTCCGCCAGTTGTTTCGTTTCCTGCGCCGACGCAATGCCTATGGTAAGGCGACGTTTGAGCGCGCCGTGATTCTAGGGTTTGACGGAATGGATCCAGAGCTAGCCGACCGCTTCATGAAAGAAGGTCGCCTGCCGAATCTGGCAAAGCTGAGAGACAAGGGAACCTTCACCAAATTGCGCACAACCTTCCCCGCGATCTCTCCCGTTGCATGGTCGACATTCATGACCGGAGTGAATCCCGGCAAGCACAACATTTACGATTTTCTCGCACGCGATACCAATAGCTATCTGCCGTTTCTTTCCTCCGCCGAAATCAAAGGTCCCAAGCGCCACATCAAGATCGGCAAGTACTCTATTCCCTTCGGAAAAACCGAAATCAAAGCCATGCGCAAGGGAACTCCTTTCTGGCATTGGCTCGGCAACGCCGGTATTTTTAGCTCCGTCATCAGAGTGCCCGTCACGTTTCCGCCGGAGAAGTTTCAAGGCGTCATGCTGTCCGGCATGTGCGTGCCCGATCTGAGGGGAAGCCAGGGAACTTTCTGCCTGTGCACGACCCGCATGTCGAACGACAAATTCCGCGAGGGCGGAGTTCGCGTCCCGATCGAGCGTGTCAACGGCATCTGCCGCTCCTATGTTCCGGGCCCCGACAATCCGCTGAAAGAGAACGCCGGCGAAGTCCGAATGCAGTACGAACTCAAGGCTGACCCCGCCGCCAAGCAGGCGCGCTTCACCGTCGGTTCGGAAAAATTCACGCTGAAAGTCGGAGAGTACTCCGAGTGGATCACCGCCGAATTCAAGGCGGGTATGGGATTTACGGCCCACGGTATCTGCCGCTTCTATCTCAAGGAAGTTTCCCCCGAGGTCGAGGTCTACGTTACGCCCGTCAATATTGATCCGGGACATCCCGACCTGCCCATCTCGCACCCGGTCACATATTCGATTTATCTCGCGAAGCTCTTCGGACCCTACGCCACGCTTGGCCTCGCCGAAGACACCTGGGCACTGAACGAGCACGTTCTCGATGACGACGCTTTCCTCGCGCAAGCCTACGGCAATCACGAGGACCGCGAACGCATGCTCTTCGATGCGCTCGACAAGACGAAGCAGGGTCTCTGCACTTGCGTCTTTGATACGACCGACCGCGTCCAGCACATGTTCTGGCGTTATCTGGAAGAAGATCATCCCGCAGCGCGCGAGGTTCCAAAGAGCGAACGCCGCGAAGTGATTCAGGATCTCTACCAGCGCATGGACAACCTCATCGGCCGCGTGATGGAGAAGATCGACGACAGCACGTTACTCATGGTGATCTCCGATCACGGCTTCAAATCGTTTGCACGCTGCATGAACCTCAATGCCTGGCTGCACCAGAATGGCTATCTCGCGCTGAAAAACGGCAGGACGGAGAGCGGAGACTGGTTTGAAGACGTGGATTGGTCGCGCACTCGCGCCTACACCATGGGCTTGAACGGTCTCTACCTGAATATAAAAGGCCGCGAGAAACAAGGCATTGTCGATCCCTCCGAGGTCGACGCGTTGAAAGATGAGTTGCGCGACAAGCTGAGCGGTCTGGTTGATCCCGCCTCAGGCACCGTCGGCGTCACCGGAGTTTTTGTGACCGACGAATTCTACCGCGGGCCGTATTCCGAAAACGCTCCCGACCTGCTCGTGGGCTACGGCGCAGGCTATCGTGCCTCGTGGGATTCGGTCATGGGCAAAGTGACCAGTCAGATTTTCGAGGACAACACCAAGGCCTGGAGCGGCGACCATTGCATCGATCCGCGTCTAGTGCCTGGAGTCTTATTCTCGAGTCACAAATTTATCGAAGAGAAACCGGCCATCGTGGATGTCGCGCCGACCATCCTGAAACTCTTCGGCTTGGCGCTGCCCGCACACTTTGACGGCAAGCCCTGGACCTTGGCGCCGAAACCGGCCGCTACGACTGCGATGTAGTTCGGAGTCGATTCGCCAGCCAGGCGACGCACCCGATCATGCCGCTCCAACCGAGCGCTCTCACGAATGCCGCGATCGTCGTGTCGTAGTCCAGCACGCCAAGACTTGAAAAAATCGCGTGCCAGTCGTGCTCCGCGAACTCTGGATCGCCGACCGTCACCAACGGCAAGACCATCGCCCGTGCGTCGGCCATGTAGGTCGCGGTATACAGCCAGTTCTCAAAAAAGAAAAACAGGCAGAAAATGAACGCCCCCAGCTGTCGCTCATGGAAGAAATAAGAAGCGAGCAAGAGCGGGACGGCCCACTGCAGAATGGTTCCACCCCACAGGCAAAGCGTCTGGCCGAACCAGGCGAAGAGCAAGTGTCCGCCCTCATGTACGACCAGGTTGGCAGTATCAATGAATAGATAGCCGCCATGCGCGTTGAAGGCGTAGACGAGGAAGAAGAAATAGAAGATCAGCCAAGCGCCCACGGCCACATGCGAGATTGGACGCCATTCCTCTCTCGCACCCGACCAATCCGCGACCGTGTCCACAAACTCGCTCATCGCTCCTGATTCTAGGAGTTGCGGCATTTTCAGGCGAGATTACGCCGGTGCTGAGCGCAGGCAGGCGCCCAGATCTGCCTCCAGGCAGAGACCGTCAGTTTGCTTTCTTAGCCGAGCCTTCGGTTTCGCTCGCGGTCTCTTCTTTCAAATACCCCGGCGCCAGCGTGCCCCTTTTCTTTGCCAGATCAATTAGCGTTGGATAGAACTGCACAAACGTTCCCTCGGTTAGCGCGCCGCTCGATTCGGATACGAAATCCCGGCCCGATTGGTTCGCGGATTTATTTCCCAAACATGGGATAGTGATTCGCCGCCGCCATCAGGAAGAGCAGCGGAAACGACAGCACGAAGTTTGTACGCGAAGTAAGGAATGCCTGCCGCGCCAAGTACTTCGCTTTGTCTGGAATCGCCGCGCCGTTGGCCGCGTTGTCGGCGGTCCAATTGATGATTTTCTTTTGCGCGCGCCAGATCACGCCCCACACGTTCAGCATCATGACCCAGCCCATGCCACCGCCGACTCCGATGGCCAGCAGTTCGTTGCTCTCCCAGCCATGATTGTTGAGATGCAGGAAGACGTGGGAAGCGGCAATCACAATCAGGGCGTAAATCACCGCCAGCACTGGCCCTTTGTCGAGCACTCCCTTGCCAGGAATCTGGCAGGCATACATCAGGCCCCATGCCACCGTCCAGATAATGAAGAAACTCGCCATCGGCACGCCCGATGTCGAGCCGCCATTCCTGGCGTCAACCGCCACGATCTTGCCCCAGTACGCCAGGCCCATGAGAACCGTCAGCACCGATCCCCAGCGAAACCACCACAACGCGCGCGTCATCAAGTTGGGCAGCACTTTCCCCTTCGTCGCCGGATCCAACCCCTTCATGAAAGGAACGTTCACGAGGTTGAAAAAATACAGCAATCCGATCCAGGTGATGCCGCCGACGAAGTGCAGAAAACGAAACACCATCAAGAGGTTACTGTTGAAATCGGTGGGGAAGTTGATATCGCTCAAGCGGGCTCCTCTTCTTGAACCTCAATTATTAGAACTGACGATTGTAGATGCCTGGCGACAGAAATGAAACTTCCTGAACCCCGAGTTTTGTCGAGCCGGTAATGGTCGTGAAATGTCGGCCGGGCGCGCCTGAAGCGCAAAACAGTCCCTGCAAATATTATTCGGCGAAACGTTGAAAAGCGCGGGATAAGGCCGTATTGTAAGAACCGGCAGGAAGCGAGCTGTGGCCCATTCCCCATCCCTTGTCCACTGGCACAGCATCGAACCCGAAAAAAGGAGATCGGCAAATGGAAGCTAAGCCGGCGCAGCAAAATATTCAGGATTCCTTCCTCAATACAGCACGCAAGGAACGTCACAACATCACGATCTATCTCGTCAGCGGCGTGAAGCTGACGGGCCGGATCCGCTCGTTTGACAAGTACTCGGTCGTGCTCGAAACCAGCAATCAGGAGCAGCTCATCTTCAAGCATGCGATTTCAACCGTCGTAATCTCGCGCGGCGCCCATACCCATGGCGAGGCGAAGCCGGCGGCAGTCGTGTCTCATGGAGAAGCAGCGGCTGCAACTCCCGCATCGGGCACCGAAGGATGAAGTGAGTTTGCTTGCCTCAAGATGAGTCCAGATTGAGCAACCGCGACACGGTGCGAAGTGGTTCGCGGAGTGAGCCCAAGCCTCTGTTGAACCCGGCAGAGCGCCAGGAGCGCGCATTCCTGGTCGGGGTCGAGTTCCGTACCAAAGGGCGCGCCGGGAAGCCAGGTACCTCGACGATCACTCCCGGAGCCCAAGCCGCCCGTGACCATGCCGCCAATGTCGCTGCGTCGTCCTCCTCTAAGTCTCAATCTCCCGAATTCAGCTCCGAAGAATCGCTCGATGAATTGCGCACCCTGGCCACCAGCGCGGGCGCGCAAATTGCTGGCGAATTCACGCAGCGCCGCGACCGCCCCGATCCGGCTACGCTAATCGGAAAAGGCAAGCTCGAGGAAATTGCCGGCGCTGCCGCCTCGGTTTCCGCCGACGTAATTCTTTTCGATCACGACCTGTCACCTTCGCAGCAGCGCAACATCGAGCGCGTCGTTCACACCCGCGTCATAGATCGCACTCAGCTCATTCTCGATATCTTCGCGCGCCACGCCCGTACGCGTGAAGGTCAGCTGCAGGTCGAACTCGCGCAACTGGAATACATGCTGCCTCGGCTCGCCGGGCGCGGAGTCGAAATGTCGCAACTCGGAGGTGGCATCGGTACCCGCGGACCCGGTGAAACTCAGCTCGAAACCGACCGTCGCAAAATTTATCGCCGCGTCCGGCACGTTAAGCAGCAAATCGAAAATGTCCGCCGCATTCGCGCGCAACAGCGGCAGCGCCGCGAGTCCATCCCCGTAGCCACGGTCGCTCTCGTCGGCTATACCAACGCCGGAAAATCGACGCTGTTCAACGTTCTCACTCAATCAAAAGTTTTGGAATCATCGCGGATGTTCGCGACACTCGATCCCACCATCCGTGGTGCGGATTTGCCATCAAAGCGCCGGGTCCTGTTCTCCGACACGGTCGGGTTCATTCGTCAGCTTCCGCACACGCTCGTCTCCGCGTTCCGCGCCACACTCGAAGAAGTGCAGCGCGCCACGCTCATCATCCAGGTATCCGACGCCAGCAGCCCCGTCTCCGCCGAGCAGGACGCTCAAGTCGAAAGCGTCCTCAAGGAACTCGAAGCCGACAAGAAACCGCGCCTGCGTGTCATGAACAAGATCGATCTCTTGCCGCCCAAACAGCGTGAGTCGTTGCGTGATGACGGTCATACCGTCCATGTCTCCGCTGCGAAGGGCATCGGAATCAGCACTCTCCTCGATCGAGTCGACGCCCTGCTCGACGAGGACCGCCCCAGCCGCGTTCGCCTCCGAATCCCTCAGAAAGAGGGCAAGATGCTGGCCCAGTTGCAGGCTGGCGCGCGCATATACTCCCGCCAATATAAGGATGGTCTCGTCCTTCTCGAAGCCGACGCTCCCGGCTCGTTGCTGCGGCGGATGCGCGCATGGGTCGTCGAAGACTGACCCGGCCGCAAGCTGACCCGCATCTCCGAAGGAACTTGTTCCGGCCGGCCAATTTGATATCACTAGTAGTTAAGGAGTCTCCCATGATCTCGAGGCTCGGTCTTGTCTTTCTGGTTCTGCTCTCAGTCTGCTCGGTCGCCCAGGAAGGCGACGGCGCTGCCGCTCAGGTTCGACGGCTGGAAGAGAAGTGGACCGCAGCCTACAAGGAACGAAATATCGACCTTCTCTCGAATCTCCTGACGGAGGATTTCGTGATCACCGTCGAAGACGGCAATACCTACAGCAAGGCAGGCTACATCACTCACAGTGCCGACCCCTCGGTCAAAGTAGAAGTCGCAGAGTTGACCGATCTCAAGATACGGGTCCGCGGCGGTGGCAACATCGCGGTCGTGACCGGTGCTTATCACGAACTGGGTCGTTCGAACGGCAAGCCCTACGAGTATCGTGACCGCCTGACCGACGTCTGGGTGAAGGTCGGCAACAACTGGCGCGTACTCTGCTCCCACTACAGCGTGCCGTTGAAGTAGCGAGCTTGCGCTTTAGCCCTTTCCAAACGGGTTCTCTAACGACGGGCTCTGCGGCGTAAATAGCTCTGCTCCATTTTCCGTGATGTGCATGTCGTCTTCCAGGCGAATTCCAAATTCTCCGCGGATGTAAATCCCCGGCTCGTCACTGAACGTCATTTCCGGCTGGAGTTTCAGCTGGTTTCCGCGAACGAGATAAGGCCACTCATGGCCATCCATGCCCATGCCGTGGCCCAGACGGTGCGCGAAGTACTTGTAGTCAGGACCGTAGCCCGCATCGGAAATGACTTTACGTGCGGCCGCATCCACTAACCCGGCTTCCAGTCCCGGTTTCGCCGCCCCGAGCGCCGCACTTTGCGCGCGATGCACAATCTCAAAAACCTGTTTCATTTTGTCGGTCGCCTTGCCGAGCACAAACGTCCGCGTGATGTCGGATTGATAGCCTTCAGCCGAACACCCACCGTCGATCATCACGATCGTGCCTTCTCGGATCTCCTGCGCTGCAACCGATCCATGAGGGAAGGCCGAAAATTCCCCGACCTGCACATCCGCGCCGCCCTCGAATCCGAGTTTGCTGTGCGCGGCCTCGATCAATGCACCGACGTCCCGGTGCGTCATTCCGGCTTTCATCGACCGATAGGTGGCCTCATACGCGGACAGCGTGATATGTGCCGCGAGCCGCATCAGTTCAATTTCATGTGGACTTTTGATCGTGCGGCACCCGGCGGTCACCGGAGTCGCACTCGCGAACGTTGCGCTGGCGGCATTTTTTCGCAGGTTGTCGCAGAAGACGAACTTCGCCGTCTCCTCGACCCCAATGATTCCGCTGGCCATTCCCCGGTCGCTGAGTCCTTGCGCAACCCGTTCATACGGACTCTCGTCCTCCTGCCATACCCGTACGTCGGGCTTGCCACCCTCAGGCGCCCGAGCAATCTGTTCCCGTGCTCGGCCTTCCTCGAATGCCGGAGCCACGTAGAACGCCTCTCCTCTGGCGGGTAATACCATCGCAAAAAGGCGTTCTCCACCTTCCCACCGGATACCGGTGAAATACCGCAGTGACGTGCTCGGCGTCAATAAAACCGCCGATAAGCTATTCTCGCGCATCAGGCGCCGCGCCTTTTCCTGCCGGGCTGCGCGTTCGTCAATGGTGATCGGCTTCGCTTCGTCGCGTCGGGATCGCAGAGCCGCAATCGCCGGAGGAATGGAATCCGGAATTTCAGCTGCATGTGAGAGTCCCGGCAAAGCTGCGCCGGCCCCGACGGCAAGCGTACTGGACGTTAGAAACCGACGACGAGAGATCATGAAACCTCCGCGAAAGAGCACGATTATACAATCCGCAACGTGGGTACAATCGTCAGCGGAGACACGGCTACCGCGTCTCCACAAGCAATTCTATGGACAGCGGCTATGTGTGCGCCGGTTGCGGCGAGTGGAACCAGATCACTGTAGACGAGTCCGCTGGCGGCCGCCAGCGCTACGTTGAAGACTGCCAGGTTTGCTGCAAGCCGAACGTCCTGCGCGTCAGTTGGGACACGGGTACCGCGGAATTCGTTGTCGACGCTGAATTAGAATGACGCTTGAGGTATCGTAGTCAAGGAGAATCAATGTCCGCTTATCCCGCAGCCACTGGACGCATGGTTCAACACAACATGGTCACAACGCAATTTGAACTCGACGGCTATCGCGTCGTGCGCACGCTGGGCGTGGTTCGCGGAATCACTGTGCGCTCCCGCTCTATCTTCGGAACCATTGGCGCCAGCCTGCAGACGTTGGTGGGAGGCAACATCACGCTGCTGACTAATCTGTGCGAAAAAACGCGCGCCGAGGCCTTCGATCTCATGCTGCAGCATGCCGCCGAAATGGGAGGCAACGCCGTCGTAGGCGCTCGCTACGACGCTACCGAAGTGATGCAGGGCGTCACCGAAGTGCTGGCCTATGGGACCGCTGTCTTTGTTGAGGCTGCCAGATAACACAAACTGGATTCGATGGAGCGTCAGGCGTCCCCGCCTGGCCATCCCACTTCGCGACCTCGCTCTACTCCTTATACAAAAATCCCGCGACCACCGCCGCCAGGATCGCACCACCCCACATGTCCACCATCCATCCCAGCGGCATGAGACGAGGAATCGGCGACCATGCAGCTTGCGCAAAGTTTCCCGGTACGCCGGCGCAGAATCCCACGATCATCCCAACTTTGAGAGCCGTCCTCACTCCGGGCCCGGACGTGGCTCGACTCCACGCGTATAGATACGCAACGAGAATCGACATCACGAATATCAGCAAAATCCACTGGCCGACAAAAAATGGATACCGTGATTGTGCCAGGAACAATCCTTGTTTTTGCATGGCCGCGTAAAACGGAACCATTCGCATTCCAATAAAGAAGTCCCACGCGCTCCACGCAACCCCACCGGCAATTCCGCCCATCCACACCCGAGCTGCATTCAGTTTCATCGCGCCCCCCTTGATCCGTTGATTGGCTTGATTTGCGGCCCCAAGTGTACTCCAGCGCGTTAATAGAGCGGAGTTCCTTGCCAGATGCAAGCCGCTCCGCGACCGGTTGTCCCGCACAGGCGCGCGTTCAGTGCGGGCTTCAATGAACATTTTCGGACGAAAACAGCAGAACCTTCTTAAATGCAAGAAGTTAGAGGCGAACGAATAGCGAAGGCATCTCGAGCGTAAACCCAACCCCTAGTGGTCACCTTTCTGGTTAACCCCAAGATTTCGCGCTTTGCCCTTTGAGCCCAGTAGGACCGTCTCAACCTGAAACTTTCTTGTTGACAACAAACGATTTAGGCGTAGGATGTGGACAAAAGTGGTTGAAAGTGGAGTAAACATTAGAGGTCGTGGGTAAGAACGCTAAGTTTCGAGGCGCCAGTGGTTTTAGAGACTGACACCCCAAAAAACGAGCCCAACGAACCCGAATCCACTGCATTTGTGGCCGCTTCTACCTCCCTCGCGATCGTGGCTGTGGTAGCAGCCACAAGAAATAAACGGAACCCGTCGTCCTCAAAACCGGCAGGCAAGGCATATGTTTCGCGGAAATCATCCAACGCGCGTCGACGAAAAGGGACGGTTAAAGGTCCCGGCGGAATTCAAGCGCGTGATCGACGAGAAATATGCGCAGAAATTTTACATCACCAGCCTCGATGGAATTGTTGCTCAAGTGTATCCCTTCGAGGAATGGGAGCGGATCGAGCAAAAGTTGGCGGCGCTATCAACGTTCAATCCAACGAAGAAAAAGTTCTTGAATCGCACGAACTACTACGGGCAGGTCGTGGAGATGGACGGGCAGGGGCGCCTGCTAGTTCCGCAGATCCTGCGTGAGTCGGCGCAGATTCGCGGGGAAGTGGCAGTGCTCGGAAATCTGACCTATCTGGAAGTGAGGAACCTAGAAGCGTTCCGCAAGGAGATGGACGAGCAGGCCTTCACGGATGAAGACACTAAGACCCTCGACGAATTGGGCATCTAGTGGAAACAGGTTTAACAGACACCCCCGAGCGGGGTGGGCATGGGCAGGGTGGCCATGTCCCGGTTCTTTTAAAAGAAGCGATCGATTTTCTAGCCATAAAGCGTGGTGGAACTTATCTGGATGCCACGGTGGGCTTGGGCGGGCACAGTTACGAAATCGCAAGACGCCTCGGCGCACCGGGACATTTGATTGGCTTCGATAAGGACCCAAGGGCGCTTGGAGTTGCTAGTCGCTTGTTGCTAGTCGCTAGCCAAACCAGCAACCAAGAACTAGCGACCAGCGACCAGCGACCAGCGACTGATTGGCCGGGCGTCACGTTGATGCATTCGTCATTTGCGGAAGTTGGTGAGCGCGTTGCTCCGGCCTCCCTCGACGGCATCCTGGCGGACCTGGGAGTTAGCAGTTTGCAACTCGGCGACCCGGCCCGCGGATTTAGTTTTCAGGCAGAAGGACCGCTGGACATGCGGATGAACCCGATGTCCGGCGAGACTGCCGAACAAGTGGTAAACCACATCGACGAGCGCGAGCTGGCCGATGTGATTTACGAATTCGGTGAGGAAAGGAGGTCGCGGAGAATCGCCAGAGCCATTGTCCGGTCGCGGCCGATACAG
>Ga0075030_100003782_pt1 | contig 13708 bp, 8 predicted proteins | sample LitLauG_LLR_2012_FD_71393 | JGI IMG/M metagenome (GOLD analysis project Ga0075030, IMG submission 71393) | Freshwater sediment microbial communities from Pennsylvania, USA - Little Laurel Run_MetaG_LLR_2012 | ecosystem: Environmental > Aquatic > Freshwater > Creek > Sediment | place: USA... | reverse complement strand
GGGGGGTCTTCCAGTCGGTGGCATAAGTGATTCCATTGGAGGCGTCCGCGGCGGTGCTAGGCCGGTTCGCCGCATCGTAGGTGTAGTTGACGGTGCGCCCGGTCGGATACACCAGTTGCGTCACATTGCCGGCCAAGTCCAGATAGTACGTCGCGGTCTTGCTGATGTTGTTGGGCGAGCTATTGGTCGTGCGTTGCTCCCGGTGAATGCTGCGCAGATTAGTCGCATCCACCTGGTATGCCCAGGCCTCGGAACCAGCGCCGTCGGCGATGCTGGTGCGATGGCCGATGTTCTGGCAGGCGGAGAGGCCGAGGCAGCTGGACTGATCGTAGGTGGTGGTGACGCTGGGATCGCCGTTCGAATAGGAGAAATAGGTCTCGCGATTCAACGCGTCATATCGGGCACAGCTGCGGATGCTACGGGCATCGACCTTCGACACCAGTAGCCCCGGGAACGAATTTGGTGTGGAGCAGCTGGTGTCTGAATCGTAGTTGTAACTGATAGTGCCGGACTCAGGGTTGCTGGAGGTCGTCAGACGAGAGAGAAAGTCGTAGGTGAACGTACGTTGGTGCGAACCGTTTTGCAAGACCTTTGTCAGATTTCCCAGGGTGTCGATGGTGTAGCTCGTAACCCAGATAGGCTCCCCTGTTCCGGGACAGCCGGTCGAGGCAACCGTGGCTCCGATGGCGTTGGGTTCGTCGACTTCGACCAGGCGGCCAAGGCCATCAGTCCGGCTTCGGCGCCATCTGGTGGTCGGGTCCGTGACCAGCGTGGAACCGGCGCAGTAAGCTGTCGTGATCACAGAACCGTCGGGCGCGGTCTCGGAGGTTTTCCGGCCCAAGGCGTCATAAATAAACGAAGTTGTGCCGAGGCTGGTCGTTGCATCGGTGCCGCTGCGATATGGGTTACTCGCGGATTTGACGCGCCCAAGAGCATCGTAGACAGTATCGGTGTAAACGGTGCCTTGTGGATCGGATGACAACAGAGTGCGCACCACATGGCCGAGGCCATCCCTGGCCGATACTGCAACCACGCTGGTGCTGGCATTGATCTTCTTCGTGGTCGTCACACTTGGCGAGGGGGTTGAAGGATTGTAAGCAGCGTCGTTGTACGTGATTGTCGTCTTACCGCCGTCGGGGAGGTCGGTCTCGGTCAGGCGGCCGAGATTGTCAACATATTTGTAGCTTGTGACCAGGTTGTTCTGGTCGGTGGAGCTGGTGACCTCGCCGGAAGCGTAGGCGTAGGCATATTTTTCGATGTGATTTACACCACCCGTTGCAGGGTGCGTGATGGTTGTAAGGTAAGTGTTCGTAGGGCCTGGCGGTGTACCGCTTGAGTAGCTGTCCGTGTAGGAGTATGAGGTTGTGTTTCCAGCAGGATCGGTCATCGAGAGACGCTGGCCGGTGTCATCGTTGGTAAAAGTCGTGGTCAGCGTGGATCCGGAGCTGTTCACCCACCCGGAACTGCTGGTCAGATTGCCGCATTTGCAGCCGCCGCTGTGTTGCACGATCCCTGAAGTGGCTGTAGCCGCGGGGGTGTCGTAGACGTAGTCCGTTTCGGCAGCGAGAGTGGTGCCTGTGCTGTCATAGACTTGGACTTTTGCGGGCTTATCGAGAATGTGGCTGGCGGTAAAGGTGGAACTGGTGGCGTAAGTGGTTACCGTCTTGCGAAGAAGCGAGCCCACTCCGCTGGTGCCAAAGTCATAGTCGTCTTTTTCGATCTGCATTTCGTTGGAGTCATAATTCCAAGCGGTTTCGTTGGCGGGGCCGGTTGGATACGTGTTTATCTGACTGAGCAAGACCCGTTCGTTCCGCCAAGTCTTAGTGACGGTCTTGAGGAGACTGCTGGTCGTGTCGTAATAGACGACAGTCACTTCGACCGGATTTGCGGGGTGAGGGTCCTGATCGTTTTCTGGCGATCCAGGAACTAAGGGAAGGGGGATCGGAGAGTAAGTGTAGACGGTGCTGAATGTTGTATTTCGAACAAGGTCGGTAGTAGTAACGGTCGTTGTCCTGCTGGTCCACGTCGACGGGTCCGAAGGTGACCAAGTAGTGGAGTAGGAGAAGGCCTGATGCAACACCTCGGTGCTGCCGTCGAAGCTAACGTAGCGGTCCGTGATGGCGGGAATGGAATAGTGCATCTGGCATATATTTTGTCCCGGAGGTGTAAATTCGCCATAATGTGAAAGCGGGTTTTGTCCCCAAACATAGCGAGCGTATCCTCCAGTGGGATAAGTGATTTTATTGACCAAACCATACGTTGTATCATAACCAAATGTATAACTCTTGCCATTGGGCAAACCGATGGAGGAAACAGCAGGAGCGTTCCCGTATGGACTCATGGGTTCGGCACATGTCCCACTGAGGGTCTGGATTTGTATTGAAGAAGCGAATGTGGGGTTAGGTTGATTTGCCCAGTTGACGGTGTAGGCTGCTCCCAGGCCGGAGACAGTCACGGTTTCGGGGCTAATCGTGAACCCCGAGTCCTGTAGGACCGTGCGTCCCGATGTGTCTTTATAGCTAGTGACGTTGCTTGGATAGACTGGATTTGTGACCGTGATGATGTTGCCGTTGCGGTCCGTAACGGACGCGAGGGGCGGATAAAACGGCTGAGAACACGGCGCTTTACAACCCGGAAGAGTGCCGGGGAACGTGTAAACAGTCCCGTCTCCGTCAGTGACGGTGACTTGGGCGGCATTGTTCCCGTTCCAAGTGGCAGGAATAGAACCCATGATGGGCCCTTCGCTCCCGTGGACAATTACATCGCCATTAAACCCACTGGGTGCGGTGGCATCAGGGTCACCTATACAGTCGCCGTTAGGATCGTTGTAAAAATTTGTAAGGTTCAGATTGTGGCGGGCGCCTGCTGCATCTTGAAAAACGTAGCCATAGGTATAAGCGCAATTAATTGTCGTCCCCCGGATGGGATCAATCTCTGTCCACCTTGCTACAGTTGCGCTGACGATGGGTTCGCCGAAGCTCCACCCTGAACTGGCGTATGGCCCATACGAACTGGCACGACCCGAAGCACCGACTCTGTACCACTGCGCATTCCCACCGCTATTACCAGAAAGATAGTAGAGGGTAGAGTCGTACATAAAGGAAAACGGAGACTCCTAGCTGGTGAGGCCTTGCTGGCACCTCTCCAGAGAAGAATTTAGAGCACAAGTCAACCCTACCCACAGAACCGTGGGCAAGACCACCAACGTACGTCGGACGGCAGCCTTGACTGCCGCGAAAGGGGAAGAATCCCACCAAGAAGGTCTCAGAAAAAGCTTGAGATCAAATTCTCGAAAAGGATTGCGGAGCACTCTAGAGGTTGCTTCCGCCGACTGTCAAGGAAAAAAACTGCGGTGAAAGATCTTGGAGTAGGCCCGCTCTCCTGGCCCCGCTTTTGTCAAGCTTGACTTTTTGATCGGGACGAAATGGGGATCCAACGTCGGGAGGAAGCAAAGTGCCCATCCCGGAGCCCAAGCCGCCGGCAGAACGTCCCTAACTGAAAGAAGAATAAAGACTTTACCTCTAAGTCCCTATTCCTCAAAGACCTGGCGGCTAGAACCCAGCTAAAGTGTTGATCCCAAAAGACCGGCCATGGGAGGGGGGGGGCACCCCCGTTACCCACCAGGGCGATTATTACCTTGACTCGCCCGTGGATAAGTGCTACATTTTAAAGCATGGAGAACAAGGCCATGCCGGAAATGAAGCCAGAACCCAAGAGCCTGCAAGAAGCTATTATCTACTTTGCAAACCAAGATAACTGTATTGATTACTTGGCTTTGCGGAGATGGCCTGATGGCCGCGTGATCTGTCCCGGTTGCGGGTCGGATCGGGTCAGTTTCAATTTCCAGCGGCGCACTTGGAAGTGTTCCAAGCACCATGCCAAACGTGAGTTCTCCATCAAGGTCGGAACCGTCATGGAGGACTCGGCCATTCCTCTCGACAAGTGGCTTGTCGCCATGTGGATGATCCTCAACTGCAAGAACGGCGTCAGCAGTTGCGAGATTGCCAAGAATGTGCGCGTCAGTCAGAAGTCGGCATGGTTCATGCTGCATCGGATTCGTCTGTCGATGCAAGACGAGGCTCTGGGATCGAAGTTCTCTGGCGAAGTAGAAGCTGACGAAACTTTCATCGGCGGCAAAGCTCGCAACATGCACAGGGACGTTCACGCCCGTCGCATCACCGGGATGGGACGGAACACCGATGACAAGATCATGGTCATGGGAATCCTCGAACGCGGCGGCAAGGTGCGAACTAAGATCGTCGCAGATCGCAGACAGGAAACTCTTCACGGTGCCGTAAGAGAAAACGTTGAAGCAGGAACCGCGCTCTTCACTGATACCTTTGGCGCGTATAAAGGTCTGCAAGGCGAGTATGAGCATCAAGTCGTTGACCATGCTCTGAGATACGTAGAGGGCCGCGTACACACTAATGGCCTTGAGAATTTCTGGTCGCTCTTGAAGCGCTCGCTTGGTGGAACCTACGTTAGCGTGGAACCGTTTCATCTTTTCCGTTACCTTGACGAGCAATCGTTCCGTTACAACTATCGCGGCACCAAAGAAAACCCAATGACCGATGCCGACCGTTTCAGCATCGCTGCTACTCAATTAGTCGGTAAGCGCATCACTTTCGCTCAACTCACCGGCAAGGTGGGACAAACGATTAACTAAACCTTGGAGCCTGAAGCGCGGGCGGCGGGCGAAGTCTTAGGCTTCGGCCCAGGTTTCGTCTTGCCTGCCCGATCTCGTTTCCACTGTTCTTCTCTCCGCTTCAATTCATCATGCGAGACTGAGAGAATTTTTCGCACGCCAGCATCAAACTTTTCTGCTTCCGATGTTTCTCTCATTTTTCAATAGCTCTCCTAGACCCCTGATCTTCTTAGCCATTCTCACGATATCGAAAAAATCTACGGAATAATCGGCAGTGAATTGACCGCGCTCCATCAACCATTTCATCATATGTTCATGAGCCGATCGGACGTGATCGTTAGCAACCTCCTCAACCCCTGTCTGGTCAGGGAAGCGGGAATCCCGAACTACTCGGAGCAGTTCTTTGCGGTCATAAAGCCGAATACGAGGAGATGGGATTTTGTACATTCCTACTATTTGTCTAAGACCCCAACGCATCGCATCATTGGGGCGCTTGATGCGATTCTCGAACTCATGAGACAACTCATACGCGAAGAGATCGGCGGCTTGTAATGGGCATAGTGCTTCGGGAGTGCTGGAAGCATACGAACCCATCCGATTACCGATATCTCGAAGCTTCTTGATCGCGTGCCACAATTGTTCAGCGTGCCCCCCGTTGTTAGTGCCATACTCTGATTGGTATGAATACACCATCGCTACTGTCTCTTCGGGCGCTTCATACATAGCTTCAATTCCGGCGCCATGAGTGCAATCTTGGAAGGCGATATAGTACGGACTAACATAGCAGCATTGCTGTGCGGCTGTGAGGCTCTTAAATCCTGAAACCGACACAATCGCTCCCAGCGGTGTGGCGCCTGTTTCGACAATCAAATTAACCGCACGCCCGAGAAAAGCTCGCCGTAGTTCCTCTTTGCCTTTCCATGATTTGAATTGACCTTGGGAGTGAGCAAAATCCTTCATGTGGAATGGCTCACTAAGGCCCGCATTCCGCAATAAGTCACTCCACGATTCCTCAAATATCTCCCACGCTGCGAACGGCGCGACAAATCCGGCCATCCCGACATATTCAAGCTTGGGATCGTCTGGATGCCCAGTTTCGTCCATGTAAGAAGTAAAATTTTTAGCCATCCAAAGAAGTTTCCGCCTACTGCTCGCGGGATGAACCGAGAGCGCCAAACGGCGCACCGATCCGAGCCTCCTTTCGCAGGGCTTGTCGGGACACATCTGCTGCCTTTCCCGGCACTATTGATTCCATGCTCGCACCGTACTACAATGGGCGAGTCAAGTCAATAATCGCCCCCACCAGTAAACACCAAACCCAAAAAATACGTCTTCCCGAGCAACCACTAAGAAAACTTATTCTAGGGCGAACAGATGGAGAACAGAGAGCTGGCGAGTGGCCCAGCCTTCCGCGGGGACACAACCGGAGTGTCGGCCTCCGCCAGTTGCGTTATCATACAAAACGATGCCCAACTCGCACCCATTCCAGACCCACGCATTTCAGACTGACGACCCGCGCCTGCTCCCGATCAAAGATAAAGTCCTAGCCGGCGAACGCCTGAACGAGGCCGACGCGCTTGCCCTTTATGGGACGGGCGACATTCTGGCCGTGGGTTGGCTGGCCAACTGGGTGCGTGAGCGGATGCATGGCGACAAGGCTTACTTCAACGTCAATCGACATATCAATCCGACGAATGTTTGTGTGGCGGCTTGCCGGTTGTGCGCTTTTGGGCGCAAGAAAGACGCTCCTGGCGCTTATACCATGGCACTTCAAGAAGCTTTCCAGACGGCTGCTTCTGGCTACACCGAGGCGATCACGGAGTTTCATATTGTTGGCGGGCTGCATCCCGATTTGCCGTTTCAATATTTTCTCGACCTGGTTGCCGGATTGAAAGAGCGTTTTCCGCAAGTCCACATGAAAGCTTTCACCATGGTGGAGGTTGCGTATCTGGCGAAGCGGGCTAAACTGACCATCCGCGAGACGCTGGAAAAAATGAAGGAAGCGGGGGTTGATTCGCTGCCTGGGGGCGGCGCTGAGATTTTTTCCGATCGCGTTCGGCATATCATTTGCGACCACAAGATTGATGGCGATCAGTGGCTGGATACGGCGCGGCTGGCGCATCAGATTGGGCTGAAATCGAACGCCACCATGCTTTACGGCCACATCGAAAACGACGAAGACCGGGTCGATCATCTGCTCAAACTGCGTGCTTTGCAGGATGAGACGGGCGGTTTCCAGACTTTCATCCCGCTGGCGTTTCATCCGGCAAACACTCCGTTGCAGCATCTTTTTACTACTACCGGGATGCTCGACATCAAGCAGATTGCGGTCAGCCGGCTGGTGCTGGATAACTTTCCGCACGTCAAGTCCTACTGGCAGATGATGACGCCGAAGATTGCGCAGATTTCGTTGCGCTTCGGGGCCGACGATATTGACGGGACGGTGGTCGAGGAGAAGATTTATCACGATGCGGGAGCGACCACTCCGCAAGGGCTGCGGCGGCATGATCTGGTGCGGCTGATCACCGAAGCCGGGCGCGAGCCGATTGAACGCGACACGCTTTACCGGCCGGTTACACGGACGGAGACTTCGTTTACGGTGTCGGTGTAGCAAGTGCAAAACCTCCAACGGAGGCACGGAGAAAATCAGATTCATGTTTCCCGCATTTCTCCGTGACTCCGTGGTGGAACGGCGTGGAACTTCAAGCAGACGGGCGCATCTAACGGCACATGGCCAAAGAGCAAACAGCAGTTTTCGGCGGCGGATGTTTCTGGTGTATTGAGGCCGTTTTTCAGCGGCTGACCGGGGTCACTCATGTCGAGTCCGGGTACATGGGCGGACGCGCCGACCAAGCGACCTATCGGCAGGTGTGCAACGGCGACACCGGGCATGTCGAAGTGGTGCGCGTCAGCTTCGATCCCGACCAGATCAACTATAGGGAATTGCTGGACGTGTTCTTTGCGGTGCACGATCCGACCACGCTGAATCGGCAGGGAAATGACGCGGGCGAGCAGTATCGCTCGGTGATCTTCTATAGCGATGAAGAGCAGCAGCGGATTGCCGAGGATGTCATTGCGGAAATGACGGCGGCGAAAGTGTTCCCGGAGCCGATTATGACCGCGGTCGAACCGGCCGAGGAATTCCACGCAGCGGAAAATTACCATCAGAACTACTACAACGAGAATTCACGCCAGCCTTATTGCATGTTTGTGATCTCGCCGAAGCTGGCGAAGCTGGAAAAGAAGTTTGCGGAAAAATTGAGGGCGTGAGCGCTGGAGTCTGCGTCGGCTGAGCGCAGTGCCGTCCCTTGCGGGACCCGATGATTCCCCTTCCGCTTCCCGTCACTCAGCTGGATCTAGGCGGCGGAATCTTTCCCGGCCTTGGTGGAGTCCGGACGTTCGTCGAATAGCAGTCGGCGCAGGGTGCGAAGATCGTTAAGCAGGCGGCTGCTGCTTTCGAGGTGCTTCTCGAGTTTGTCCAGCTTGAATTGCACCAGTCGTAGAGCCTCGACTCGGCGTTCCGGCTGGGCGGGCGCGGCCGTTTCCAAGTCGGCTGCGATTTCGCTTTTGGCCTCTACAATGGCCTCGACCAGCAGGCGCACGTAGTCGTGAGCATTCTCGACACTGTCAAACGGGCTTTGCGGGGGACGGCTCAAAGGCTCCTTGGCTCGCCGGCAGCATGGCCGAGCAGTGTGGGAGGCGAATCCCAAACGCTGTGATCATACGCAAGTTATCGGAAACTACAAAGCCAAAAACTATTACGTCAGCGGATCACGACCGTGGGTTGAACTCCCGTGTTCCAAATGTCCGCGGGCGGTGTCACCGACGATGGCAAAGCTCCGCCGGCTGATGCCCCAGCCGAGGCGTTGATAGCGAAGCTTACGACGGCGGACTGGGCTGCGATCTTGGCGCAAGTGCTGGCGCAATTCGTGGTGATGGCTAGATAGTAGCGGCCTGGGGCCAGAGCGGTGGAACCTTGCGTCCACGTCAGGGTGTGAAAACCGGTTGACGATGCGAACGCAGTTCCTGGAATCGGCCCGACATCGACCACGCGGTTGCCCGAGTTGTCGAAGATTCCGATGTCATAGTTATTCGCGGTATTGTCGGCGGTCGCTATGTCGTAAGTGATGGCGGTGGTGGTGACGTTGTAAGGCAAGAGGATTCCCCACAGCTTGTTAACGTTCAGGGTCGTGGTCTGAGTGGCTCCGGTACGGCCTACGGCGGTCACAAAGAATGGCAGGGTCGCGGCGCTTCCGCTGGCCGCGGAAATTGTGACCGATCCTGGAGCGTTGGTGATGGTGACGTTCTGGCCCGCGGTGAGAGTGTTCAGCACGGGAGCGTTACCGGTGGATCCGATGAGAATCTGGCCGTTGGCAGGTGCGGGTGTGGAAGTGACACTGGTCGGATTGGAGAAGTAGGCGACGCCATTAGTCGTCCCCGACAAATTGCTAGCCAGCGTGACCGTGCCACCCAGGGCTACGGTTCCGCCGCCCGATAATCCCGATCCTGCCTGCACCGTTATGGACGGATTTACCAGCATACTGTTGGTTACGCCCGCAGCGGGGATACTGATGGTGCCGCTTTGGGTGATGGGTCCACCGGTCAGACCTGCTCCCGTACCGACGCTGGTGACCGTGCCGCCGGAAGAAGTGCTGTTCAGGGTCACAGTGCCGCCGAGGGCCACGGTTCCGCCGCCCGATAATCCTGTCCCCGCTTGCACGGTGATGGATGAATTGGCCAGCATGCTGTTTATAACTCCGGCGGAGGGAATACTGATGGTGCCGCTCTGGGTGATCGGTCCTCCGGTCAAACCTGCGCCCGTACCTACGCTGGTGACGGTGCCGCCGCCGCTGCCACCGGGAAAGGTTTGCCCGGTGGCGAAAGTGATTAGTCCGTTGTTGGCGATGGAAAGCCCGGTCTCGGTGGGCGCACTGCCGTTCGACCCAAACAGCAGGTTCAAGGTGCCGGAGGGAGTGGAAGAATTGTTTCCGGCCGGCTCCGCCAGCCAGCGGAAGTCTTGAGCGACGGCCGATGAGGTAGTGCTGTTAAACGATGAAGCTTGCCAATCCAGGGGGTTCGAATTGAAGCCCTGGCTGGCGGTCGCGGTGCCTGTCGTGGGCATCAAGGCTCCGGCCGCCGATAACGCGCCCGTAAACGTGCCAGTCGCCGCTGCCAGTCCGCCGGTGAAGGCGCCGGTGGTTCCGGTCAGGCCTCCTGTCAGGGTGCCGCCGGTCAGCTGCAAATAACGGCCATCGGTGAAGGTGGTATCCAGACTGAGGGTGCCGCTGTTGGTAATCGGGCCTCCGGTCAGGCCAGTGCCGCTGCCCACGCTGGTTACCGTGCCTCCTAGACTGGGGGCCGAGTTGGTCAGCGTGATGGTGCCGCCTAGAGCTACGGTGCCGCCGCCCGAGAGTCCGGAGCCCGCCGTCACGGTGACGGAGGGATTGACCAACATGCTGTTGGTGACTGCCGCGGAGGGAATGCTGATGGTGCCGCTGCCCGTGATCGGCCCACCGGTAAGGCCTGCGCCCGTGCCGACGCTGGTGACCGTGCCATTGCCGGTGCCGGGGAAGGTCTGGCCGGAGGCGAAACTAATCCGTCCGTTGCTGGCAACGGAAAGCCCGGTCTCAGTGGGCGTGCTGCCATTGGAACCAAACAGCAGGTTCAGGGTGCCGGAGGGAGTGGAAGAATTGTTTCCGGTCGGCTCTGCCATCCAGCGGAAATCCTGGCTGACGGCCGACGAAGTGCTGCTGTTGAAGGCTGAAGCTTGCCAGTCGAAGGGGTTCGAGTTGAAGCCCTTGCTGGCCGTTGCCGTGCCTGTCGTGGGCATCAGTGCGCCTGCCGCGGTCATGGTGCCACTAAACGTGCTGGCCGCAGCGGCCAGTGCGCCGGTGAAGGTGCCCGTGGTCCCGGACAGGCCTCCAGTCAAGGTACCGCCGGTCAGTCGCAAGTAACGGCCATCGGTGTAAGTCGTATCCAGACTGAGCGTGCCGCTGTTGGTGATCGGACCTCCGGTCAGGCCAGTGCCGCTGCCCACGCTGGTTACGGTTCCTCCTAAACTGGGAGCTGAGTTGGTGAGAGTAATGGTGCCGCCTAGAGCCACCGTGCCACCGCCCGAGAGTCCGGAGCCGGCCGTTACCGTGACGGAGGGATTGACCAACATGCTGTTGGTGACTGCCGCGGAGGGAATACTGATGGTGCCGCTGCCCGTGATCGGCCCGCCGGTCAGGCCTGCGCCCGTGCCGACGCTGGTGACCGTGCCATTGCCGGTGCCGGGAAAAGTCTGCCCGGAGGCGAACGTAATCCGTCCATTGCTGGCAACGGAAAGCCCAGTCTCGGTGGGCGTGCTTCCATTCGACCCGAACAGCAAGTTCAGGGTGCCGGAGGGGGTGGAAGTATTGTTGTTGGCCGGCTCCGCCATCCAGCGGAAATCCTGATTGACCGCCGACGAAGTGCTGCTGTTGAACGCCGAAGCTTGCCAGTCGAACGGGTTTGAGTTGAAGCCCTTGCTGGCCGTTGCCGTGCCCGTCGTTGGCATCAAGGCGCCCGCCGCCGAGAGTAAACCGCTGAAGGCGCCCGTGGTGCCCGTCAATCCTCCGGTTAACGCGCCTCCCGTGAGCTGCAAGTAACGCCCATCGGTGTAACTCGTATTCAGGCTGAGGGTGCCGCTGTTTGTGATCGGGCCTCCGGTCAGGCCAGTGCCGCTGCCCACGCTGGTTACGGTTCCTCCTAGACTGGGGGCTGAATTGGTCAGCGTGATGGTGCCGCCTAGAGCTACCGTGCCGCCGCCCGATAATCCGGACCCCGCCGTCACCGTAACGGAGTTGTTTGCCAACATGCTGTTTACGACTCCTGCGGTGGGAATACTGATCGTGCCGCTCCCGGTGATCGGTCCACCGGTCAGACCTGCGCCCGTGCCGACGCTGGTGACCGTCCCGCTGCCGGTCCCGGGGAACGTCTGCCCGGAGGCGAAGGTCATAATTCCACTCTTGTTCACGGAGATCCCGGTCTCGCTTAAAGAACCGGTGACACCGTACAGCAAGTTGAGGGTTGCACTGGTGTTGGAAGAATCATTGTTCACCGGCTCCGCTTGCCAGCGAAAGATGTAATTCGCCGCTCTTCCCAAGGTCGTGTTGTAGAGGGAGGCCTCGATGTCCAGGGGGTTGGAAATGAAGCCTTGTGAAACTGTTGCGGTACCGGTCGGAGCTACAACAACACCTCCCAGAGACGACAGGGAACCGCGAACGAAGGCTGTCCCCGAGACGTCGAGCATGCCGGCAGGGCTGGTATTGCCGATGCCAACGTTGCCGCCCGATTCGAAGATGGCCGAATTCTCAATGTTGCAGGCGGTGGTGAACTTCGTAATCTGGTTGGCGGTGGCGGTGCCATCACTGGTGATGGACGAACAGGCGGCTTGGGGCGACTGGGTCAACGAGTTCGAGCCTGCAATCGGAGGGATTAGAATCTGTGGTCCGCGCGGGGCGTTGGTTGGGCTGCCGGAGCCGGGCTGAAGGGTCGAGGGTAGACTTTCGGCCAAAACGTAAGCCGAAGCCGGCCTGCCACCCAACATCTCCGTGTCCGCGGCCTTGAGGGCATAGGCCACGCTCAAGAACAGAATCCGCGGCTGCTCCGCTTGTCCCTCAGGGCGAACGCCTAACCAACGGGCTTCGCCGGAGGAGAAAATCTCCAGTGGCAGGCCGCTCTCGCTGGTCGCTCCCAGCAGCACGGTATAGCGCCCGGCGGAATCCAATTGCACGCTCTGGTTCTCTCGCCAGACCGCAACCTGGTCCGCGGCGTCTTTGTACAGAGCGAATGTGATCGCGAGGTTGCCGCTCAGTGGCTTGCCAGCCTCATCGCGCAGCGATCCCTTGATTTGAATCAGCCGCGGCACAGTCGCTGTCGAAGCCGACGGCGCAGGTTGCTGAACTGGTTGCTGACTGTTGGCCTGCGCCCATGCCAAGGCGCCAGAGACCAGAGAAGCTGTGACGATATATGCGGCAACGCGAACAAGGCGCACAAGAACCTCCTGCAGCCAGTTCGGGGGATTGGGCTGAATGGTCGGCGGGGGGGGGAAACAGCGCTGCCTACCAGCGCCTAATTTTACACCCGAAGCGAGTGACGGCGGTAATCAATTTGCGCTGCAGCCGCAGATGATTTACAGGATTTCCACAACGGATTCTCAACGACTAGATGGGTTAGCCCATCGGGTTAGGCGATGCGGCGCAACGAATCGGCGGCACCCGGGCCACCTAACCAAAAGTAACATTGACTCATGGCCCGATTCTGGGCTTAGATGTTCCTCAGGACGATTGGCTTTGCCTTGCCAACCGATTGCCGAATCTTGTACTTTGTGGCTCCAATGCGAACCACGGAACTGGAAATATGACGAGTATCAGAGTGTTTTTCGTAATGATCTGCGTGGCGGGCATGGCAACGCTCGCTGGTGCTCAGAGCGCCCCGGCTGCTCCCGCTTCGACGCCGCCGCGCGTAAGCCCTGCCGATGCCAAGGACCACATCGGCGATACTGCGACCGTGTGCGGAAAGGTTGTCGACAATAAGATTTCCAAGTATGGCATGTCGGGCCGCGGAAAACCGGTGTTCTTCGATCTCGATCAGCCGCAACCGAATCCGGTGTTCTACTTTGTTGCCTTTGGGGCGCAGCCCGAGGGTCCCCAGGAGGTGATTGACGCCTACCAGGGCAAACAGGTATGCGTGACGGGCAAGATCACGGCGGCGGGAGTTGGCGGACCCTTCATCATGGCCTCTGACCGTTCCCAGATTAAGACTCAAGCGGAAAAAAAGGAAAACAAGTAGCGGGACACCTCATGCCAGCGGCGGCTTGAAGGCGGCGAGGCTGCGGCGATAGTGGCCTGGGGCTGGCTCGCGGTCTCCGGCCGAAGTGGCCATGGCAGCTTGAGTCCGCGGCGGAACCTATCAAGTCAATGATGGAAGGGACAAGATCATGAAGCAGCATCTCCTGATATTGTTGTTCTTACTGTTAGGGGCAATCGAGTTGCCGGCTCAAACCGTAGTCCAACAGTTTGCGGCGGTGAGCTCCGGGGC
>Ga0075030_100003781_pt1 | contig 13712 bp, 8 predicted proteins | sample LitLauG_LLR_2012_FD_71393 | JGI IMG/M metagenome (GOLD analysis project Ga0075030, IMG submission 71393) | Freshwater sediment microbial communities from Pennsylvania, USA - Little Laurel Run_MetaG_LLR_2012 | ecosystem: Environmental > Aquatic > Freshwater > Creek > Sediment | place: USA... | reverse complement strand
TTGCGGGCGTGCAGACGCCGCTGCCGCAATTCGGCTCTACGTTCCCCTGGCACATCAACTACGCCATGTCGGGGCCGACCCGTGCATGGCCGGTGGACGCCCGCATCGGCGGCGTTCCCGATCCTGCAACTTCCGGCCCGGACTTCATCCAGATCGGTACCGACGGCGGTTTCCTGCCCGGCGGCGTGGACATCCCTTCGCAGCCGATTACCTATGAACAGAACCGCCGCAGCGTCACCGTGACCAACGTCTACGGTTACGGCATGCTGATCGGCCCTGGGGAGCGCGCCGACACGGTCGTCGACTTCACGCCGTTCGCCGGCAAGACCCTGATCCTGTACAACGATGCGCCGACGCCGTTTCCCTTCCTGGACCAGCGCGACGACTACTTCACCGGCGACCCCGACCAGACTGGGCTCGGCGGCACCTACACGACGCAGCCGGGCTATGGTCCGAACACGCGCACGATCCTGCAAGTCAAGGTCAATGCGAGCAACACCTCCGGGACCGGCGGTCCCCTCAACGCTGCGGCACTGGCGATGGCGCTTCCTGCGGCCTACGCGGCCACGCAGCCCGCACCGCTGGTCACGCAGACTTTCTACAACAAGGCATTCGGCACCAACAATCCAGACACGCTGGCGCACGTGGCCACCGGTTCGGCGGCACAGCCCAATCTGATCTTCACGACAGGCACCACCGGCAAAAACACGGTGACCATTACCGGCTTCAGCATCATCACCTCCGGTGGCGCGGGCAACGGTTCGGGCGCGGGCTATCTTGCCCCGCCGCTCGTGACCCTCACCGGCGGTGGCGGTACGGGTGCCACGGCAACCGCTGAACTTGGCGCCGGCGTAACTGCCCCCGCGACGGCCAACTGCAATCCGCAGGTTCCCGCGGGCCAGGTCTGCGCGGTCGTCCTCGGCAGCAAGGGCACGGGATACACCAGTGCGCCGCTCGTAACCTTCCAGGCGGCCAGCACCATAGGCGGTGTGACCGTCGTGGATCCCGGCTCGGGCTACGCGGCCACCGACAAGGTTGCCTTCACCGGTGGCGGCGGATCTGGCGCGGCGGCTTCCCTGGCGGTAAACACGTCTTCGGCGCTGTCGGCGACCCCTGTGAGTTGGACTGGAGGGGTTGGATATACCGTGCCGCCCACCGTGACCTTTGTTCCGGTGACCGGCAATACGCCCAGCTTGACGGCAACGGCCATAACGACCATCACAACCTCGACGCTGCTTCTGGGCGCCAATGGCGTGAGCGTCAACGCAGCGGGATCGGGCTACACCGCTCCTAGCGCGGTGGTAAGCGCGCCGCAGATGTCCGGCACGACGGCCACGGCGACACCAATTGTCGGCTTCCAGGTCGCCCCTATAACCATTGCTACTGGCAGTGAAATTGTTCCAAGCAATGGCGGCACGGCATTTGACCAGGCTGCGCCCAACGGCGGCGGCACCACGGTAATCAGCTTTTCCGCACCGCAGCTCGCCGGTGGAACGCTTCCCGTGGCCACGGTAACCGTGGATTCGACTACTAGTTCACCGACCCAGGGCAAGGTCACCGGAATTGCCTTCACCTCATTCGGTTCGGGCTATGCGACGGCACCAACCGCCACAATTTCGGACGGCAACGGAAACTCGGCCACGGTGGCGATGACGCTGCAGGCCGGCTCGGGCCAGATCTTCGGCGCGACCATCACCGCGGCGGGCACCGGCTACACCGCCCCGGCGACCATCACCTTCAAGGATGCTACTGGCTCGGGCGCCACCGCCACCGCGCAAGTGGTTGGTGCGGGCGGCGTCGGATCCAGTTCTCCGGTCGGCGTGGTCAATAGCTTCACCATCACCGGCACCGGCCGCGGCTATACCGCGGCGCCGAGCGTCGTCTTTGCCGAACCGACAGGCGTTGCTGCTGCCGCCACGGCGGCGACGGCCACCGTGGCGCTCAACAGCGTCGTCGGCTCCATTTCCGGCATTACGATGACCAATTACGGTAGCGGCTATACCTCAGTTCCGACGGTAACGGTCAGCTCCAGCACAGGTACTGGTGCAAACCTCGCCGCGGGCCTTCTTACCGCCGGCGTGGGCGCGCAGGCCACGGCGCTTACATCGAGCACCTTTTCCTATCCGGTGCTGACCAAGGCCGAGCAGGAACTGTTCGACGACTATGGCCGCTACAACTCGACGGGCGGTGTCGAGCTTCCCTATACCACGGCCAACGTCCAGACGACGATTCCGCTGAACTATTCCGACGCCCCGACTGAGGTCATCGGCGATGGCGAGGTACAGATCTGGAAGATCGTCGACAACGGCTTCTGGTCCAACTCCATGCATTTCAACACAGGTGACGTGCAACTGGTGGGCCGCGTGGGCTGGGACGGCACGGTCAAGCAGCCGGCGACCAACGAAGCCGGATGGAAGGACACGGTACGTCTGAATCCGCTCGAGGACATGATCGTCGCCGTGCAGGGCAAGCGCTCGCAGGCGCCCTTTGGACAGCCGCGCAGCACGCGCCTGCAGGAACCCAGCGTTCTGACCGGCACGCCGAGCCACCCGGCCGCACCCGCGCCGGGCGTGGCAGGGACGACCTACGTGCCAGGCCTGGGTCTCACGGCTGATCCGGGCGTGGTACAGCAAGCCGGGCTGTTTGCTGCCAATCCCGCGACCATTCCGTCCAACGCCAGCGTGGTTGCGGTAAATACCCAACTGCTTACGACGACGGTCAATACCAATGTATTGCCGGCCAGCCCAACAGGAAACTATGACAACGAGTTCCTCTGGGGCACGGCTATCCTCGGTCACGCCCAGGATGACTTTCAGCGCCCAGTCGTATTTAACCCGATCGTCAACACACCGGCGGTGCCGACCAATCTGGCCGACCCGCTGGGGACCGGCACGCTGACTTGGGTCGATCCGACCCCCAATACCGTGCTGACCGGCGCTTCCATCGATTCGACCGGGTCGATTGTCACGGTTGCTAGCACGGCGAGCCTTGTTTCCGGCCCGCTGGTCATCGGCGGCGGGTTCCCGTCGGGCACGACGATCGCGGGTATCACCAATGCGACCACATTTACGACCTCGGCGCCAAGCACAACCACCGGCATCTCCGGCGTCACGCTGAATATCGCGACGCCTGCCAATCCGCAGAATGAGGTGGGCTTCCAGGTTCTGCAGGCACCGGTGACCAATGTCGGCACTGGAGCGGTGGGCGCCTTCACGCCGCTGCTAGCGCCTGCCAATGCGCCCGCCAACGTGCCTGCCAATTCGACCAGCTATGTCGAACCGGCCACGCTGGTCTCGCCCACGCCGCCCAATGGGCAGTTTTATGCGTACGCGGTGACCGCGTACAACGCCGCCGGCACGTCACTGCTGTCGAACGTCGTGGTCGAAGCGCCTCCGGCCGCGCCCACCTCGGGCGCACCGGCAATTCCGGTGCTGACGCCCGGCTATATCACCCCGGCGGTCAACAACACGTCCGACGTGAACATGCTGGTTCAGTGGCAGGACAATGCCATCAACGAGACCAATTACATCGTCACTCGCAAGGGTGGCGCGGGCGCTACCGCGGTCACGACCAATGGCGTGGTTACCTCCGTGACCGGGGGTACGTCGACTACGACCACGCTGCCGCCGAACACGCAACCGATCTCCTCGAACACGATCTACAACGACGCGGGACCGCTGCTCGAAGGAGCCTGGTACGAGTACGACATCGTCGCCAAGAACTCTTTCGGCACCACCACGCCACTGGTGGCGACCATCCAGGCGCCGATCTCGGTGCCGTTGGCGCCGGCCAACGCCCTGGCGACATCGACCGTAGCCGCACCTTGCCCGGTCGATGCCAATACCAAGGCGGTCGTGCCGACGCAGTGCAAGCCCAACAATGTCGTGCTGACCTGGGTCGATCAGGCGTTCAACGAGACCAACTACTGGATCGACCGTACGGGTGGCCCGACGGGCACGACCTTTACGCGCGTCGTGCTGCCGGGAACGCTAAACAATAGCGGCAGCACAATGACCTGGACAGACGCCACGGTCCAGGAAGGCTTTACCTACACGTACACGATCAGTGCCGTGAACACCTCGACCAGCGGTTCCCAGCAGGTTGCTTCGGCGACTGCAAGCGCAGCAATCACTACTACCGCGCCGACCTTGCCGACCAACCTGAAAGTTGCACCGTCGACGGCTGTGAGCGCAACCGGTACGTACGCCGATACGGCAACGGTCACCTGGAGCGACAACGCGTACAACGAGCTGGCCTATCAGGTTTATCGTGACGGCCTGCCGGTCGGCTCCCAGATCATCGGAGCCGGTGCGGCCAACAACCCGATGGGCACTGCTACAGCCGGCTGGACCCAAAGCCCGGTGCTGTCCTTTACCGATACTGGCCTTGCCGACGGAACAAAGCACACATGGTCTGTCGCGGCGATCAATGGTGTCGGAACGACGACTTCGGCCGGTGTGACCGGGACGATGCCTGGCATCATCATCGCCCCGCCAACCAACGTCGTTGCCACGCCCAACCGCGCCGGCTCGTCGATTGGACTGTCGTGGGTGAACCAGGCCAACAACGAGACCGACTTCCTGGTCGAGGAAAGCGTCTCGACCACGGGCGGTTCGCCTGGCAGCTTCAGCAACTGGACGATCCCCGCCGGCTCGCCGCTAACGCGCACGGTCGCGGTGGGACAAACAGTGAACTTCAGCCGCGCCAATGTGCCGACGACGCCGGGCCTGGTGTACACCTTCCGGATCAGCGCGCGCAATCTCGCCAACAAGAGCGACTCGCACCCGTACGCCTACGCCCAGGCCAGCCTGCTCGCGCCGGCAGTGCCGGCTGCGCCGGTGCTGGCGGCGCCGACGGTCTCGGCGAACAATCGCGTGCGCCTGACCTGGAGCGCTGTCGCGCCGGCAACCGGCACCAGGGTGAGCTACCTGGTCTTTGCCAACGGCGCACAGATCGCCGCGGTCGGCTTCGGTACGGCGTACTCCTACGTCCCGACGATTGCGGCTCTCCAGGCGGGCATTACCTATACCGTCGAAACGGTGCAGACGGCGATCCGGGTTGCAAATCCGACGATGTACGGGTCCAGCACGAGCTTGCCGTCAAACGCGGTGAAGTTGGGCGGTGTGGCTCCTGCAGCACCGGCCGTGCCGACCGGTCTTGCTGCGAATATCGCCCCGGCGACGGGCGTGGTTACGCTGAACTGGACGCAGGATACGGCGGCTGCGGGCACCACCATCTCGTATCTGGTTAGCGTCAACGGCGCAACTGGCGTGGCGCTGGCACCTCGTTCCACGCTCGCGGTGGCAACAGGGGCCAGCTACTCGGTCCAGGTGGCGGCGGTGGCGACGCAGTTCGGTTTGAGCGCCACCTCGGCGTACTCACAGGCGATCACGGTCGATCTGACCGCGGCTGCCGTCCCGAGTGCACCGGCCACGCTGACAGTGTCGGCGACCACGCTGTACTGGACCGCGCCGGCAACGGTTTCGACCAATGCGACGGTCACTTACGACGTGCAGCAGTCGATCAATGGCGGCGCCTGGACTACCCTGACGGGCACCCCCATCACCGCGCGTGCCTTGGCGGTGGCTTCGCCGGCCGGGTCGAACTACCAGTACCGCGTGCAAGCAATGGCTACCCGCTATGGCCTGGCCACATCGGCGCCGTCCGCCTGGACGACGACGACGTACAACACGCTGCCGGTACAGTCGACGGGACTCACTAACGCGCTGGCATCAACGCGGCACTTTACGGTGAACTGGACCAATACGTCGCTCAATCTCACCGGCTTCACGGTGCAGCGACGCCTGGGTGCCGGAACGTGGACGACGATCGCGCCGACGATTTCTCCGGCGCTGAATAGCGGCACGACCTACTCGTTCACCGACATTGTCACGGCGGCCGGCACGTACTCGTATCGTGTGTTGGCCACCAGTGCCGCGGGCAGCACCGCGTACCTCACATCGGCGGGGGTGGCTACGCCGTAATGCAGTTTGCGTGCACGGTAACGAACACCGCCGGGGCTGGCTACATGCTGACCCCGGCGGTGGCAGCAAATGGATGATCCGCGGCGGAGCAAGGCTGGTAACCCGGCGGGCGCAAGCGGCCGAGGTTCCTTGAACCTATTGACTCGTGCGGATTGCCATTGGCCGGGCGGGAAACGCAGGGCTGCCCTGCAGCCCTTTTTGTTACCCGGTTGAGTTGTCGCAAATCGGGTGCAAAGCGCGGCTTCTCCGGGCAATGACGCCGACCCAACCCGGTGTAGATTCGACCGATGTTTCCTTTGGGGTTTCTTCCATGTTCAAACGCAACATACTGTCCGCCTTCGTCCTCACAAATTTGACACTGTTTGCCGCTAGCGCGTGGAGCGAGGACCTTGCGCCGTTCAAAAGCGACAAGGCAAAGCTGAGCTACGCCATCGGCGCCAGCATCGGCAAGAACCTTGGCAAGGACTCGACGGACGTCGATCTCGACGTTCTGATTGAGGGGTTGAAAGCAAGTTTGGCTGGCAAGAAACTCAAGCTCACGGACAAAGAGATTCGCGTGGTGATGAGCGACTACGAGAAACAGTTGCGCAAGCAAGCGAACGAACGGCACCAGAAGGCCCAGGTCGAGAATCGCGAGAAGGGTGAGGCCTACCTGACGAAATTCAGCAAACAGCCGGGCGTCCAGGCGTCGCCGGGCGGCGTGCTCTACCAGGTGCTCAAGGAAGGCGGCGGCCGAAAGCCGATCGAAGCGGACACCGTCCAGGTCAACTACCGCGGCAGTCTGATCGACGGCACCGAATTCGATGCCACCGAGCCCGGTCATCCGGCAGAGCTCAAGGTCACGGCGCTCATCAGTGGTTGGAAGCAAGCGCTGACGATGATGAACGTCGGCGCCAAGTGGCACATCGTAATTCCCTCGCAGCTTGCCTACGGCGAACGCGGTGTGGGTAGCGACATCGGGCCCAATGAGGTGCTGGTGTTCGACGTGGAACTCGTCGGTATCAAGTAGCGCCGGCTTGCGTAGCGGTGCGGGTCATGCGCCCGCCCGCGGCAACCCGCTGGAAAGAAAGCGCACGATGAAGTCCCCGGCATTCCGCATTCTGGCAGCACGGGCCGTTCTTGAGGCGCTGCGCGCGCATTGTCGCGCCCCGCTCCTTCTAGGCTTTGGCGTGTTCGCCGCCGCCGTCCTGGCTGCCGAACCTGCGCCCATAGTCCCGTCAAATGTGCTCGCGTTGGGCGCGCGCATCTACAACGCGGGCATGCTCGCCCCGGGTTCGTTCCTCAAGGGCTTTCGCGAGGGTCGCGAGCCGGTCCAGGGCAATGAGGCCGCCTGCGCCAATTGCCACCGCCCGAGCGGCATGGGACAGATTGAAGGAGATCTCCTGGTGCCGCCCATTGGCGCGTCCTTTCTATTCGCCAAACGCGGGGAGCAGGGCGTGGTGACCATGGATCCGCGCGTGAGCAAGCTGTTCAACCAGGCCCACGATCCGTACACCGACGCGACGCTGGCGCGCGCGATCCGCGAGGGCGTCAACAGCCAGGGGCGGCAAATGAGTGTGTTGATGCCGCGCTATGCACTCGGGGAAACGGAAATGGCAGCACTGATCGCCCACCTGCGGCAGCTTTCTGCAGACGTGTCGCCTGGCGTAGACCGCACACGGATCGACCTGGCGACGGTGATCACGCCCGAGGTCGATGCGCCGCGGCGCAAGGCCTTCCTTGACATGATGCAGACTATTGTTCGGCAGAAGAACGCCAGCACCGTGACTGCGGACACCAAGAAGAACCGGCATCACATGGTGTCGGCGGCCGAACTCGTGTACGGGACCGAACGCACCTGGAACCTTCAGGTCTGGGAGCTGCGGGGTGCGCCCGAGACCTGGCGCGAACAGCTGCAAGCGCGCTACCGCGAGCACCCGGTATTCGCGCTTGTTTCCGGACTTTCCGATGCCTCCTGGCAGCCCGTGCAGGATTTTTGTGAGCAGCAGCACGTGCCCTGCTGGTTTCCCAGCGTGGAGGCGACCGCAAGCAGGGCGGGTGCCTACACCCTGTACTTTTCCAACGGAGTGCGTCTGGAATCCGCGTTGCTGGCGCAAGGCCTGTCCGAACAGGCGGGAAGGCCACGGCGCGTAATCCAGATTTATCGGGAGGACTCGCTGGGCCGCGTCGCATCCGAGTCATTGCGCGAGGCTTTGGCCGGATCGGGTGCTGAAGTCACGGACAGGAAAATTGCAAACGACGCGCTTGCCTCTGATACGCTGCGCGCAACCTTTGCTGCCGTCCGGCAAGGGGACGTCCTTATGGTCTGGCTACGGTCTGGCGACCTCGCCACGCTGGAGGCGATCAAGCCTCCCGACAGCGAGGTGTATTTCTCGGGCGCACTCGCGCAAGGCGAGAACGCGCCGATTCCGACCGCCTGGCGCGCACACGCCCACATCGTGTATCCCTATGAATTGCCCTCCAAGCGGGAAAAGAACCTCGAGTACTTTCACGTCTGGATGAATCTGACCCACCTGCCGCTCGTCGACGAGCCGATGCAGTCGGAAGTCTTCTTTGCCATGAACTTCCTGACCGATACGCTCTCGGAAATGCTGGACAACCTGTATCGCGATTACCTGATCGAGCGCGCCGAGCAGATGCTGAGCAAGCGCGAAGGCGTCAAATCGGAGCAGGAAACCCGCGATCGAGTTGCGTTGGGGCGCGAAGGGGACCTGCTGCACCGGCGCGGACCGATGACCATGAACGAGTCGGTTCGCGTGGCCACGCCGAGCGGTCCCGACAGCCGGGCAAAAAGCGCGGGCACCACGATCTACCCGCACCTGAGCCTGGGACCGGGTCAACGACTTGCATCCAAGTCCGGGTACATCGCGCGCTTTTCTGGCGACAGCGGTAGCGAGCTCACGCCGGAAACCGAATTGATTACCCCATGAGGATCTGGTCGGCCGGATCCGTGCGCGGGGTTGCTGGGGAGATGTACGGCCGCATTGATGTCAGGAGAACCGCACCATGAATCGAAACCTACGTAACCCACTGCTGTGCCTGGCGGGTCTGGCACTGGCTGGATCGGCGTTTGCCGACACCGTCGGTCCTTGCAGCATTGCGAGCAATGTTCGGCCCGATGGCACGGTGGAGTTGAGCAACACTGCCAACGTTGCCAAATGCGATACGCCTTCGTCCAGATCGAACGATTCGGCCAGCGCGCCGGCCGCTGCCCCGAGCGCTCCCGCCAAGGTGACTTCCAGCGCAAGCGAAGCCGCGCCGGTTCGCGCCGCCGTTGTGCCTGAAGCGGCCCCGCCGCCCCCGGCGGACGCCCAGTCCGCTTCGTCCAGCCCGACCGCGGACCCGCGCGAGGCCTACAAGAACGCAATGCTGGAGGGAGCCCCCGGCACGACCGGGGCAAATCCGGCGGTTGCGCGCCGCTACAAGATGATGGACAAGGCAACCTACCAGGCAACGGTGCTCAACGGCGCGACTCCGACCGCGCAAGGGGACGCACCGGTAAGCCCGGCGCCAGCCCAGTAAGTGGCGCAGCGCGCGCGCGGGTCCTGGCGCCGTGGTTTTGCTGCGGCGCTCGCGCTTTGCGCCTTCGGGCCGGTGCGCGGGGAAGAGGATGCGGTTTCGGCGTGCCTAAGGTCCCACGAGACGCCGCCGCAGGTCGTTGCGCAATGCACGGCCGCGCTCGGCGCTGCGGGAATCGCCGATGAGCGGCGCGCAGCAGCGCTCACGCAGCGGGGTCTGGCGCACATGGCGAGGCGCGACCTGGACCGCGCCCGGGACGATTTTGACGCGGCAATTCACCTGGACGCCGCGTCGGCGTGGACCTACAACTCCCGGGCGGTACTGCACATGCAAAGCGGCGAGGTCGAGCCGGCGATCGCTGACTATGAGCAGGCACTACGCCGTAAGCCCGACTACGCCTTCGCGCGGGCCAACCTGGGTTATGCACGACTTCAAAAAGGCGATTTCGACGGGGCGCTGTCGGACCTGGACAAGGCAATACGGCTGGCGCCGCCGCGGGTCGAAATCGCGCTGACCTACCGCGGCAGAGCCTGGCTTGCCAAGGGCAACTACGAGCGTGCGCTGGAGGATTTTGCCGCGGCGCTCAAGGCAAACCCGCGCTACGCCAATGCGCTGAGCGGCCGCGCCTACACCCGCTTTTGCCAGGGCAACTTTGATGCGGCCGCCGAGGATTTTCGCAGCGAGCGGCAGATTCGCAAGGATGCAGAGTCCGCGGTCGACTGGCTAATTGCCGTGCGCCGTGGGGGTCACGACGGCCGCGCCGAGCTCGCCGAGGCGATGAAAGGAACGGACGCGAGCCAGGGCGCGGCGCCCGGTCTTGCGCTGTTCGGCGGCATGATCACGCCCGAACAGGCGCTGCAGGCAAGCAGCGACCGGGATCCTCGGCTGCAACGCGAGCGCACCTGCACGGTCAGCTTTGCAATCGGCGAGTGGTACCTGTTGCGGACGGAACGACAGCACGCGCAGCAGTACCTGTCCATGAGCCGCGAAAGCTGCGACGCCTCGCATCCCGAATTCGCCGCCGCGGGCGCCGAACTGGCGCGCCTGCCCTAGGCGATAAAGCCTGCCGCGCTAAACACCATCCTGCGCGCCGGCGGGCTACTGGCCCAGCGGTTGCGCTTCGTTCAAGGGCTGGGCATCCCAGCCGCCCTCGGTTTCGTCGTTGTTCATCAGTCGCGATACCGTTCCGGGGCGTTCGATCAAGCCGCTTTCCAGCGCCACCAGCGTGAGTTCCGAAACGTTGCGCAAGCCCAGCTTGCGCATCAGGTTGGCCCGGTGCTTCTCGACGGTCTTGGGACTCACGTGCAAAAACTCGGCAGTTGCCCGGTTGGTGCGGCCTTCGGCCACCAGCTTGAGGATGCTGCGCTCGCGCGCCGTGAGCTTGTCCCAGGGCGCCGTCTTGGTTTCGGCCTTGCCGCCATTGAGATAGTTATCCACCAGGTGACCGGACACGTCGGGGGAGAGAAACTTCTTGCCGCTGACCACGCTGCGCAACGCCATCACCAGTTCATCGTAGGAAGCGTCCTTGAGGATGTAGCCATCGGCGCCGGCGCGCAGGGCTTCGCGCACGTATTCATCGGTCTTGTAGGAGGTGAGCGCCACGACCTTGATGTCGGGCAGGCGCCGCTTGATCTGCGCTGTTGCCTCAATGCCGTTCAAGCCCGGCATCGACAGGTCCATGAGGATCACCACCGGTGCGAGCGTGCCCGCGAGGCGCACCGCCTCCTTGCCGTCCTTGCACTCGCCGACCACCTCGAAATCCGGCAGGGTGTCGATGAGGGAGCGCAACCCCTGGCGCAGCAGGTTGTGGTCTTCGGCAATCAGGATTCGATTCTTCATGGCAACTTTTCTCGATAGGGCAGGCAGGGATTCATTGGCGTCCCGGCATGCCAGATAAGGCGCCGGGATTGGGCATCGGTGTTGGTGCGGGTGCGGGCATTAGCCCCGGGTTTCTGCCCGCCGTGGGCAGCTGGAATATGAATTGCCATTGCGAGTAGTCCTCGGCAAGGGCAAATTGCTGGTAGCGCGGCGGAAAGTGCGCGTGCTTCATGGGCGCGGCCTTCGAAACCGAGTGAACTCCAATCAGTGCGTTGTTGACGAGAATGGGCTCCAGGTCCGTATCCGGCGCCATGGGATCGCGGTACGCAGCGCGCAGGTGATGCACGGGATTGGGGAAGCGCTCATCGTTGAGCAACTGTTCGACTGAACTGGGCAGGATCTTGCGCGGTCCCGGCGTCGTCCTCCAGTAGGATTCGATGGCCTTGCGGTATTGCTCGCCGACCCAAAGCAGTTCGGACTCGCGCTCGCGCTTGGCGCTCGTAGCCCACACTTCAGCGGCCGCGAGTGCGCCCACCCCAACCAGCATGAGCATCAGCAGTAGCGCGATCAACACCAGGCCGCTTTGGCCCGCGCGCCCCGCGCATGCATGCTGGCGCTCAGGGCGCATTGCCGCTCCCCGCGGGTGCGCCACCCGGCACCGGGGCCGGATTTGCGCTTTGAATGTCGTAGATGCCCGAAAGGCTGGTGTCGCTTGGCGCCACGGTGACCCAGTCGCGCTTGTCGGTCAGCGGATCGACCGGAATTTCGCGCAGGTAATGCTTGTCGACCAGGTCCTGCAGGGTATCTGGATACTTGCCCTGGTCACCGTAGTACTTGTCGATGGCGTCGCGCACCGAGGCCAGATTTTGCCGCTGCACCGAGGCCTTGCCACTGTCCACGGTGCGGAAGTAGCGCGGCACGGCGATGGTCAGCAAAAGCGCGATCAGCACCATCACCACCATGATCTCGATCAGGGTGAAGCCGCGCCCGCGGGACCGCAATAGCGTGCGCATCTCACCAGTCCTTGTAGGCGATGCCGTTGCGTCCGATGGCCTCGGACTTGGACGACACGTCGTAGACATCAGCGCCGCCGCTGAAATCGCCCGGCATTGCACCATAGGCACGCACGTTCCATTGCAGCTCGGGCGCAACGCTTTGGTCTTCGAAGAATGGATCCCGTGGTATCTGGCGCAGGAACACCATGTGCGCGGGGACCGTTGCGGCATTGGCCGAGGCCGCCGCCGCCGGGGGCGGGGCCGCGCCGCCGCCGGCGCCGGGCGCGGCGTTCATTCCCGGGGCGCCATTGAACGCTCCCGGGTTGTTTGCCAGGCTCGAGCCGCTCATCGGCGTTGCCACCGTGTCCACGCCCTCCACCAGGGTGCGCAGGTTCGGCGGAAAGCCCGAGGTCCCAACATCCTTGGCCACCACGCCGGTGTCGGTGGCCAGTTTGTACGCGTCGAGCGCGTCGCGGATCTCGCGTAGCGCATGGCGCAGTTCGGATTCTTTGGCGTGCGTCACCGTCACCTCGTACAGGGGCACCGAAACGAGGGCCAGCACGCTGACCAGGACCAGCGTTACCACGAGCTCGATCAGCGTGAATCCACCGCCGCGTCGCTTCGTGGAATTCATGGTCTTGGCCAAAAAATTTCTCCGTTAGTTGGCGGCGCCGGGCGCCGGCACCTGTGCCGGGTCCGGCGCAGGTGCCGGTGTCGGAGCAGCCTCGGGCGGCGGCGCGACCGGGGCAGGCGGTTCCGGCACAAGCGCTGGGGCGGGATCGGGTGGTGTTGGGGAACCCCGTGGCATCGCCGGATTTGCCGCGGGAAGTGCCCCGGGAGCGCCGGCCTCCGCCGGTCCAAAGTTCGCGCCCGGGGGCCAGTGGGTGCCCGGCGCCGGGCGTTGATGGCGCGGAATGCTGCCGGCCACCCGCGGATCGATCGAGGCTGGTGCCGGAGCGTCGGATCCCGAGGGCGCGGGGGTCAGGTTGGCGCCGGTGCCACCGCCGCCGACAAAGCCGGGTACCACCGGCGCGGCAGGTGCGGCAGGCGCACCCCCGGCGGCGGAATTGCTCACTGCGCCCACCGGATCAAGGCGCAGCGGGTTCTCGCGGACCGTTGCTTCGCTGCCCGAGAAGACCTCGCGCACGCGCCGGTCGGCAAGGGCTGGGGCGCGCAATATGTGCGGTGTGATCGAGAGCACGATCTCGTCTTTGCTGTGATCGCGCTTGTCGCTACCGAACAGTTTTCCCAGGATCGGGAAATTGCCCAGCCCAGGAACATAGCTGTTGGTTGCGGTGTACTGGTCGTTGATCAGCCCCCCGAGGATTTGGGTCTCGCCGTCGCGCAGGCGCAGGCTGGTCTGGGCCGAGCGCGTGCCGATCTCGTAGGCCACCGA
>Ga0075030_100003779_pt1 | contig 13719 bp, 7 predicted proteins | sample LitLauG_LLR_2012_FD_71393 | JGI IMG/M metagenome (GOLD analysis project Ga0075030, IMG submission 71393) | Freshwater sediment microbial communities from Pennsylvania, USA - Little Laurel Run_MetaG_LLR_2012 | ecosystem: Environmental > Aquatic > Freshwater > Creek > Sediment | place: USA... | reverse complement strand
AACGGCGTTTGCACCAATGGTGCAAGCGTAACCATCGGCGGTAAGCCGGCGGTCATCCAGAGCTGGGTCGATACCCAGATCGTGGCGTCAGTACCGAACAATGTCCCTGCCTGCGCTGTGACGCAGCAGCCCAAGTATCAGGGCTCGCTGCCGGCTGGCCAGTTGAAGAACGCTCAGTGCGGACAGCTGCTGATCACGAATGCGAACGGCCAGCAATCGGTCGATACCGTGACCGTCACGGTCGGCGGCAAGACGCCGACCCTGCTGGGTGCGGGTCAGACGATTCAATCGGCGCTCGATGCTGCCGCTCCTGGGGACATGATCATCGTTCCTCCGGGCAACTACAGCGAACTGCTGATTATGTGGAAGCCCGTCCGGTTGCAAGGCGTCGGTGCGGCCTCCAGCGTTGTCAACGCCAATACTCATCCGGCGGGAAAACTGGATCCGTGGCGTGCGCAGATCGTCTGCCTGTTCGGCTTGACCTCTGATGGCCGCCCCTCCAGCGGTCCATACGCTGGTTGCCCCGGAACGGGTTGGACCAACCTGCCCGGCGCGAGCGCTGCGTTCCCGACGATGGTGGTGGATCGGGTCACGCTGGAAGCTGTGCTGGGATGGGATGCCAATCTCAACGGCAACCTGGCAGAACAGTTGATCGAGCCTAGCCTGATGGGCGCGTATGAAGGTGCGGCCATCACGGTATTGGGCAAGGGCGTGAATATCCCGGCCGGCTCAGCCGATCCGTTCGGAAGCGCTGCGGCGACCGTAGCATCGTTCCCCACCGGCACCGTGCTGCTTATGCAGGGGGATTGCACTGACAGAACCGGTAACAATCCGTGGCCGAGCAACTTCTACTGCAACCCGTCGAGCATTGACGGTTTGACTATGACCAACAGCTCCCAGGGCGGTGGTGGCATCTTTGTCCACGCCTGGGGTCACAGCTTGCAGATCGCCAACAACCGGGTGAAGAACAACAGTGGAACCATGTCGGGTGGTATCACCGTCGGCCAAGGGGAACACATCGACGCGTTGCTGGGCGGAACCACGCCTCTCGATCCGCCGAATTCCTGCGAGAGCGGTGTCGCGAACCAGGGACTGCCGTTCTGCTACAACGTGCACGTCAACGTGCATAACAACTCCGTCACGCTGAATACCTCGCTGGGAGACGAGCTGTTCTCGTCGACCCCTGCGGGAGCGGGCGGCGTCACCTTCTGCAACGGTGCCGACTACTACAAGTTCAACAACAACTGGGTATGCGGCAACATGAGCACGGGTGACGGCGGCGGCTTTGCTCACGTCGGGTTCATCAAGAACGGCGACGTCGAGCACAACTCGTTCCTGTTCAACCAAAGCCAGAACCCGACCATCACCACCAACGGCGGCGGCTTGCTCGTCATGGGCGCCCCCGACGCTGATCCGCCATGCGGCATCGTCACCGACCAGGATTGTCTGGCATCTCCCAGTTCGATTCTGCCGAGCGACGGCACCGGTCCGGGTCTGGTGATCAATGCCAACCTGATCATGGGCAACTCGGCCGATGCCGGTAGCGGTGGCGGCCTGCGCATGCAGCAGGTCAACGGAACGGATGTTCTCAACAATCCAAATGGCAGAAATGCCTGTCAAAATGTTGGAAGTTCGTCATGTCTCTGGAACTCCGTGACGGTCACCAACAACATCATCACCAACAACGTAGCCGGCTGGGACGGTGCTGGCGTATCGCTGCAGGACGCGATGGCCGTGAATATCGTCAACAACACCATCGTTTCCAACGATACGACAGCCTCTTCGGGGACGCTCTTCGGTTCGCTGTTCGCGCCGCTGGCGAGCAACCCTGGAATCAACTGCACCACGCCGGACGGCACTTACTCGTGCCCGCAGGTGGCCGGTCTGGTCAGCACGATGCACAGCCCGGTACTGTCGGCGAACATGGCATTGCTGCCGGCCAACAGCATCAAATGTCCGACGGGCCACGCCAATTGCGCCAGCATCTCTGATCCGCTGTTGACCAACAACCTGATCTGGCAGAACCGTTCGTTCGTCATCGGTGTGGGTGGTGCGGGAAGCGCCGCCACGGGAAAGAACCAGCAAAACGTGGTCACGCTGTATAACGCTGCGTTCCCCACCAGCGGGAGCAGCGCGGTTACGCCGACCATCATGCCGGGAAGCCAGGGCGTCACGGGTCAGTGCATCACGGGTTCCAGCTACTGGGACATCGGCGTGCGCAACGACCTGGGACCGGCTCTCCACTATTCGGGCTTCAGTCTGACGCCGACGTACTCGGTGCTGACGGACGCTACGGATTACGCGACCGGTAACAACCTCGGATCGAATCCGAGCCTCGTGAGCCAGTACTGCAACGGCTCTCGCGTACCGCCCGAGAACGGTGGCCCGGGTTACACGGTGTATCCGGGTACCAACGAGACCTCCGGTGGTCCGACCTGGTTGTGGGCGTTCAACCTGACTCCGTCTGCCACGGTGGACGAAGGCAACAACTGGATCAACATGCGCTGGGGACCCTTGGCTCTGGCCAATCCCAAGACGGGCGTGACTTTGGGGAACTACGCTCCGGCAGCCGGATCGCCGGTCATCAACGTGGTTCCGCAAGGAACGGCTGCTTACGCTGCGGCTCCGAGCAACGACTTCTTCGGGAATCCGCGCAAGACGGCGGCGACAGGCAATGTCGACATCGGTGCGGTCGAAGTCCAGGGAGTAGCAGCGCCGACTCTGCAATCGATCACACCGGGCAACGGGCTGGAAGGTGATGTCTACTCCGTAAGCCTGACCGGTACCGGTTTTGCGAGCGGCATGACTGTGGCTGTGTCTGGCAACGGCGTGACCGTCAGCAATGTGGCCGTGGCGAGCAGCACGAGCGCCACAGCAACGTTCACGATCGCACCGACTGCGTCCGGCGGCGCTAGAAACGTCTCCGTCACCGTAACGGGAAGCGGTACGTCAAACAACGTCACCTTCACCGTGCAGGCTCCGCCAAATCCGACTCTGACCTCGGTCGTCCCGAATACGGGCGTGCGTGGAACGAACGTGGCTGTGACTCTGACCGGTACGAACTTCACGACTGCCGGAACGACGGTCAACATCAATGGCGTTGGAGTAAGCGCTACTGGCGTGACCGTGGTCAACTCCACGACAATCACAGCTACTTTCGTGATCACGGCTAGCGCTGGATTGGGCAATCACAACGTCAGGGTTACGAATCCGTCGGCGACCAGCGGACCCGTGGTCTTCAGCGTCACGGGGCCGACAGTTACCTCGATCACGCCTGCTACCGGGGCGCGAGGGGCAACTGTCAATGTGAGCATCGCCGGTACGGGTCTCGCCGGAGCTACATCAGTGACGGTTTCCGGTACAGGAGTGACCGTATCGAACTTCGCGGCAGTCAATGCCACGACAGTTACGGCGACCTTCACCATCGCGGCGAACGCGCCGTCTGGCAATGGCTCTGGTCTGCGGACCGTTACTGTCGTTACTCCGACCGGATCCCCGACCATCAACTTCCGGGTGACGGCAGCGACGCTGACGATCTCAGCGCCGAGCCCGACCCTGGCTCCAACGGGGACTCCGAATACGCTCACCAAAACCGGGACCATCACTGTAAGCAATACCGCTACCGGTGGCACCGCTGGGCCATTCACCTTCTCGGCCGCTCCGACGGTTGCAAAGGTGGGTGCTCCGGGTGGGACGTTCTCGATCGTAACCGGAACGGGCGGCGGCTCGTGCGTCAATGGTGCCGTAGTAAATCCGGGCTCAAACTGCACGATCGTTGTGCAGTACGCTCCGGGGTCGTCTACCGCAACCGCTACGGGGAATGTCAGCGTCACGGGTTCAGGAATCAGCCCTGCGACGCAGACCGGGAGTAACTTCAGCGGTAACTAACTCGACTGAGGGCCGCCTTAACCGAGGCCGCTCTCAGGTGAGCCAAGTGATTGAAAAGAAAGTTCACTGCTCGCGGAAACCCTCCGCGAGCAGTTTTTTGCTTATTTGATGTAGAGCAAAGAGCCGTCCCGCTTGGCTGGTATAAGCTAACCAAAGATTTCCTCCCCTATTACCAATAGTGAACAAGCCATGATTCGACCGGTCTTTCTCTGCACTATCGTGCTCTGCGGAGCTGTGCTCGCGCAGAACTCGTCGCCAGCTTCTAACGCCGGCCAATCCAGTTCGAACGCGACTCAGGCCCCGGTGGCCGCCGCTAGGCCGGCAGTTTCAGTGACTCCGTCTCACTACCATGCGGATTCTCTCGGAGGACACGCAGGCAGGTACTACCGGGTGATCTGGGGCGTTGATTCTTTGGGCGTGAAGTCCGCCGAAGCCGGCGAAATGATCCGCTTCAGTTACCGGGTCCTCAACGCCGACAAGGCCAAGGGCCTCAACGATAAGAGATTGGAGCCCTCTCTGATCGACGAAAAGGCCCACGTCAAGCTGGTTGTGCCGATGATGGATAAAGTCGGGAAGTTGCGCCAGACGTCAGCTCCCGAAGACGGAAAGATGTACTGGATGCTGTTTTCGAATAAAGGTGGATTTGTGAAGCGTGGAGATCACGTCGATGTCGTGATCGGGAATTTCCACGCGGAGGGACTGGTAGTGGATTAGCTCTCTCCTCAAGAATCACTCTCTTGCATTTGCCGATGGGGTCCAAACGATTGATAAGGGGTGTGTCGATGAAGATGAAACGAGTTTCTTGTGCGGTGATGGCCTTTGCGCTTCTGCCGTCGGGGATGTTTGGCGCTGATGCAACAACGAAAACGACCGCTCCGCAGTTGACCGCGGCTCAGATCGTCGAAAAGCACGTGGCGGCGCGCGGTGGACTTGCCAGCTGGCGCTCACTGCATACACTCGAGATGAAGGGAAAGATGCAGGCGGGCGGGAACAAACGCTCGACCATTCAGGTGCCGGGCGCGAAGCTCGGAGCTGAAGTGAAAGAGACTCGGCCGGACGAGCAGGTACAGCTTCCCTTCGTGATGGAACTGGAGCGTGGACGGAAACAGCGTCTGGAGATCCAGTTCAACGGACAGACGGCGGTGCAGGTGTACAACGGTTCCCAGGGCTGGAAGCTGCGGCCGTTCTTGAATCGGCATGAAGTGGAGAAATATTCCCCCGATGAACTGAAACTGGCGTCGGCTCAGTCCGATCTCGATGGCTTGCTGATCGACTACGCCGCGAGGGGCTCGAAGGTCGAATTGGTGGGCGTAGAGCAGGTCGAAGGACGCAACGCTTACAACCTGAAAGTCACCGACAAGAGTGGCAATGTGCGTCACGATTGGGTGGATGCGGAAAATTTCCTGGAGATCAAGGTCGAAGGTTCTCCGCGTCGCCTTGATGGCAGGTATCACCCGGTTGCGACTTACCTCCGCGACTATCGTTCCGTGAACGGGCTGGTGATGCCTTACCTGATGGAGACCGCGGTTGAGGGAGTGAAGGATACCGAGAAGATTCAGATCGAGGAAATCGTCTCGAATCCAAAGCTCGATGCATCGCAGTTTGCCATGCCGCGTTAAGTAATCGTCCCTCCCCCAAAGTTCTTCTTGCTCGATTGCCAGTTGTTCCCCCTTGGGGCACAACTGGCCAGGGCTGGAAACGAATTCCCGCCCGGTATATTCCCAAACGAGAAGTAATCAAGGAGTTTTGAGATGACGGTCAGAAGCATCGCAGCCTTTGTGGTTCTGGCAGCAACTATTTCATGGGGGCAGAATTCCGCCGGTCCGCTGGCAAACCGCCGGCAGACGGTGACCGCAGGCCCGACTTCGGAGACGCAGATCGCTTCCGCGCGCGTCAAGGCTCAGATCGAGGCCAGACAGCACGTGGAAGAGATGGGCGCGACGCTCACGAAGATGCACACTCTGCTGAAACAGATGAACGCCAAGACTTCGGCCGCGACGTCGAAAGACTCCGTAGCCAAGGCGAATCTCGAGATGTGGTCGATGATGCTGGAGCAGCTGGATAAACAATACTCGGAGCTGGTTTCTGCTCAAAAGGCGCGGGAAGATTTGGAAGCCCGCCGGATGGCGCTCTACAAGCAGGCTGACGAGAAGGCTGCGGCGGCGGCTGCGGCGGCGAGAGCTGCACAGCAAGCGGAGGCAAACGCGGCCAGCGCTGCCCAAGCTCCTGCGGCGAGCCAGCCGGCGACGGCTCCTGCTGCACCCAGCACGTCGGCTCCGGCCGCGGCGCCCAGCGCCACGTCGTCTCCCAACTAAGGCACGGTTCCCAGGTTGTAAGCAGTGAGGACTGTCTCCATGAAGAAAATCCTGATCGCCGTGCTGGTGCTGCTCCTGATGGTGGCCTCATATGTTGCGGGCCGCCGTCACGCCGCAACCAAAACGGCGATCTCCCCAAGTGCGCGGCCCGTTCTCTACTGGGTCGATCCGATGCATCCCGACTACAAGTCTGATCATCCGGGCATTGCCCCGGACTGTGGCATGGAACTTGAGCCGGTGTATGCGGAAAATGTTTCCGCAACGGTTCCCGCGACCACGGCGATGCCTGGAGTGATCAGCATCGACGCGGAGAAACAACAACTGTACGGAATCCGGGTCACAGGAGTAGAGAAGTCATCGGGCATGGAAAGCATGCGTGTTCTCGGCCGAGTGATGCCGGAAGACACACGCGTGTACAGGGTCAACTCTGGGATGGAAGGAGTGGTCCGGGAAACGCACGGCGACTCCGTAGGAGAGTTGGTCAAGAAGGATCAGAGACTGGCGGCATATTACGGAGGAGATGCGCTCTCAGTGGCTTCGGGATTCCTGGCCGCGACGGCCGGGGTGAACGGGAGCAACGGTAAGGATGGAGCGCGGACCGTGCCATTTCCGGGTGCGGTGGCGAAGCAAGGTCAGAGCAGCGTTCAGGGGTATTCCGATCGCCTTCGCAACCTGGGAATGAGCGACGCGCAGATCCAGGAAATGGCCGAGAACCGTCAACTGCCGGAAAGCATTCAAATCGTATCTCCGGTGGACGGATTCATTTTGTCGCGGACAATCAGTCCGGGGCAGCATTTCGAGCGCGCCACGGAGTTCTACCAGATCGCCGACCTGAGCAAGGTCTGGATCATGGCTGACATCCTGGGGAGCGAAGCGCAACGTTTCCGTCCGGGAACCGCTGCCCGGGTGCATTTGTCCGGCCAGGGCAAGTCGTTCATCGCGCGCATCAGCAACGTGCTGCCGCAAGTGGACCCGTCGACGCGCACCCTGAAGTTGCGGCTGGAGGCTGACAATCCGGGATTCGCTCTGCGTCCGGACATGTTCGTGGATGTCGAACTGCCGGTATCGGTGCCTGCGGGACTCACGATTCCTGTAGATGCGGTCATTGACTCAGGGCGTCAGCAGCGAGTCTTCCTCGAAAAAACCAACGGAGTGTTTGAGCCGAGAGAGGTTCACCTGGGATGGCGGCTGGGCGATCGCGTTGAAGTTGTCGGCGGGCTGAAGGAAGGCGATCGCGTGGTCAGCGCCGGAACCTTTCTGGTTGACTCCGAGAGCCGTTTGAAGCTCGGGCAGCCGGCGCCTAAGGAAGAGCAGCACGAGAGAGTCCTGCCGAAATCCAATGGTGGAAAGAGCACGACCGTTCGCGCCCAGGTCAAGGACGCCTCGTGCGGCATGATGATAGACGCGGAGGAAGCGAAGGCGGCGGGCCGAACCGTCCAGCGTGGCGGCGCGACTCATTATTTCTGCTCGGACAACTGCAAGCGGAAATTCCTGGAGCAAGCCGATCAGCACCTCGCCACAGATTCCTCCGGTTCCCGGTCATGATTAACCGCATTATCGACTTTTCCGTAGAGCACAAGTGGCTTGTGCTGGTGTGCGCGGCGCTCGCCTGCATTGGCGGATGGTGGTCGATGATGGCTCTGCCGCTCGACGCCATGCCCGACCTGAGCGATACGCAGGTCATCATCTATTCGCGGTGGGATCGCAGCCCCGACATTATCGAAGACCAGGTCACGTATCCGATCGTCACGGCGATGACGGGCGCGCCCAAGGTCAAGACGGTGCGTGGCATTTCAGATTTCGGTTATTCGTACGTTTACGTCATCTTCGAAGACGGAACGGATCTCTACTGGGCGCGTTCCCGCGCGCTCGAGTACTTGTCGAGTGTCCAATCTCGGCTGCCGGAGGGCGTCAAGACAGAGCTGGGGCCGGACGCCACTTCCGTCGGGTGGGTTTATCAGTACGCGTTGGTCGACACTTCGGGTAAGCATAGCCTGGCGGATCTCCGCTCCTATCAGGATTGGTATTTGCGCTACTACCTGCGGTCGGTGCCCGGCGTCGCCGAGGTCGCACCGGTCGGCGGATATACACGTCAATACCAGGTCAATGTGGATCCCAATCGTCTGCAGGCATACGGGATCCCGATCCGGCGGGTCGTGGAAGCGGTGCGGAGTGGAAACCAGGAGGTGGGCGGCCGCCTGTTGGAGTTCGGCGGCACCGAGTACATGGTTCGGGGCCGCGGTTATGCTTCCTCGCTGGAGGAGTTCGGCAATATTGTTTTGGATGCCAACTCGGATGGAACGCCGATCCGCATCAAGGATGTGGGCCAGGTGGTGGAGGGCCCGGAGTTGCGGCGCGGCCTGGCGGATCTGGACGGTAAGGGCGAGGTCGTTTCCGGCATTGTGGTCATGCGAAGCGGCGAGAACGCGCTTGCCGTCATCGATCGCGTGAAGCAGAAGATTTCAGAAATCACTCCGTCGCTTCCCGAGGGCGTCAGGATCGTTCCCGTCTACGATCGTTCGGAGTTCATTCATCACGCCATCAGTAACGTCGACTCGACGATCGTTCAGGTCATCATCACCGTCGTGCTGATCATCCTGATCTTCCTGTGGCACTTCCCGAGCGCCGCGATCCCCATCGTCACCATGCCGGTGGTCGTGCTCGCTTCCTTTATTCCATTCCGGATGCTCGGCATCAGCGCCAACATCATGTCCCTGGCCGGGGTGGCGATCGCGTTCAGCGAACTGGTGGACGCGTCGATCGTGGTGGTCGAGCAGACACATAAGAAGCTCGAATTGTGGGAGAAGGGCGGACGCCGCGGGGACTATCGCGCGGTGATTATCTCTGCGGTGAAAGAGGTGGCCGGCCCCACATTCTTCGCTTTACTTGTCATTGCCATCAGCTTCCTGCCCGTGTTGACGTTGGAAGCGGAAGAGGGCCGGTTATTCAAGCCGCTCGCGTACACGAAATCTTTGGCGATGCTGATTGCGGCGGGAATGGCGATCACGGTTGATCCGGCGTTGCGGCTGTTGCTGGCCCGCGTCGACCGGTTTGATTTCCGCCCCGAGTGGCTCTGCAAATTTACGAACACGCTGCTGGTGGGGAAGGTCCGATCCGAAGACGACCACGCCATCAGCCGATGGATGAGCCGAGTCTACGAGCCGGTCGTGCGATGGACCCTGCGCTGGAAATGGGCAGTCATTTCCGGCGCGGCAGCGCTCGTCATCGTCGCCATTCCAGTGTTTATGCACCTTGGGTCGGAGTTCATGCCCACGCTGGATGAAGGCGTGATTCTTTACATGCCCTCCACCATGCCCGGAATTTCCATCACCCAGGCGCATGGTCTGCTGCAGACGACCGACGGAATTCTCGCGCGTTTTCCCGAAGTCGGCCAGGTTCTTGGAAAAGCCGGTCGCGCCGAAACCGCCACGGATCCAGCGCCGCTGTCGATGCTGGAAACGGTGATCGTGCTGAAGCCCCGGTCGGAGTGGCGGCACGTCGATACCTGGTACTCCTCATGGGCTCCGGACTTCGTCAAGCCGCTATTGCGGCCGATCACTCCCGACACGATTTCGGTCTCCGAACTTGTGCATCTGATGGATCAGAGCTTGCGTGTTCCTGGCGTGACCAACGCCTGGACGATGCCGGTCAAGGGCCGCATCGATATGCTGACGACCGGCATGCGCACTCCGATTGGAATCAAGGTCTCTGGAGCAGATCTGGGCACGATCGAGCAGATCGGAACCAAGGTCGAATCCCTGCTTTCTCAGGTGAAGGGAACCCGCGGCGTTTTCGCAGAACGCACGGGAACCGGATACTTCCTGAATTTCGAATGGAACCGTGATCGCCTGGCGCGTTATGGGTTGAGCATCGAAGATGCGCAACTGGCGGTCGAGAACGCAATCGGCGGCGAAGACGTCACCACCGCGATTCAGGGCAGGGAACGGTATCCGGTGAATGTCCGCTATATGCGGGACTTCCGCAGTGACATCGGATCGCTCGAGCGGGTGCTCGTTCCGGCCGGTGGCCAGCGGCAAATTGCGCTCGGCGAATTGGCGGAAATTCGTACCACCAGTGGGCCGGCGATGATCCGCGACGAGAACGGCATGCTGACCGGCTATATCTACGTGGATGTCGCGGACCGGGATCCGGGGGGCTACGTTTCGGAGGCCGGAGCGCTGTTACGAAATCAATTGAAGCTTCAACCGGGATACGCGCTGGCATGGACGGGCCAGTACGAGGCGATGCAGCGTGTGACTCGTCGCCTCACGCGCGTCATTCCGCTCACATTGGTGATCGTGGTATTTCTCCTGTACGCCAACACGCGCTCGATCACCAAGACCACGATTATTCTGCTGGCGGTTCCGTTCTCCGCCGTGGGTGCAGTCTTCTTTCTTTACCTGGCCGGCTACAACATGAGCGTGGGTGTCTGGGTCGGTCTGATCGCGTTGCTGGGGATTGACGCGGAGACCGGCGTATACATGCTTCTTTACCTCGACTTGGCTTACGAAGAGGCTCGCCGTTGCGGGCGGCTGAACAATCTCCCGCAGTTGACGGAAGCGATCGTGCAAGGCGCCGCCAAGCGGCTGCGTCCGAAGTTCATGACGTTCGCGACCATGTGTGTCGGGTTGCTGCCGATCATGTGGAGCACGGGCACCGGTTCAGAAATCATGAAGCGAATCGCTGCGCCCATGGTCGGCGGAATCTTCACCTCGTTCCTGCTGGAGTTGCTGGTGTATCCAGCTCTCTATCTGGTCTGGCGGCAGAAGTCGTTGCCGCGGGCAGACGTGGAAGAGGCAACGCTGGGTCCCGACGCGACGAGACTGCAAGAGAGCAGCCTGGTAAGCCTCTCCCTGCAGTAGTTTTCATCAGCGGTGACTGCGTAACAACCTGAGCGGTCCCAATTCTCGAATGTGATTCAAATCACAAAATCGGGTGATACCCGCCATACCCCCAAAGAACCTCCTGAGAGATCCTGAAAGCGGTGCAGGAGGTGTGTTATGGCGCCTGTCGAAATCATCAACCAAGCAACGAAGGGACCGGTCTCGGCTGCCTCCGCGCTCTCGGTTAAGAACGTTCTGTTCGCGACCGACTTCTCCGCGACTTCTGAAGCCGCTTTGCCCTACGCCACAGCCATCTGCCGGCGCTTTGGAAGCACCTTGCACATGGTGCATGTGCTCTCCGACGCTGGCCTGCTCATGATGACCGGTGGAGTGGACTACGTCAGCATGGGGACCATCTTCGAAGATGCCCAGAATGAGGCCAAGGAGAAACTGGAGCAGATCGCGTCACATTTTGAAACCATTCCGCACCGCAACTACGTACGGCATGGGCAGGTCTGGAAGAATCTGGGGCTGATCGCCGAGGCGAATGAAATCGATCTGATTGTCGTTGGGACGCATGGACGATCCGGCCTGGGCAAGCTGCTGCTGGGCTCAGTGGCGGAAGATATTTTGCGGCACGCGCCGTGTCCGGTCTTGACGGTGGGGCCAAGAGTCTGTGGGCGGGCGAAGCTGCCTGCCTTCCGAAATCAGGGTAGTGAACTGGCGCCGGTCGAGCTCGAACTGCGGCAGATTGTCTGTGCCACCAATTTCGTCACGAGTGCGGCCCGTGTGGTGCATGAGGCCGTGGCTCTGGCCGGTGAATTCCAGGCGCGGCTCGCATTGCTGCATGTCATGGAAGACTACTCGCGGCTGGGCAGCAAACCGGAGCCCATCGCGGACAATATGCGCCGCCTCAAGGATCTGATTCCTCCGAATGTCGAGCTGCAGCACATTCCTGAGATCCTGCTGGATTTCGGGCACGCACCTGACCGCATCCTGAAGGCGGCTGCTGAACATGAGGCCGACATGATCGTCCTCGGTGCCCGTTCTTCGACCGATATCGGGTCGACGCACCTGCCCTGGTCGGTTGCGCCGCATGTCATCGCGCAAGCCCATTGTCCGGTACTGACAGTTCGAGAGTGAGTTGTAGCCGCGCCGCTGAAGCCGCGATATGACCCGAGGAGCACACATCCGGCGGTTCGTCCGCCGCCAGCAGAGCTTCATTGCCATCGCGGTCGCGATCTATGCCGCGCTGTGGGCGGCGGACCGGCGCGCCGATCTCGGCACCACCCTGGCTTACACGCTTCCGCTCTGCAATCTGATCGTGCTCATCCAGGACCATTTGGCCTTCTTCTACAGGAAGAAGCGCACTTGGCAGTCTTGGGCCATCTATCTCGGGCTCGTGCTGGCGGTTGCGATCGTGGGCGTCGCAGTCGTCAATGCGATTGAGTTCCCGCTGCATAAAATTCCGGGGCAGACGCTATGGCAATTTCTGCGTACGGGATGGAAGCTGCCATTTATGGCGACGATGATCGTGGGCGTGTGCACGGAACTCTATCGCCGCGCTCGGGAAAGGCTGGAAGCGCGCAACCGCGAATTGCAGCAGACGATCGACCAGGAAACTGCTCGTCGCGTGCGCCAGGAGCAGGAACTCGAGCAGGCAAGAGAAATACAGCAGTCGCTGATGCCGAAGGAAATCCCCCAACTCGCGGGCTTCGAAATCGACGGCGCATGGGAGCCCGCCCGGGAGGTGGGTGGGGACTACTTCGACGTGATCCGTCTGAGCGAAACGAAGTTGGGGATCTGCATCGCCGATGTGGTGGGGAAGAGTGTTTCGGCGGCGCTGCTGATGGCCAGCGTTCAGGCCACCGTGCGAGCCTTCGCGCATGAATCGACCTCAACAGCGGCACTGTGCGGGCGCGTCAATTCGGTGCTGAGCGCCAGCATTGCCACCGGCAAATTCGTGACCTTCTTCTACGGTGTACTGGACGCACAGACCCGGTCGATGCAGTACACCAACGCGGGACACGTGTTACCGATTCTCATTTGCGCAAGTGGTACGCGTCAGCTGGAAAACGGTGGCGCAGTACTGGGAGTCTTTCCTGACTGGAAGTATGAGAATTCTTTTCTGCAATTCGAACCTGGGGACCTCCTCCTGCTGTTTACCGACGGCATCACGGAAGCGAGTCTGGGTGCCGAGGAAGAATTCGGCGAGGTGCGCCTGGTCGAGAGCGCGTGTGCATGCCTCACGAGGTCCGCGTGCGAAATCAAAACGCGCGTTCTGTCCGATGCGAAGAAGTTCTGCGATCGGCAACTGCGCGATGATGCAACAGTTATTGTGATTTCCGCACTGGCGCGCGACTCCATATCGACGTCCTCCAGCATGGCAGAACTCTCCTCAGTTTCCTCCATCGGGGATTGACCCGAAAGGAAACTCGAAATGCAACAACGGTGATGCCCGTCACAGTGAGTTTCCCCTCATCAGGGCTATAATTCGTGGTTAATCGTTAAAGCAGTTCAACGCATTCATAACTTCATGCTGAATTCATCAGCGAGTACGACGAAATATGCCCTCATACGTAGCAAAACCAACTCCTCCCAATCAGGACAAACGCTGGAAGCTGGTCGATGCCACCATACGGCGGCAAGGCGGCCAGGCGCGCGGACTGATTGAAACGCTGCACACGGTTCAA
>Ga0075030_100003778_pt1 | contig 13723 bp, 4 predicted proteins | sample LitLauG_LLR_2012_FD_71393 | JGI IMG/M metagenome (GOLD analysis project Ga0075030, IMG submission 71393) | Freshwater sediment microbial communities from Pennsylvania, USA - Little Laurel Run_MetaG_LLR_2012 | ecosystem: Environmental > Aquatic > Freshwater > Creek > Sediment | place: USA... | reverse complement strand
GTCTCGTCCCTCAACCATCCTCACATCTGTCAGCTTTACGACGTGGGCATGCAGGACGGCACCTCGTTCCTGGTGATGGAATACCTGGAGGGCGAATCGCTGGCAGATCGTTTGCGCCGAGTCGCGCTGCCGCTCAAACAAGCGCTGGAGTTCGGGATACAGATTGCCGAGGCTCTCTCGACCGCGCACCGGGCGGGTATCCTGCACCGCGATTTGAAACCGGGGAACATCATGCTGACCCCGAGTGGCGCGAAGCTGCTGGACTTTGGACTGGCGAAGACATTTCCCGCGCTTTCGGGCGCTGCGGCTGCGGCGATCAGCGGGATGACGCCTTCGACTCCGACCATGACGATCGCCGATCTGAGTTCACCGTCGAAAGGGCTGACGCAGCGCGGCACTGTCGTCGGGACATTCCAATATATGGCGCCGGAGGTGTTGCAGGGGGCGGAGGCCGATGCGCGCAGCGACGTTTTCAGTCTGGGATGCGTTCTCTACGAAATGGTGACGGGACAGCGTGCGTTTGAAGGGAAGAGCCAGTTGAGTGTCCTGACTGGAATCCTGGAAAAAGATCCGGGACCAGTGAGCCAAGTGCAACCGACGTCGCCTGCGGCGCTGGATCATGTCGTGAAGACGTGCCTGGAGAAGAACCCCGACGAGCGTTTCCAGACTGCTCACGATGTGAAGGTGCAATTGAAGTGGATCGCGGGAGAGAGTTCCCACGCGCCGCACGCCGCTCCGGCACCAGGATCGGCGCGACTGCCTTGGTTCGTGGCAGGCGCGGCCTTGCTCATCGCGCTGGCAGCCATCGCCGCCTACCTTCACACTCCCTCGCGACAGGACCCGGCCGTGGTGCGATCGCTCATTCCGCCGCCGGTGGGCACATCGTTCGTCACGCTCGCGCCCGCAGCCGGCACGCCAGTGATCTCACCGGATGGCAGCCGGTTGGTGTTCGCGGCGCGCGACGACAAAGGCAAGAACCAGCTTTACATCCGTCCACTGAGTTCGCTCACCGCGACTCCCATCTCAGGGACCGATGACGCCAGTTACCCCTTCTGGTCGCCGGACAGCCGCGAGATCGGATTCTTCGCCGACGGCAAGCTGAAAAAGATCGATGCCAACGGCGGGCCACCACAGGCTCTGTGCGACGCCGCCATCGGGCGGGGTGGAGCTTGGGGCAAGAATGGTGTGATCGTCTTTTCGCCTGGAGCGCAACAAGCGCTGCTGCGTGTCTCTGCCGACGGAGGTATACCAGAGCCAGCTACGAAGCTGGATGTAAGTCGCGGCGAGAACAGCCACCGCTGGCCTTACTTCCTGCCCGATGGCAACCACTTCCTGTTCTGGGCGCGCAACTCTCATGGGATCCAGGAGCATACGGAATATGTCGGGACCGTCGGGTCGCTGAACGCCCAACCCCTGATAAAAAGTGAGTTGGCGGCGCTTTACGTCCCCGGCTACCTGCTTTTTCTGCGGGGCCGGACCCTCATGGCGCAGCCTTTCAACGTGCAGCGTCTCCAAACCACCGGAACACCTTTGCCCATTGCCGAGCACGTGGCCGTTAATTCCACATCAAATCGCCCCATTTTCTCCGCGTCGGACAACGGCAACCTGGTGTTCCAAACCGGCACCGAGCAAGGAGGCTGGCGTCTGCTGTGGTTTTCGCGGGACGGCAAACCTGTCGGCACCCTGGGCGAGATTGATCGCTATTTTGATCCGGCAATTTCTCCCGACGGCACGCGTGTAGCGGTGAGCCTGCTAACCACTCAGGGAACCCTTGATGTCTGGATCTTCGACCTGCGGCGCAACACCAAAGCGCGTCTGACCTTCGGGCCTGCCAGTCAGCGGTATCCAGTATGGACTCCCGATGGCAGAACGATCTACTACGGCTCCAATGTGAAGGGTTCTCTCCACGTATACGCCAAGGCCGCCGATGGCAGCGGCCCCGAACGGGTCGTTCTCGAGGAAGATGCCTTCGACTACCCGGAGGACGTTTCCCCCGACGAGAAATACCTTGTGTATATGCGCGGGGCCACTGATCGCAACTCGGGCACGGAAATGTGGAGCCTGCCTCTGTTCGGCAGCGAGCACAAGCCCTTTCCTGTGGCTTCCAGCGCCTTCAACACTTTTGCGGCTTCGGTCGCACCGGGTGGCAAATGGATGGCCTATGAAAGCAATGAAACAGGCCGGTTCGAAATCTACGTGACCGCGTTTCCCGGAGGAGGCGCCAAATGGCAAGTCTCAACGGATGGCGGCACGGCTGCGAAATGGCGGAGAGACGGAAAAGAGCTGTTCTTCCTCGATCTAACCGACAACCTGATGGCGGTCGATGTAAACCCGGCCAACGGCCCCATCCAACTGGGAACTCCCCATCCACTCTTCCGGGCACCCGGTGTTCAAAATACGCTGGGGCCCTACGCGGTAACGGCCGACGGGAAGAAATTTCTCATTAACAGCGGGGACGTAAAAGAGGAGAATCAGCCGCTGACCCTCGTGCAAAACTGGCCCGCCCAACTGAAGAAGTAAAGCCCGGAAATTCTCCCATCGCGGAGCGCGTGACTCAACCGGCCAGCGCGCTGGGGAAGCGGGTCTGGAAGTCGAGGAGGCCGACCCACTCGGGTGTGATGGTGATGCGCACCACCGAGGAAATCAAGTTGCGTAAGTGGTTGACCAGCCCGGGCCCTGATCCGGCCCGAAATAGCGTTCCGCCGCTGCGGCAAAAGGCTGGCGCCGGCGGTTCAACTCCGTCCCTGGCCACCATGTCCTTCAGTGACTCAGCAGACCAGCCGGAGATTTCACACCTGTGATTTCACACCTGTGGTCGCTCGCAGCCTAAGCAAACGACTTTCGAACTGGGCTGGTTAACTCCCGCATTGCCGACAAACCACCCACAATCCGCCGTGAACAGAGTGCCGCTTTGACTTCCTACGCAGTAGCGCCCTAACATACGGCCACCTGAGGTTTCTGCGGTACGCATGATCGGCCAAACCATCTCGCACTACCGCATCGTCGAGAAGCTCGGGGGCGGTGGCATGGGCGTGGTCTATAAGGCCGAGGACCTCTCGCTCGGTCGATTTGTTGCCCTCAAATTTCTCCCCGACGATGTAGCGCAAGACCCGCAGACCCTGGAGCGTTTTCGGCGCGAGGCGCGGGCTGCTTCCGCGCTCAACCATCCCAACATTTGCACGATCTACGAAATCGGTGAGCAGGACGGCAATCGCTTCATCGCCATGGAGTACTTGGATGGGGTGACGCTGAAGCATAGCATTGCAGGAAGGCCGCTGCAGACCGATGTGTTGCTCGGCCTGGCCATCGAGATTGCCGATGCCCTTGACGCGGCGCACGCCGCGGGGATTGTGCACCGTGACATCAAGCCCGCCAATCTTTTTGTAACCAAGCGTGGCCATGCGAAGATCCTCGACTTCGGCCTGGCCAAGGTAATGCCTGCGGCGGGCTTGGACCGCGGTGCCAAGACTGAGCGCACCATCAGCGACGAGCATCTGACGAGTCCGGGTAGCGCGGTCGGCACGGTGGCGTACATGTCGCCGGAGCAGGCATTGGGCAAAGATCTCGATGCCCGCACCGATCTATTCTCGTTCGGCGCGGTGCTATATGAGATGGCGACAGGGGTGCTGCCGTTTCGGGGAGACACCACTGCGGCCGTCTTCAACGCGATACTAAATAAGGCGGCAACGCCGCCGCTGCGGCTGAATCCCGATCTGCCGCAGGAGTTGGAGCGCATTCTCAACAAGGCGCTGGAAAGAGATTTCGACCTCCGCTATCAGGGAGCGGCCGAGATGCGAGCCGACTTCAAGCGGCTGAAGCGCGAGACGGATTCGGGCAAGTCGGCCGTGACGGTAGCCATGCCGCAGCTTGCCCGCAAGGGGAGGCGCGGGTACGTGGCCGCGGGTATTCTGCTGACGGCTGCGATTCTGGCGGTTGCGTTTTTCGCGATGAGGGCGCCGCTGCCACCGCCGCGCGTGCTCTCCGTCACCCAGCTGACCAGTGACAACCATCCTAAAGACTGGGTGGTCACGGACGGACCACGGGTGTATTTCGTTGAAACAATTAATGAACGAGGCGTTTTGAGCCAGGTTTCGGCAAGCGGAGGCGAGATTGGCCAAATCCCCACGTCATTCGCGAATGCCGTTCTGTCCGATGTGTCTCCGAGGCGCTCTGAGCTATTAGTGGACTCGTTTAGCGGCGAGGGTGGAGTGGTGACTTCCGGGCAGGGTCCGCTGTGGATCGTTCCCGTACCGGCGGGGCCGCCACGCCGTGTCGGCGACTTCGTTACGCGGGGTGCGGCCTGGTCACGGGACGGTCAGCAGTTGGTCTACACGCGGGGTCACAAGATTTATCTCGCCCATTGGGATGGGGCCCAGTCTCATGAGCTGGTGACGATCTCCGGGTTCCCTGGTTTCGTGCGCTTTTCCCCGGATGGCACTCGCGTGCGGTTCAGCTCACGCGCGGCAGACGCTTTTTCGCGCACTCTCTCGGAGATTCGGGTTGACGGCACCGGTTTGCGCGCGCTGCTGCCGGAAGGTTTTCATCAAGATCCTGGCGAGTGCTGTGGCAGTTGGAGTGCCGACGGCCGTTACTACTTTTTCTGGGCGTTTCGCAATGGCCGGTCCGACATCTGGGCACTTCGGGAAAACGTCGGAATATTCCACAAGAGTAGCGGCGAACCGTTGCCCGTTACCACTGGCCCTCTTTCCTACTACAGTCCAGCTCCTGCCCTGGAAGGGAATCGCCTGTTTGCGATCGGAGAACAGCAACGAGCGGAGTTGCAGCGCCTGGACCTGAAATCGGGACAATTCGTTCCGTTCCTAAATGGAATTTCGGCTGGGGAGATTGATTTCTCGGGGGACAGGCAGTGGGTAACGTACATCAGCTACCCGGAAGATGTTCTGTGGCGGAGTCGAATCGATGGCAGCGAAAAGCTTCAGCTGACGTATCCACCCATGACTCCGCAGGTGCCGCGGTGGTCTCCGGATGGAAAGCGCATCGCTTTCGTGAGTCAAACCCCCGCTGGTGCCCAGAAAGTCTTTCTGGTCTCGGCCGACGGGGGTTCCGCAGAGGAAATTCTGCCGGAGGATCCGCACTGGACGGATGATCCGAACTGGTCGCCCGACGGCCGGTCGCTACTTCTCGCCTACTATCCGCCGGGTGCCTCCAGCGCACGAGCGGAAGATTACTCCGTGGTGCAATGCGACTTGCAGACGAAGAAAATCTCCACGCTTACGGGCGGGCAACAGATGTTTGCGCCACGCTGGTCTCCGGATGGGCGCTATATCTCGACCTTTTCGGCGGACCAGCGGAAGTTAATGCTGCTGGAGGTAGGTACACGAAAGTGGTCGGAGTGGGCTGCCGGAAGATTTCTGCAATACCCGAACTGGGCACACGACAGCAAATACCTGTATTTCGAAGACTTTGGAAACGATGGTCCCGAGATCGACCGTGTGGCTGTGACGGAAGCGAAGAAGGAGCGCGTGACCGCGCTGAAGGATATTCCACGATTCTTGATGGGATCAGATCAGCCGTGGATTGGCGTCGCCCTAGACAACTCCCCGTTGATCATGCGCGACGTGGGCAGCCGTGAGTTGTACTCCCTCGAATTGCAGTTGCCCTAGCAAGGCGGTTCGCGAGGCTGCGCCTTTTGGTGGCCAGCCACACTTAGATGTGGCCACCCTGCTGCTGGCTAGCGGCGCGTTCCGGATAATGGCCGAGCGACGGGCTACTCTTCGCTAATCTTGCGTAAAAGTAAGGTTTGCCGACCAACCGGGGAGTCATCGCGTTGGGTCGAATCTAGTGCCGAGCGCGGCCGATTCTGCGGCTCCAAGTGAGTGACACTTTTCCATGGGACTATAATGACGCGCAACGCATGGGGCTCACGTCGGGGACCAAACTCGGTCCGTATGAAATTGTCTCGCCGCTCGGAGCAGGCGGCATGGGAGAAGTATATCGTGCACGCGATACCCGTCTCGACCGCATCGTCGCGGTCAAGATTCTGCCATCTCATCTTTCCGATAACCCTGACGCCAGGCAGCGCTTCGAGCGCGAAGCGCGGGCCATTTCCTCGTTGAGCCACCCGCACATATGCCATCTGTACGATGTGGGATCGCAGGATGGCACCGACTTCCTGGTCATGGAGTACCTGGACGGCGAGACGCTGGCGGCACGGTTGGTCAAGGGATCGCTGCCGACCGAACAGGTGCTGCAGTATGGGATTGACGTAGCCGACGCTCTGGACACTGCGCACCGGCGTGGCATTGTGCACCGCGACGTGAAGCCGGGGAACATATTTGTGACGGTGCACGGGGAGTGTAAGGTTCTCGACTTCGGTCTGGCCAAACTGGAACAAGAGGTGGGGCCAGAGGCTGCGACCGTTGCGATCGTGAGCCAGCAACTGCTGACGAGTCCGGGGACCGCAATCGGAACTGTGTGCTACATGTCGCCGGAGCAGGCGCGCGGGGAAAACCTCGACGCTCGCACCGACATCTTCTCACTGGGCGCTGTCCTGTATGAAATGGTGACGGGAAAGCTGGCATTTGCAGGTAAGACGGCGGCGATGGTGTTCAAGGCGATCCTTGACGAAACCCCGCCCCCTCCAACGAGCGTAAATCCTCAAGTACCCGCCCAGCTAGACCAAATCGTGGGCAAGGCACTGGAGAAGGATCGCGACCTGCGGTATCAGTCAGTCGCTGACCTGCGCACGGACCTCAAGCGATTAAGGCGAGAGACAGAGTCCGGTCGCAATCTTGGGACAAACCCTCCTTCACAACCTCGAGTTGCGAACGCCTGGTCGCCATCCGGCAGGAAGATTCTTTACGCCTCGGTCATCGCAGTCGTATTGGTCGTGCTCGTCTTCGCCCTTCGCTCCGATCGTGTTCGACAAGCGACTCTGCATTCATCCGTGAGTACTGTCGCTGAGGAGTCGCGTTTACCGGCAGTCATGAACCTGTCGATGCTCCCGTTTGAAACCGTCGGCTCCGATCCGAAACTTGTGGCGTTGGGGAACGGCTTGATGGACACCCTGGCCACGAAGCTGGGGCAACTCGGGGAAAACCATCCGCTGCAAGTGATTCCTGTGGCCGAAATGCGCGACAAACATGTGACCACGCTCGAGCAGGCACGGCAGGATTTCGGCGTAAACCTGGGACTACAAGTGCGGCTGGAACAAGCTGCGGACCGCATACGAGTCACTTACTCCTTGATGGAAGCGAAGACAGGAAAGGCGCTGAGTACTCAGACTTTCGACGCGCCCATGTCAGACCCCTCGAGCCTTGAAGATCAATTGTCCCGTGGGACCGCTGCATTACTCAGACTGGAGTTACGGCCAGAGGAGAGCCGGGAACTGGCTTCCAGTGGTACCACCTCACCTGCAGCGTACAACTACTACCTGCAGGGTCGTGGCTACCTGCAAGACACGCAGAAACCGGAGAATATCCAGGCCGCGATCCTGCTCTTGTCGGAGTCGCTCAAGCGGGATGCTCACTATGGTTTTGCACGCGCTACGCTGGGCAGGGCCTACTGGTCGAAATATGAGTTAACCAGAGATAAGCAGTGGATCGATCCGGCGAAGAATGAGTGCTCTTCGGCAGTGAAGGAGGGGAATGCTGGGGCGGAGGGCCATGTGTGCCTGGGATTCCTGAACGACGGCACCGGCAAGTATGAAGAAGGCGTGACGGAATTCCAGCGGGCGACCGAACTGGAACCGGCCAACGACCAGGCATACCTGGGCCTCGCCTCCGCGTACCAGCACCTGAACAAGCTGGATCAGGCGGAAGAAACCTATCAACGGGTGGTGAGTTTGCATCCTCAATACGCCAGGGGCTACGAGCGTCTAGGCGTCTTCTATTTGCGGCAGGGGCAAGCGGTCAAAGGAGAACAAATGATGCGCAAAATGGTGGAGCTTGCGCCCGACAGTTACGCGGCGTATAGCGACCTGGCCGCGAGCCTGATGTTTCAGGGCCGCTTCACGGACGCTCTTACTCCGCTGCAGCAGTCGATCGCAATTCGGCCAACAGAGTACGCCTACACCAATCTGGGGACAGCGAACCTGCGAGTGCGGCGCTACGGCGACGCCGCCAAAGCGTACCGGGAATCGATCAAGCTGGATGCCACGCAATACGAATCGTGGGGAAGCCTGGGCGACGCGTACTCTCTGGCAGGGGACAAGGCCTCGGCGAATCAGGCGTATCAGAAGGCGATTGAATTAGCGAAACAGCAATTGGCGGTCAATCCCAAGAACGCCGAGGTCCTGGGGGACGTGGCGGAGTTTTATAACGGGGTGGGAGACCGCAAGCAAGCACTCGACTATATGCAACGCGCCCTCCGCTACGGGCGTGGAGATAAGGACCTGATGCTGCAGGCTGCCGTGGTTTATAACGGGATGGGAGAAACCGGACTCGCGTTGGAATGGCTGAAGAAAGCGCTGGACGGAGGCGTCTCGGCGAAACTGGTGCGCGACCACCAATCCTTTGAAAATCTCAAGGACGACCCGCGAATGGTGAAGTTGTTGGAAGGCAGGACGAACTGATTTAGCTTTGTCCGACGCTTAACCGACGGTTGCTGATGGGCGCTGAGAGTCCAGGCCGGGGGACGGGCCATGCGGAAGCAATCTGGCGGTGTGTTCCACGCCTGTGGTCGCTCATGCACCGCGTTTGACGGCGTCATCATCGCCGTTAGGAAGATTGGAAGATTACTGGGCCTGAGCCCTTCCACAATACCCGTTGGCGGGCGGTTGAGCGAAGGAGTTCGCATCGTTGAGTGTTTCGATCACTTGTCCATCTCGGCAACCCAGTTCAGGATGAAGGTCAAAGGTGCGGCGCTGGGAGCATCCACTTTGGTGTTGATGAGAAATCTCTGACCATCTGCCGATACGTCATAAGAACAAACGTCCATGGCTGAAATGGATTGGTGCAGACGTGCCTGGAACAGCGTGACCGGGGGGGCGGATTCGAACTTTGTGCCGGCTTTGACCGCTACGGCCATCATCTTTCCTTCCGGGGACAGGTAATAAAGCTCCTTGCCATCGCGACGCCAGCGGGGTTCTACTCCGCCGCCGCTGGATACGAGCCACTTGCTGCCCGCCGCCGGAAAGGGAGAAGCGTAAACCTCCCAGTTTCCCGTTTCATTCGAAGCGTAAGCGATCCATTGCCCGTCGGGGGAAAACTGGGCGTTGTGCACCGTACTCCGGGTCGGAAGCAGAGGCTTGAGGTCCTGTCCTTCCCCGGACAAGTAAAACAATTCTTCATCTTTTCCGACGAGACGATATTTGCCGTCGCGAGACCAGTCCCAGAAAGTGACTCGCCCGGTGGTCGGATCCAGCACATGCCGCTCGGGGCCGGACCCGTCGGAGTTTTTCTGGCTCAGCCCCCAGGCGATATCCTCATTGGAGCCGAAAGCCAACTGTTTGCCATCGGGGCCCCAGACCGGTTGCTCGTTCAAGCCCTTGCGGAAAGTCATGCGGACAACCGCGTCACTGGCGAGTTCGCGAACCCAGATATCCACGTGGCGACCGTCTTTGTCGGTCTGTTCGAAGGCCACGCGCTTGCCCTCAGGAGCGATTGCCGGATTGGCGTAGAGTCCGGGCTGGCCCAGGGTTCCGAGCTCCTTTCCGCTGCGGTCAAACCAAACCAACTGGGACTTATCCACGCCCTTGCCCGTCTGCACCACGAGCGTCCCCTTGCCGGAGACGGCGAACAAAGCCAGATCGGTCTGGGGGAAGTACTGTACGCCGTCGGTGATGGGACGCGGCTGGCCGCTCAACCTGAAGGTTCGTGGATCGAAGGGTTGGGCCATGACGGTATTGTCCTGCCAGTACAGCAGGTACCCGGGATCGGCATAAGCCGGATTGGAACTTGCGCTGAGCAGTTGATGTCTCTCGCTCGAGTCCAGGGAACCGACAAAGAGAGTATTTTTCGCAAACTTTCCGCCAAAGTTCGAGGCCAGGTACAGGAAGTGATGCTGGTCCGGCAGAAAAACCGGCCAGCGGTGGCTTTGCTCCAGGCGGGAAGCGTCCGGCTTGGTCACTTCCTGCGGCGTTCCCCCGGCCGCCTGGATCCGGCTCAATCCTGTAAATGTGTCGGATGTGAACAGGATAGTGCCTTCGCGGTTCCACGCGCCGCCGCGCCCGTGAGGAGCGTCGCACAGTACCTGCGGGGACCTTCCGGAAAAGGCATCAACGGTCTTGAGCTTTCCCTCCGAGAAAAATCCCAGGAACCGGTCGTCTGCCGACCAGAAGGGATGAGAAGCATCCTCCGTGCCAGGCAACACTGCTGCCCCGCGCGCGCCCACCTGGTAGGTCCAAAGCATGTACTTGTTGGTCTGCCCGGAGAAAGCCACCAGCGCGACGGTCTTGCCGTCTGGAGAGAGAGCAACATCATTGGCGGCCAGCGCCATCGGACTGCTGAAGTACATGGTCGCAAGCGTGCGATGCGCGTTGATCCACCAGACCGCGCTCCCGGCCACCACCAGCAGCGACAGCAGGGCCACAAGCCACCACGCGAGACGGTTCGCGGCTGGGGAGGCATCTGCCCCCGTGCCAGCGCCGGAGCGGACGCCGGCCTGCGCAATCCACTGCAACTGGGACTTGACGTCGTGCGCGGACTGCAGGCGCTCGTCGGGATCCTTGGCCAAGCAGGTCTTGATGATGTGATCGAGGGCGGGCGGTGACTGGGGTTGAATCGCGGCCAGCGGCTTAGGCTCGGCGGCGAGGATCGAGGCGATGGTGCTGGCTGTGGTCTTCCCTCCAAAAGCCCGCTTGCCGGTGACCATCTCGTACAGAACCGCGCCCAGAGAAAAAATGTCGCTGCGCTTGTCCGCCTCTTTGCCTTCGATTTGCTCCGGGGACATGTACTGGATCGTGCCAACGATGGTGCCTTCGGTCGTCAGCGGTTGCGAGACGGTGGCCAACGAGTGCGAAGAAGAGCCGTCGCCAAGCGGGGCGACGGGCGCCTTCGCCAGTCCAAAGTCCATCAGCTTCGCGCCGCTCTTGGTCAGCATGATGTTGCCCGGCTTCAAATCGCGATGCACCACGCCGCTGCGATGCGCTTTCTCCAGCCCTTCGCAAATCTCGGCCCCAACGCGCAGCACCTGTTCAAGCGGCAGGCCGCCCTTGCGCAGGCGTTCACCGAGGGTTTCACCCTCCAGATACTCCATGACGATGTAGCTGGTGCCATCTTGCTGTCCGACGTCGTAAAGGTGGCAGATGTTGGGATGGCTCAGCGACGAGATGGCCCGGGCCTCGCGGTCGAAGCGCTGCCTTGCCTCGGGGTTTTCGGAAAGATGGGAGGGCAGAATCTTGACCGCCACCGTGCGGTCGAGGCGCGTATCGCGGGCACGGTACACTTCTCCCATGCCGCCAGCTCCCAGAGCGGACTGGATTTCGTAAGGGCCGAGTTTCGTTCCGCTACGCAGCAAAGGCGAACCTCGCAAGCGGGATCATTTCCTTACCAGTTCCAACCAGTTGGTGGTGACCGTGAAGGGCGCCGTGCTTCCAGGCCCATAGTTGGTCATGTAGATCTTCTGCCCGTCGCGGGAGACGGCATAGTAGTTCACGATGGCATGGGCGTCGAGTTCGAAAAGGGGTTGTGGGTTGTCGCTCTGAAAGTGGTCGGCGGTGATGCTCACCCCGGCAGACATCAGCGTGGCCGCTGAGCTGTTGGTAAAGAACAGCTCTTGACCGTCCCCTCGCCAGGACGGCGCCGTCCCACCGCCGTTCGAGACCTGCCATTTGCCGCCTGCGATCGATGGAGTCCCGTCCGGTGTAGTCCGGAAAGGCACAACGTAAATTTCCGGCAGACCTGATTCATTCGACGAATAGGCCAGCCAGCGGCCGTCCGGAGACAGCGCGACGCCATAAGTTCCCATCTTCGCGGAGAACAACGGAGTCGATCTATGTCCGCCGTCGAGCGCAAGCGCACTGACTTCGCCAGGACCACGGTAGATCAGATATTTTCCATCTGCGGTCCAGCCCATGGGATACAGTTTTTGGGGGGTGGACTCGCCGCCGAGGTTGCCCCTCTGAAATGGCAGTTTGAATAAAACTTCCTCAGCGCCGCTCCCGGAAACGTCCTTGGAGATGATCGTGTCTCCGTCGGCGTCGACGCGATCGAAAGCCAGTCTTTTGCCGTCTGGCGACCACACAGCGGAGAAAGAGTGCTGGTCGAAGGTGAGCTTGGTTTTGCTGTTCTTCCGCAGATCAAAGACCCAAATGTCCGTCAACTGGCCGGAGGCGAGCCCCAGGGAAGCGGCCAACTGATCCTCTTTCGGGGACAGCGCAACGGTCTGAATCAGGTCTTTCTCCTCACTCAGAATGGTCGGCTTCCCGCTGCGGCCATAAGAGACGAGGCGCGTTCCCGCAACCACCGCGCCGGTCTGGTAAATCAAAGTGGAGCCCGATACAGAATAAGCTGCAAGGTTGAACTGAGGATCATTCTGCACATGCTCGGCCACGACCATGGGCTCGGTAATAAAGCGCAGCGTGCCTGGGTCAAAGCCACGAATCAGCAGACTGTTGTCCGCAACATAGAGCAGGCGATTGTTAGAAAACATCGGGTTCGAAAAGACGTCCTCGAGCATGACCGGTTTGGGATTATCCAAAGAGCCGACGAAGGCACGCGCCGTAGGGATTAGCGGGGCCTGCGCCACAAACAGGAAGTGCTTCTGATCGGGCAGAAACTGGGGAAAGCGATGGCTGGTCTCGTGCCTCGCCTCGTCCAGGCTGGTAAGCTGGACGGACTTGCCACCGGAAGCGTCCACCCGGAACAGCGGGCCGGCGCGAATGCCAATTAAGATGACACCGTCGGTGGACCAGGCCCCGCCGCGACCTTCGAGGACATCGCAGATGGGAATGGCATTTCCACCCGACACGCCGAGCTTCTTCAGTTTGCCGCCGGCAAAGAACGCTAGAAACCTCCCATCCGGCGACCAGAACGGATAAACAGCTCCCTCCGTGCCGGGAAGGAACCGGGCGGTCGTTGAATCGAGCGAGCGAAGCCACAGACCTGCCGTTCCGGTTTTACCTAACGTGAAGGCCACAAACGCGATCTTGCTGCCATCCGGCGAAGGAACCGGCGGCCCCGAGAGGCCGCGAAAGTTGAAGTAGGTGTTGGGAGGAGGGTTCACTTCGAACTGGCTCACACCGGCAGGAACCTTCGACCATCGTGTGCCCAGCAAGAATGCTGCGGCGATCACGCCCGCAGCCAGCAGCGCCCAAAGAAGCCTTCTGCTGCGCGGAGCAAGCTCCGCGGTCTTCGTCTCTGGCTCTTTCGCAACCCACTCCAGTTCGCGCGAAACGTCGGCGCAGTTTTGCCAGCGTTTATCCGGATCCTTCGCGATGCAAGTGGCGATCACATGCTCCAGAGCAGGTGGAGACAGCGGCAGCATCGCGCTCAGCGGCTTCGGTTCGGCTGCCAGGATTGCGGCCATCGTGCTGGCGGTTGTCTTCCCATCGAACGCGCGCTTGCCGGTGACCATTTCGTACAAAACCGAGCCCAATGCAAAAATGTCGCTGCGGGTGTCGGCTTCTTTGCCTTCCAGTTGCTCCGGCGCCATGTATTGAATGGTGCCCACGATGGTGCCTTCCGTGGTCAACGGCTGCGACATCGTGGCCAGCGAGTTGGACCCGGACAAATTCCCGAGCGGAGCCGCGGGCACCTTGGCCAGTCCGAAATCCATCAGCTTCGCTCCCGACTTGGTCAGCATGATGTTTCCGGGCTTCAGG
>Ga0075030_100003777_pt1 | contig 13726 bp, 19 predicted proteins | sample LitLauG_LLR_2012_FD_71393 | JGI IMG/M metagenome (GOLD analysis project Ga0075030, IMG submission 71393) | Freshwater sediment microbial communities from Pennsylvania, USA - Little Laurel Run_MetaG_LLR_2012 | ecosystem: Environmental > Aquatic > Freshwater > Creek > Sediment | place: USA... | reverse complement strand
ACTAGCCCGTTGACGCGGTTACACAGAACGCCCGCGGATTGAGTTTGACAATCTTACCCACTAAGCCTATCGTCGCATCTGAGCGATCCTTCCTTCCGCTCTGTCAGATCTCCTGAGCTAAGTCAGCACATCTGAAGTACTCCTCATCTTAGTGCGACAACAACCTAGGAGGTTGGCATGCGTTTCACCAAATCGACACTCGTAGTTTTAAGTTTAGCTTTAGCCACCACAGCCTTCAGCGTAATGGCCTTCGGCAAAAAGGCCGGCAGCGCTCCCGATAAAGGCGCCGTAGCCACGGTCACGCAAATGGAAAACGATTCCGTAAAAGCGGACACAGCTGGAGACCCGTCCTATGTCGAGAAGAACTACGCTGACAACTTCAGCGGCGGATCGAGCTGGGGGAACTGGGAAACGAAACAATCGATTCTGGCAGATATGAAAGACAACAAGAACAACAAGACCAATAGTGAAGTGATCTCCGACCTCAACGTACGGATCTACGGCGATACCGCTATAGCGACGTACAAGAGCACCTATGACTCCTTGTATCACGGCGACCATCGCGCACGGACGATTCTATCGACGGATACCTTTGTTCGGCAGGACGGCTCATGGAAACAGGTAGCGAGCCACAGTTCTGAACTAGCAAAGTAAAACCTGCCCGCACGCACCCGCAATCAACACGGGTGCGTCGCGGGGGGCATCGTGACGCCGCCGGTAGGCTGAAGCGGATCCCAGCCATGCCGCTCAGTGCAGGTCTGCACGGTTCAGCGCCTCCACAAAAGCGGTCGTCAAATTACGAAGGTCGATCGTGTCCGCAGGTTCCCACTCCATCGGCGAAAAATGACGGACAGCTTCTGTCCCACTTGCGTTCTGTTGCCGATGACCGCACGACAGGCAAATTGCTCCCACTTGCCTGATGTCAGTCTCTTTCGAGATTACATTCTCGCGGACTGCCAGCGAAGCCGACACCACCGGTCCATGACAGCTGTCACACGAATACGCGGAGAGGTGAAGATACTGTTTTCTCATGGGTGCCCTCGCGAAAGTGAAGAGATCCAGGGACTGATGATACGGTTCTGAGCGCGACCCGTCTGGTCACAATTGCTCGAATCCAGAGTAGCGGTCCGAGCAGTCTCAGAATCCTTGCCATAAGGTTCAAGAAGATACTGTGGTCAAGATTGACCAGTAATCGAAGAGGTAAGGTTTGATACTGGTATTGATTCACTCTCGACGATTAACAGAATTCGGTCTCGCGGCACAGAGAATCGTGCGAGCTGATGTGGCAAGGGTTCTCCACTACCAGTGCTTCGGAGAACTCAGAGGAGGGATTATGAAATCGTCCATGACTTTTGTGGGTACACTCTGCTCGGCGGTGGTCTGGGTGCTTGTTCTGCCGGAAGCATCAGCCCTGGCGCTCTCACCTCAACTCCCGAAAACCAGCAGTTCACTCGCGGTACCAATCGGTTTGGCGGCGGTAGTGCTGTGCCTCGTGGTCGGCGTGATACTGCGGGCTTTTTCCAAGCCGGAGGCTGAGCTGAGCCTTAATCAGCGGGCAAAATAGAGTGGCTCGAGGCCGACTTCAGTATGATCCAATGAGTTTTCAAGGCTGCAGTTGGGTACAGTCCACTTTGTCGTCTCCTTGAATTGTGAGCAATTGTGATCAGACCCGCCCAATTCCCTTCGTCCATACTGGTGGGAGAATGGCTGCCGCTAGATCATTACTGTGCATACACCGGGATCCCGCCCAACTGATGGTGCTGCAGGAAACGGGATTCTCCCTGATCACCGCAACTCATGGAAGCCAAGGTCTGCGGATGTTGGTGTCGAAGCCAGTAGATGCAGTTATTCTCGAGTACAATCTGGGACTTTTGGATGGCGCCACCGTTGCGGATGAGATCAAGAAGGTTAGACCGCGGCTCCCGATCGTCATGCTTGTCGAAAGCTTGGAGTTGCCCGAGGGTGCTCTGAAATCAGTGGATGCCCTCGTGACCAACTGCGATGGTCCCCGCTTCCTATTGGAGGCCATTCACTCCGTACTGCAAGCAAAGGACTGTCTGCACTTCGACACAGCTTCTGCGGAGCAGACGGCGACGCCGGGAGAAGAAGTCATGCCGAGTCCCGCAAAATGCCAGATCCTCGTGGTCGACGACGACCCCAGTGTCCGTGAGAGCGTTACAATGTCGCTGATGGCGGCGGGGTACGATGTCGTCGCTGCAGAAGACGGATTCCGAGCGCTCTCGCGGCTAAGAAAGAAGCTGCCCGACGTAGTACTCTCCGATCTCGATATGCCTGGCATGTCAGGTTATGAGCTGCTTTCCGTGGTGCGCCGTCGTTTTCCCCAAATATCGACTGTCGCAATGAGCGGCGCGTACGTCGGCAACGAGGTTCCCTTTGGCGTGATCGCGGACGGCTTCTTCGCCAAAGGTGGCCAATCCAAGAATCTGCTTTGGACCATTCAACGGTTGCTTCTTACTGCTCCAGCCCGAAGCAGTGATCACCACCGTGAGTGCGCTCCAGCCTGGATCCCACGCAATGGCAACGACTCCAAGGCAATGCCCTACGTCGTCCTGACGTGTGCGGAGTGCCTGCGTGCGTTTTCGATGAACCTAATGGAAGGAACATCCGGGGATGTGCTTGAAATACCGTGTCGCTCCTGTCACAGCATGAACCGTTACATCATTCAACCATCCAATCACTGTGCGCGTGAAGCGTCTGCATAAGGTCGCCGTTTTTAGGCTGGTCTAAGTGTCTTGCCACACTCCAGGCAACATGTTTCGTAGCGCGGCGTGATGAGCCCACAAAACGGACACACCCGCTGGGATGCGAAATCGCCGTCGTGTGCTTCCATTCCAAGCATCTTCCTCAGCGAAGCTGCGATGAAAGCACGCAGGCTGCGAACACGGACAAGAAGCGGGTGCAAGATAGTATCCATAGTCAACTCCGCGTTTCTTCTTAACCTGACAAGGTCACGATGACACAGAAACTCTGGTCGTTCTGTGCAAAAGTGCTCGCTTTGGGGACAGATGCATGAGTAGCGTTCGTCCGTGGACTCACAGGTATTGTGAGGAACACAACATAAAGCGAGCAATTCGGACCAGCTATTACTGATGGTCTCCGCGATCATCACTGTTGACAGAAATAGAAAGCCGGGCGCGGTCGCTAGAGAACCTAGGTGACGATCTCGTTGCCGGTGTGGGCAACATAACGAGGAGGCGTGAAATGCGCAGCTTTTGGGAACAAACGGGCGTCCTGGGCCCGATCTATCGATTGCTGGGTCAGGCTTGAATGACGACGATATCGCAGTGAAACTAGATCTAACCGAAAAGTACGAGGCTGCATAGCTTGGATGGTTCATTTCTTGGAGCTGAAGAGCCGTCAAGATCTGGCACGATACGCTTCAATGACAGCGTGATTCTCCTATCCCTCGAAAGGCGGCACGAATATGAAAGTCAGCTTACGGAAGTGTTTTGGTGCGCAAGTAGTCTGTCTCAGCCTTTGGTCGATTTTGGCATTTGCACAGTCCTCTGATCTTGCGCAAAACGTGGCGGATTGCAAGGGTGGTCGTGAGACCTGTGATCACTCCCGGTTGAGCCAGTCGGAAGCGACGGATGTGGCTCTCGCTGTCCACGGGCGAAACGTTGTGAACTGCCGGAACGGCTACGACTCCTGTGACCGTTCAAAGCTCACGGAACCGGAAACGATTGCGTTGGCCGTGGCTGATCACCAGCGGAATGTGTCCGAATGCAATGACGGTATGCAGTCCTGCGATAGGTCCAAGCTGACTCCGTTTGAAGCCCGCGCGACGGCTGTGGCGGAGCAACAGCGCAATCTCGCAGCCTGCAAGGAAGGATGGGGTGCCTGCGATCGCGCTAAACTGAGCCCGTCGGAAACCGAGGACGTGAACATCGCCAGACGTCAACTCAACGCATCAGACTGTGAGAATGGCGCTGGACTATGTGACCATGCCCAGTTGACTCCTTCGCAAACCAGGGAAACGGCCGCTGCGGAACTCCAGCGCAACGCGCAAAATTGTGCGAATGGTTGGGATCAGTGCGATCACTCCAAACTCACTCCGCTGCAAGCGAAACAGACAGCTTACTCAGAACACCAGCGTAACTTTTCGGCTTGCAAGGACGGGCAGGAGACTTGTGATTATGCAAAACTGAGTACCACTGAAGCCAAGACGCTGGCTGACGCGGAGCATAAGCGTAATTACGCGGCTTGTCTGAAAGGGTACGGCTATTGCGATGCTTCCCGGCTCACGGTTGAGGAGGCTCGCACGATCCGCCCTGACAACTAATCCTCCAGGTGCGAGGAAACGTTTCTTCTGCAGGAACCTATGATTCAACGAGAGTGTCCGCAGTGCGGTAGCGAACTGGTGAGGGCCAGACGCGCCGATCAGCAACCAATGCCGCTAATCGCGCAAGCCGCATCTCCTAGCTGGCGTTGCAGCGTTTGTGGAGGCGAGTTCACCACTGAGCAAATCCGTGACAGCAAACGGACAAAATCCACGACGACCGAGCACGTATAAGCAGACAACGTGGTCCGATAAGGGCCAAACCAGACGTATGAGAGTGTCAATTGTTGAAAAAAGGTTCGCTTCCAGGATGCCTTCGCCGAACTTCGCTTGGCCTCGACCAGCCCCTCAGCAGGCCTCTTCAGGCCGTTATTACCGGGCGTGAACCCCGATAAAGCTGCCCGGCAAGAGCTCCCAAGCCCAAGCAAACCACACCCAAGCGGACCAACCCGCCAAGATACGGGATGAACCCAACGATAGTGAGGATCAAGAGGCCCACCAAGAGTCCGAGCATCCAATCGCCCTTCGTGGCTCCCGAGGGCTTCAAAAGCATCCGCCCCAGGAAGGCTCCAACCCAAACCTTCGCCAGGTAGATCGCAGCCAGATACACGGCCAACAACATGAGTGAAATCGGGATGCCAATCAGCGTGATGGCTGCCACGACGATGGCAACGGGCACACCCGCCAGAACCCCAAGTCCCAGCGCGAGGCTGAGCCATCCTGAACCCACCGCCTGAGTCGTGGACCGGAAGAAACCGGGAAACAAAAGTAAGCCGAGCCATCCCACCAGCATGGCGGCAGTGAACCAGACAGCTTGGTGGAAGTAGAATCTGGGGCGCGTGAATTGGCTCTGCCTCACCTTCACCTGGATGTCACGTTTGCCCGCAATGGTCGCGGCGTCGGCGATGTGCGCTTCTTTCAGCTGGCGCAAGTGAGCGTTCAGGTTACCGCCGACCCGTGCAGTGTTTGTCAGCGTTAGGCTCACTCCGGACATGGTTAGGTCGCGGCCGATACTGCCGCTCACATCGGCATTGCCACTGGTCAAGAGGTCCACACTGCGCTTCACCTCGCCCTCGATGCTAACGTCGCCGGCGGCAGCCACGATACCTTCACCCACGCGCCCGCGGTCGTTCACGCGCAAGTTTTGCGCAAATCCGTAGAGGTTATGTCCCAATAGCCCGTCCAAGTCGAGCGACTCCGAGAAGGTGTAGATGCGGCCTTCTACGGTTCCGCTGACCACAGTTCTCTTGGCAAGACTCACCAGGTCGCCCTTGACGGTGCCGCGCACTTCCACGGTCCGGCCAAAAGCGAGGAGGTCCCCATTGACCACGCCTTCGATGCGCACGGTGTTGCCGGCGGCCATAAGGGTGTCGTCCACAGTCTCGTTCGCCGCCACGGTGACGAAGTCGCTGTGACGCCGTTCGAGGGCAAAGCTGGGCAACGACAACGCAATCAGCACGATCAGCAGGTGCAGGCCAGGCTGGCGTAGCCTCCCACGCCCCAACAGCAGTGCGCCGCCGCCCAACAGCAACAGCAGAGAAAGAAACCCCACGACAGTAGCATAGTCAGTCAGCATGGCAGTACCTCCAGTTGCAAATTGGTCAAAAAGGCTGAAGAGCAGGTTCGTGCGGCCGCTTGAACTGAACGGGTTGAACCATTCCAGCGCCGCCGGAATGCTCAGCTCGTTGAACCAAATCAAACTGATCGAACCTAGCGCCAGCACGGCAGCCAGCACCGCCAGGTCGCCCCACACCCGGGATCTACGCAGATGGGAGAACCCTGCTGGGCTGGCGGCTTCTTCCGGAAGCTCCTGCAGACTTTCGCTCAGAACGCGGTTCTCAGCGCGTAATGCATCCACTAGGTCCCGGCAGCGCCGGCACGTGGCCAGGTGGTCTCGTAGGCGCTGCGCCTCGTCCGGCGCGAGTTCGCCGTCCACAGCGAGGGCGCAAGTCTGTTCCGAATAACATTCCATGATCACTTGCTCCTGGGGGCCAGTCTCCGGCGCAACTCCTGCTTGGCCCGAAATATCAGGGCCGCCACATAATTCCTTTCCAAGCCCATCTCCTGCGCGATTTCGTCATAACTAAGCTCGCCGTAATAACGCAGAACCAGCGGCAGGCGATAGTTCTCCGGCAGGCGTGCGACGGTATCCCGCACCTGCGCTCTCTCTTGGGTGCTGATGACAGCACCCAGCGGCGACGGCTCCGAACTGGCGGCCTCAATGGCGGCTCCATCTTCAACTTCCACAAACACCTTCAGTCCACGCTGCCGCCGCCGCAAAGCGTCAATACACTGGTTGCCAGCCACCCGTAGGAGCCACCTGGGGAACGGTATCGAACCGTCGTAACTCTCGATCGAGCCCTGCAGCTTGAGGAAGACTTCGCTGGTGGCATCTTCTGCGCTCTCCCGTGAGTTCAGCATGTAACGACACAATCCGAAGACGCGCCGGACATAGCGGCTATAAATCTCCCCTAGTGCCTCGGCATCATGGCCCTGGGCGCGCTCTATTACGTTTTCCAAACCGAGCCCCTCCATCTGCCGGGTTTCGCCCGCGCGGGGCTGCGATTCTTTCGCCATGTGCCTCTTGGCGTTCATAAAGTAGTACGCTGCAGATCGAAGGAAGTTACATACATTTTAGGGAACAGGGGAACCCAATCGCGATTCGGGCCAATGAGTGAAAAGTCGATGATGTTCGGCCATCCAGAATAGGATCGAAGGCAACCGTAAGGGGTCACTTCTAAACTGGACACGCATCTAGGTTCAGCGTAGGCTTGTAAGTGAGTGAGCAGTTCCTCTCCTCTTTCAGGTCCGCTGAACTAAGGCAGTTCATCTGAAGTACGTCCCTCTTAGTGCACCGCACTCAGGAGGTGTCCCTATGTTCGATCCGAAGGCTCTCAAGCAATCGAAGCCAAACGTTGCCGTCACGCCGAAAAACTCGCCCGTCAAGCTGGCGATGATGCCAAACACTGCGCCGCCACAGGACATGATAAGGGAGCGGGCCTATCAACTGTACGAAGGTCGGGGCCGCGAACCCGGCCAAGAAGAACAAGACTGGTTCCGCGCCGAGAGGGAGCTACTCAAACAGAAGCGATAAGAGGTGCACATTGACTGGCATCCTTGGGTCTGAGGATAGGCTGGGGGGTTAGCACTTTAAACGTCTGCCAGGATGGAGCAAGGGAACGCGGGTTATCCGCCTTCCCGCTTCACAAAGCGCCGATGCACAGTCAACTGGAATGGAGGTTCCTTTCCTTGAAAACTTTTCTATTTGTCATTTTCTCTCTGTGTCTTATCCCAAGCGTCATCGTCGCTCTCTCGCAGGACGCTCCCAACCGGGCACTGAAGATTCGGGCGGACGTAGGGGCTCGGCTGACAACCATCATGGGTACAGTTCTGGAAGATGGCGAGAAATTGAGGTTCGTAACCGAGCAAAGAGCCTGGAAGGTGGACAATCCGGAGCTTCTGAAAGGTCACGAAGGACACTACGTGCATGCGGCAGCTTACATCTACCCGGACAAGAATCTAATTCACATCATAGAAGTGAAGATACCGACCGCACGTGAGACCAAGGAAGCCGACATCAAGTAAAGCACTCGGTGCTCTATCGTGGCCGCCCATGTCATATCATGACTTCTCGCGCTCGGAGAGCCGCTGACCATCCTGTTTCGGCCCATGTGCGGGGGCTGCTCAGCGTTCATTTGTTCCCCCAGATGCGGAACGCCGTTAATATCAAAACAATTATTAGCCCGACAATTGACGCCGTTAAGAGCCAGCTCCATACCACGGAAGTGTTTCGCTTCATCACACAGCCAGAATACGCTGACCAACGCAGGATCGGGACGCTAGGTACCGCTAGCTCGGGTGCCCTGTCCTGGCGTGCAGAGCAGCGAAGGTCCAGAACGTCATCGACTGTGCAGGCAATGAGGTTGAGCTGTATTGATCAGATCGTTGGCATTGTAGCGGCGTACGATGGCTACAGTAGAAGGAGTCTCACATGGCATACGTGATACGCCATATCGTCAACGAGGGAAATGCCGTCGAATTAGGAGAAAGGCTGTCAGATCAGGGCCCATTCGATACCCGCGAACAGGCGGAACAGCGCCTTGACGAGTTGGAGCGCGACAAGAAAAAAGGGAAATTTGCTATTGAGGAGCTAGTCGTCAGTTGATTGACCAGTCCACTCCTGTGCTAGCTGCTGATTTGCGGCTGCCCGTTCTTCCAAGCGCGGGGCATCAGGAAAGATGACCGTGTTCGGCGGCAGGATAGAGATCTATCCCCAGATAACGCTCTAGCTGGTAACTGTCGAAACCAGATGGGATGAGAAGGCCGGTCTCGGACGGGATGCTTGTACGCTCCCAAGTTATCGACGTGCTCGAAGCACAGGAGACAAAGGAGACCGACAATGAAGAAGGGTAGCACCCCAGCGGCGAGGCAGAGCAGGAATTCTCGGAACAGAAGCTGGCAATCGGTTTGGACCTGGGCGAGCTGGTACTGCGTACTGGATGAAACCGGCAGCGTGTTGTTGGAACAGCGAGAACCCTACCTGTCATGAAATTGTAATGGTTGCACGATCAGAACGGATCGTTTCCAAGCAGAACGGATCAAATCGAATGATTTGTAGTGCGTTGAAAAGAGGAGTAGAGTAGAAAATTTTCCTAACGGTGCAGAACCCACTTGTGTATTGCTAAAGCGTTGTACGGGCTAACACCTGAACCGAGGGTTCGAATCTCTCCCTCTCCGCCATAATTTTAGGTTACATGTAGCATTCCTTCCTCGTCTCCACAATATCTCTGGGTGGTTTTCAGCCTGGCTGTTTCTGAATACAGTCTCCGACAAGATAGCGTGATCGCGAATGGTGTGACGGAATTGGATAGCAGGAGGCGACCTGCAACAGGAGTGCCGTGTGTTTGGCTGCGCCTGGGCTGCTGCCGCGTTGCTGGCTAAAGTTGTTCTCCGTAAGAACCGATAACTTCTAAGAAGAAAATCGGCTGATGGCTTTGCGCCGACAGAGCTGGCAACAAGGGCGGTCGAGCAACTCATGGATAACATTTCTGTGCTCATCGTGGACGATTCGTCGGTCATGCGAAAAATCGTGGAGCGTTCCCTGCGACAGGCGGGCATCGAAATCGGAGAGGTCTTCGAAGCCGGCAACGGGTTGGAGGCCTTGGCAGTCCTGAACGAGCGGAAAGTGAACCTTGTTCTCTGCGACATCAATATGCCGGCCATGGACGGCTTGGAATTCGTGAAGCAACTGCCCAGGGTGGAAAACGCGAAGGGAGTACCGGTTGTCATGATTACGACCGAGGGCAGTGAGGGCCACGTGGTGCAGGCTCTGTCGGCGGGCGCGCGCGGGTACATTCGTAAGCCCTTTACCGCCGATCAGGTGAAGGAGCATATCCTTCCGGTACTGGCGGGTAGCCTATGAGCATCTCCAGGACTGAGAACGACGCAGCGAACCGCCGTGAGTACTGGGCTCCGCTACTGGAGCTCTCGGCGCAAGAAGTGTTTGCTCTCATGCTGGGAGAGCGCCTGGATACCGCACCAGAACCTGCTCCCGTTCATTCTCTCGATGTGACCTCGATGGTCGGACTCGCGGGGTCGCTGTGCGGACTGCTAACTCTGCGTTGCAGCAGCAAATCCGCTGCGCTCATGGCTACGAAAATGCTTGGGGCGGACGGAGCGGGCGCCAAGGTGCAAATGGAAGATGCCGTCGGTGAGGTCTGCAACATGGTGGCCGGCAATTTCAAGAACAAGATTTCGGGTATCGGCGACGGCTGTAAACTCTCGGTGCCGACCGTGATCACTGGCAGCAACTATTGCCTGTGCACCCTCGCCAACGATTACACGCTGGAAATCAACCTCCTGTTCCACGGGAATCCCATAGTCATTTCACTGCAACTGAATTGATCGCAGAAGTCCAGAGCGCTGGCACTCAGAGTTTCCGCCTGGAGATAGTACGGTGCCGGATCCTGTGGGACCGCCGCTCTCTTCTTCGGAACCACCCCCATGACCGCCTCGCCGGCGTTCCGGGCAGCAGCCCTCTGCAATTCATAGGAAATCGATGAGGGCAGGCACGGTCGCAACCTAGGTGTGACGCCCGGATAGGCCATCAAAACGATGGAGACGGATCGGGCCGAAACACCGCGTCGACCAGCGCCACGATCTCGCCCATCGCGCCATCAATATCGAGCGTAAGGCGTGCCAAGTCCAAGGTAGCGAGCTGGGGGCAATGCTTCAGCAAGCTGAGCCATGCCTCGTCTCGGGCAAGATCTACACCCATCGCTTCGTAGAAGCCATATCCCAAGTCCCGCAGCCGGCACAACAGGTCGCTGAGGTGAACCAGAAACACCAGGGCGGGATCGGATGTGGTCTCGGCAACGTGGTGGTGAAATTCGATAACCGCAATCACGTCGGTCGAAAACTTCCAATGCTCAGCCAAGATTTTCCCGCTTTGGCAATGCGTGAATCCCAGCAGCCTCATCTCCGCTGATTCCAGGGAAACGTATCCCTCGCGGGCTGTGGCGAAGCATTTGCGATATTCTTCGGTGCAAGCAAGCGTGTTGACCAACATGCCCAGGTCATGCAGCAGGCCGGCGAGGTAAGCCTTCTCCGGCTCGGGATATCCAATCAGAGTCGCCAGCTTGCGGCTGACCAGGGCACAGCCCAATGAGTGACGCCAAAAGGTGGTGGCATTAAAGGCCCATTTATCGGCGGGAACAATCCGGTTCAGACAGCAGCCCAGCAATATGGCCTGCAGGCGCTTCAGGCCCAGCGTCAGGATTGCGCTCCGCACGGTCTCCGTTTTTCGGCGCCCGAACAGGGGAGAATTCGCCATTCGCAGGCACTGAGCCGCGATGGAGGAATCGTACGAAACCAATTGCACAACTTGCTCTACGTTCACCCGCTCGACCGGCAACTGGAGCATCGAGGCAAGCGGCTGGACGATGGCCGGGATAGCCGGGATCGCTTCCAGGGACGTAATCGCAGGACGGATTTGATGGAGTGTTTTCATGATTTCTCTGACCCACCGTAGTTGGGTGGCGCTTTCCAGTACCCGATCGCTCCCGGGAAATGTAGCAATCGAAAGCGGTCGTCGACCTGATAGAGAGACTCAGCCTGGCCCAGGAACAGATATCCGCCGGACAGCAGGTTGGAATAGAAGTGCTGCATGACCCGACGCTTGGAGTTCAGATCGAAGTAGATGAGCACATTGCAGCAGAAGATCAGGTCCAGACCCTTAAGGAAGATCATCTTGCTGTCGTCACTGAGATTGACCCGGTCAAAACGGATCAGGGATTTTAATTGATCGGAAACCTGCAGGCGTTTCTCGTCATGGGGCTTGAAGTACTTCTTCCTCAGCAACTCGCTGGTGCTGCGAAGAGCGTATTCTCCATAAATTCCAGCCTTGGCCGCAGCCAAGGAGTTGTCATTTAAGTCGGTCGCAAGAATGTCGAAGGTCCATCCCGACAGCAACTTTGCGCTTTCCTCCAGCAGGGACATGGCTAATGTGTAGGGTTCCTCCCCAGTGGAGCAGCCCGCGCTCCACAGGCGAAGCCGTTTGAATCCCATGGCAGTCTTGCTCTTGATCAACTGGGGAAGAATGACGGTCCGCAAGGCTTCTAGCTGCGCCGGGCTGCGAAACATATAGGTTTCGCCGATGGTGATTTCATTCAACAGTAACCGCAGTTCGACCTCCCGATTGGCGCGAGTGGTGAGGTGGGCGAGATACTCTGAAGGAGTCTTAGCATTCACCGCGGCCATGCGACGCGAGCAACGCGAAGCCAGGAGATACAGTTTCTCCTCCGCCTGGTAAATGCCGGAAATTTCGTAAATCAGATCGCGGATCTTCAGATATGCGGGATCTTTGAGATCTTCAGTTTCAGGCCTTGAGACGGGTTTTGCGCCAGCAGTTCCCAAGATTTTTCGACTCACTCTCTCCACATCTGGTCAGATACATTCACACTCGAACTGTCATCGCTCGCAATCAGGTTTGCGTTCTGCCCAGCAACACGCGCCGCACAATCTCCTGACCGATCTCCCGCAACGGGCAGATCTGGTTAGCGCAGTGCGAATTGACCACCGCTCCGGGCATGCCCCATACCACGGAAGAAGCTTCGTCTTGCACAAGAACCTCTCCCCCAGCCTCGCGGATGTGGGCGGCGCCGCGGGCGCCATCGGAACCCATTCCGGTCATGACAACCGCAAGTACGTTTGGGCCATAGGTCTGAGCCACGGAGCGAAACAGGACGTCCACGGCGGGGCGGCAAAAGTTCTGGGGCGGATCCTGATTAAGGTCGAGGACGACTCCCGTGCCTTTTCGCGCCACGGTCATGTGATAGTCACCGCGCGCAATCCAGACGTGGCCTGGCTCCAGCAGTTTTCCTGGCGCAGCTTCTTGCACCGAAAGGCAAGAGCACGAGTTCAGGCGGTCGGCGAGCATGCGCGTGAATAGTGGCGGCATATGCTGAACCACCACCACCGGTACGGGAAGATTTTGTGGAAGGTGAGGGATCACTTCCCCCAAGGCATTTGGTCCACCGGTGGAAGTTCCGATGGCGAGAATGTCGATGTCATGATCGGCCGCTGCTTTGCTCTGGAACGGGTAAATCGCCGGCACCGGTGCCGGAATAGTGTAGCGACGGCCGGCAAGGCACACGATCTTAGTGACCAGTTCCTGGCGGAGTTGGTCCATCGCGTTCGACAGGCTCGAGCTATTGCTCGGCTTGGTTACGTAATCATAGGCGCCAGCGGCAAGCGCTTCGAGCGTAGCCGCTGCGCCACGCTCCGTCAGGGAGCTGCACATGATTACTGGCAGCTTGGGGTACAGCTTGCGAATCTCCAACAGGGTCTGAATCCCATTCAGCCCGGGCATCTCGATGTCCAGCGTGATGACGTCGGGATTCAGTTGCGGGATCCTGGCCAGGGCGATCGCGCCGTTGGATGCCGTCCCTGCGACCTTGATGTTTGGAGTGGACGCCAGAGCTTCGGACAGCAGTCGGCGAACCACCACGGAATCGTCCACGATCAAAACCCATATTGGCGGCATAGGATCTTACTCATCGCACTGAGGCTGCGTTTCCCGGCAGAGAGCATCCGCGCGGGTTATCTGAACAGGTGAAGGCGGGCTATGCACCTGCCCTCGCACTTGTCGCCGTGGGCGTTTGCGGCCTGGGCTGCGGTTCGGAATACGCATCCTCCTCCAGCCGGAATTGAGCCACCAGTTCGTGCAGCCTGGTCGACATCTCCGCCAGGGAGCCGGCTGCTTTGGACGAGTCAGCGGCGCCGTGGGCGGTGCTCTGCGCCGCCTGCGCGACGCCCGCGATATTTCTGGTGATTTCCGACGAGCCGTGCGCAGCTTCGCTTACGTTGCGCGCCATCTCGTTGGTAGTGGCGTTCTGCTCTTCAACGGCGATGGCGATGGTATTGGAG
>Ga0075030_100003776_pt1 | contig 13726 bp, 12 predicted proteins | sample LitLauG_LLR_2012_FD_71393 | JGI IMG/M metagenome (GOLD analysis project Ga0075030, IMG submission 71393) | Freshwater sediment microbial communities from Pennsylvania, USA - Little Laurel Run_MetaG_LLR_2012 | ecosystem: Environmental > Aquatic > Freshwater > Creek > Sediment | place: USA... | reverse complement strand
CATAGAAACTAATCCGTGCTTTGTTGCCAGGCGATTCGACGCGGGTCTTCGAACAGCCGTGCCGTAAGGACTCCGAAGATGAAGCCTCCAACGTGGGCCAAGTATGCCACGCCGCCGGTCTGCACATGCGCCACAGCGCCCGCGTGGACGAGTTGACTGACGAACCAAACACCAATCAACAGTCCAGCAGGAATGTAGGTAACTCGCACGAATATAAAAATAAACAACACCGAGCGAATCCGATCGCGAGGGTAAGTGACCAGAAACGCGCCCATCACCGCAGCAATGGCCCCGCTCGCACCCAGATTTGGGACTGTGGAATGCGGATCGGCTGCAACCTGGGCCAGCATGGCCACCAACCCGCCCACCAGATAGAAAACAAGATACCTTCCCCTGCCCATCGCATCTTCGATCTCTGGCGCGAAGGCCCAAAGGAAAACCATGTTTCCGATGATGTGCGACCAACTGCCGTGCATGAACATCGCAGTCAGAATCGTGATCCAGTGATGGCCGGAAGTAATCTGGGCGGGGATCGCCGACCACTGCATCACGAATGTGTCGCCACGCAGCAGCTCCAGGAGAAAAACGACGGCATTCACCAGGATGATGAAGGCAGTGACCACGGGCATGCGCGCAGGGCGTCGAGACGCGTCGGTTAAAGGAATCAAACCTCCCATGGGTTCTCCTTTTCACGAGTCAATGAGGTTTCCAGCGGGCACAACTATCCTGAAGCGGCAAGAGGTTTCGTTTCTGGCCGCACCAGGGTGCTTATCGGATGTTGCTGCGACCCGCTAAGCAGCCAACTTCGACGTGATCGTTTCCGTGGCCTGGCGAACCGCCAGCGACAGCATGACCCGTGTGACGCCGCTGACGATCATGCTCACACCCACCAGGGTGCCAATCGCCCAAGCAGAACTCGATGGCCACTGCATGTAGATCATCAGTCCCAAGAGCAACGTGATGATTCCATCCACCAGAAGCCAACTGGCTCGTTGAACGGAGCGCATCTGGAAGAACAAAACGATTTCCAGAAGGCCTTCGACAAGAAACAGCGAGGCCAGCACCAGAGTGAGCGAAGCCACTCCCAGGCCCGGATGCACGATCAAATATCCGCCGAAGAACACATAGGCAATACCGACCAGCAATCTCCACAGCATGCTGCCGGCTCGAAAGGCGTGAAAAGCGAGAATCAGGTGGACCACGCCGGCCATGACGATCAGCCAGGCGATAGCCGTGTTCACCACTACGGCAGCGACAAACGGCGACGCCACTGCCACCATGCCCAAGATGATGAGTGAAACTCCCCACAGGGTCGACCAGGTCGAGACCTGCCTCACGATTCCGGACGGTGTCTGCCCTACCATAGAGACCTCCTCAAAATGGGATCGACGGAGTTTATCGCAGGAAATGCGCGAACGCTAGCAGTTCCGGAAGGGACTGGCCGGTGGGTCCACATCAATCCGCGGGTGCGCCACTTCTCGCGCTTTTCGAGAAGTGGCTTGCGGCGCATTCCCTCCGATTGACAAGTGACAATTTACACTTTACGATATCCTGCAGGTGATCAGGGGCTTCAAGCATCGAGGTCTTAAGCGGCTCTATGAACGTGGCGATAAGAGCGGCATGCGTCCCGATCTTGCGGATACGATCGAACGGATTCTTACGGTTCTCGATTCAGCTTCGAGCCCGCAGGCTCTCGACCTACCGCGGTATCGACTGCACCCGCTAAAGGGAGACTTGAGGGGGTCGTGGTCTGTCACCGTTCGAGCGAACTGGAGGATTATTTTTCGGTTTGAAGGAACGGACGCCTTCGATGTTGAACTGATCGACTATCACTAGCAAAGGGAGGAAAAGTATCATGCCGATGAAAAACCCCGTGCATCCCGGCCGTGTTGTCCGGCACGATTGCCTGGAACCGTTGGGACTGTCGGTGACGGAGGGAGCGAAGGTTCTCGGTGTTACGCGGCAGGCGCTGAACAACGTCGTCAACGGTAAGTCGGGTATCAGCCCCGAGATGGCGATCCGGTTATCGAAAGCCTTTGGCAGCACGGCAGAAACGTGGCTGCGGATGCAGCTTGCCTATGATCTCGCCCGGGCGCGCAGGGACGAGAGCAAGATCAAGGTCCGCCGGCAACATGCGCTCCAAGAGCTGCCCCTGTAGTGGCGATGGGCAAGCCCACTGTCATGAAAATAGCCAGTTTGCGCACGAGAAATCAAGGACTTACGAGCGGCTCGCTATTTTCATGCTTGGTGGTGCGCCCGAGGCGCATGAAGTCTCATCGCAGAATGCGCGATGTGTGAGGCCGGGCCGGGAAGGCCGCAAGGTTGTGGCGGTACAGATCGCGGCACTGCAGGTTGTGGTATAAGCATCTGGGCATCGAGGCGGTCGGTTTTTTCCAACAGCCCCATGCCTTCGGAAAAAAGGCGTACGGCGCGCGGGTTGAGCACCGCCACCGGCAAGCCCTGAGCCCAGAGCAGGGCAAAGGGTTGTTTTTCGTATCCGTCGGTGGCTTCCAAAGCGACCAACTCGACGCCCTGCTCCTGACAAAACGAAGCCAGGGCGGCAATGCCTTTAGGGTGGTTGGGAAAAGAACCGCTCGGCCCGTCCGGACCGAGGCAAGCTTCCAGCGAGACCGAAGAAATATCCACTCCACAAATGACCTGAGCCACGGTAACCTTCCTTGTATGTGCGATTGAAATCCAGCGACTGTTCGGTCGTGCGTGACAATGGCGGCAGTCCCAAAGCTCCCCCGCGGTTGAAGCCAGAGGGGGGACGGGCGCCATCCGCCAATGCGGGAGGCCGAGGCCTTCGGCCCCCGCAGCGACATTTTCCGCTATCGCATGCCGCCGTTATCTAGATACAAGGGGGGGACCCCACCTAACTGACGAGGTAGTATCACAGGAGTAAAACGGTCGGTTTTCCCGCCTCCCGTGTCTTATTCTTCGCGCAACACGTTCGCCGGATCGATGCGCAGGGCGCGTCGCACAGGGCCAGCGACGGCGAGCGATCCGGTGAGCAGCGTCGTACATCCAACCGCGGCGAGCACAAATGGATCCTGCGCCGACGCCTGGTAGACAATCGCGGAAAGTACCCGGCTCGCAGCAACCCCAAGCAGCATCCCAACCAGTGATCCGCTCGCGAGCAGGATCAACATGCGTCCGAGCGCGGCTGAAAGAATCTGCTTCGCCCGCGCGCCGAGTGCGACGCGAATGCTCAGTTCGCGCACGCGCTTGCTGACCGTGTAGGAAGCGAGGCCGAAGGTCCCGGTGACCGAGAGCAGAAGTCCAAACGCGCCAAACAGGCCGAGGGCGACGGTCGCCACTTGGGCTACAAAGAACGTCAGTCCAAGCTGGTTTTTCCAGGCACTCGATTCCCGGACAGGAATAGCGGGATCGAGATCGCGGATCACGTTGCGGACGGTAGCTGCCATCTCGTTCACGGCCAAGTCGGAGGAATCGGGCCGTATCCGGACGATGAGCGATGTTTTGGTGGTTCCTTGCTGCGAGATCGGGAAGAACGCGACCGGCTCCTGATCCTCGGTAAGCGAAAAGTACTTGCCATCGGCCACGACGCCCACGATCTGGATCGACTGGCCGGAACTGTTCTTGAAATAGCGGCCGACGGCGTCGTCGGAGTGGAAAAGTTCCCGTGCGAACTCACGATTCACAACCGCAACGGGCGGAGTCTGGGCAGTGTCAGTAAAGCTTACGTCGCGTCCCGCCCGCAATGGTATTTCAGCAGCGGTAAAAAATCCGGGAGAGACGAGGTAGTTGTAGGCATCAAACGCTCGGTTGGAGCGCCGGAAATCGGTAGTTTTTTGAGAGTAAACATTGGAATCGGACGTATCCAGCGAGAGGGGCGTGGATTGAGCGTAGGCTGTCGCGGTCACTCCCGGGAGCTGCGAGACCCGCTCCAGCAGCTGGCGCTGGAAATGGTCGGCAGCCTGGCTCGAATAGCCCGCCTGGCTGAGCTCGAATTTCGTCAGCACCGCATGCTTCGGATTGAAACCCATATCCATGGTCAGTGCTCTGCCCAAGCCACGCAGCGAGACGAAGGCGGCCGTGATGGTGATGCAGCAGAGGGCAATCTGCGCGGCGAGCAGGACATCGCGCAGCGCCCAGCGGCGTCCCGCGGAAGACTGCGTGCTGCCGCTTTTGATGGCGTCGTTGGGCTCGGCCTTGAAGATCTGACGCAGCGGCATCACCCCGAACACTACGCCTGTGAGCACCGAGATCAGCAACGCCACCAGGATCAACGATGGCTGCGGCATGACGATATGGAACCGCATCGGATATTCGGTGGGCGGGTGCCAGTTTGCCAGGCCGGTGAGGGCGATCCACGCCAAGCCGCAAGCGAATGCACCCCCGATGATTGAAATCACAATGGCTTCGGAAAGGATCTGGCGGACAATGCGCCAGCGGCTTGATCCAATGGCCATGCGGATGGCAATCTCGCGCGTGCGGTCGGCCGTACGGGCTGCGAACAGGCTGCCGAGGTTGGCACAGGCGGCGAGCAGCACAATCCCGGCGAGCCCCAGCATCCCCGCCAGAAATCCACGCGCGGGGGCGCCGAAAAAGTCGCCCATCATGCCAGGACGGGTCAGCTTGAGGAATAGCTTTTCTTCTTCTTTCGGATATTGCCGCCGGATGTTGGCAGCAATCGTGTTCAGTTCAGCCTGCACCTGGGCCATGCTGACCCCGTCCTTGATGCGCACAACTGAATAGACATGCGGAACGCCCCTCGCCTCGAGCCAGTCAATCCCGTCCAGCGATGCTTCATTCGCCAACGGAACGAAAATGTCGAGCTGCCCAAATTTTTCGGTCCCGTAGAAACCTTCCGGGGTAACGCCGACGATCGTGTACGGCTGCTTGTTAAGGCGCACGGTTTTTCCCACGATGTTGGGATCGCCGTTGAAGTCGCTCTTCCATGCTGGCCAGGAAACCACTGCAGCCTGCGAAGCTCCGGGATGATCGTCGTCGGCGCGATTCAGCAGGCGCCCGAGGAACGGCTGGATGCCGACGACCTCGAAGTATTGCCCGCTCACTTCGCATCCCCAGACCGGCCGGGTTGCGCCGTTGGCCTCCAGGCCAAAATTGTCGATCATCTGAGCGGAAACTGCGGAGAACACCGAATTTCCATCACGGACATCGCGCACTTCCGGATAGGAGAAAATGGGATAGTTCCGATCGGCGTGCGCGAGCGTCATCAGCTGTTCTGCGTGCGGCACATCAATTGGCCTTAGGACCACTGCCTGAAGGACACCGAAAACGACGACATTGGCGGCAATCCCGAGCGCCAGCGTGAAGACCGCGGTGAGGGCAAAGCCCGGAGAACGCTGCATCTGGCGTAGGGCGAATCGCAAGTCCTGCAGCAGGGTCGTCATGGTCGGCCTCCGGTGGACGATGTTGCCACATGGAAGGAAGGGCAATTCAAGAGCCAAAGTGTCGTGAATGCAATTCTATGAGAACGAAATGGCTTGCGGATCTGGCAGGCGCATGGGGACCGAATTGTGTGTCCGGTTTCACCGGGAGATGTCCGTGATTGAACAGTGATGCCCGACTGGCCGTTGACTACGGCGTTCAACGTTTGCAGTGCCACCACCCGCAAGATGGCGGCGCTACAACTGCCATAAAAGCCGTGTATCATGTGCCCGACCGGAGTTTTTGGGCACTCCCTGTCATTCCCTACCCAGGACAAAGATCGTGCAGATACCGCAATCCAGGAAGGCCTTCGTGGCCGCGGCTCTGCTCCTCGCCATTATGGCGATGCTGTCTGGCGGCGCCGCGCGGCGGGAGTCGGTCACGGTTGATGAAGTAGCGCACATTGGCGCCGGGGTGAGCTATCTGCAGAAGCTGGATCTGCGGATGAACGAGGAGCACCCGCCGCTCGCGAAACTACTGGCCGCGCTGCCGCTTGTCCTGCGGGGAGCCCACGCCGACTACTCGCATCTATCCTGGACGTTCAGCAATAAGAACTTCAACGAATTCCTGGGAGAGTGGGTGTTCGGCCACTGGCTCATCATGCGTTGGAACGATCCCTACTCCACCGTCGCTTGGGCCCGAGTCCCCATGTTGCTGCTCACTCTGCTTCTTGGCCTCGCTATCTATGTTTTTGGCTCACGACTGGGAGATGCCTGGGGAGGGGTGTTGTGCCTCTGCGCTTATGCGAGCATGCCGGCGTTTCTCGCATTCGGCCCGCTCGTAGTCACGGATATTGCGATTGCTTTGTTTTGGGTCCTGGCGATTTGGCAGCTTCCGGGGATGTGGCGCGCTCCTTCTCAGAGCAGCGTCCTCAAGTTTGGGCTTGCTCTGGCTGGCGCATTTCTTTCGAAATTCTCTTCGGGGCTATTGTTTTTCGTCTTTGTCGCTTTCGCAGTGAGTTTGCGTTGGCGGGGTGTTCCGGAGCAGCCAACGGACAAAGCCGCGCGCCGCGCTTGGCGGCGGCGTGCATGGAGCAACCTGGCCAAAGCCACGCTCGGGGCCGCCTTGTTCGTGTACATTACCTATTTTGTCCTGTCCTGGAACGAGTCGACGGATTCGTTCAGTATGATTCCACACTTTCCGGCATCGCCGTTCTTGCGGCGGCTGCTGATGCCTCTGTGGCTTTACTTCCGTGGTCTCGTGTTGTTTGCGTTGAGCGCGGGGAGTCGGCCAACGTATATTCTGGGTCACGCCTATCCTCATGGTGTCTGGTTTTATTTTCCGGTCCTGTTCCTTTTGAAATCGCCGCTCGCGTTTCTCCTCTTGCTCCTGCTTGCTGCGGGGATCGCCATTCTCTTGAAGGGACGTTCCGATGGACAAGCATTGGCGATCCCGCGCGGCATGGAACTTCACTGGCGGGCGGTATGGATCTCGCTGGTGGTCTTTGTGGCCGCGTCTATGCTCAATCGGCTGGACATCAGCATTCGTCATTTCTCCGTCGCGCTGGCCCTCGTGATACTTTTGCTGGCCCCGCTGCCACGCATGTGGCAGTCGCTGCAGCGCTCGAACTGGCACGGCGTGGGTACGGGGAACTGCGTGACCATCGGCCTCGCGGCTGCTTGCCTGGCCACCGCGGTCTGGGCCTACCCCAATTACCTTCCATTTTTGAATGTGCTCAGCCTTGGACGGCCGGGATACCTCCTAGTGAATGATTCCAACCTCGATTGGAACCAAGCCTTGCCGGCAGTCGAAACCTTCGTGCAGCAACGCGGACTGAGCCATGTTCTGCTGGATGAGTGGGGGTTCTCCGAGCCTGCTGCCTACGTTCCGCAGGCCCAGTTGTGGAATTGCCAGGAACCTTCACCTTCGGACGGCGGACAATGGGCAGTAATCTCCGCCAATAACATCGCGGACGGGCGCAATTGTCGTTGGCTCCTGCAGTATCCGCATCAAGTCCTGGCTGGCGGCAGCATGTATGCCCTTCAGTTGCCCGCGATCATTCCCGCGGCAGGCGCGCCTGGAGGGCCCCCGTTGCCGGAGGCGTACCGCTATTTCGGCGGCTTTCCCGGCTTCGATCCCCGTCCAATATTTTTGAATTGCATTCGCGATCCTCAACAGCTTCAGCCGACGCTCGACCGGATGATGGCGATGTCAGGAGCCGCGCAGAAGAAGAAGTAAAGCTCAAGGTACAACGCTCAATCCGGAAGCAGAGCCACTACCATTTGTTCAGATTGACTTCACCGGAATCGCGAGCAGGTCATCGACTAGACCCATTTCTTTTTGCACAAACGGTTCGGCGTAGGTCACGCCGGCCTGCATACCATAGAAGCGCGCCACCGACTCGACGCGGGCGCGTATGTCGGCTTGCGCCGGGAAGATGCCGCTGCCCGCCTGCTGGTCGGTGAATTGGGACTTGTAGGCCATCAGAGACTCGAAGCGCGCTTCGAACTGATCCGTGATATCGACGACGAAAGTAGGCCGCACATCGCGGTAGAGGCTGGCATAAATGATCTTGAAGGGGCGGTGAGGCGCGTGTTCCAAATCGAGCTTGGTTAGTCCTGCGAGGAACGCCGCTTCGTATCCCAGCAGCGACGCCGTGTAATGATCCGGATGGCGGCCTTCCCAGTAGGGAAGAATGAGCACGCGCGGCCGCTGCTCGCGCAGGACGCGGGCAACTTTCAGCCGGTTCTCCCACGTGTTCTCAACGCGGCCATCGGGAATGTCAAGTGCCTGCCGCCATGAAGCCTTCAGAATGCGCGCCGCTTGGGTGGCTTCGCGGGCGCGGTCTTCGGCAGTGCCGCGCGTCCCCATCTCACCCTGCGTGAGGTCGAGAATGCCGGTGCGGTAGCCGCGCTCGGCCATTTTCAGCAAAGTGCCGCCGCAGGTTTGCTCCACATCGTCGCGGTGCGCGGCGAGGGCGAGAATGTCGAGAGGATTCGTAGCCATCGATCGTTACTAGGCTGCGGGTTTCGTCGTCCGCCGGTTCGCCAGCACAAATGCCAGACCGAACATGAAGAGCGCGAACAGCACCAGAGTCAACATGGATGCGCTCAGCGAGAATGGGCTGAGGTATTCGGGATACATCAGGATGCGTAGCGCTTCGACGCCGTAGGTCAGCGGGTTCGCGTACATGATCCAACGAATCCAGCCCGACGCCTTCGATAAAGGGAAGAGGGCTCCGGAAAGCAGCCAGAGCGGAATCAGAAATAAATTGATGATGGCGTGAAACGCCTGGGTCGAATCCATGGGCCAAGCAATTGCAAAGCCGAGCGCGGTCAGGGCGAACGATACCAAGAACACAGTGATGACGATGAGCCCGAACGAGGCGAGTGTCATGTGGATGCCGACGAGCGGCGAGAAAACCAGAAAAATCAATCCCTGGGCAGCGGCGAGCGTAGTGCCGCCTAAGACTTTTCCCAGAACAATCGCGGCGCGGGGCACAGGAGCGACCAGCACTGAAAGCAGAAAACCCTCGTTGCGATCCTCGATGACCGACATCATGGTGAAAATTGCGGTGAAAAGAACGATCATGACCAGCGTGCCGGGATAGAAATAATCCAGATAGTGCTCCTGGCCGGCCCCCTGTCCGGAACGAAACGATGTTCCGAACCCGGATCCGAGGACAGCCCAGAACAGAAGCGGCGAAAGGATCACGCCCACCACGCGAGCCCGTTGCCGGTAGAAGCGCACCACCTCGCGCCACCACAAGGTGAACGCGGGCAGCAGGACGCCGGAGGATGCGGGAGCGGATGCGGGAAGGGTTGCAGTGTGAGTCGCCATGATTTTGTAATTTGGTAATCGGGTAATTTGGTAATTGAGAACGGTCGTCGATCTGAGTTCTTAAATTACAAAATTACCCGATTGCAAAATTACCAAATCGCCGCTCAGTGTTTCTTTGCCTTTTTCTTTGTTCCTGTTTTCGCCTCGGCCTCGGCTTCTTCGTTCCAGAACCGGTGTCCGGTGCGATGAATGAAGACGTCCTCCAGGGTCGGCTTTCGCACGCTGAGGGACTGGATCTCGCCAGGGAATGCTTCCACCACGTCGGGCACAAAACGATGGCCGCTTTCGATCTCAAGGCGCACGTGAGCGTCCATGACGCTGGCGTCAACGTGGAACTTGTTACGGATGCGATCGGCCAAACTTTGCGGATCACGCGCTTCCAGAAGGATTACGTCTCCTCCGATTTCGCGCGTGAGTTCCTCCGGCGTGCCAAGCGCCACCAGATTGCCTTCGTTCAGGATGGCCAACCGGTCGCAGCGTTCCGCTTCTTCCATGAGATGGGTGGTAACGATGACCGAGACGTGTTCCTGATCCCGCAAGATCTGGAGGTATTGCCACAGATCACGCCGCGCGCCGGGATCGAGTCCGGTCGTCGGTTCATCGAGCAGCAGAACCTCGGGGTGATGCAGCAGGCCTTTGGCAAGTTCGATGCGCCGTTGCATTCCGCCGGAGAAGGTTTCAACCCGTTCCTTGGAGCGGTCGAGCAGTCCGACGCGGGCCAGGATCTCTTCAATCCGCTTCTTCAATTCCTGGCCGCGCAGACCATAGAGGTGTCCCTGATGCCAGAGGTTTTCGTAGGCGGTCAGTTTCGGATCGACGCTTTGTGCCTGGAAGACTACGCCGATGTGGCGGCGGAGCGCACCCGGTTGCCGAACTGCGTCCAGACCGACAATCGTCGCAGTGCCAGAACTCGGTACCATAAGGGTAGAAAGAATCCGGAAGAGAGTGGTTTTACCACTGCCGTTTGGGCCGAGCAGACCGAATAGTTCCGCGGGACGAACGTCAAAGGAAACGCCGTTGAGCGCCGTTCGATCCTGATAGCGGTGCACCAGGCTCCTGACTGCAATGACCGCCGAGTTGGGCTCCATCGCGGGAGTCTCCGGGGGGGCGAGAGCAATGGCGCTCGGTTTTGAGGTCACAGGGTATTTTACGTCTTTCGATGGCGGATCTTCATATTCGGAAGACACAAGGGGTTGTCCTCACACTGCGACGGCCTTCTGCTCGCGGCCCGCAACACGTTCCTCAAAGGAAACCGGGACATGGCGCCAGACCTGTATGGCGAGAACGACCGTAGTAGCCAGAAGCAAGGCGCCCACCGCCACGTGCACTACAGTGGAGATCACCATGGGAAGTTCTGGTTGCGCAGCGTCCTTCCCCCACATGACGCGTGTGATGAACGCGAGAAATCCCAGGCAGAGTTGCGCCACCATGAGGCTGAGCATGGTGATCGCGGGCCGCTTCACGGCGTCGACGTTGGGATAGACGGAGATCGCGCGAATCGCGGTCCAGGAGAGCACGATCGCCACCACGCCGGCATGGACCACGTGCGGCCACCAACTGAGTCCTTTGTGGCGGAACATGGCGCCCAGAATCAGTTGCACGTAGAGGACGAAAATCGAAAGCAGGGTCAGCGTGAATAGAGTCGGGCGACGCTGGTCGAGTTCGACGCGCGGCTGCACTTCGACCCAACGGCGGCCCGTGAAGACAGCGATCGCTACAGCGATGCAGAAAAACGTTTGCGCGACGGCGGCGTGCGCGCTTGAAATTGCGGGAGGAAGGAAGAAGAGCACAGTAAGGCCGCCCAAAATCCCCTGCGTAATCACGGTGCCGAGCGCGGCCAGGCCCAGCAGGCGGAGCCAGCGGCGTTTTTCAACTCGCCAGGTCCACACGGCCAGCACGATGGTGAGCAGGCCCACAAACTCGGCCACCATACGGTGGCCATGTTCGTACTTTATTCCGCCGACCATGTGCGGCATCTTGTAAAACGACCCAAATGTGGTTGGCCAATCCGGAACCGAGAGGCCCGCGTCATTGCTGGTAACCAGGGCCCCGGCGACGATCAGCACGAGGGTGACGCAGGCTGTGAAGATGGCAAAACGGTGCAGCCCGTGATGGTACGGAATTTCTATGCCCCTCAGAATGGCCCCCAGGGAACTGTTTCAGCAGTGTCCAGCGTTAGACGCCAGTCTCCAAAGTTGCAATTTTAGCAGAAGGCAGAGGCGCCGATGGCGCAAAGCTCAGGTCGGCGGTCGACCGCTTATTGCGTTGCAACGGAACTGGGCGACTCCATTGCTTGAATAATTGTGTCAGCGAACTCCGAGGTTCCGGCGCTGCCGCCAACATCCCTGGTCAACTTGCTGCGGTCGCGATAGACCTCGTCAATCGCGTTGCGGATCTTCCAGGCGGCGTCGGCCTCCCCAATGTGTCGCAGCATCAGTAGACCAGAACGCAGAAGGGCGGTCGGGTTGGCAATGTTCTTTCCCGCGATGTCGGGCGCGGAACCATGCACCGCTTCGAAGATGGCGCATTCGTGCCCGAAGTTTGCGCCCGGCACCAAGCCCAAGCCTCCGACGAGGCCGGCGCATAGATCGGAAACGATGTCGCCATACAGATTCTCAAGCAGCAGCATGTCGTACTGGTACGGGTTCATGACCAATTGCATGCACGTGTTGTCGACGATGTGTTCGCCATAGGTGATTTCCGGATACTCCTTCGACACATTGCGCGAGCAGCGGATAAACAAGCCGTCCGACATCTTCATGATGTTGGCTTTGTGGATGCAGTGAATCTTCTTCCGCTTGTTCTTGCGCGCATATTCGAAAGCGAAACGGGAGACGCGTGTGGAGGCCTTTTCGGTAATGATCTTGAGACTTTCCACCACGCCAGGCACCACTTCGTGCTCGATTCCGGAGTAGAGACCCTCGGTGTTTTCTCGCACGATGATGAGGTCAACATCGGGATACCGCGTCGGAATGTGCGGCAGGTTGCGGATGGGGCGGAAGTTCGCAAAGAGCTCGAAGCGCTTGCGCAGTTCTACATTGATGCTTGAAAAGCCGCCGCCAATGGGCGTGGTCACCGGTCCCTTTAGTCCGACTCGCGTGCGCTCGATGGACTCTGTGAGTTCCTTCGGGATGTACTCCTTGTACTTTTCAAAGGCTTCGGCGCCCGCGGCGAAGGTCTCCCACTCGAACTTCACGCCGGTCGCTTCCAGGATGCGGACGGTGGCCTGCGTGACTTCAGGACCGATGCCGTCGCCCGGGATGAGGGTGATTTTATGCGCCATAAGAAATAACGTAGGGACAGCGGCCCCCGACTGTCCAGCGGAGCCCAGCTCCGCAGAGAGCCCAAGCCTAGTACCGCCGCTAGGAAAGATGGGCCCGTTCTTCCGCCCCTCCGGGACTTGCTCTTTGGCGCTTTGGACCCACGGCTACGCCGTGGGCTGCATTCTTGCGCCGCTTCGCGGCTACGATCAGTGGTTGCGAAACTACCTCGTTACGCCTTTGCCCTTCGGTTCTGGGGGCTCTTTCGCTTTGAGCAGCTCTTTCAATTCCGCCATGAATTCCTGCACGTCTTTGAAATCCAGATACACGGAAGCAAATCTCACGTACGCGACTTTGTCGTAGCGGCGCAGGCGGTTCATGATGAGCTCGCCCAACTCGCTGGTCTTACGCTCGCGTTCCGGGGACTCGATGACGAAAGCTTCCGCTTCGTTGACGATTTGCTCCAATTTGCCGATGGGCACGGGCCGCTTTTCACACGCTCGCATCAGCCCGTTCAATACCTTCTGGCGGTCAAAGCGCTCGCGGCGGCCGTCTTTTTTTACAACCATGTAGGGGATTTCGTCGATGCGCTCGTAAGTGGTGAAGCGCTTCTCACATTTCAGGCATTCGCGGCGGCGGCGAATCGATTCCGCTTCCTTGCTCTCGCGCGAATCGACGACTTTGTCATTTTCAAATCCGCAAAAAGGACACTTCATGGCACTTGGTTCGGGTTCGGAGTAACGATGATTGTAGCAGGGCAGGTCACCTGCCTTCTCACGGTACGTTCTGCGCGGGCATGACTTCTTCCGCTTCGGCGGTCTCGGCGGAAAGCTTACGCAAGGACAACCGTTCCCGATGGGCGAACACCAAACCCAGAGGCACTACCGCCACGAACGTGACCAGCCAAAGCATAATGCCGCAACTGGCGGCCAGTTCTTTTGGAACATTAAAGACTTTTTCCAACGTGGCAATCGTAGCCACCTGGGACCCACCCCCAATTCCCGGTAGCTGAACGAAAGAGCCGATCATGCTTGCGCCCATCAGGACCAGAACCTGGGATCGCCTGATATCCAATTTTTCGACCCCGTAGGAATGAGCAACATCCTGGTAAGCGACGATGATCATGAACCACATAGCCAAGGAGATGGCAGTCACGGCGATGAGTGAAAACGGTCCGTGAATGGTGTCCAGTCCGGCGCGGAATTCGCGGAGCCGCATCGCGACCTTGTGTCCGAGGTGCCCCGGCAGGTGGGAGAACCGCTGTTCCA
>Ga0075030_100003774_pt1 | contig 13727 bp, 14 predicted proteins | sample LitLauG_LLR_2012_FD_71393 | JGI IMG/M metagenome (GOLD analysis project Ga0075030, IMG submission 71393) | Freshwater sediment microbial communities from Pennsylvania, USA - Little Laurel Run_MetaG_LLR_2012 | ecosystem: Environmental > Aquatic > Freshwater > Creek > Sediment | place: USA... | reverse complement strand
GGGTGCGGCGAGGTGGGTGCCGCCGAGGGAGCCGTGGAAGCGGGCGTCGCCGAAGGAGAAGATGCCGCCGTCGGCGGCGGCGAGCCAGTAGCCGTTGCCCGATGGGGTGGGTGCCATGGCCACGATCGGCCGGCTGAGGGCGAGGGCGCCGAGGGGCCCCTCTCCTGCGGCGGCACCGAAGGCCGACACCGCGCCGTTGGCGGCGGCCAGCCAGTATCCGGCGCCGAGTGGGGGCCGGCCCATGGCGACGACGAGGTCGTTGGTGGTCGGCCCGTCCTGGCAGGGCGCGAAGTGGTTGCGGGTGTAGTCGTCAGTGGCGCTGGAGGCGCTGCAGGCCGTCGTGAGCAGGTAGGGCGGCGTGCAGGACACGACCCGGCACGCGATCCGGCCGACGCATGCCACCTCTTGGTGGCACTGCCCGTAGCGGAAGACGTTGCAACCGACGTGGCGGTTGTTGCAGTCGCCGAGGGCGCACTGGCACACGAGGCCGTCGCAGCCGGTGCAGAACCCGCTGGCACAGCCGGCCGTGCACTGGCATTCGGCGTGGCAGTCCACGTAGTAGCGCGGCCCGGCGCAGTAGATGGAGCCGTCGGCCTTCCACCAACCTCCGGCGAAGGTCCCTGGCGGGCAGGCGTTGACCCCGTGGTTGATGGTGCAGCAGAACTGGGTGTAGCCGTCGCAGCACAAGGCTCCGCAACCGCAGTCCCTGCCCGCGCAGGCGCAGATGGCGGCGTAGGCGGTGACAGGTCGCAGCACGTAGTCCGCCGGCGCGATCGACAACGCCGTGGCGGCCAGCGCACTCGCCTGGAGGAAGCCACGGCGCGACGTGCGCGCCTCGAGCCAGCCCGAGGTCCGCTCCACCAGCCACCGGCTCATCGCTTGCGTCCGAGCGGGAAGGCGAACGCGAGGTAGGCGAGGTAGCCGGTGACCGCCACCAGGACGAGGAGCGGTGCGCCGCCGAGGGCCTGGTGCGCGAGCGCCCGGGGCAGGGAGTGCGCCGCCCGCTGGGCGACGATGGCCGCCGTGGCGGCCGCGGCGACGTCGAGGGCGACGTGCAGCGGGCTCGGCGGCGTGTCGGCCTTGCCGAAGCACCCACAGGACGAGATCGGAGTGCCCCGCCACAGGGCCAGCACGATGAACCCGGCGAAGGCCACGTACGAGGCGGCCACAAGGGCGGCGAGGAGTGGTGCGCCGGTTCCTGCGGCCGCAGCGCCGAGGACCGCCTCGACCCCGCCACCGGCTCGGACCGCCGTGGTGGGGACGCGCAGGCCGGCCGCGCGCAGGGCTCGGGCCGTGGCATCGGGACGCAATGCCTTGGCCGCGCCGGCCACGGCCAGCAGCCCGCAGGCGACCAGGTAGGGGCCGATCCACGCGCCGCTCATCGGCGCGGCTCTACGTGCACGCTCGACAGCACCGCGTTGGCCTGTGGGGTGAGGGCGACGCGGTTGGCGAAGCCGCCGATGACCACGTAGAGGCAGAACGCCCGCCCCCCGCACCCGAAGAACTGCTGGCAGCCCGCCTGGCCCGGCACGACGCGCTGGAGCGCGAAGGGGTTGAACTGGTCGGGGGTCAAGCCGGGGACGCCCCCGGTGGCGCGATACAGCGCCTGCGACACGCTATCGGGGTGGTACTCGAGCAGGGAGAGGAAGACGTCGTCTGCTCCGAGCAGGTCGACGGCACCGCCGCCGAAGTCGCCCCGAACGGGAGGCAGGGGGATGGTCGCGGCGTGGAGGATCGGATGGGTGGTCGCGCCAGGATCGGCGGGTCGCTGGTAGATGCGGCCGTCCCAACCGGGGGGCAGGGTCACGGCGAGCCCGAGGGCCTGCATGGTCGCGGTGGTCATGCGACGGCCACGAGGGCAGCGACACCCGTGAGCGCGATCAGGACTGCGGCGGCGCGGTTGGCCCGCCGTCCGGCGTCGACGGTGCGGCGAAGGATGCGGTGGAGCGCGTCGGGGTCCCGGGCCCTTCCGACGAGGAGGACGGGCAGCGCCCGGGCGAGGCCGAACGCGGTGCCGATGCCGATCGCGGCGGGTACGGAGGCCGCCAGGCAGGCGAGGAGGACCATCAGGTACACGGCGGCCGTCGTCACGATCGTCACGACCCCGAAGCCGAGCTGCACGCCGAAACCGACGCCGTACACCCAGCCGCGGTAGCGGACCAGCCAGTCCTCGTTGACCTGGCGGTGCCAGCCGGGCAGCCGTTCCCCCGCGAGCACGAGGTCGGTCGCCGCGCCCGCCGCGCATGCGGCCGCGACGACGGCGGCGACCGCGAAAGGTCCCGGTCCGGCGACGGCGCGCAAGCCCCACCCGGCGAGCCCGGCGACCACCCCGATGGCGGCGCCGCCGATGACCGAGCCCGCGACGTAGGCGACGACGGTCGACGCCCATCGGTTGTGCCTGGCCCGCTCACCGAGCGGGCTGATGCTGGCCAGCATCGACTCCCCTCAGGGCGACCAGCTCGAGCGGATCCCGGCGATGACGGCGATCAGCACTCCTGCCGCCACGACGCCCCCCTGACTCACCGGGCCGGACCGCCGCGCCGGAGGTCGTCGAGCTGCGACGGGTGCAACCTCGGGTCGCCGGGACGGATCCCGGCGGCGAGCAGCTCCTGGTCGGCGCGCGCCTCGCGGGCCCGCTCCGTCGACGGCAGGCGGCGGGCCGCGATCGGCGGTGCGCCTTCGGAGATGGCCTGCTCGAGCAGCGACGTGATCTGCGGCCAGGAGGTGGCGGCGCCCTCGCCGATGACGGCCCCGGCTTCGGCGCTGACGAGCACGAAGTAGGGCGCCACCGGCACGCCGTAGGCCTCCCACGCCTGGCTCGACATGACCACCGGGATGGTCGCCGGTGCGAGGTCTCCCACGAGCCCGGGGCTCTCGCCGTCCGCGCCACGGGTGACGACGACGAGACGGGCGTTGCCGGGCACCGGGCCGAGGGTGGTGGCACGGAACGCATCCCAAAAGGTGCGGCAGGTGCTGCAACCGGTCGAGAGGAACGCGAGCAGGGTGTCCTGTCGGGCGCCGACCACGGCGATGTGGACGGCGCCGCCGTCGGGATCGACGCCGGTGACGTCACGCTCGTCGGCGGTGCGCGGCCGGGTCACCCGGCTCGGCCCGAGGACCACACCCGCCGTCGCGCCGCCGGCGCCGGGCGGGACGGTGTCGACGCCCGCCCCGAGGCCGTGCAGGGCTCGCAGGATCTCCGCGTGGCTCCGGAGGAGGCCGGCGACCAGCACGGCGAGCAGCACGATGGCGACCGCCTCGACGCACACGAGAGCGGTCACGGAAGCCTCCGCCGGGGCGTGCCGTGGATCACCAGCACGAAATTTAGCGGGCCTGGGCGCGCCCGGTGACCACCCGCGCCCGAGCCAGGCGCGATCCGGGCCCGGGCTGTCTAGCCTGAGCAGGGTGACGCCGCCTGACGCCTCCACGCCGGAGCTGCATCCTGATGTCGCCGAGCTCGGCTTCCTGCTCGGGACGTGGGCCGGCCAGGGCGAAGGGCGCTACCCGACGATCGCGCCGTTCGCCTACGGCGAGGAGATCCGCGTGTGGCACGTAGGGAAGCCTTTCCTCGCCTACGTGCAGCGCACGTGGTCCCTCGGCGACGGCCGCCCCCTCCATGGCGAAGCGGGGTACTGGAGGCGCAGCTCGGGCGGCGTCGAGCTGGTCATCGCGCACCCGACGGGCATCGTCGAGGTCGATGAGGGGGGCGTGGAGGGCACCCACCTCATGGTGTCGTCCACCGCCGTCGTCGGCACGTCGTCGGCCAAGGCGGTGGCACAGGTGGTCCGCCAGGTCGATGTCGAGGGCTCGGATCTGACCTATCGGGTCTCCATGGCGGCCGTGGGCCAACCGCTCCAGGAGCACCTCCGGGCCCGCCTCGTGCGGGTCTGACCACCGGCCGGCCGCGGGCGCTGGGGGCGGCGCCGGCGCAGGACCGACGTCTCCCGGGTGTGCCTGTCCCGGCGCGCCGTGCAAAGGTGAGCCGGTGCACATCGGCGTTCTCGGAGGTACAGGGCCTGCGGGCCAGGGTCTGGCGGCGCGGCTGGCCATGTCCGGCTACGACGTCCTGCTCGGGTCGCGCTCGCGTCGGCGGGCGGAGGAGATCTGTAAGGCCCTCTTGGACCGCTGGCCGGAGCGGGGCCTGAGCATCACCCCGGCGGACAACGACGCGGCCGCCGATGGGGACGTGGTCGTGGTCGCGACCCCATGGGATGCGGCGGCACCGACGGTGGCGTCGGTCGCATCACGCCTGGCGGGCAAGGTGGTCATCTCGATGGCCAACGCCCTCGCCCGGGTGGGCGACGAGTTCATCCCCCTCGTCCCCCCGCGCGGTTCGATCGCGGCTGGTGTCCAACACGCGGCTCCGGAGTGCCTGGTCGCCGCCGCCTTGCACCACCTCCCCGCCAAGGACCTCGGGGATCTGGACCACGAGATGCATGCCGACGTGCTCGTGTGCTCCGACCACCCGGTGGCGCTGTCGGCGACGTCGGCGATCATCGACCGGGTGCCAGGGCTGCGGGCGGTGGATGCCGGGCTGCTGTCGAGCGCGCTGGCGATCGAGGCGCTGACGCCGGTGCTCCTGCAGGTCAACCGCAGGTACCGCACCCGGGCCTCGATCCGCTTGACGAACCTCGACCGGTCATGAGCGTCCCGGCCGTGCCTGCGGGTGCGCCCGAAGCCCCCCTCAGGCTCTACGACACGTCGCGTCGGGCGGTCATGGCGTTCACGCCCGGGCCGGTGGTGACGATGTACACCTGCGGGATCACCCCCTACGACGCCGCGCACCTCGGGCACGCGGCGACCTACCTCGCCTACGACGTCCTGCAGCGACGCCTCCGCGACCGTGGGCACCGGACCCAGTGCGTGCGCAACGTGACCGACGTCGACGACGACATCCTCCGCAAGGCCCGCGAGCTCGGGGTGCACTACCTCGACCTGGCCGCCGAGGAGATGGCGCGCTTCGACGCCGACATGCGCTCCCTCGGGCTGCTCCCCGCCTTCAGCGAGCCCCGTGCCACCTCGGCCATCCCGGACATCCTGGGCTTCATCGGGATGGTGCTCGAATCCGGTCATGCCTACCAGGCCGGCGGCGCGGTCTACTTCAGCGTCTCGTCCTTCGATCGCTTCGGGCAGGTGAGCCACCTCGGGCGCGATGAGATGCTGGCGTACGCCGCTGAGCGGGGCGGCAACCCGGGCGATCCCTGCAAGCGGGACCCCCTCGATTTCGTCCTCTGGCAGCCGTCGGCGCCGGACGAGCCGGCCTGGGAGTCGCTCTGGGGCCCGGGCCGACCCGGGTGGCACATCGAGTGCTCGGCGCTCGCGATGCGCGAGCTCGGCGCGACGATCGACCTCCACGGAGGTGGCTCCGATCTGATCTTCCCCCACCACGAGTGCGAGGCCGCCCAATCCGAGGCGGCGACGGGCGAGGCGTTCGTGCGGCACTGGATGCACGTCGGGATGGTCGAGCTGGGCGGCATCAAGATGTCCAAGTCGCTCGGCAACCTCGTGTTCGTGCACGACCTGCTCCAGGACTGGGAGGCGCCGGCGATACGCGCCGCGGTGGCCGCCCACCACTACCGGAGCAACTGGGAGTGGCACGACGGGCTGATGGTCGACGCGACCCAGCGGATCCGGCGCTGGCGCGAGTGGGGGGCGGGTGAGGGCGCCTTGACCGAGGTCCGCGCCGCGCTCGACGACGACCTGGACACCCCCCGGGCCCTCGCCGCGCTGGACGCGGCGGCGGCACGGGGCGAGGGCGTCTCGAAGGCGGCGGCGCTGCTCGGGATCGTCTGAGGGGCACTCAGGGCTCGAGGCCCGTGGCCGGGGCGATCCAACCCTCGACCGGCGTCGGACGCCACCGCTCGAGGAGGTCCAGCAGGGTCCCGGCCTCCGCGGCGTGGATCACGAGGCTGCGGTTCGCCCCTTTGATGAAGCCTTCGCCCACCGCGTGGTCGAACCAGGCGAGCAGCGGCTGGTAGTACCCCGAGGTGTCGAGCAGCCCGCACGGCTTGGCGTGGAAGCCGAGCTGGTTCCAGGTCACGGCCTCGGCGAACTCCTCGAGCGTGCCGAAGCCCCCGGGCAGCGCGACGAACGCGTCGACCAGCTCGGCCATCTCCGCCTTGCGCTCGTGCATCGAGCCCACCACCCGCAGCTGGGTGATGGCTCCATGGGCGAGCTCCTTGTCGACCAGCGCAGCCGGGATCACGCCGATCACCTCGCCGCCGCGGGCCATGACCGCGTCCGCCAACACGCCCATGAGACCCACGTCGCTCCCGCCGAAGACCAGTCCGAGGTGCCTCCTGACGAGCTCGTCGGCCAGCTCCTCGGCCGCGGTCTGGTATGCCAGGGAAACGCCCCGGCTGGACCCGCAGTACACGCACACCCGTCGCAGTGCCATGTGCCACGCGTAGCAGACCTCGCCTCCCGACGCGGAAAGGCGCGCTGCGAGCGCCCGGTGTCCCGTAACCTCGCCGTCGATGGCCGACTCGATCTCGATCTCCCTGCCCGACGGCTCGGCGCGCTCGCTGCCCGTGGGGGCGACCGGTACCGACCTGGCCCGTGCCATCGGCGCCGGCCTGGCACGGGCGGCCGTGGCGGCGACCGTCGACGGCGCCCAGGCCGACCTGGACCGGGCCCTGCCCGACGGGGCGACGGTCTCCATCGTCACGGCCGCGACGCCGGAGGGTCGCTACGTCGTGCGACACTCCACCGCGCACGTGCTGGCTCAGGCGGTCACCCAGCTGTGGCCCGGCGCCAGCTACGCCATCGGGCCGCCCATCGAGGATGGCTTCTACTACGACTTCGACCTCCCCGGCGGCGCACACTTCAGTGAGGAGGACCTGGCCCGCATCGAGGAGCGCATGCGCGAGATCGTGCGGGAGGACCAGCCCTTCGTGCGCGAGGAGCACTCCGTCGGCGAGGGCCTGGCCCTCTTCGCCGACCAGCCCTACAAGGTCGAGATCATCCAGGCGGTCGACACCAGCGAGGGTGCCGCCAACGGTGTCGTCTCCGCCTACCGCAACACCGACGGCTTCGTCGACCTCTGCCGCGGCCCCCACGTGCCCTCGACGGGCAAGCTCGGGCACTTCAAGCTCATGAAGGTCGCGGCCGCGTACTGGCGCGGCGACGAGCGGCGCCCCCAGCTCCAGCGCATCTACGGCACCGCGTGGGAGTCCAAGGCCGCGCTCGAGGAGCACCTCAACCGCCTCGCCGAGGCTGAGAAGCGCGACCACCGCAAGCTCGGCGCGGAGCTCGACCTGTTCCACTTCCCGCCGGAGATCGGCGGCGGCCTAGCGGTCTTCCTCCCCAAGGGTGGCCTGATCCGCAAGCTCATGGAGGACCACTCGCGCCGGGAACACGAACGGGCCGGCTACCAGTTCGTCGTCACGCCGCACCTGTCCAAGTCGACGCTGTTCGAGACGTCGGGCCACCTGCAGTGGTACGCCGAGGGCATGTACCCCCCCATGGAGATGGAAGGGGCCACGTACTACCCCAAGCCGATGAACTGCCCGATGCACATCCTGATCTACAAGAGCCGTCAACGCTCCTACCGTGAGCTGCCGTTGCGGCTCTTCGAGTTCGGCACCGTCTACCGCTTCGAGCGCTCGGGCGTGCTCAACGGCCTGCTCCGGGCGCGGGGCTTCACCCAGGACGACTCCCACATCTTCTGCGCCCGCGAGGAGGTCGCGGCCGAGCTCTCCGACTTGTTGGCCTTTGTCCTGCGCATCCTGCGCACGTTCGGGTTGACCGACTTCGAGGCCGAGCTGGCGACGCGGCCGGACAAGTTCGTCGGCGACCCGGCGGAGTGGGAGGAGGCGACCGCCGCCCTGCACCGGGCGCTCACCACCTCGGGGATCGACTACGTCGTCGCGGAAGGGGAGGGGGCCTTCTACGCCCCCAAGATCGACGTGCACGTCCGTGACGCCATCGGGCGGCGCTGGCAGGTCTCGACGCTGCAGGTGGACCTCCAGCTCCCGCAGCGCTTCGATCTCGAGTACATCGCCGCGGACAACCACCGCCGGCGTCCGTTCATGATCCACCGGGCGCTGTTCGGCTCCATCGAGCGGTTCTTCGGGATCCTCGTCGAGCACTATGCGGGGGCCTTCCCCACCTGGCTGGCTCCCGTCCAGGTCCGGGTCCTGCCGGTGGCGGCCACCCACCAGGCCTACGCGGTGGAGGTCCTCGGCCGCCTGCAGGCGGCGGATCTCCGCGCCGAGCTGGTCGACGCCGACGATTCGGTCGGGTCCCGGATCCGGCGGGGCCGCCTCGACAAGGTGCCCTACCTCCTCGTGGTCGGCGACGACGACGTGGCGGCCGGGACGGTGGGGGTCAACCGGCGGGAGTCGACGACGCCCGAGCGTGGGGTGGCCGTCGAGCGCTTCCTCGAAGAAGTGGGCGCCGAGGCATCCGCTCCGGTCGCGGCGGGGATGGGGTGAGCCTCGACCGGCTCTGGGCTGGCTGGCGGGCGGAGTTCGTCACCTCGGCCGCGGCCGGCCCACCCGCGGCTGGCTGCGTCTTCGACGCCCTCCTGTCCAGCGGCGCGCCCGAGCAGGAGGTGCACCTCCTGCGTCGCCATCCGAGCGGCCTCGTGGCGGCGCTCCTCAACGCCTATCCCTACACCAACGGCCACCTGATGGTCCTGCCCGTCCGCCACGTCGCCGACCTGGAAGACCTCACCGCCGACGAGTCGGCTGCGCTGTGGTCCACGCTCGCCGACGCGGTGCGCGCCGTCAAAGGCGCCTATCGCCCGGACGGGCTCAACGTCGGCGCCAACCTGGGACGCGCCGCGGGGGCGGGCGTACCTGGCCACTTCCACGTCCACGTGCTCCCGCGCTGGAATGGCGACACCAACTTCATGACCTCGGTGGCAGACACCCGCGTGCTGCCCGAGTCCCTCTCGTCGAGCGCGGACAGGCTACGGACGGCCTGGCCGGCCGGAGCGGGGCCGGCCTGAGCGTCAGCTGGCGGTGAGGAGCGTGCGCCGGAAGAGGTCGAGCACCCGATCGAGGGCGGCGCGCGTCGGGCTCCCCTCCTCGTGGAGGTAGTGCTCGGTCAGGACCGAGTGCGCCTTGTCCGGGTAGCCGTAGGGGTTGCCGGGCGACGAATCGATCTCGATCGCCACGAAGGCGTCGCCGAGCTGGGCGCGGAGGGATGCGAAGCGGTCAGCGGAGACGAAGGGATCGCCGGTGAAGCGCAGTCCGAGCACGCAGAGGCCGTCGTCGCCCCGGCGGCGGACGGTGGCCAGGTCGGTGGGGGAAACTCCGGGATCGCCCCGCCGCGCCGCGCCGATCGGGAAGGGCAGGGAGGGCTGGCTCATCACGGGCGCGAGCACGACGTCGTCGACGGCCATGGCGAGAGCCAGGTTGCCGGTGAGGCACATGCCGACCACGCCGACCCCCGGTCCACCGCACTCGGCGTGCGCCTGAGCCGCGAGGGCGCGCAGCCAGGACGTGATCGGACTGGTCCGACCGGCGGCCAGGATGGCGAACTCCCGCGAGATGCAAGCGGAGCCGAGCGAGCGCAGGGCGTAGCCCATCGACGGGGGTCGTCCCGGCGTGCCAAAGAGGCTCGGGAGCACGGCGGTGCACCCGATGCCTGCGACCCGGCGCCCGAACTCGGCGACGAGTGGCGTGATGCCGGGGATCTCGCTCACGACGATCACCGCCGGGCCCTGACCGGTCCGGTGGACGGGGCGCGTCCGGCCCCCGGTGGTGAACTCGCCGCTGTGGTAGCCGTCCAGGGGGTCGCTCATGGGGCCGAGGCTAGCGGGGGTGCTGCCGGGTCCGGCTGGGCCGAGGGAGGTCGGTGGGCGTAACCTCGGCGCTGCGATGGCAGAGGACACCCCGGCGGACGATTATGCGGACGAGCTGCCGAGCGAGCTCGACATCAGCGGTTACGTGGGCCCCTACTCGTTCCCCAACAACAACCGGCGCCGGATCGCGGCGGCGATCTTCGCGCTGGCCGGCGTGCTCGGCATCGCGCTGTACAGCACGTTCGGCGACGCGGTCCTGGTCAACCGGGGCATGCTCGTCGGTGGCATCGGCCTGGTGCTCCTCGCCGCATACCAGGTGGTGTCGGGGACGACGCTGCGCGTCGACGAGACCGACGCCCTGGCGGCGGCCGGACGGACGGTCGGCTTCCCGGTCGGGCACGCCTCGGCGCAGCTCAGCTGGCGTGGTCTGCGGTCCCGGCCGACGTGGCGGATCCTGCTGTACTCCGCCGACGAGCCCCCGACCAAGCGGGGCCTCGTGCTCGTCGACGGCCGGAGTGGGGCCGTCGGGGACCACTTCGTCGAGGACAACCCTGAGGACTGGTCGAGCCTCGACAAGTAGGGGCGAGCGCGCCGGGGCGGTTCAGCCGATGGCCTGGTCCCGGCGGACCTTGTCCCAGAGCTGCTGGGGGAGCAGGTCGTAGTGGTCGTGGCGGGTGTGAAACCGGCCCCGCCCCCCGGTCAGGGACCGCAGGTCGATGGCATAGCGGATCAGCTCTGAGGTGGGCACCATGGCGGTGACGACCGATTCGCCCTGGCTGCCGGTCTCGGTCCCCTGCACCCGCCCCCGGCGGGCGTTGAGGTCGCCCATGACCTCGCCCTGGAGCGAGGCGGGAACTGTCACCTCGAGCAGGGAGATCGGCTCCAGGAGGACCGGGCCGGCCTTGGCCATGGCTTCTTTGAACCCGAGCGACCCCGCCATCTTGAAGCTCATCTCCGAGGAGTCGACGGGGTGGAACTTGCCGTCGTAGCAGGTGGCCTTGACGTCGACCACCGGGTAGCCGAAGACGCCCCCGCTCGTCATCGTCTCCTGGATCCCCTTTTCCACGGCGGGGATGAACTGGCGGGGGATGGCGCCGCCGACGATCTCGTCGGCGAAGTGGAAGCCCTCGCCCCGGGTCAGCGGCTCGACGCGCAGGAACGCCACGCCGAACTGGCCGTGCCCACCGGTCTGCTTCTTGTACTTGCCCTCGGCCTCGGCCGTCGCGGTGATCGTCTCCCGGTAGGCAACGATGACGTCCTCGGTCGCCACCTCGACGCCGAACTTGCGCAGGAGGCGCTCGGTGGCGATGGCGAGATGGGTCTCGCCCATGCCCGCGAGCAGGGTCTGATGGGTCTCGTCGTTGCGCGACACGGCCAGCGCCGGGTCCTCCTCCTGGAGGCGGTGCAAGGCCGTCATGAGCTTGTCCTCGTCACCCTTGGACCTGGGGCGGATCGCCACCGACAGGACCTGGGTGGGAGCCGGAGGAGGGGGCACGACGACGGGCGTGCCCTTGGGCGCGAGGGTGTCGCCGGTGTTGACCTCGCCGAGCTTGGCGACCGCCGCGATGTCGCCGGCCGGTACCTCGCTGACCTGCTCCTGCTCCTTGCCCCGGAGGGTGAAGAGGGCGTGGAGCTTCTCGTCGTTGTGGGTGCGGGGGTTGGTCAGCACGGCGTCGGGGCGCACCGAGCCCGAGAGCACCTTGAACAGCGAGATCTTGCCGACATAGGGGTCCGCGAGGGTCTTGAACACCCACGCCAGGGGCTGGCCCGATGGATCGGGCGCGATCTCCGCGGAGGCGTCCCCCGCCGAGACGACTGCGGGTGGCCGGGTCGTGGGGGAGGGTCCGATCTCGCAGATGAACGTCGCCAGGCGGTCGATCGCGACGTCCTTGGTCGCGGAGCCGCACAGCACGGGGAACACGCTCGCCGACGCCACCCCGCCGGCGAGCGTCTTTTCGAGCTCCTCGTAGCTCGGGGTGTCACCCTCCAAGTAGCGCTCCATGAGCTCGTCGTCGGCCACCACGATGCCCTCCACGAGGGCGTCGTGGATCGAGTGCTCCTGGGGCGCCATGTCCTCGGGGATCGGGCCGGTCGTCGGGGTGCCCGAGGCGTAGGTGATGGCGGTGTCGGAGAGCAGGTCGGCGACGCCGCGGAACTCGGCTTCTTCGCCGATGGGAAGCTCCAGCGGCGCGATCCCGGCACCGAAGACGGCCTGGAGCTGCTCGAGGGTGCGCTCGAAGCTCGACCGCTCCCGATCGAGCTTGTTGACGAACACCAGCCTCGGCAGGTCGAGCTCCGCCGCCGCCTTCCACATCAGCTCCGTCTGGACCTCGACGCCGTCGACCGCGCTCACCACGAACACGGCCAGATCGGCGACCCGCAGGGCCGCTGTCGCATCGGTGGTGAAGTCGGCATAGCCCGGGCAGTCGAGCAGGTTGATCTTGTGGCCATGCCACTCGAAGGGTGCGAGCGACACCGACAGGGAGATCCGGCGCTTGACCTCCTCGGGGTCGAAGTCGCAGGTGGTCGTCCCGTCCTCCACCCGGCCCTTGCGGCTGATGGCGCCCGCGGCGAAGAGAAGGGCCTCGGCGAGACTGGTCTTGCCCGCGCCGCCGTGCCCGACCAGGGCGACGTTGCGGATCCGGTCCGGAGGAAAGGTCTTCACCCGACACCTCGTTTCGTGGTCCTGCTGGCAGTGTTCGCAAAGAGTATCGACAGCGGGTGGTACCGTGATGGGTAACTTTCGCGAGCACCTGGAGGTGTGTTGTTCGACGGACGGTTCCGGGCCAGCGTCGATCGTCGGGTGAGCCCCGTCGGATCGGCGTTGCAGCGGACCAGGCTCACCCCCGATCACCTCACGGCGCTCGGCCTGCTGATGGCCGTGCCGACGGCGGTGGCGATCGGCAGCGGTCACCTGCTGCTGGGCCTCCTGCTCCTGGTGACCTCGGCGGTGCCGGACCTGCTCGACGGTGCGCTGGCCAAGGCGAGCGGCACCTCGTCGGTGCGCGGCGCGTTCTTCGACTCGGTGTCGGACCGGGTGACCGACGCCCTGGTGCTCGGCGGGATCGCCTGGTACCTGCAGGGCCGCCACCACGGCAAGGCGTTCATGCTGCCCTTCGCCATCCTCGGCCTGTCGCTCCTGATCTCCTACGAGCGGGCCAAGGCGGAGTCCCTCGGGCTGTCGGCCAAGGGCGGTCTGATGGAGCGAGCGGAGCGGGTGATCGTCCTCTGCGTCGGCCTGGCCTTCGGTTTCCTCCTGGTGCCACTGCTGTGGGTCATGCTGGTGCTGACCTCGATCACCGCGGTCCAGCGCTTCGTCAAGGTGTGGCGGCAGGCCAGCAAGCCGCCGGCGGAGCCCCCCGGTGCCATGGCCCAGCGGTGGCGAGCGTGGCGCGAGGCCAGCGGGTGGGGATCGGGTCCGCTGCTCGGCACCCGCTTCGCCCAGGGGAGCCGCCCCGCGCCGGGCACCCGCACGGAGCGCCGCCGGGCCCGGATGTCACGACGGGCAGGCGCCGAGGGCTCCGGCGGGGCGCGGGTGCGCCGGGACAACCGCCGACCCTGAGCCTCGACCACCGAGGGCCTGCGGGATCGTGACCGCCGCGTCCGGGCGGGTGGCGACCCTCTCGGCCGGATCTTTCGCGGCCCGCACCCTCCCGGCGCCCCTGGTTCGAGGGGTGGCGGCGGCGGGCGCCCGGGTGGCATCCCGTCTGCCGTCGATGGCCGCCCGCAGGGCCATGGTGGAGCGGCACCTGTTGCGGACCGCACCCGATCTCTCCGGTGCCGGGCGCCGCCGGGCGGCCGACGAGGTGTTCGCGTCCTACGCGCTGTACTGGGCCGAGTCCCTGCGCCTCCCGGGCCTCGGCTTCGCCCGCCTCGACGAAGGCATGGCGTGGCACGGCCTCCGGGATCTCGCGGCCGCGGTCGACTCCGGCCGGGGCTGCATCCTGGCGCTTCCGCACCTCGGAGGGTGGGAGTG
>Ga0075030_100003773_pt1 | contig 13733 bp, 12 predicted proteins | sample LitLauG_LLR_2012_FD_71393 | JGI IMG/M metagenome (GOLD analysis project Ga0075030, IMG submission 71393) | Freshwater sediment microbial communities from Pennsylvania, USA - Little Laurel Run_MetaG_LLR_2012 | ecosystem: Environmental > Aquatic > Freshwater > Creek > Sediment | place: USA... | reverse complement strand
GTCGCCGCTCCGCGGCTGGCGTTCGGAGGCGTTCGCATCATCACCAATTCGCGGCGCGGTTTCATCGCTTCAATTCAGCAACGGCCTGCCCGAAAGTTTAGTCTGAGAACCCTACATCCCAGGCATTTTCATTCCTGCCAATCTTCTTGCAAAACTCGGCTTGCCCATTTGTTTGAACATCTTTTTCATCTGGGCGTACTGGCGCAGGAGATTGTTTACCTCCTGCACGGTAGTGCCTGAGCCGCGGGCGATGCGTTTACGGCGACTGCCGTTGATCACTTCGTGGTGGTTGCGCTCGTGGACCGTCATCGAGTTGATGATGGCTTCGACGCGGTTGACCTGCTTTTCGTCGACCTGGTCGGCGGCCTTCTGCAATCCGGAGAAGGGGCCTATGGATGGCAGCATGCCGATCAGACTCTTCATCGATCCCATTTTCTTGACCTGGCGGAGCTGGTCGCGGAAGTCTTCGAGCGAGAAGCCGCCGCCGGTGAGCGCCTTGGTGGCCAGTTCTTCGGCCTTCTTCTTGTCGATTTGCTTTTCGGCGCGCTCGATCAGCGAGAGGATGTCGCCCATGCCGAGAATGCGCGAAACGATGCGGTCGGGATGGAAAGGCTCGAGCGCGTCGTACTTTTCGCCGATGCCGATGAACTTGATGGGCTGGCCGGTGACTTGTCGGATCGAGAGCGCCGCGCCGCCGCGGGCGTCGCCGTCCATCTTGGTGAGAACGACGCCGGTCAGCGAGAGCCTTTTGTGGAATTCTTCCGCCGAGCGGACTGCATCCTGTCCGGTCATGGCGTCAGCGACGAACAGGATTTCCGACGGATTCAGCAGCTTTTTCAGCGACTGCATCTCGTCCATGAGTTGGTCGTCGATGTGGAGGCGGCCGGCGGTGTCGACGATCAGGACATCGCATCCGGTGACGACGGCTTCGCGGCGGGCTTCCTTTACTAGGCGCTCGACTGTCGCGGTGTTGGCTTCGCCCACCTGGCCTTCATAGATGTGGCTCTTCACGGCTTGAGCCACGACTTTCAACTGCTCCCGGGCGGCGGGGCGGTAGACGTCGACGGAGACTAGCAGCGGACGGTGTCCACCCTGCTTGAGCCAGTTTGCCAGCTTGCCCGATGTGGTCGTTTTGCCGGACCCTTGCAGGCCGGCCATCAGAACGACGGTGGGCGGCTGGGAGGCGAACTTCAACTTCGCGGTGTCTTTGCCGAGGACTTCAATGAGTTCGTCGCGGAGGATCTTGATGACCTGCTCTCCCGGCGAGAGGGCGGTCATGACTTCCTGCCCGACGGATTTGGCGCGGATCTGATCGATCAGCTGTTTGACGACCTTGAGGTTGACGTCGGCTTCGAGCAGCGCCAGGCGGATTTCGCCCAGGGCCTCGTCGATGTTTTCCTCGGTCAGCTTGGCCTGGCCGCGGAGGGTTTTAAAAGCGCGTTGGAGTTTTTCCTGGAGATTCTCGAACATGGATGACCTTCTATTTTAGCAGTGAGATGCGAGCTACGAGCGATGAGCTACGAGCTAATAGACCAGGCTGCGAGTGTCTCTGCCTCTGGGTGGATTCTTGACAAAAATATGGACGATTTTAGTCAACCTTCGGCCTGACCAAATCAAACCGATTGGTGGTGCGAGTGTACTGGACACCGCCCATGCGGCCGATCAGGTCGAGGGAGTTTCGGTCGAGGCGGCCATCTTTAAGATGCGCGTCACCAACGTGGATTGCGATGACCTCACCGATCACCAGGCTGCTGCTAGTGGGTGCAGTTGAGAAATCGAGGATCTGATAAAGCTTGCATTCAAAGCTGACCGGAGATTCGCCGACCCGCGGCGGGCGCACGAGCTGTGACGCCTGGGGAGTTATCTTGGCTAGCTCGAATTCGTTCACGGTCCGATCGTATTCGCCGCTGGTCACATTCATCGGCACGCGCAGGTCGTAAGTGACTACGCTGACCACGAACTCTCTGGTTTCGCGGATATTGCGCAGCGTGTCTTTGGCTTCCCCGTGCGTTGAATTGAGGTCTTTGGGCGAGCGCAGTCCAGGTGCAAATGCGAGCAGCGGAGGCTCTACGCAAACGCAATTGAAGAAGGAAAAAGGAGCGAGGTTGGGCTGTCCAGTGGCGCTGAGCGTGGAGACCCACGCGATGGGGCGCGGCGCTACCGAGTTCAGGAGCAGGCCATACATTTCGCTGTGAGAAAGGTCCGAGGGAGTGATGTTCATTCCGTTCAGTATATCTGCGGGTCTTCCATGGAGGTTACGCCCCCGCTCCTGCGGCTAAGGGCGCTCGGCTTCGCTTTCGCTGGACAGCCGAGGCGGCCGTCCCCACATGGGTTGTTATGGACGTCGAGGCTACAGGAGGCGGAAGTCGGCGGCTACGCGGTCGCGGGTGGAGTCGCGTAGGGCTGCTTCTTTGGCATGGGCTGACCAGTTGTCTACTGCGGAGCGTACGTCCGTGACTAGGTCTCTTGGCCTTCGCACCATGAATCGATCGCCTTCTTCCAGGAGATCGTCGCGGGTGATTTGGTCGAATTTGCCGTTGACGCTCATCAGGTGCTGGTAGGTCCATTCGCCCTTGGGATTGTGGGCGTGGGTAACATCGTAGGCGGGAGCTAATTCCCAAGGTGCCCCCCGTTTCAGGAGGAAGGCGAAGTTCTTGGAATGGTCGTCGCAGTTGCGGGCCATGACGTTGAAGCACATACGGCGGAAGGCCTGGTCGAGCGCGTTGTCTCCTAGCTTGAGGCGCGTGATCGCCAGAAAGAGCTGGGCGTAGGCATGCGTGCCGCGCTGGCGGAAATCGAGATGGTCCATGGCGCAGAGGGTCTGGACGTGGTGCTTGATGGTGCGGCCATCGATGATCTGGCGGTCGAAGCGGCGGGTCATGAAGTGGGCGCGTCCGTTTTCTTCGAGCAGGCGGGAGGAGGACATTTCGATGCCCGCCTGCCTGGCCATGAGGTGGTAGGCGTACTCGATGCGGCCGTAGTCGCCGCCGGTGCCGAGTTCGGCGTCAACGCCGACGCCGTCGAACTTCAGCAGCCAGTGCTCAAAGCCGGGGGCGGCGTCGAATTGCCCGCTGCGAATCACGTTGGTTTGCGGATTCCAGGCGATGACCGCCTTGGCGCGCGCGCCGCCGGCAGAAGTGCCGACCCGGAGGATGTTGGCGAGCGCGGCCTGGGCTTCGTGGTCGATCGAAAGATTTCCTTCAATCAGCTTGCGGGCTTCTTCCACGAGAGTTCGCATCTCTAGGGGCGCGGAACTTTCGCGATGCGATCCGCGTTCAGGGCGGAATTCGAGCGCGCCCATGCCGCGCTTGCCCATGTAGGCGAGGCGGTCGAGGGTGGTGATTTCGCTCTTCGCGACGCCATGCGTGGCCATCCAGGCATCGATGAGGGCGTTGCCGAAGGCGTCGGGTAGCGCGTCGGCGAGCAGGCCGGGAAGACGGTAGAACGTGAGTTCGGGCAGGTTGGGAAAGATGAATACGTCGGGGCCATCGAGAGGGAGCGTGAGGGGTGCGAGCTCGATCCAGGTGCGCTTCCACGCCGGCGCGTACTGGAACGCGTAGAAACCAATACGGGGGTCGGGAGCGACCGCACCCACGCGTTCGCCCCAAGCTCGCACCTCAATCGCCGCTACGGAATTCACGCGCTGCCTTTGTGGCGCGGCCTTCGCACGCGCTGCGGGGGGTGAGCATTCTTCAGCAGGGCGAGCGGACTGACCGTGGGCTCGGGTGCAATCATCTCGATGCCTTTGACGTAGTCGAGCGCGCGCAGAGTGCGCAGGAAAGTTTCGAGAGTAGAGCCCTGTCCGTTTTCCAGCTTGCTCAAGGCGCGAAGCGAGATGCCGGCCTTCTCCGCGACCGTGCGCTGGTCGAGATTGCGGGAAAGGCGCAACTGGCGGAGCCTATGTCCGAGGTCATGCTGCAGGTTGGAAAGGTTGTCGTGCATACGCGCCTTTATGCTTGTTAATCGCTAGAATTACTATAACACAGATTCTAATGCACTTTATATTGCATCATATTTAAGAGCGTTACTATTACTTTTATATGCTATAAAAACAATTAAAAGCATATTAATGCTATTTACATTATACATATTCGATGGGCCCCTTTTCCACTAAATCAAAAGGTTTTCTCAGCGCCCTCAGCGGGGGTTCTCAGCGTCCTCCGCGGTTCAATCTTTAACTAGCGGTTGTTCGAGGCTTGCGGAACACTTCTCGGGCAGCGATCACGGTGTTGCTGTGGATCGTGACCGTGTCTTCGACGTTCTGGGCGTAGCCGCCGGCGAAGGTGACCATCACGGGGATGTTGCGGGCGCGGGCAACGCGGAAGACCAGTTCGTCCCGCTTTTTGAGTCCCTCGATCGACAGGCTGAGTCCGCCGAGTTGGTCTTCCTTATATGGGTCAGCGCCGGCGATGTAGCAGATGAGGTCGGGATCGAACTGGCGGAGGCCGGAGCTGAGGGCGTTGTCGAGCCAGGCAAGGTAGTCGTCGTCGCCGATTCCATCGGGGAGGTCGACATCGATCGATGAAGGCGGCTTCCAGAGCGGGTAGTTGTTGTGCTGGTGGAGCGAGATGGTGAAGACGTCACCGGCGTGGGCGCCGCGCATTTTTCCGCGCGGAGCGTTTTTTGGATGCTCGATGGTCGAGACCGATGATGAGGGCAGCAGCGCGCTGGCGGTGCGTGTACCCGCGAAGATGGAAGCGGTGCCGTTGCCCTGGTGGACGTCGCAGTCGACCGTCATGGCGGTGTGGATTTTGTCGTCGCGTTGCAAGCGACGGATGGCGACAGCGACGTCGTGGATCATGCAGAAACCCTCGCCGTGGTCGGGGAAGGCATGGTGGAATCCGCCGCCGATGCTGATGCTCACCCCGTCGCTCAGGCAATGGCGGGCGGCCAGGATGGATCCACCGGCAGCGAGCCAGAAGGCGTCGGCGAGTTCGCGCGAGTAGGGAATTTCCATCTCCATTTCTTCGCGCGGGCTGAGCGTGCCGGTCTTGAGCTTCTGCACGTACTCGGGCTTGTGAACGAGAAGGATATCTTGATCAGTGGCGGGTTGAGGCTCGAGGAAATCTTCTGGAGTAGCTACACCGGTCGCGATCAGGCGATCTCGGATGCGGCGGTACTTTTCGGCGGGGAAGACGTGGTCGCCGATGGGCAGATAGTACGCGTCGCTGTAGATGAGCTTGAAGGGGAGCATGGCGAAGCTTCTCATCATACGCTCACCGTGATGTCATCCTGAACTGCGGCGAAGCCGAAGTGAGGGACCGCACGTTAGCGGAAACCGGCGACGACGTGGACCGGCCCCCCTAGATGCATGCAGCGCAGAGGGTCCCCACAACTGCATTGCCAGCGCATGATCTCGTACGGTCCCTCGGAGGGCTTTCGCCCTCCTCAGGATGACATCATGGTGGGGGCGGTTATGACGATTCAGTGTTTCTTCGACGGCTGCACGGTGGCGCTCACCATGGGCCGGCGCACCGGAACAATCGCGCCCTTCGAGGGATCAGCGGCCGCGCTGGCGCGCGTCAGGACTTCCTTCTGGATGTATTGCACAAATTCCTGGATCTGGCGCTGCATTTCTTCCATGCGCTCGCGCATTTGCAGGATGATCGCCATGCCGGCAATGTTGACGCCGAGGTCGCGGGCGAGCGAGAGGATGAATTCGAGGCGAAGCAGGTCTTCGTCGGTGTAGAGGCGGGTGTTGCCTTCAGTGCGGGACGGTTTGAGCAGTCCTTCGCGCTCGTAGAGACGGAGGGTTTGCGGGTGAATGCCGTACATTTCGGCAACCGCGGAAATCATGTAGGCGCCCTTGGATTTGCGTTTAGTCACTGGTTCCCTCCCCTTCGACGAGTTCAGGGTCGGGATTTCGCCTGCGGGCTCCCGCTTCGCTCACGCCCGCAAACCGGCTCAACATGCAGGCGCCTTTGGATTTGCGTTTCGTCATTGGATTCCCTGAGCCTGATTCTAGAGCGTGGAACAATCTTCTCGCCAGTTCACGGCTGATTCCTACCGAAGAATCGTGCCAAGCCCGGCCGCGCGAGGAGGCCAGGAGGCGTAGTTTCACCGAGTAGTCGGAAAGACAACTCGCCGAATGGAACCTACCGGATCTTGTATGTTCCCCCATTGGTAACATTGACTCAGAAATACTGCGTGTTATCGTGACGCTCAGAGTCTCTGCTTACAACTTAGATTAAGAGGAAGTGCGACGGTAATGAAAAGATTTGTGTGCTCGGTCGTCATCACGATAATCATCCTGCTTGTCATTTGTGTTTCGGCATTTAGCCAAGCCCTTCCTGCGGCCACGGGTGCCGTGCAGACTCGATCTTCCGACAGCAACGAGGATACGGGACGCGTGGGGGCAGCGGTGAAAGTCTCTGCCCTCGGCGGAGGCGCCGAAGTTGCGGCGCGCGTCACGCACCGCACCAACGTGCGCGCGGGCTTCAACGTCATCACCTACAGCCGTGGATTCAATAAAGATGGAATCGCTTACAACGGCCAGCTGGATTTCAAAACGTTCGAAGCGCACTACGATGTTTTTCCGTGGGCAAAGAGTTTTCGTGTAAGCGGGGGAGTTCTGGTTTACGCGGCGGACCCAATCACCGCGACAGCTCTTGTGCCCGGAAACCAGAGCTTCACACTCGGAGGAGTTAGCTTTATCAGCGACCCGGCGAATCCGGTGAGCGGCAACGGCAAGATTGTTTTCAACCGGGCTGCGCCGACCATCACGTTTGGGTTTGGCAACCTTGTGCCCAGGAAGAAGAGCAAGCATTTCAGCATACCCGTAGAGTTTGGGGTTGCGTTCCAGGGATCACCGAAAGCGACTCTCGGTCTGGCCGGCAGCGCATGCGACTCTACTGGAGTCAATTGCCGCCCGGTCGCTTCGGACCCGACAATACAAAGCCAGATCCTCTCCGAGCAGAACAAGATCAACAACAGCATGTCGTTTTTCAAGGTGTACCCCATTATTTCGGCTGGCGTTGGATACAAGTTCTAGGCTTGCAGTCAAAAGGCCACGGATGAACGCAGATTTCACGGATAAATCAATTTGATTTGATCCCTGTTGATCGGTGCGATCCGTGGCCTTGGTCTTAGGCTGCCGGTTGAGGCTTGGGTTTCGGTGGTGCGGCCCATCCTGCCGGCTTGAGGGCATGGTTCAGGGCGTAGGCGACGAACCCAGCCGCGATCAGGATCATGCCGAAAGCGAAGGAACTCATCCCCAGGATGGATTCGTGCTGGCTGCGCGCGATGGAGAATCCGAGCAGGAGCATCGGCGGGATTCCGATCGCGATCGCTCCGAACAGGCCGCCCGGGACCTTGAACGGGCGCTTCAACGTGGGTTCGCGGTAGCGGAGAACCGCCAGCGCTACAAACTCAAGGAACAGGCTACTGCCGTAGACGAGAATGTCGAGCGTGACCAGGCGCTCGAAGCCCAAAAGCAGACAAGGCATCCAGAAGCAGGCGAGGACGACGATCGCTACCCACGGAGCCTTGGATTTGGGATGCAGCTTGCCGAAAAACTTCGGCAGCATGCCGTCTTGCGCCATGGCCAGCGGCAGGCGCGAGTAGCTCATGACCAGGGCATTGAACATGCCGAAACCGCTGATCATACCGCCGAGGGCCAGGCCGAAGCGCAGCAGCGGGCCACCTAAGAACCCGGCGACGTCAGCCCAGAAACCGGTGTCCCAGGAACTCGCGGGGAGACCGGTCATCCACATGGCTCCGACGGGCACGATGTAGCTGACGGCGACGATGAAGACGGCCACCAGCATGGCGCGCGGATAGGTGTGTTGCGGCTTCTCGACTTCGGTGGCGATAGTCGAGGCGTTGTCCCATCCCATGTAGTTCCACATGCAGATGAGCAGGCCGGTAAGGATACCGACGTCAGAGTTCGACGGCTTGGTTGCGACCGCGAGAGCTCCGAGCTTGAATGGAGCGATGCAGACGATCGCGAGGAACGGCGCCGAGAGGGCAAAGAACAGCCAGAGTGAGGTGTTGGAGACAACCTTCACGCCGGCAATGTTGAGCAGGGCGCAGGCGACGACCACCGCCATGCCCACGAACAGGCCACGATGTCCTTCCTGGAACCACGGGAAGAGGCGGTCCAGGTAGAGGACGAAGAGCGTGGGGTAGATTGCCATGTCGAAGATTGACGCGACGAGCGAGAGCCAGGCTTCCTGGAATCCCCAGAAGTTGCCCATGGCGCGGCGCACCCAGGCGTAGTATCCGCCTTCGAAGGGGAGCGCGCTGGAGAGTTCGCCGATCATAAAGGCGGTCGGCAGGCTCCACAGGAGCGGCGTCAGGAGCAGGATCAGGATGGCGCGTCCGTAACCGGCGCCGTGCACGATGTCTTCGGTGCCATAGGTTCCGCCCGACACCATAAAGAAGGTGGCGGCGACCAGTGGCCAAAGGGTGAGGCGGACGAATTTCTTCCGGTTGGGGACGACGGCGAGGGGTTGGGAATTTGCGAGTTGTTGCCGGCTAGCTGTTGCCAATTTCTATGGCTGCCTCCTCAAGCGACTCACTCTCACCACCGCGTCTCCCTTGGTCTCAAGAAACAAGACATTGCATCTCGCGGCTCCCGGGTTTGCTGCGTTTTCCCGGGCATTTCGGCGAAGTTAGTTCGCATTTGTGAGATTACGGGAAATTTCCACAGATGCAAGAATTTTTTGAAGAAATTTGCAAATTTTTGTAACGCGTCGGGAGTGGTACGACGGTAATGCAAGAGGCTTCACCACAGAGGGCACAGAGGGACGCTGAGCGAGGGCCTTCTGCCAGTCTTTGCCGTCGACCATCCGCCTTATTCCGTCTCGTAGGTGCAGGACGTTGAAATTGATCAGCAGGCCTACACTGATTCCCCTGAGACGCATATAGGAAAGAAGCTGGGCTTCGTGGATCGGGTGAATCGCGTCCACGGACTTCACTTCGATTACGACTCTGCCTTCCACGACCAGGTCGATTCGGTATCCGACTTCGAGTTTTTGGCCTTCATAGACAACCGGCAGGGCTACTTGCGTTGCTACTTCGAGGCCTCGGCTTCTTAGTTCATGGGGGAGGCAGGCCTGGTAGGCGCTCTCGAGAAGGCCGGGGCCGAGTACGGAATGGACTTTCATGGCGGCTGCTATGACGGCGTGTGTGATTTGGTTTACGGCAAAGGAAGGCGAGTGTAGGGCGGTAGCCATGAGTACTGCATATCACAAGTCCTCTGTGTTCCTCTGTGACCTCTGTGGTGAAAAGAGTCTTTCGGTTTCAATTTGGGAAAAGCGTTCACCACAGAGGGCACAGAGGCTTCACAGAGGAAACACACACTAGACTTTTGACCAAAGCTCGGCTCTTGGGTCTTCAGGATTTAGCTTTGCCAGTTCGCGGAGGAGTTCCTTTGTCCGCTCGTCTCTAGGCATGGAGACGTGGACTGTGATTTCCACGATCTCGTCGCCGCGAGCCCCTTCTCTGGTGGCGGAGGGGACGCCCTTTTCCCGTAGGCGTAACTTTTGACCTGACTGCGTGCCGGGGGGAATCTTCAGCAGCGCGCGGCCGTCGATGGTGGGGACCTCTATCTTTGCTCCCAGAGCTGCTTCCGTGGCGCTGACCGGGACGGTCAGCGAGATGTCGTCGCCGTCGCGGTGGAAGACGGGGTGGTCTCCGGCGCGGATGATGGCGTAGAGATCGCCGGGGCCGCCTCCGTGGGCTCCGGCGTTGCCCTTGCCGGGGACGCGGATGCGCTGGCCGTCGCGGGTGCCGGGCTTGATTCGAACTTCCAGTGGCTCCGTGTGCGTGACCGTGCCTTCGCCGTGGCAGGTCGGGCAGGTCGTCAGATTTTTTCCGGTGCCATGGCAGCGCGGGCATTGCACATTGAACTTCATGCGGCCGCCGGTTTGGGTGATCTGTCCGGTGCCGTTGCATTCGGGACATTTGCCCGGCGCCTCGAGCGTGCCTTGGCCGTGGCAGGTCGAGCAGACATCTTGCCTCGTTATGTTGAGGCGCATGACACCGCCGCGGATAGCGGTCCAGAAGGGGACGTTGACCTGATATTCGAGGTCAGTGCCGGGCTCGGGGCCTTCGTCGGCATGGGTTGCACCGCGACCTCCGCCGAACATTCCCGAAAAGATGTCGCGGAAACTGCTGCCGGCGCCGGAGGTGCGCTGTTCTCGGCCGGCATTGTTGATCAGGTCGGAAAAGTCGAAACCGCCGAAATCGAAGGGGACGCCTTGACCGCCCTGGCCTGCTCCAGGGAATCCACCGGGGAAGCCGCCGCCGGATTGTCCGGCTCGGGCATAGGCTTCGGCCGTGGCCGGGTCGATGTTGTCGGAGTAAAAACCGACCTGGTCATAAATCTTGCGCTTCTTGGGATCGCTGAGGACTTCGTTCGCCTCGGAAAGGGCCTTGAATTTTTCTTCCGAACCTTTGTCGCCGGGGTTGACGTCGGGGTGGTACTTGCGAGCGAGTTTGCGGAAGGCCTTACGGATGTCCTCGGCGGAGGCGGACTTCTTCACGCCGAGAATCTCGTAATAGTCTTTTTTGGCGGTGGTTGCCATTGAATCGATACTGCCACACAGAATGCTTTAGTTGATGATCTTACGTCTATGTTTATCTTCGACCAGCACGAGGGGATCGTCAGCGAGGGGCGCGTCGACGTAGACCGGGATGCGACGCATTCCAGTGGGAGTTTGCGCGAAGACCAGCCACTCGCCTTCCTCATCGGCGAGGTCGATGTAATACGTTTCGTTGTTTACCTGGAAGTCCAACTTATTCTCCCTGTTTGTGTCCCAGAAATCGTGGTGTCATCCTGAGCGGAGTTGTCGGCCGCGAAGCGGGCGGCAACGGAGTCGAAGGATCTCTACGTTTCCACTGCGGTAACCACGGTAGGGATCCTTCGACTGCGTGGATGCCGCGCTCACCGCGCAGCATCCACTTCGCTCAGGATGACAATGCTCTATTCCGAGCCTTCCGCACACGCTTCAAAAACTCAGGCTCCATCCAAATTGTGTTCAACCCAAATCTCTTCCGCACAGCCGGACTCCTGCTTACTTCGAGTTCGACGTGTCCATAACGACCGAAGCCGCAGATCGTAAAGATTCGACCTAGACAAAACCTGAACAGTTCTGCGGTCCGCATTTCTCGGTGTTCGGCGTCCTTCAGGTCGTAGTTTCGATCCTTGAGATCGGGTGAAATATCGGTGATCCGTACTCGATCCCCGACCTCAAGGCCGAGCCTGCGGCGTGTGAGACTGTTCTTGCGGGCGACCGCCTCCGCGGCGTTTACCGCAGATTTCTTGTTCGATTTCTTACTTTTTTTCGTCGACATCCACGTACTCGGCGTCGATTACGCCTTCGTCTTTCTTGGCCTGCCCGTCGCCGCCTTGGGGGCCGGCGCCGGGCGTCGGGCCTGCGCCCGGGGCGCCCTGCGCTCCGCCTTGCGGCTGGGCGGCTTTGTACATTTGCTCGGCCAGCTTGTGCGAGGCAGTGGTCAGCTTCTCGCGGGCCTTGTCCATCTGCGACTTGTCGTTGGACTCGAGCGCCTTCTTGGCGTCGGCCAGCGCGTTTTCGACGTCGCCCCGTTCGGAGCCGGAGATCTTGTCGCCGTGCTCCTTCAGCATCTTCTCGATGTTGTAGACCATCGAGTCGAGCTGGTTCTTGGCTTCGATCGACTCGCGGGCTGCCTTGTCTTCGGCCGCGTGCGCATCGGCTTCCTTCGCCATGCGCTCGACTTCGTCTTTCGACAGACCAGAGGACGACGTGATCGTGATCTTCTGGTCCTTTTGCGTGGCCGTGTCTTTGGCGGTCACGTTCAGAATGCCGTTGGCATCGATGTCGAAGGTGACTTCAATCTGTGGCACACCGCGCGGAGCCGGTGGAATTCCGGTCAAGTGGAACTTGCCCAGAGTCCGGTTCTGCGCCGCCATCGGGCGTTCGCCCTGCAGGACGTGGACTTCCACCGAGGTCTGGCTGTCCGCCGCGGTCGAGAAGGTCTCTGTCTTCTTGGTCGGGATCGTCGTGTTGCGCGGAATCATCGGCGTCGCGACACCGCCCAAGGTTTCGATCGCCAGCGTCAGCGGAGTGACGTCGAGCAGGAGTAGGTCTTTCACCTCGCCCTTGAGCACGCCGCCCTGAATGGCCGCGCCGACTGCGACGACTTCATCAGGGTTGACGCCCTTGTGGCCTTCGCGTCCGAAGAGCTCTTTCACAAGCGCCTGGATGCGGGGCATGCGGGTCTGTCCGCCGACCAGCACGACTTCGTTGAGCTTGCTGGCATCGATGCCCGCGTCTTTCATGCACTGTTTGCAGGGGCCGACCGACTTCTGGATGATGTCTTCGATCATGCCTTCGAGCTTGGCGCGGGTCAGCTTCTTGACCAGGTGCTTGGGACCGCTGGCATCTGCCGTGATGAAGGGCAGATTGATTTCGGTCTCCATGGTGGTCGAGAGTTCGATCTTGGCGCGCTCGGCGGCGTCGCGCAGACGCTGCAGAGCCATTTCGTTGCCCTTGCCGCGGAGGTCGAGGCCTTCGTCTTTCTTGAATTCGTCGATGAGCCAATCCACCAGGCGCTGATCGATGTTGTCGCCGCCGAGGTGAGTGTCACCGTTGGTAGCCTTGACTTCGATCACGCCTTCGCCGACTTCCAGAATGGAAATGTCGAAAGTGCCACCGCCGAAGTCGTAGACCGCGATGGTTTCGTCTTTGCCTTTGTCGAGGCCGTAGGCGAGCGCGGCCGCCGTGGGCTCGTTAATGATGCGCTTCACTTCGAGACCGGCGATCTGTCCGGCGTCTTTGGTGGCCTGGCGCTGCGCATCGTTGAAGTACGCCGGAACCGTAATGACGGCCTCAGTGACTTTTTCGCCGAGATAGTCCTCCGCAGCTTTCTTCAGTTTCTGCAGAATCAGCGCGGAGATCTGTGGGGGGGTGTACTCCTTCCCCTGCGCGAGTACGGCTACGTGGTCACCCGACTGGACGACTTTGTAAGGCACCATCTTCATCTCTTCGCCGACTTCGTCGTAGCGGCGTCCCATGAAACGCTTGATCGAGTAGACCGTGTTTTCGGGATTGGTGATCGCCTGGCGCTTGGCGACCTGCCCGACGAGCCGCTCGCCGGTCTTGGTGAATCCGACTACCGAGGGGGTAGTGCGCCCTCCTTCTTCATTGGCAATGACCTTGGGCTCTCCACCTTCCATGACAGCTACGCAGGAGTTGGTGGTGCCGAGGTCAATTCCGATAATCTTGCCCATAAAATGATCCTCCTAAGCTTTGTAAGTGCTTTAAAATCAATGTGTATATGATTGCGCCGGAACCCATGCTAAGACTTGAGTGAATCGTTGTCAAGTTTTAGATGAGGTCGGAGGGGATAAGGTTGCGAGAGTTTAGAGCGGGCGGGTGTGACGCGGATATGGACTACCAAGAAATTGGAGGGTTCTTGCGCAAGTCGCGGATCTCGTATCCCGCGGGGACCTTGAACAGTTCAGGGTCGGGCTCGACCGCACTCAAATCCGTAATGGTGAAGTTCTGCTTACCGACCATGGGACCGGTGCGAATTGACAGTAGATTGATGGCCAGTTCCTGGGAATGCCAAGTCTCGCTGGTGGCGGTGAGCGGTTGATCGTTGCCCATCGCGCCCACGTCGATGGTGTTGGTCTCGCGCCGGCCGACGGTCTCAACGCCGGCGATTGTCCTGGTACCGAGATCCTCGACGGTCAGGTGATCTTGCACCAAGGCGCCGTTGGGAATGGGCTTCCGCGGTTCCGCGGC
>Ga0075030_100003772_pt1 | contig 13740 bp, 11 predicted proteins | sample LitLauG_LLR_2012_FD_71393 | JGI IMG/M metagenome (GOLD analysis project Ga0075030, IMG submission 71393) | Freshwater sediment microbial communities from Pennsylvania, USA - Little Laurel Run_MetaG_LLR_2012 | ecosystem: Environmental > Aquatic > Freshwater > Creek > Sediment | place: USA... | reverse complement strand
CGGTGAGCGGAACGAACATTTTTGTTAGCTCGTCGCGGCTGAAATAGGCCGCAATCGCTACGCCTGCTCCGGCGGGCGCGGCCCAGATCAGGCCCAGCAGCGCCACGCAGGCGAAGCCGTAGACCACCGTCGCCGAATCGGAGGAATGCGTGTAGGCGACGGTCTTCATATAAGACATCATGCCGCCGAAGCCGAAGCCGACCGCGGCGAAGAATGCAAAGTAATGGACGCGGGCGCGCCAGTCTTCGCGTCCGCTGAGCAGGGCGATGGTCATGCCGCCCAGCGCTCCGGCGAGGGAGGCTCCGTATTCATGGCCGAATTGTCCACGGACGCCCCAGCCGATGGAGACGGAGAGGCCAGTGAGCAGCACCAGGTACCAGGAGAGCGGGTTGAGAACTTGCAACGTTGAAGCTCCGTTCAAACACGGCAAGTATATGGGGCGGATGGGGTTCAACGCAACGACATTGTGGTGACTCTTCGTTCACTGCACGTGAATCCGCCGCTCAACTGGTTTTCTTCAGCCGGTGCAGGTTTTTCCAGTTCATGCACTTGCGCTTTCTTATGACGTGTTGGAGGCTTTGCGGAGGATTCCTTCACGCACTATCACCAACGCTATAGAAACGTACCATGTCCGTCCGCAGTTCCAGGCTACCCATCGCCTCAGCAAGGGCCTTAGCTTCAACGTGGCCTACACCTAGGGCCAATCCACCGATAACGGCACCAGCTACCAGACCGTATGGACGAAGGCAGATGACTTGCGTCTATGCTTTGCCGGTCTTTTCCCACGGCAACGGCCTTTCCAACAAGGTTCTCGGCGGATGGTCGCTCAGCGGAGAGTACATCTACCAGAGCGGGACGCACGCTGGTGATGTCTGATCAATACTCGCAGGGCTCCAACACCGCGACCGATTCATACTACTACGTCCAGCCGAAGACCACGGCCGGATCGGCCGTATTCACGGCTCCGCCGAATGGGACGTTCAACACCCAGACTGGAGCGTGACAAGTTCTACGGGCCCGGCTCCTGGAACTTCAACTCCGCCTTGTACATGGACTTCCGGGTAACGGAACGGATCAAAGTCACGTTCCGCTGGGAGCAGTACGACACGCTCTACCATGCGAACCGGAACGGGCCGAATACCACCCCGACCTCCGCTTCGTTTGGCAAGATGACGGCCAAAGGGGACAATCGCGATCAGCAGTTGGCGCTGCGTCTGAGCTTCTACGCTCGGCCTTCGGACTAAAAACACGCGAGGGTTTCACCGCCCTCGCGTGTTTTTGTTTATAGACTATCTTCATGCGCCTTGCCCTCCTCCTGCTCGCAGTGGTTGCCGCGAACGCCCAGCCGCCGCGCCCCGCACCGATCTCCGTTCCGGTTGATCTGACCGTTCCCATCGCGCCCATGCCGTTTGCCGGAGATGGAAAGACGCATTTGGCCTACGAACTGCACATTACCAACTTCAGCCGCGCGGAGATCGCGCTGACGCGCATCGAAGTCCTGGGGACGGGAGCCGCGCCGCTGGCCCAATTCGACGGCGACGCAGTGAAGGCGCTGCTGGCGCGGCCCGGGACGCCGGGCGTCACGGAACCGCAAAAGATCGGCCCAGGGCTGCGCGCCGTGGCTTATTTGTGGGTCGCGCTGGATGGCGCGGTTCCCGCGACGCTTAGCCACCGTCTGACCATCGACGACAAGGTGATGGAGGCGGCGGAGGTTCGTATCTCGACTGCCAGGCCGTTGGTGATCGGTCCGCCACTGCGCGGATCGGACTGGTTTGCCGCCAACGGCCCCGGCAACGCGTCCCCACATCGCCGCGCGCTGATTCCCGTGGGCGGCAGCGCCCGCATCGCGCAGCGCTTCGCCATCGACTGGGTCCAGGTGCTGCCCAGCGGCGAGACGTTCAAGGGCGACGCCAAGGACAACAAGAATTATCGCGCCTATGGCTCAGAGGTGCTGGCCGTGGCCGATGCCACCGTCGCCACCGTCAAAGATGGTATTCCGCAGAACATTCCCGGCGAGGATTCGCGCGCGGTACCCATCACGCTGGAGACCGTCGGGGGCAACCATATTATTCTCGATCTCGGCAACGGGTTTTTCGCCTTTTACGCGCACCTCCAACCCGGAAGCATGCGGGTGAAGGTGGGCGATCGCGTGCGGCGAGGGCAGGTGCTGGCGCTGCTGGGCAACTCTGGAAATTCGACTGAGCCGCACTTGCATTTCCATGTCTCGAATGCGAACTCGCCCCTGGGTTCGGAGGGCGTGCCGTATCTGCTGGACTCGTTCGAGGTCCTGAAACCGTCACCAGGTCTGCGCCATAACGAACTCCCCTTGCAGGACGAGACGGTCAGATTCGGTAAACCCTAGCACTCTGCGGACGGGGCTCACGCATGCGACGGAAACGTTCCGGACAGGGCGGAGGCTTCGGGTGGTAAAATCCGGCATGCGATCCGCTGGGATCAGCTTTGTTTTGCTGGCTGCGCCGGTTCTGCTTGCGCAGCCGCAGCCGGGGTCCGCCGATTTCTTCGAAACGAAGATCCGGCCTCTGTTCGCCGAAAAGTGTTACGCCTGTCACACCGATGCGCGGATGGGCGGGCTACGGTTGGATAGCCGCGAACACTTCCTCAAAGGCGGCAAGTCCGGGCCGATCGCAGTTCCAGGAAATCCCGACGCGAGCCTGCTGGTAAAAGCCCTGCGCCACGACGCGATTCCGAAGATGCCTCCCTCGGGCAAGCTGCCTGCGGATCAGATCGCTGCTGTCGAAGCCTGGGTCAAGGCCGGAGCGGTCTGGCCGGTGAGTGAAAAGGCTCCCGCCACGCCCGCATATAAGATCACAGAGGAGCAGCGGGCGTTCTGGTCCTTCCGGCCGGTGCAGCCCGCGGCTACGCCGAACGTTAAGGACGCCAACTGGGCGCGCACCGAGATCGACCGCTTTATCGAGGCGAAGCTGGAGGCGCGCGGCTTGCGTCCGGTGCGCCGCGCGGATCGCCGCACACTGATCCGGCGCGCGGCGTACGACCTCACGGGCCTCCCTCCAACCGCCGAGGAAGTGGACGCGTTCGAGCGCGACAAATCGCCCGAGGCGTTCGCGAAGGTGGTCGATCGCCTGCTCGCCTCGCCTCGCTACGGAGAGCGCTGGGGACGCGTCTGGCTGGACGTGGCGCGCTACTCCGACGACCGGCTCGATTCGGAGCGCGACAATCCTTATCCGGCTTCGTTCCGCTATCGCGATTGGGTGATTCAGGCGATTCAGGACGACATGCCGTACGACGTGTTCGTAAAGGCGCAGATCGCCGGCGACCGGCTGGCGGATCCCAAAAAGTATGAGGCCGCGTTGGGTTTCTACGCGCTCAGTCCGGAAATGCAGGACGATCGCGTGGATGCCACTGCGCGCGGATTTCTCGGCTTGACGGTAGCGTGTGCGCAGTGCCACGACCATAAATACGACCCCATTCCGACGCGCGATTTTTATGCGCTGATGGGCATTTTCCGCAACACGGACCTGCATGAGGTTCCGCTGGCTCCGAACGAGGTGGTGGACGCGTTCAAGAAGCAGCAGGCGCTGATCGACAAAAAAGAGAAGGAACTGAAGGAGTACGTCGATGCCCAGACCGCGCAGTTGGGGCTGATCCTGGCGGCTCAAACAGCGAAGTACGTGCTGGGTTCGGGGGCTGACGCGGAAACACAGGCTCGCTGGACGAAATACCTTGCCGCGCCCGAAAAGCAGCATCCTTTTTTAAAAGATTGGTATGCGGCGAAGACACCCGAACAGCGAGCGAAAGCCGCCGAGGAGTTCCAGGCGCAGGTGCTGGCCGTGATCGCGGAGAAGGCTCGTGTCGATGATGAGAATCATGTGCGGCTGGGCGTCAATCCTTCGCGCGACGATCTGTCGAAGGCGAATCTGGTGTCGCTGGACCGCGCCAAATTCGGTCTGTGGGAAGATATGCTGGGCGATCGCGGCGTACTGCATTACGGAGACTCGAAGAAAGAAGAAGCGAAAATCGACCGCTTTCTTTCGGGCGTCTGGCTGGACCATCTGAAGAGCTTGCGCGACCAATTGGCAGCGCTGAAGAAAGATTTACCGCCCGCTTATCCGGTGCTGCAAACCATCGTGGATAAAGAGAAGCCGGAGCAGCAGCGCGTCTGGATTCGCGGCGATCAGAACAATCCCGGCGACCCGGCGCCGCCGCATTTTCTCTCGATTTTGTCGAAAGGCGAGCCGCAGCCGTTTGAGCGCGGCAAGGAGCGGTTGGCGCTGGCGGAGGCGATTGCGGACCCTTCAAATCCGCTCACGGCGCGGGTGATCGTCAATCGCGTCTGGCAGCAGCATTTCGGCTTCGGACTGGTGCGGACGGCCAGCAATTTCGGCTCCCAGGGAGACCGGCCATCGCATCCGGAGCTGCTCGATTATCTGGCCGGTCGATTTGTACGCGAGGGCTGGTCGCTCAAAAAACTGCATCGCGAAATCATGCTCACTGCGGTCTATGCGCTGAGCGACGAACCATCGGAGCGCAACTTCGCCGAGGATCCAGACAACCGCATGCTGTGGCGATACAACCGTCGTCGGTTGGATGCGGAGGCGCTGCGCGATTCTATCCTTTATGTATCGGGCAAGCTGGATTTGACGGCTGGAGGCCCACCTGTGCGGCTCGCCAAAGAGAACAACCGGCGCACCGTGTATGCCTATATTTCGCGACGCCAGTTAGACCCGATGCTGGCGCTGTTCGATTTTCCGAATCCGAATAACACGAGCGAGCAGCGCCTGCAGACCACGGTTCCCCTGCAGAAGCTGTTCTTCATGAACAGTCCGTTTGTAATGGATCAATCGGCGGCGCTGGCCGCGCGCGTCGCCGCCACCGCATCCGGCGACGACCAGCGCATTGCCGCAACTTACCGGCTGGTGCTGCAACGCGATCCTACGCCGGAGGAGCGCAAGCTGGCGCGTGAGTTCGTCGCGGGAAACGCGGGAGCATGGCCGCAATTTACACAGGTTCTACTGAGTTCCAATGAGTTCACCTACCTTAATTAAGCCATCGCGACGGCAAATGCTCCGCACCATGGGGACGGGCTTCGGCATGGCCGGGCTCGCCGGAATTTTGAACGCGGGAAAGACCGATGCGCCGATGGCTCCCAAGGCGCCGCATTTCAAAGCCGCGGCGAAGCACGTCATTTTTTTGTTCCTAAATGGCGGCCCGTCGCAGGTGGATACGTTCGATCCCAAGCCGATGCTTCAAAAATACAGCGGCCAGCCGATTCCCGCCGGCAACCTGAAGACGGAGCGCAAGACCGGCAACCTGCTCGGCTCGCCGTTCGCCTTCCGCCGCTGCGGCAAGAGCGGCATTGAGATCAGCGAAATTTTTCCGAAGCTGGGCGACGCCATCGACGATGTGTGCGTGATCCGCTCCATGTACACGGAGATTCCCAATCATGAACCGTCGCTGTTCCTGATGAACTGCGGCCATCGCCTGCCGGGGCGCCCGTCGATGGGTTCGTGGTTAACGTACGGACTTGGATCGGAGAATCAGAATCTGCCTGGATTTGTTGTGCTGTGCCCTGGGTATCCCATCGTGGGCGCGCAATTGTGGAGCTCGACGTTCCTGCCTGCGATTTATCAGGGCACGTACATTCCGAATAGCGAGAAGACTCCGGACAAGCTGATCAGCTACATCCATAATCCGTCCACGCCACCGAAGGAGCAGCGCCGCGCGCTGGATCTGTTGAGCCAACTGAACGTTCTCCAAGAAAAGCGCGAAGGAGAAGATAGCCAACTGGACGCCAGCATCCAGGCCGCGGAGATTGCGTACCGCATGCAAAGCGAGGCGCCGGAAGTTTTCGATATCACTAAGGAGCCCGAAGCGGTCCGCGCGCGTTACGGCGACCATGAGTTCGGACGCGGCTGTTTAATGGCCCGCCGGCTGGTGGAAAAGGGCGTCCGTATGGTGCAGGTGTATTACGGAAACGGCCAGCCGTGGGACAACCATGACGATATTTTGATCCATCGCAAACTGGCGCACGATGTGGACGGTCCCATCGTGGCGCTTCTGGCCGACCTGAAAGCAAGCGGCATGCTGCAAGAGACGCTGTTGATCATCAGCGGCGAATTCGGGCGCACGCCTGTGCTGGAAGTGAGCGGCCTGGTGAAAGTACAGAACGGCCGCGACCACAATAGCCACGGGTTTTCCACGCTGCTTGCCGGAGGAGGCGTCAAGGGCGGCATCACTTACGGCAACACTGATGAGTTCGGCTTCAAGGCCGTGGAAAATCCGGTGCATATCCACGATCTGCACGCTACGGTGTTACACGCGCTCGGGATGGATCACACCCGGCTGACCTATCGCTATAGCGGCCGCGATTTTCGGCTGACGGATGTTGCGGGTAGCGTCGTGCACGACATTTTGGCTTGATCCCAGGTTAATGGCGGGTCCCTCGGCTCACGCCGAGGGCTGCGTGTCCCGTCCAGAAGCCGGGTCAATTTTGCGCCGGGCGGACCAGCGCGTGAATCTTCACAAGCTTTTCGCACAGCGGCGCGAGGAGGTCTAACCGCAGCGCGTTTGCGCCGTCCGACAATGCGCGCTCTGGAGCCTCATGCACTTCCATGAACACGCCGTCGGCTCCGGCGGCGACGGCGGCGCTGGCCAGAGGCTCGATAAACTGCGGCTGGCCTCCCGATGCGTTGCCCGACGCGCCTGGAAGCTGCACGCTATGCGTCGCGTCGAAGATCACGGGCCATCCGAAGCCTTGCATGATGGGGATCGCGCGAATATCCACCACCAGGTTGTTATAGCCGAAGCTCGCGCCGCGTTCTGTGAGTAGGATTTTCGTATTGCCAGTGGACGCGACCTTTTCCGCCGCGTAGCGAATGTCGTTGGGCGAAACGAACTGGCCTTTTTTGATGTTGACGATTTTTCCGGTGCGCCCGGCTTCGACCAGAAGATCGGTCTGTCGGCACAGGAACGCCGGGATTTGCAGGATATCCACCGAGTCGGCAGCCAGCGCCGCGTGCGCGGGTTCGTGAATGTCGGTCAGCACGGGGAATCCCGCGTCGCGGACGCCTTTCAAAATTCGCAAGCCTTCTTTGAGGCCGGGGCCGCGGTAGGAAGAGACGCTGGAACGGTTCGCTTTGTCGAACGAGGCCTTAAACACGAACGCTCCGACGCGCTTCTGAATCTCTCGCGCCAGAAAATGGACGTGTTCTTCGCTTTCAATGACGCACGGTCCGGCGATCAGGCCGAGGCCGGTTCTGAAATCAGGCAGTAATGTGTGCGCCAACGTTGGAAATTTCCTTCTGCATCCTGCGCTTCTGCTGCTCCAGCGCCGCGCCGATAAATGCGCGGAATAGGGGATGCGGCTCCAGAGGCTTCGATTTGAACTCAGGATGGAACTGGCAACCCAGATACCACGGATGATCTTCCAACTCGCAAATTTCTACGTATACGCCGTCGGGAGTCTCGCCGGTGAGCCTCAGCCCGTGGCTGGTGAGCACGGATTCGAACTCGCGGTTGAACTCGTAGCGATGGCGATGCCGCTCGCTGATCTGCGTCTCGCCGTAGGCCTCGCGCGCGACGCTGCCGTCTTTCAACACGCACGGATACGCGCCCAGGCGCATGGTGCCGCCCAGTTCATCAACGCCTTTTAACTCGCGCAATTTGTAAATCACGCGATTGTTCGTCGCCGGGTCGAACTCGGTGGAATTGGCGTTGGCAAGGCCGCAGACGTTGCGCGCGTACTCGATCACCATGGTCTGCATGCCGAGGCAGATCCCGAAATACGGCACCTTGAACTCGCGCGCGTAACGGATCGCGCACAGCATGCCTTCCACGCCGCGCTTGCCGAAGCCTCCGGGAACAAGGATGGCGTCGTAGGGCTCCAGCGTCGCGATGCATTCGGGCCAGGTGAGCCGCTCCGATTCGATCCAGGTAATGTTGACCTTGGTTTCGTGCGCCAGGCCACCGTGCAGTAGGGCCTCTTTCAGGCTCTTATAGGAATCCTCGTATTCGACGTACTTGCCCACCAGTCCGATGGACACCTGATGCTTGGGATGCTTCAGACGGCTGACCATTTCCGCCCAGCGCGTCATGTTGCGCGGGCCGACCTTATCTTCCAGGTCCAGTAGGCGCAGCACGATCTCGTCCATGCCCTGCTCGCCAAACACAATGGGGCATTCGTAGACGCTGGCGACGTCCACGGCGGTGCCGACCGCTTCCACATCGACGTCGCAGAACAGCGCGATCTTTTCCTTCATGTCGTCCGGCAACTCGCGCTCGCTGCGGCACAAAAGAATATCCGGTTGAATACCGATGGCGCGCAGTTCCTTGACGCTATGCTGTGTCGGTTTCGTCTTCAATTCCTGCGCAGCGGCGATCCACGGCACCAGCGTGACGTGAATGAACAGCGTATTCTCGCGTCCCAGTTCGTGACGCAACTGGCGGATCGCTTCCAAGAACGGCAGCGATTCGATATCGCCCACCGTGCCGCCGATCTCCACCAGCACCACATCGATCGGCGAACCGTCGGCCGCAACGGAGACGCGGCGCACCGCGCTCTTAATCTCGTTGGTGACATGCGGAATCACCTGCACCGTTTTACCCAGGTAATCGCCGCGGCGCTCGCGCGAGATGATCTGTTCGTAGATGCGTCCGCTGGTTAAATTGTTGGCCTGCGAAAGAGGCGCGTGCGTGAAGCGTTCGTAATGGCCCAGGTCGAGGTCGGTCTCCGCGCCGTCGTCGGTGACGAACACTTCGCCGTGCTGGAAAGGACTCATCGTGCCGGGATCGACGTTCAGGTACGGGTCGAACTTCTGCAGCGTCACCTTCAGCCCGCGGCTTTCGAGCAGGCAGCCCAGGCTGGCCGCCGCAATTCCTTTTCCAAGCGAGGAAACAACGCCGCCGGTAACAAAAACGTATTTAGCCATGAGATTCGGTCACCATGAGTTTGTTGAAGAGTCCCGACACCTTTTCCCAGTCCTCAGGCGTATCAACGCCGAGCGATTCGTACTCCGTTTCCACCACGCGAATCCGGAAACCGTTTTCCAATGCACGCAACTGCTCCAACCGTTCGGCGAGTTCCAGCGGACCCACCGGTAAATCGGAATACTGTAGCAGAAAATCACGTCTATAAACGTAAAGGCCGATGTGTTTAAAACAGATTGGCATCGCGCCGTCACCCCGGACGTGTGGTATGGCCGCGCGGGAAAAATAAATCGCGTTGCCCACGCGGTCCGTCACCACCTTCACCACGTTGGGATTGGTAATTTCGTTGGGGTGCTCAATTTTCTTCTTGAGAGTGCCCATCGGGGTCTCGTCGCCGTCCATCAATCCCAGCACTGCCGCGTCGATGGCGGCGGGGTCGATCAACGGCTCGTCGCCCTGAATGTTAACGATAATCTCGGCGTTCGACGCGGAGGCGACCTCGGCCACGCGATCGGTCCCCGAGGGATGGTCGGCGCGGGTCATCACCACGCGGGCGCCAAACTTTTCAGCCTCGGCGCGGATGCGTTCGTCGTCGGTGGCGATGGCGATTTGGGTCAGGTAGCGGGCCTGAGACGCTCTCTCCCAGACATGCTGGAGCATGGATTTCCCGGCGATAGAGACGAGGGCTTTCCCTGGGAATCTGGATGAGGCGTACCGGGCGGGGATTACGCCAAGAATGCGGAGCGGCACACTCGATTCTAGCAAAGTGCGGCGGGGGAGGGAAGATCCAAGGGAACCTGCAGGACGGCACCCGGCCTCACGACGGAAAGCCCGAGAGGAAGTCTTCGAGAGTCGAATTGCCCTCAATGTGGTCGATCAACGTCTGAATGGGGACACGCGTGCCCTTAAAGCAGGGCTGGCCGCTCATCCGGTTTGGATCGATCCAAACGACATCCGCCAACAGCGCCCTTTGTTCAGCCGACGTTCTTCAATTATATTGTCGCAGTTTCCCCCTCTCGCGCATCTTACGGCTGGATTTCCACTGCTATACTGATGGCAGATTCGAGGAGGATTCGATGCGTTCCGCTCCAACGCTCGGACTCGTAACGATTTTAGCCGCCGCGCTGGCGCAGCAGATACCGATCGATATAAAACCGCGGATCAAGGGTGCAGCGCCGGCCGCGGCGGAGACCTCGATCGACCGCAAAGCGAACATCCGCGTGGACACCACGCTGGTGCTGATCCCGGTGGCCGTCACCGACCCGATGAGCCGCTTCGTCACCGGCCTAGACAAGGAAAACTTCAAGCTGTTCGAGGACAAGGCCGAACAGGAAATTACACATTTTTCCAGCGAAGACGCGCCGCTCTCGGTCGGCATCGTGTTCGATACGTCAGGCAGCATGGGTGCAAAGCTGATGAAATCCCGCCAGGCGGTGACGCAGTTCATGAAGACCGCAAATCCGGAAGACGAGTTTTTCCTGGTCACGTTCAACGACCGCCCGGAGCTGGTGGTGCCGATGACGCCCGATACCGAGGAGATTCAGAACCGGCTGACGTTTATAAACGCCAAGGGCCGGACGGCGCTGCTGGACGGCGTGTACATGGCCATGAATCACATGAAAAAGGCGCGTAATCCGCGCAAGGCCATCCTGATTATTTCCGACGGAGGCGACAATTCCAGCCGCTACACCGAGACAGAAGTCCGCAACGCGGTGCGCGAATCGGACGTGCAGATTTATGCTATCGGCATTTTTGAGCCGATGGCCTCGCGCGGCCGCACTCCGGAGGAGATGAACGGCCCCAGCATGCTGCGTGAGCTGGCCGAGCAGACCGGAGGCAAGGATTTCGCTGTAGACAACCTGGCGGAGTTGCCGGACGTCGCGGCGAAAATCGGCCTGGAGCTGCGGAATCAATATGTTCTGGGCTACACGCCGAAAAACCTGGTGCGCGATGGCAAATACAGGCGGGTGCAGGTTAAGCTGGTAAAGACGGTAGGATTGCCTCCGTTGAAGCCTGCGTTCCGAACTGGATACTATGCCCCTACGCAGTAACATTTTTCTGGCCTTTGCAGCTGCGCTGACGATGGCGGCGCAGACGCCTCCGCCGGCACAGGACGACGTCGCCACGTTTTCGCTGGATACGAAGCTGGTGGTGCTGCACGCCAGCGTGGTGGATAAGAACGGCAAGCTGGTCACTGACATTCCCCAAGCGGGCTTTAAAGTTTTCGAAAACAACGTGGAGCAGCCGCTAAAGATCTTCAATCGCGAGGATGTTCCGGTGTCGATGGGTATCATCATCGACAACAGCGGCAGTATGAGGGAAAAACGACCCAAGGTGGCCGCTGCGGCGCTGGAACTGATCAAGGCGTCGAATCCGCAGGACGAGGTCTTCATCGTAGATTTCAACGACGTAGCTTACCTAGATGCGCCCTTCACCAACAACATTAAGAAGCTGGAGCAGGTGCTCGACAAGATCGATACGCGGGGCGGCACCGCCATGCGCGATGCCATCAGCATGTCGCTCGACTACGCCAAGGAAAGCGGCAAGAAGAGTAAGAAAGTGCTGCTGGTGATTACCGACGGCAACGACAACACCAGCAACGAAACGCTGGAGCAACTGGTGCGAAAGGCTCGCCAAAGCGAGGTGCTGATCTATTGCATCGGCCTGCTCAACGAAGAGGAGCCTCGTGAGGCGCGCGCCGCCAAGCGCGCGTTGAAAGAACTGGCGCTGGCTTCCGGCGGGCTGGATTATTATCCGAAGACGCTGGGTGAAGTGGAGAGCATTACGCCGCAGATCGCGCACGAAATTCGTAATCAGTACATTCTGGCGTACACGCCCACGAATCAGGCGCTGGACGGCAGTTTCCGGCAGATTCGCGTGACCGTGAAGGCTCCGGGTAATCCCACGGTGCGCACCCGCAATGGATATTACGCCACGTCCGCTCCTGCGTCGAAGCCCGCCAAGCAGCCCGGGCCGGGTCAGTAAATGCTCCGGATCGCCTGGCGGCTGACCAAAGGCTATCGCCTGACGCCCTGGCGCAGTCCGTATGTGCTGTGGCGCGTGGAAACCTATTCCGGCATGCATGCCGATCGCATCCGTCCCATGGAACTGATCCGATTCGCCTGGCACGAGCGCAGCAATCTGCTGCGGTATCTGCGCTGGGCGGATAGAATGGATCGATGATTCGATCCCTCTCGTTCGTGATTGTCTCGGCTCTGGCTCACGCGCAGGCTTACCGTTTCAAACAAGCGTGGGATGGCGAAAAGCTGATTCCCAACGCTGTCATCGTCGTCGAGAAGGACCGTATTAAAAGCGTCGGCGCGCGCGATGGCGAGGCCATCGATATGACGCGCTACACGGCGATCCCCGGCATGATCGACGTGCATACGCATCTCACCTACGTTCTGGATAGCAATCGCCTGACCCAGGCGGGAGGCGGAGCTGCGACAGTTTATCTATCGCAGAGCAACGCGAAGAAGACGCTCGAAACCGGCGTCACCGCCGTGCGCAACCTTGGTGCGAGCGATTATGCGGATATCGCCATGCGGGACCTGATTAATGCCGGTATGATGACGGGTCCGCGCATGTACGTCTCCGGTTATGGCCTGTTCATTACGCGCGGAGGGCGCGGCGGCGGTCCAGGCACGGCCGATGGCGCGGTGGAGGTGATGAAGGTGGTGCGACAGCAGATCGGGGCAGGTGCGGATGTGATCAAGATGTACGGGTCCACGGGGTCTGGCCAGGATGTCTCGGGCGACGAGACGTTCACCTACGAAGAGATGAAAGCGGCCGTCGATGCCTCGCACGCGCTGGGTAAGCGCATCGCCATCCACACCTACGGCCCCCGCGGCGCGCGCGACGCGGTTCATGCCGGAGCCGATTCAGTGGAGCACGCCACCGATATGGACGACGAAACTATCGCCGAGATGGCGCGCAAGAAGATTTTCTACGTGCCGACGATCGACCACAATCGCTATTACGTCGACAACGCGCAAATGCTGCGCTATCCGGCGGGCGCGACCGGTCCGCTGAACGATTTCATCGCGCGCAACTTGGAAACGGCGAAAAAGGCCTTCCGCGCGGGCGTGCGCTTCGCCATGGGATCGGATGCGGTGTACACAATGTTCGGCGAAAACACGCGCGAACTGGCCTGGTTCGTCAAAGCGGGCATGACGCCGGAGCAGGCCCTGAAAACAGCAACCACCGATGCTGCGGATCTGCTGGGTATGGAGGATAAGCTCGGCAAATTGAAGCCCGGCTACTTTGCCGATATCGCAGCCATAGACGGCAACCCCCTGGCCGACATCGACGCCGCGATCAAAAACGTCCGTTGGGTGATGAAGGGCGGCGCGGTGGTCGTGGACAAAACGAAATAGCGCCTATTTGTGCGTCGTGACGTACCACTGGTAGCCGAAGGGATCCTGGACGATGCCGGTGCGCCCGTACTCTTTATCGGCCAACTGGGCGATGGACGTGGCTCCGGCGGCTATGGCCCGCGCGTAAACGGCGTCGGCATCGTCCACGTAGAGCATGAAGCCGACCGGAGACTTGCCAAGCGACACAGGGCTCAGATAGCCCATCTCCGGAAACTCGTCTGCCATCATGATCTGCGAATCCCCGATCTGAAGTTCGGAGTGCATAAGCTTTCCGGCTTCCGGCGAGGCAGCGCGCATGATCTCGGTCGCGTTGAAGGCCTGTTTGTAAAACTCAATCGCGGCGGCTGCGTTGCGCGCGATCAGGTAGGGAGAAATACTATGGAATCCTGGTCTCATGGGAGCATTGTCGCGTGAAATGCCGTGCGGCGTATTGTATAAAAGCGAAGCTAATCCGAGAGCA